>Ga0315288_10003445_pt1 | contig 20240 bp, 15 predicted proteins | sample YL17G11_20_MG_FD_203454 | JGI IMG/M metagenome (GOLD analysis project Ga0315288, IMG submission 203454) | Sediment microbial communities from Yellowstone Lake, YNP, Wyoming, USA - YL17G11_20 | ecosystem: Environmental > Aquatic > Freshwater > Lake > Sediment | place: USA: Wyoming | collected... | reverse complement strand
GCGAAAGATCGCTCTTCAGGCTCGGGCAGCGGTCAGGGAAGAGACATTCCCGGTCCCGGCACGGCTTCGCCTTCTCGAGTTGCGCGCAGGTTGCGCGGTACATGTTGGCGGTCGGGCCGCCGATGTCGGTAATGTGACCCTTGAACTCGGGCAACCCGGTTATCTGCTTTGCTTCGGCGACGATGGAGTCGAGACTGCGCCACTGGACTACCCTTCCCTGGTGTGCGCGCAGGCCGCAGAACGTACAACTGCCCAGACAGCCGCGATGCGACGTAATCGAGAATCTTACGGTCTCCAGCGCCGGGATACGGCCGGCTCGTCCATAGCGCGGGTGGGGTCGCCGCTGATAGGGCAACTGGTAGACGTGGTCGAGCTCGTCGAAGGTCATGGGCGGCGAAGGCGGATAGTGCACGATTTGCTGGTCGCCGCTCCGCTGGACGATTGTCCGGCCTTTCGGCTGGTCGCTTTCCTCGTGCCAGGTCATGAAGGCGCGGAGGAACTTGTCTTTGTCGGTCTTGACTTCCTCATAGCTCGGAATCTCCACCGCATCTGCCGGGTTCGACTCGCGGGCTTTGATGACCGTGCCCGGGATGCCGGCCAGCCCATCCGCCGGGTTGCGGTCAAGTCGGCGCGCAATCTCCAGGACCGCACGCTCGGCCATGCCGTAGGCGATGATGTCGGCCCGGGCGTCGAGCAGAACCGAGCGGCGAACCGCGTCTTCCCAGTAGTCGTAGTGCGCAAGGCGGCGCAGGCTGGCTTCGATGCCGCCCAGCACCAGCTTGACCCCGCGAAAGGCTTCACGCAGCCGGCCGGAGTAGACGATGGTTGCCCGGCTGGGGCGCAGCCCGGACGCCCCGCCCGGGGAGTAGGAGTCGGACCGGCGTCTCTGCAGGAGCGGGCTATAGAGGTTCACCATCGAGTCCACATTGCCGGCCGTGACGCCGAAGAACAGCCGGGGCCGGCCCAGTTGCCGGAAGTCGTCGACGCTTTCCCAGCGCGGCTGGGCAATCACCCCGACCCGGAATCCCGCGTCCAGCAGTATCCGGGCAATCACCGCGCTGCCGAATGACGGATGGTCAACATAGGCGTCCCCGGACACGATGATGACGTCGCACTCTGCCCAGCCGAGTCGGTCCATTTCCTCCCGGCTCATCGGTGGAAACTGCACCGACCTCCCGCCACTGGCCACCGATTTGCGGTCACCGTTCATCGCCGGGCGGATCGTCACTCGGAATCATATGCCGCGGAGACAGCCGGGTCAAGGCAGACGGTTCTTCCCGACTTGACTTTGGGCTGAGTCCATCTAATATCCAGTCGTGATTCGGCACGGCCGCGTCTGGTTCCGATTCCTGCTGGCCGGCTCCGGTGCAATTGCGGTGGCGGCCGTCGCTGGTGGCGATCGAGTATTCACCTTCAGCCACCTGTTGCGCGGGTCGGTAGTTCAACTCTACGTTCTGCAGTTTCAGCGGGCGCTCGTCGCCCTGCCGTTCCTGCTGGCTTGGATTCGGGTAAGTCGGCATCCATCGGTTCGCGCATGGTTGTCTCGTGTCTGGCGCTGCCTGCTTGGCCATCGACTGGCGCCGCTTCCCGAACTGGTTCTCTTTGCCGGACTGGCGTGTCTTGCGGCCCTCGTCGCCTACCACGGCATTCCGACCGGAGACTCGACCCGGTCATTCTTCCTGACCCGGGTGCTTGCGCAGGGCCGGCTGTTCGCGCCCGCACCGGTCTACCCTGAATTCTTCCCGGCGCCAATGGTTGTGCAGGGAGGCAAATGGTATCCGGAATTGTCACCCGGGCATTCCCTGGTCTTGTTGCCGGCCTACCTGTTGAAAGCAACCTGGCTGGTCGGGCCGCTCTTGGGAGTCCTTTCACTCTGGCTGTTCTTTCAACTGGTCTCGATTTACTGCGACCGCCGCACCGCCCGCTGGGCGCTGTTGTTCGGGGCATTGTCACCGGCGCTCGTGTTCCTGTTCGGGTCTCACGAGCTTCATACCACGTCGGTCTCCTGCACCCTGCTGGCCGTATTCGCAATCGTTCGCAATGGTCAGGCTCGCCGTTGGTTCTGGGGGCTGGTCGCCGGGGTTGGTCTGGGCATACTCTTCCTTACCCGTCCATACACAGCCCTGGCCGTCGGCCTCCCGCTCCTGCTCTACGTTCTTCTGCGCCAACCCCGCGCCCTTCCATTGCTGATGCTCGCCGGGGTAGTCCCGGTCGCCGCGCATCTCTGGTACAACCAGGCGGTCACCGGACACTGGTATTGGTTCCCCTACCAGATGATGGGCAGTCGGATTGCGGTCGGATTCTCCTCGGCCTACGGCGACCGGACCTTCGGCATGACCGGCCACTCGCCGCTCAAGGCGCTGATCAACTTCGGGTACCAGGCTCTCACTCTTGCCATGCAACTCCATGGTTGGCTGTTTCTCTCACTGCTGTCTGCCGTTGCCGGACTGGCCACTGCCCGCTGGCGACGGTCGCTGCTGCTCTGGCTGCCGGCAGCGGCACTGGTCATTGCCTACGTTCCTTACTGGTTCCACGGCGTCACCACCTTTGGCCCCAAGTGCTGGAGCGAGGCCTTTCCTGCGTTCATTGTGCTTACCGCACTGGGCATCCGCAGCGCGCCGGTCCGGCTCCGGCGACTTGGCGTTGCCCCCGACCTCGTCCTGCGAGTAGTGTCATTCCTGGTCGGCTACTCGCTGATGGTCTATCTGCCGACTGAACTCGACTACCTGGCAAAGAACCGCTGGGGTGAGACGCCCAAAGTCGGCCGACAGGTAGCGCGCGCCGGCATTCACGACGCACTGGTCTTCATCCATACCGACAAGGCCTCAGGAAGCTTCGACTACACGTCCGCGTTCATCTTGAACGACCCGCTGCTGCAGGGCGACGTAGTCTATGCCCTGGACCTGGGTCCAGACCGGAATCCGCGGCTCATGGCTCAGTATCCCGGCCGTTCATACTACCGCTATGATTTCCTCGGCGGGGCATTGTCCGCAATCGCCAGTCCCTGATTTCGGATCTGACGCCAGGCAGCGCCCTTGACAGGCTTCCACCGTGTTCTTATAGTTTGACCGACATGGCTGAAGTAAGGCGTGACATAGTTACGGATGCCTGGGTGATTATCCAGACTGAACCGGTCACTGTATCTGGCGCCACGGGGTTCGAGCCGGCGGAGTGTCCGTTCTGTCCCCGACACGAGGAATTGACCCCGCGGGAGATTTTCTCGATTCGACCGGATGCCAGTCAGCCGGACCAGCCGGGCTGGCTGGTCCGGGTGGTGCCGAGCAATGCGCCGGTGCTGCGGGTTGAGGGCGTTCTCGAGCATCACGGCGTCGGCATTCACGACATGGTTACCGGCATCGGTGCCAATGAAGTCATCGTCGAAACTCCGGAGCACATCGCCGCACTGCCTGACCTTTCCGCCGGTCAGATCGTGCTGGTCCTGCACGCCTACCGGCAACGCATCGCCGACCTGTACCGGGACCAGCGGTTGCGTTACGTCATGGTCTTCAAGAACTACCGCCAGGGCGCGGGCGCCTCGAACCTGTCGCATTCGCATTCGGAACTGATTGCCCTCGTTGCCACCCCGCGAAGGATCAAGGACGAACTGACCGGGGCCCGGAACTACTTCGAGTACAAAGAGCGCTGCCTGTTCTGCGATATTCTTGAGAACGAACTGGCGGCCGGGTCACGGATACTACTGGCGACGCCTCACTTCGTCGTTTGCGCGCCTTATGCCTCGCGGTTTCCTTACGAACTGACGATCATGCCGCGCCGGCACATTCATGCCTATGACCAGGCCTCGGACGCGGAACTCGACGACCTCGGCCAGGTGCTGCGCCGAACCCTGGCTGCATTGCGGGCGACGCTCGGCGACCCACCCTACAACTCCGTTCTGCACACCGCGCCCAACCTGCTGCCGGTGCGCGGGTACTGGCAGACCATCCGGGAGGACTACCACTGGCATCTCGAGATTATCCCCCGGACCAAGCGGGTTGCCGGATTCGAGTGGGGCTCGGGTTTTCACATCAATCCGGTCGCACCGGAAACCGCGATTGAGGCGCTGAGAGGAAGACTATGATCAGAGCCGTGGTTTTCGACCTGGACAATACGCTGGTCGACTTCGTGAAGATGAAAGATGCGTCAATTGACGCCGCGATCGATGCGATGATTGACGCCGGTTTGAACATGAGCAAAGAAAAGGCCCGCACGGCGATCTTCGAGATCTACGACCGCGAAGGCATCGAATACCAGCAGGTGTTCGACCAGTTCCTGGAGAAGGTGCTCGGCCGCATCGACCACAAGATCCACGCCGCGGGCATCGTCGGCTATCGCCGGGTTCGGGAGTACGTCCTGGTTACGTATCCCCACGTTATGGTCGCGCTGGTCGAGCTGATGAAGCGCGGGTTGAAACTGGCCGTCGTCTCAGATGCTCCCCGCCTGCAGGCCTGGACCCGACTGTGTTCGCTCGGCATCCACAACTACTTTGATGCGGTAGTAACGTTCGAGGACACCGAGAAGCGGAAACCGGCCCCGGAACCATTCGAGAAGGCTCTCCAGTTGCTGAAGGTGCCGGCCGACCAGGCCATCATGATCGGCGACTGGGCCGAGCGGGACATCGTCGGCGCCAAAGTGCTGGGGATGAAGACCGTCTTCGCCCGGTACGGCGACTCGTTCGGCACCGGGCGGTCCGGCGCGGACTACGACATCCGGGATATCCGGGAGCTCGTGGCGATCGTGGACCAGCTCAACAATCCCAAGAGCGGCGACTCGTTTGCGGTGACGGAATAGGTTGTGACAGTGGCCAAGTGGCCAAGTGAACCGGAATCCCCGGTTTCTCTGCGGTCTCCGCGTTCTCGGCGGTTAGTCTGTCTCCGAATCGTTTCTGTCCGATGATTTTCGGCGTCGGCGTCGACCTCGTTGAAGTCTCGCGTCTGCGCGAGACTTTCCGCCGGTTCGGCGACCGCTTCCGGCGGCGCATCTTCACCGAATCTGAAGTGGCTTTCTGCGAAACGCTGCCCGACCCGCCTGACGGTCGGGCAAGCAAGTACCTGTCCTACGCCGCCCGCTTCGCCGCCAAAGAGGCGTTCTCCAAGGCGCTCGGTACGGGCCTGCGCGGGGCAATCGGCTGGTCGGAAATCCAGGTCAACGACAACGAACGCATGCGACCGTCAATCTCGGTCACCGGTCGGGCCCGGCGCTTTCTGGGGAATCGGCGCGTCCACGTCAGCCTGTCCCACACCAACAACTACGCAACCGCGGTCGTCGTGATCGAAGAGGCCTGACCCGGCGTCCCGCGGCCAAGCGAGAGTCCCGGCCAGGCGCCGGGACTTTGAATTCCGGATACCGGAGTCGGAACCTGCGGCAGCGCCGCCTAGAAGCCCTTGATTCCCCGGTGAATCTCCTCCCGAATGCTGCGCGCGTCCTTGAAGTTCAGGAGATTCACCCCCAATTCCAGCGTCGGCTTCCGCCACCGGACCGAAGCCACGGCGGACATCACCTCCACCTTGTCGACCTCGGCGAAGTCGGCTTTGAAGTTGATATCATTGATGACGTCGTGCAGGCTTTGCCAACCGCTAGCGGTGAGCCGGCTCGTCGACCCGCCGACCATCATCTGCAGCTGCTCCGCCAGCTTAGGCATCACGTCGCGGTAGTAGTTGGTGAGCATCAGCCGGTGGTCGGTCGAACCCAGGAAATAGGCCGTCTTCTTCGACGCGTCCAGGGCGAGCAGAATGTCCTTGGCGCCGTAGACCGTCCTAAAGTTCAGTTTCACGGTCATCTTGTTCACCTCGGCGTTCGTGCAGAACGTGCGCAGCAGCTCCTCTTTCTCCTCGAGCAGCTTGGCGGCCTCTTTGTCGGCCTGGACGTGGTGAAAACCATAACTGTTCATCACCTCACGGAAAACGTCGTTTCCCTTATAGGGGGGGATTTGGGTAAACATCAGGCCGCAGGCGATCTGGGGATTCAGCAGACTGCTCCGAATTTGCAGCGAGCGGTCGTGGTTAATGCGCAGGGCGGTAGCCATTCAGGTTCCTCCTTCGGATACTCGCTTGGGAATTGTGATGCATGTCTAACGCAGGAGATTCGGGTTGAGTTTGATCGCCTGCTCGATGATTTCCACTGCCTTGTCCTTCATCCCCTTGTCCCGGTAGATGATACCCAGGTTGTACAGCGCGCCCGCGTGTTTCGGGTTGATCTGCAGAACCTTCTTGTAGGCTTCGACGGCATCGTCGAGCATGTTCTCCTGGTAGTACGCCTGTCCCAGATTGTAGTAGGCCCGGACAAAGCCGGGATTGACCTTGACCGTCCGCTGGTAGGCGGCAATGGCGGACTTCACGCGGTTCGCCGCAAGATACGCATTCCCCAGGTTGTAGTGCGCTTGAGCATAGTCCGGGCGCAGCCGGATCGCGGACTGGAATGCCATGATTGACTTCTCCAGTTCGTTCTGCTGCTCATAGGCGAAACCCATGTTGTTGAACGCTTCGGCCAGATTCGGCTTCAGGCGAATGGCGGTCTTCAGCGCCGCCAGCGCTTCGTCCGCCAGATTGCGCATCAGATACGCGCTCCCCAGAGTGACGTGGGCTTCCGCGAGGTTCGGGTCGAGCGCCACCGCATGACGGCCGGCCTCAATGGCCTCGTTGGGTAGATTTCCCCGCAAGTACACCTGGGCCAACTCATGATACGTTACCGGCAGGTCGCTGCGCAGGGCCAGCGTCTGCCGGAATGCCTGAACCGCCCGGGTGAGCTGTCCCTGTCGGGAGTACCAGATGCCGATTTCGTGATAAGTGCGCGGGAACAACTCGAATGCGCTCACCCTGACGCCGGTCTGCACCGAGACATGCGACAGCGGTGCGCCGCTGGTCGGCTCCCAGTACACCCGCGTGTGTCCGAGCTGGACCTCAAGTGACAGCAGATTGTCGACCGCGACCAGCTTCACCGGGAAGCTCAGCTTGGCAACCATCACCGCATCCAGCGCAATCCGACCCAGCAGGTTCGATGATTCGCCGTCCGTGTGGTCGAGCACCGATTCCAGCACCCGGTTCAGCCGGAACTCGATCCCCAGCCGGTCGCCCCGGGTGCTCAGCAACTGCTCGCGAATCTGGGTCAGAATCGTGAACTGGGTATCGAACGGCGCGTGGCGCAGGTCCTTGCCGCCCAGCCGATTCAGCAGTTGCACCACCGCCGGCAGAAGGGTTATCTGGTCAAACAGGATCTGGACCATCGCCCCGTACTTGATAATCTCGGACTTGCTGCGCACGCCGACAATCAGCAGCAGGCCGTAGGCAAGCGCGCTGGCGGTGCCATAGCTCTGCTCAATCGCCCGGATACCGGACAGAAAATGCTCGGGCGCGACGAGAATGTGCTTGGGGCTCACGTCGTGCAGGCTGGCGATTTCCGCGAACCGGGCGGCCTCATCCGAGGGCAGAATCCCCAGCGCGCGCAGGGACAGTTCCTCGCGCTCGTTGTCGTTGAGCAGGACAAAACCCAGATGCTCGTGGACCAGGGTTGACTCGGCCTCCGTCCGGACCTGCTCGATGTACTGCTCAAGCGGCGTCAACGACGCAAACTCGTCCGGGCTGTAGCGCACCAGCACGCCGTCTTCGTCGCGCAAGGGCAGCCGCCAGGCAACCAGCCGCGCCGCATGATTCGGTCGCAGCGCGGGCAGGGCATTCCGGGCCCGGCGCAGCAGCATTGCGTCGATCGCCCGGACCGCCTGGTCCCGACGCTCGGCAAAAGCGTTCAACCCGTTCGGGTCAAGTTCTATAACCATCTTGAATCAACTACGGGCCGGTCGGACTGACCCCGGCCTATCTTGAACATTAACTGTATGCCAAAAGCCCTGGTCAGTCAAGCCGCAGGCGCACTTCCGAATTCCGAGATAGGATTTCAACACAAAGGCACAAAGGCACGAAGAACGGGCCGGCCGAAATAGTCGAATCCGCACCCACTCGGTGAATCAGTCCTTGCACCAAGAAGACCGTCCCGAACGTTGTCCGACCAGGATTTCCTCTTGGTGTTCTTGGTGTCTTGGTGTTTCTATCCCGGATTCCGGGCGCACTAGTCGGCAAATGGAACATCGGCCAACCGGGTATCCGCCGGCGCCTGCGCGGTCGCTTCATGCAACCGGCGCAGGGCGGGCGGCAGCGACGCCGCTTCCGGCCCCGGCTCTGCTGGATAGCCATCCAGGGCGGCGACAATCCGGCCGATGGTCAGCTGGTCGGCGCCCTGAGCCGGCTGGTAGGCGGCACGCCGCTCGTCGCGGGTCATGGTCCGCGCGACCAGACCGGCGCCGGTCAGCTCGGCCAGCAGTCGGCGCAGCAGGCGGGCCGGAATCCCGACGCGGGCGGAGATTTCCTGGGAAGCCAGCGCGCCGATTCCCTGCTCGAAGCTCCGGACCAGCAGGTGCAGAATCCTCAAGTGCAGCAGTCGCCGCACGCGTCCGGAGAGCCGCGTGTAGTCCGGGGCGAACCCGTAGGTTTCGCAGTGTTCGTCGGCGAACGCAAGTTCGGCACCGAAAAGGACGGCCATCCAGGTTGCCTGGACCCAAGTCAGGAACAAGGGCAGGGCGGCAAACCCGCCGTAGATTGTGCCGTAGTTACTGATGCGGCCCTGGAATCCAAGGTACAGGCCTTCAACGAGATGATAGAGCACGGCCGCGCCGAATCCGCCCAGGAAGGCCGACCCGCGCCGGACCCGGATGTTGGGCATGATGATATAAGCGACCGCCAGCAATCCCCAGATGAGCAGAAACCGAACAATCCGCAGCAGGGTTTCCGTAACGGTCGCAAGGTCGGGGATGCCAACCCGGGCGCCCAGCGAACCGATTTGTCCCTGCAGGGCAATCGCGATGCCGATGGAGACGAGCCAGAGCACAGCGCCGATGACAATCACCGTCGTGTAGTCGGTCAGCCGGCGCATGAACCCGCGTGGCCGCGGCACCTCCCAGATCCGGTCGAACGTATCTTCGATGTTGGCCAGGGCGGACGTCACGGTCCAGATCAGGACCGCGACACCGACGCCGGCGACAACCGTGTTGGTTGTGCTCCGGAGCAGGGCGTCGGCGAACTGGAACAGCTTCTCGACCAGTTCGGTTTGACTGCTCAGACTCGCCCAGACATGGCGCTGAACAACGGCGTCCAGCCCGAAAGCCCGGGCGACGGCCAGGGCCACGGTCAGCACCGGCACGACCGAGACCAGCGTGTAGAAAGTCAGCCCGGAGGCACGCCGAGTACAATGATCGGTCCGGTACTCGCGGATGGCCAGGACGATTGTGCGCAGGGTCTTGAACCCGAGGTGCCGCAATCCCGAGTAGTCCTTCAACTCGGGTTGCCAGATCCCGACCCGGAAATAGTCAACCAGCCGCATCGGGACAAGTATGCCGCGGGCAACGCGAATGTCAACTCCGGCTCACGCGGATGCTGGATGTCGTGGTCGGATCCGTCGCAGCTTCCCCGGGAACTGCCGAAATGCGCCGCCAAAAGCGGATAGCGGCACCTGCCGCTATCCGCCTTCGGTCAGCTACTGACCTGTTACTTCGACGATTCCTTAGCTCCGCGCCGGGAAACCATGACCGCGATAACCAGCGCGACGATGCCGGCGACGATGATACCGGCTTTGACCGGGGTCATCGCTTTCTGGGCAACCATGATCGGCGCGGCAATCAGCGAAACCAAGTTCACAACCTTGAGCATCGGATTCAGGGCCGGACCCGCAGTGTCCTTGAGCGGGTCACCGACCGTATCGCCGACGACCGACGCCTTGTGCCGCTCCGAACCCTTGCCCGTATTCCGGGCCGGGTCCGAAGGCTCGTCCTCAATCGTCTTCTTGGCGTTGTCCCAGGCGCCGCCGGCGTTCGACATGAACACGGCGAGCAACTGTCCGGAGAGGATCGCGCCGGCGAGGAATCCGCCCAGCGCCTCGACCTGAAGCGCCAGCCCGACGATAATCGGAGTCAGCACGGCCAGCACCGCCAGCGGCAGCAGTTCACGCTGGGCCGCAGTGGTGCAGATGCCGACCGCCTGCCGGTAGTCGGGCGGGACCTTGCCTTCCATCAGACCCGGGATGCGGAACTGGCGCCGAACCTCCTCGACTATCAGGCTCGCTGCCCGGCTCACGGCGGAAATCGCCAGCGAAGAGAACAGCCAGGGCAGCGCGCCGCCAATCAGGAACCCGATAAAGACAATCGGTTCATTGATCCGGATGCTGTTGTTCAGAAGCGCGGTCGGGTCAATCTTGGCAACATCGGTGATATACGACCCGAACAGTGAAACCGCGGCAATCACCGCCGAACCGATGGCCACGCCCTTGGTAATCGCCTTGGTCGTGTTGCCCACCGCGTCCAGGTCGGCCATAATCTGGCGCGAATTCTTGTCCAGTCCGGCCATCTCGCCGATACCGTTGGCGTTGTCCGCAATCGGTCCGAAGGAATCCATCGCGACGTTGTTGCCGGTGAGCGTGAGCATGCCGATGCCGGTCATCGCCACGCCGTAGAGCACGTACTGGGTGCCCATACCGCGGTAGATGAACACCGCGGCCAGGATTGTGACCGCAATCACCAGCACCGAGTAGACCGAAGACTCGTAGCCTACGCCCAGCCCCTGCAAAATCAGGGTTGCCGGGCCAGTCTTGGCCTCCTTGGCGATGCCCTTCACCGGACCGTGATGGGTGTCGGTGAAGTACTTGGTCACCTCGTCAATCACAATCGCCAGCAGAATGCCGACCGCGACCGAGAAGAACGCCCGCCACTCGTGCATGTAGAAGTGCGCGAGGACGGCGAAGGCGGCCAGCGAGATCGCCGCCGAGGTGTAGAAGCCCTTATTGATGGCGGTCATCGCATTGGCCTTCTTCGGGTCCTTGCCGCCGCGCACGAGGTAGGTGCCGACAATCGAGGAGAAGACGCCGATGCCGCGAATCAGCAGCGGGAAGACAATCCACTTCAGGTCGCCAGTGAGCGCGACGATAGCCAGGCCGAGAATCAACCCGGAGACGATGGTCACCTCGTAGCTCTCGAAGATATCCGCGGCCATGCCGGCGCAGTCACCGACGTTGTCGCCGACCAGGTCGGCAATCACCGCGGCATTGCGCGGGTCATCTTCGGGAATCCCGGCCTCAACCTTGCCGACCAGGTCCGCGCCCACATCGGCGGCCTTGGTGAAGATGCCGCCGCCCACTCGCATGAACAGCGCGAGCAGGGTACCGCCGAACCCGAACCCGAGCAAAGCATCGGGCGCGGCCTTGCCCATGAAGATGAAGATAATCGTGCCGCCGAACAGACCCAGGCCGTCGGTGAGCATGCCGGTGACCGTGCCGGAGCGGTAGGCGATCTTGAGAGCGCGGTCAAAACTGCTGCGCGCGGCCGAGGCCACGCGAACGTTGCCCTGCACCGCCATCCGCATCCCGAACTGGCCGACCATCAGTGAGAAGAACGAACCCATGATGAACGCGATTGCCCGCGCCAGACCGACCAGCAGCTTCACCCGGGATTCGTCCATCCCGACAAAACGCTCGATTGCCTCCTGGCTCGGCTTCACGACGTAGACGCTGAAGAACAACGCAACGGTCAGGATGATAATCAGCGGCAGAATCGTCTTCAACTGCCGGTCCAGATAGGCATCGGCGCCGGTCCGGATGGCGTTCCAGACCTCCTGCATCTTGGGGGTGCCCTTGTCTTCGCGCATCACCTGGCGTCGCAGCATCAGGGCGTACAGCAGGCCGATGATGGCGATTCCGAGAACCGTCCATATCGCGTAGGACTCGAACAACGTTGCTCCGTGCATTGTGTCTCCTTCTAGGTCAGCAGACCAGAATCTTCGTTATTGGTGGTTAAGGGCCGAAGCGTTGAGTGGGAATCGAATTTCGGCGCCTAAAATGTAACCAGAATTCGCCCGATGTCAAGCCGGGCGAGGACCCGGAATTCCGAGATGGACTTCAAACACGAAAGCACCAAGATACAGGAAGGCGAAAGCGCAAATCCGAATCAGGAGCCTCAACACAAAGGCACCAAAGATCCGGATTCGGGACCCGGATAGTGTCTTTGTGTCTTCGTGTTAGATCCGGTTCCGGGTTCTGGGCATTTGGTTTTGTTTCGGATTCCGGGAGACGTGCCGCGGGCTACCACTTCCGGCGCCGCCAGACCATGATCACCGCGAAGACCGAGACTGCCGCCAGCCCGACGATTAACCAGAACGCCTGCGGGTGCTGTTGAAGCGGAATCCCGACGTTCATGGAGAAGATGGAGACGACCAGCGTCGGCACCATGATACCGATAGTGATGATGTTCAGGGTCTTCATCAGCACGTTCAGGTTGTTGCTGACAATCGACACCCGGGCGTCCATCAGGCCGGCGAGCACACTGGAGTACATCTCCGCCTGCTGGCGACACTGACCGGTTTCGATACTCAGGTCATCGAGCAACTCCCGCTCCTCGGCACGAAAACCCAACCGCTCAATGTTCAGCTTCAGCCGCTCGACCAGGGCGACGTTGGAACCGGCGGCGCTGACGTAATAGACCAGGCTCTTCTCCAGCGTGAAGAGGTTAATCAGGTACTTGTTCTCCATCGAGGTGTTGATCTTCCGCTCCAGTTCATCCGAGAGCTGGTTGATGACGCGCAAGTGCTCAAGGAAGTGCACGGTCGAGGAATAGATGACCCGGAGCATCACCTCGTTCAGCGACCCGACGCGGGAAAACTGCTTGCCGTCAAAGAGCGGCAGGTCGAATGACTGGACCACGACCAGCTTGTCGGCAAAACGGAACATCCCGACCGATAGAACCTTGAAGGCCAGCTTGTCGCGGCCCGAGTAGTTCTTCGGCTGCTTGACGATGACCGCGACGTGGTCGGGCTCGAACTCGAGGCGCGCCTGCTCGTCCGGGTCGAGCGCCGAGTTCAGGGTGTGCTCGTCAATCTTGTACTGCTCGACGAGCCGGCGTTTTTCGGCCTCATCGGGCGCGACATGGACCTGAATCGGGCAGTCCTGGTCCTGCCCGGGGACGACGCGCCCGTCCGCCAGCATGCACTGTTTCAACATTTCAGTATTGCTCCCGAGGGGATGATTGTAGCCGCATGCCGCACGGTGTCAACCGCGTCGGAACGGGTCAAGTGCCGTCAGCGCCGTACGCTATCCGGGTCGGCCGCTTTCAAGGAATCCGCAAGGCGGGTCAGCGAGGAATCGTTGAATATCTTCAACAGACCATCATACTGGTCCAGCCGCTGCTGCAGGACCGCAATGCGGTGTTTTATGCGCCGCAACTGCGCGCGGAGTACGACCCGCTCGACCGCCCGGTAGCCGGCCAGTCCGGCGAGCAGCAGGCAGATGGCAATCGCCGCGGCTAGGAAGATGCGCCGCTTGCGCGCCGGCCGGGTTTCGGTCATTCCTTGTCCTCCGCGGCCTCCGCGCGGCGCGCATCGTCCCGGAGCGCGTGCTCGATGGTCTCGAACGAGAACCCCCGGCGCAGGAGCAAGTCGTGGAGCTTGCGATAGCGCTCCCGGGGTTCGAGCGCGGCGTAGCGCCGGGCGACCTTCGCCAGTACTGCGCCGGCCGCTTCGGTTTCGTCACTCGCCCGGGCCAGGACCTGCTCGACCACCGACTTGGGCACGCCTTTCCGGCGCAGTTCGGCATAGATGACCCGCTTGCCTTTGCGCGCGAATTCGAGGCGGTCCCGGGCAAAGGCCTCGGCGAACTTCACGTCGTCGAGCAGGCCGAGTTCGGCGAGCCGCTGCGCGGTTTCGCTGATGGCGGTTTCGCTGATGCCCTTGCGTTTCAGCCGGGTCTCGATTTCCCGGCGGCTGCGGGCGCGATAGGAGAGAAGGTTGAACGACGCGTCCATTGCCTTCTTCCGCTCGGCCTCCTTGGCAATTTGCGCCAGGCGCGCTGCGTCGATTTCGAGCCCGGCGTGAAGCCCGAGTTTGATGACCAGTTCCCGGTCCAGGCCGAACGCATAGCGGTCGTCAAGGAAAACCGAGACGCGGTTGCGATTGCGCTGCTGGGGCTTGAGGGCAGTGATTCTCATGCCAATGACGAATGACGAATGTAGAATGACGAATCGTGAGTCGTCATTCGTAGATCGCGATTGGCTTGGACTGCGTTATGCGTAGTGCGTAGCGCGTTCGGCGTCGTGCGTCAAGCGTCAGCTCTTCACCTTCTGCCCGGGCGGGTTTTCGGCCGGCTTCTTTTCCGGAGCCGGGATTTTCAGCTCAGCGCGCAGTTTCTTCTCGACCTGGTCCGCGGTCTTGGGGTTGGCGTCCAGGAATTCGACGGCTCCATCCCGGCCCTGGCCAATGCGCATCTCACCGAAGGCGTACCAGGTGCCGGACTTGGTGATGATGTTGTGGTCCACGCCCAGGTCGATCAGTTCGCCGGTGCGGGAGATGCCCTTGCCGTGAATCAGGTCGAACTCGGCCTGGCGGAACGGCGGGGCGACCTTGTTCTTGACCACCCGCACCCGGGTCCGGGACCCGACCACCACGTCGCCCTTCTTGATGGTCGTGATGCGGCGGACGTCGAGCCGGAGCGTGGAATGGAACTTGAGCGCCAGACCGCCGGGGGTAGTTTCCGGATTGCCAAACATCACGCCGATTTTCATCCGTATCTGGTTGGTGAAAATGGCGCAGGTGCGGGACTTGTTGACCAGTCCGGAAAGCTTGCGCAGGGCCTGGGACATCAGGCGCGCCTGCAGGCCCATGTGGGAATCGCCCATCTCGCCTTCGATTTCGGCGCGCGGGACGAGCCCGGCGACCGAGTCAATGATGAAGACGTCCAGCCCGCCGGACCGCGTGAGGACCTCGGCGATTTCCAGGGCCTGTTCGCCGGTGTCGGGCTGGGAAATCAGCAGGTTGTCCATGTTCACACCCAGGCCGTTGGCGTAAATCGGGTCCAGGGCGTGCTCGGCGTCAATGAACGCGACCGTGCCGCCGAGTTTCTGGGCCTGGGCCGCGACCGAGAGAGCGAGCGTGGTCTTGCCCGAGGCCTCGGGTCCGAAAACCTCGACAATCCGGCCGCGGGGAAAGCCGCCGACCCCGAGCGCGAAATCCAGGCCGATGGAGCCGGTGGGAATTACGTCCGCGACGCCCTCGACGCGTTCGCCGCCCATGCGCATGATTGAACCCTTGCCGAACTGTTTCTCAATCTGGGATATCGCCGAGACCAGTGCCTGGTCCCTATCTTCTTTCGCCATCGAATCCTCCCGTGCCGTTCATGGTTTTCGGTCTTCTGTTTGACGTTGCGGTTTGCGTTCTAGTATAGGTTCGGTCAGGCGGAAGTCAAGAACCTCACCCGAGGCGGATTCAACACAAAGACACAAAGACACGAAGGGAATCCGGAATGAACCGCCAAGAATCCGGAGTTCACCACCAAAGCACCAAGGCACGAAGAATCCGGAGAATCCGAAGGGAACCGCCAAGGCGCCAAGAGCGCCAAGTGAAGGCGAGGAATTCAAAGTGCAGATATCAAGATGCAGAGTGCAGATTCGACCGGAGCATTTTGACTTCTGCAATCTGTAATCTGCAATCTGATATCCCCTGTCTTCTCGAGTCCCTAGCGCAGCACCGTTACCGTGCCGCCGAGAACCAGGTTGCGGACCTTCATGCGCAGGAAGTACCGCCCGTTCGGCAGGTCGCTCAAGTCGATGTTCACGGCGTCGCCGGGCTCGGACAGTATCTCGGCCGGGAGCTGTCTGACCTTCCGGCCCAGGGCGTCGTAGATGCTCAGCTCGGCCATGCCGCGCACCGGCAGAGTCGGACGGATGCGGCAGGTACTGCGGGTGGTTGACGGCAACGCCCGAAGACCAGCCCACCAGCGACGCTCCGGTACCCGGGGCAGGCCGATGCGGGCATAGGTATCCCAGCTCCACAGGTTTCGGTTGTCAATCCAAGTGAAGGCCAGGTTGTCGCCGCGCGCGGCAACACTGCCGTAGGCCCACTGGTTCACGTTCGGGCCCGGGTCGGTATTGACGATGAAGCTCGAATCGCGCGCATTCCCGGCCGTGTCCATAACCAGGCAGCGGACATCGAGATTCCCCGGTATGCGCAGGTCAGTCCAGGTCGCGTAGAGTCGGTCACTTCCGTCCCACACAAGCCAGGGCAGCCAGTGTTCGCAGAGCACGTTATCGTCGTTCAGCCGGAGGTTGGCGCCGCGGAGCCGGCCGTCAGAACCCAGCTTCTGTGCATAAATCTCCCATTCGCCCCGGCGCTGGTCCATCCAGACCAGCCAGACCGACCCGAGGCCGGTGCCATTGACCTTGGGCGCGCCGAACCGGCCGGCGCTACCTTCGGTGATGTGGAGCGCGGTGTCCAGCGCAACACCCGAAGCGTCAAAGTGCCGGAGCCGGATGCCAACCGGGCTTATCCAGGTCAGCCAGACATCGCCCTGATTCGAAATCCACGCCGACGGTTCCCGGCCTGAATAAGCCACGCGCCAGTTCGTGTCCCGGGGATTTCCGGCGCGGTCATAGAGCTGGGCAAAGGGCGACACGACCCGGCTGCGCACGTCGGTCCAAGTGACGACAAAAGCGCCCGAATCGTTCAGCGCGACGAACGGCCAGGTCTGGGGCGTGTTGCGGTTATCGTCGCTCACCCGAAAGTTGGGCCCAAGGGCAAGGCATTCGGCGTCATAGCGCTGGGCATAGATGTCCGGGTCGCCGTTGCGTTTGTCTTCCCAGGCGACAACCGTAGTTCCGGCTCGATTAGTGGCAGCCCAGAAGAAGTCGGCCGGCCGGTTCAAGGTGTCATCGTTCACCCGGAAGTTGTGTCCGCGGCGTCCGCCGTCCCGGTCGAGACACTGGCCCCAGACCGCGGCATGCTCGGCGCCGTTACGGTAGTCGAACCAGAAACAGCGCGCGTTGCCTTCCGCATCGAGATTGATGACCGGGAAATCCTGGATGCATGAGGCGCGGTCGGAGTTGAGGCGAAAGGAAGAGTGGTCTAGTGGTGTAGTGGTCAAGTGGTCGAGTGAAAGACACTTGGTCACAGGACCACTGGGCCACTGGGTCACTGTTCCGTAGATGTTCGCGTCGCCTTCGCGCACGTCGGTCCAGAACGCGGCGAAGCCGCCGTCGGTCCAACGGCTCAGCGCCACGGCCGGCAGCGACTCGCCTGCCGCCGAGGGTTCGGCTTCGAGCCGGAAGTTGCCGCCTTCCGGATTGCCGTCCCGGCCAAGCAACTGGCCATACGCCTGCGCCGGTCCGTCGCGATTGTCCTGCCAGACTGTAATGAAGCCTCCCCCGCCCGGCGCGGCGCTCACGGCCGGGCTCTTTGCCGCAAGGCCGGTACTGTCGCTGACCGCGAACGGGTTGCCGGGAAAGTAGCCGAGAACCTCGAACACGATTCCCCGGACCCGGTCGCCCTCCTCCCAGACCACGAGCCCGTGGCCCAGCGACTCGCACGCGACTCTGGGCCGCTTCGCCGCGGCGCCGCCGACGCGCATCACGGCGGACAGGGGTTGTCCGCCGGAGCTAAACCAGCGCACGCGGACGGCACTCGAATCCACCCCGGACTCCTGCCAGGCCGCGACAAATCCGGCGCTAACTCCGGGCCGGGCATTCCAAGCCGCGACCGAAGGACTCAGGCATACGCCGGGTGCACTGATCTGAGCGACCGTAAACTCCGGGCAGGGATTGCCCAGCGAGTCAATCCGCACGCCGCGGATTTCGTTGTCGTGATGCCGCCAGAGCAGGAAGAATGCACTGTCGCTTGCGGCTACTGCCGGCGCGAATTGCTCCCGGTCGGTCAGCGCCGGGCGTCGGTCAATGGTGTCGCGCGGGCGACCGGCCGGAGCAAGCTGGTATCGGACATTGACGATTCCGCCGCGATAGTCCTCCCACGCGATGAGAGCATTACCCTGCGCATCCGCGGCAATCGCGGGATTGGACTTGCGGTAGTCCTGAATCCGGCGACTTAGAGTGTCGTGGTTGATGGTCCACACGGTATCCTTCGGAGTACCCTGCAGGTCCAACCACTGGCAGTAGATGTCCGGGTCATAATCGCTTCGGCGGTAGTCCAGCCAGGCGACCAGGTAGCCGCCGCCGGGCATGGCGGCTACGGCCGGCGCGCGCTGAATTGCGCCGCCCGTCGTATCATCGTTAATCAGGATATCCCCGGACTGCGCCAGCGCCGAACCGGCGCACAGCGCCAGCAACAACAGGCAATGGATTCTGCTATTCAATGTTCGCTTTTCACTATTCACTATTCTCAATTCTCTACTCCCTACTCACTATGCGGAGAGCTTAGCCGCGACCCTTGTGTTGTCAAGAACCCGGCGTCTTCCACAAATCCGGACATAGGAATCAGCCACGAAAGCACGAAACCACGAAAGACAAGGGGAAGGCGAGTTCGGGGTCCGCACCTAACGAATGGACTGTCGGATTGTCGGCCATGATGTCCCGGATCAAGCTCGCCCGACTCGGGTTCGTGCTCTTCGTGCCTGCCCGACCGGCAGGCGGGTCTTCGTGGCTCTATCTCGGAATTCGGGTGTCTTCCCAGATAGACTCACCACAACGACACAACGACACGAAGGGAATCCGGACCCAACCGCCAAGACGCGAAGAACGCCAAGGAAAACGGACTCACCACAAAGACGCGGAGGGGTCGGGCGCGTATGTGGATGGAATACCGCTACTTAACGACGCACAACTTAAGAGACGTAGACTTCCCTTTGCTGCGGACAACGGCGAAGTAGGTTCCGGCCGGGACAAGGTTCCCGGCCTGATTGCGCAGGTCCCAAGTCCAACTTGACTGTCGCACCCCTGATGCTCGGCTGACCAGCCTGCCGTCAATTCCGTGAATCTCAATGGCGACGTCGGGCGGAAGACCTGTGAAAGCAGCCATCACGTTCAGGCTGACGATGGACGCAGCGGCCGCAGCAGTCCGTTTCTGCTCAAACTCGGGCGGTGCGGCAACAGATAATCCAGCCGTATCTTCGTAGATGTTACAATGTGCATGCAGGCTGTCCCGACCTTCATCGAGAATCAACTCGGCCCGACCGTTGCGATTAACATCGAAGAGACGACAGAGGCCGGTGCCGCTGTCGATTGACCAGACTGGCTCGTACTGGTCTGGTCCACAGCATTTGAAGATCTCGGTAAACCCTTGGACTGAATAGGCGAACTCGTTGGTGCTATCGCCGTCGACATCACCGACCGACATGCCGATGTCACTGAACAAGGGCGGGCCCTGGACCAAGCGCTGCCACACTTGCCGGTACTTCGCGTGGCTTCCGGATTCGTAGACTGCCAATTTGATGTAGTCGTATCCGGGATAGGACATCAGGACGTATTCGGGCCGGCCATCGAGGTCCATGTCGTTGGCGGAGCTAAGGTAGTAAACGAAATCGGTATCGACGGCTAGTGTGCAGACAGCCGAGAGAGCGTACTGGTTGTCCCCTCCGGTTGCCTCAAAAACGTAGACAAACCAATTTGTGCCCGCCGCAAGCTCGCATAGACCGTCGCGGTCGAAGTCCCCGGTATCCATGCACCTGAACGTATAGTGCTGCACATAAGGGCAGGAAAGGAACGCTACGGAGTCGTAGCGATTGTCCCCGGTGTTCTCATACAGCACAATCCCGCCGTCAGGGGGTGCCCCATACCACGCTCTGCCGACCGCGATTTCGGGACGTCCGTCCCGGTCCAGGTCGGTGTAGCCGAATGGAATGGCCAAGTCGCTTGGAGGAATGCCACACTTCCAGACGGTGATGCTCGGATATGAGCGAGAGTCGGGACTCTCGACGATGCTTACTGAGTCGTTGCCCAGTTCGTTGTTCACGACCAGAAGCTCGACGAGACTGTCGTTGTCTCCGTCGCCAATGCCAGATAGCAGACGATTGACCTGAACATCCAGAGGAATGCGGGCATACTGATTTGCCCAGACACGCTCAAAGCCGGAAACCGGGTGGTCACCAGGCCTATAGTCAACTCCGTATATCTCGACTTGACCATCGTGGTCTGCGTCACCGCAGAGGCATGGACTGTGATACCGATCATTCAGGTGTTGAGGGATAATAGCGACTCGGGCCATCGGAAGAGGTTGGGCATTTGCGGGCATAGAACCCGAGAGGAGCAGCAGTGTGATGGCGTGCCGAAGCACGCGTGCTGCTCGATATCGTTCATCTGCCTTCATCTTCGCCCCATGAATGAGTGTACTGGGAAAACATGGGAAAACATGGGGACGCTGGGGCTGTTGAATAACCCACTTCTCAAGCTGCTTTTCTCAGATGCTCGGGGACGGAGTCGGGGTCGGCGGGAATTGTCCGAGTTT
>Ga0315288_10003444_pt1 | contig 20240 bp, 16 predicted proteins | sample YL17G11_20_MG_FD_203454 | JGI IMG/M metagenome (GOLD analysis project Ga0315288, IMG submission 203454) | Sediment microbial communities from Yellowstone Lake, YNP, Wyoming, USA - YL17G11_20 | ecosystem: Environmental > Aquatic > Freshwater > Lake > Sediment | place: USA: Wyoming | collected... | reverse complement strand
GATAAACTGCCCAAGGAAGGGCTCAAGGTCTCAAGGGATTTCGAGTTCCTGAGCATCGACCTGGTCGAGGAAAACGCGGTTTTCCTCGAGTCCGCCCACGCCGAGGTTACGGTAAGGAGGGTGGGCGAAGAGATCTTGATCAAGGGCCGGATGACGGCGCGGCTGAGCTTTGTCTGCAGCCGATGCCTGACGCCCTATGAGTTCCCCGTGGACTCCGGCTTCGACCTGGCCTACCTCCCCGAGGAGCTGGACCTCATCCGGGAGGAGCTGGATGAGGAGGAGGTCAACCGGATATACTACCGCGACCGCCGGCTCGACCTGAGGGAGATCATTCTTGAACAGCTAAATCTGACTTTCCCGGCCAAGCCCCTCTGTTCCCCTCGCTGTGAGGGGATCTGCGCCGTGTGCGGCAAAATCCGGAAATACGGTCGCTGCGATTGTGTGGACAAGGCGCTGGATTCCGGGTTTCAGAAACTCAAAATATCGATAAGAGATAAAAAGTAATGCCTAACCCAAAACGAAGACATTCACACTCGAGGAAAGGAAAAAGAAGGGGGGGCGACGGCCTGACGATCCCATCTTTCTCCCTGTGTTCCAACTGCGGGACGCCCAAGCTGCCTCACAAGGCTTGCCCGGAGTGCGGCTTTTACCGCGGCCGCCAGGTCATTGAAGAAGTGGAAAAGTAACGGGGCCTTAAGGGGGCATCCATGCGGATTGCTGTTGATGCGATGGGTGGAGATTTCGGCCCAAAAGTGAACGTGGAGGGAGCTCTTCGGGCGGCCGAGGATTTCGATGTGGAAGTCCTGCTGGTCGGGGCCGAGGATGTCATCCGCATGGAGATCTCCCCCCAGGCCGGTTCCCGGGCTAAAGTCAACGTCATCAACGCCCCCGACGCCATCGGTATGGGCGAGGGTAAATTCGCTTTCCGCAGAAGGCAGAAATCTTCCATTCGCATCGGAACCCAACTCGTCAAAGACGGGAAGGCCGACGCTTTTGTCAGCATGGGGAATACGGCCGCGGTCGTGGCCATTTCCCAGTCCATCCTGGGGCCTCTCCGTGGCGTGGAGAAGCCGGCCCTGTCGCTCCTTGTTCCGTCGCTCAAGGGACCGACGCTCCTTGTGGACGTGGGTGCGAGCGTCAACTGCCGGCCCCGGGACCTCGTCCAGTTCGCCCTGATGGGCCGCGTATTCCTGGAAAGCGTCCTCGGCCGAATGAATCCCCGCATCGGCCTGATGAGCATCGGCGAAGAAAAATCCAAGGGAAACGATCTGACCCGCAAAGTCTTCCAGATGCTCCAGGAGTCCTCCCTCAATTTCATCGGCAACGTCGAGGGCAAGGACCTCTTTTCCGGCAAAGCGGACATCATCGTCAGCGACGGCTTCACGGGGAACGTGGCCATCAAGGCCAGCGAGGGCATCGTGGAGACCATCCTCCATATAGCCCGGACCGAGATCATGAAGAACCTGTTTGCCCGGATCGGCTTCCTCCTGATGAAGAGCCATTTGAAAAAGGTCTACAAGAAGGTCGATTATTCCGAATACGGCGGCGCCCATCTCCTGGGTGTCAACGGGGTATGCATCATCGGCCACGGCCGGTCCAATTCCCATGCCGTCCGGAACGCCATCCGGCTGGCCAAGGAATTCGTGGTCAACAGGGTCCAGGAAAAAATCCAGGATGAAATCGCCCAACGTATGGGGGTCTTATATGGAATCAAAGCCTGAGAAGCGCTTTTCCGGGAGAACGGCCGTTGTCACCGGCGCCTCCCAGGGGATCGGCGAGGCGATCGCCCTCCTCCTGGCCGGCGAAGGCGCGGAAGTGGTCCTGATGGACGTCCAGAAGGACAAGCTCGAAGCCGTTCGGGCCAAGATTGAGGCGGGAGGCGGCCGGGCTCTCGCCGTCGAAGCCGACGTCACCAGGCCGGAATCCGTGAACGCGGCCTTGGAAACCGCCCTCAAAACCTGCGGCAAGGTCGACTTTCTGGTCAACAACGCGGGAATCACCAGGGACAACCTTCTCATGCGCATGAAGGAGGAGGAATGGGACGCCGTCCTGGACGTCAACCTCAAGGGCGTCTTCAACATGACCAAGGCAGTCGTCCGGCCGATGATCAACAGCCGCTTCGGCCGTATCGTCAACATCTCCTCGGTCGCCGGGCTGATGGGGAACGCCGGCCAGACCAACTACAGCGCCTCCAAGGCCGGCTTGATCGGATTCAGCAAATCCCTGGCCCGGGAGGTTGCCTCTCGGGGCATCACCGTCAACTGCATCGCGCCGGGCTATATCGCCACGGCCATGACCGAGAACCTGCCCGAGTCGGTGAAGACCATGTTCATCGACATCATCCCGATGAAGAAATTCGGCCGGCCGGAAGACGTCGCGGCCGCTGTCAAATTTCTTCTTTCGGATGACGCCTCTTACATCACGGGCCAAGTGATCCAGGTCAACGGCGGGATGTACATGTAACGGCATGAGCATGAGTGCGAAATCACCATCCATTTCAAATTAACTAGGAGGTCAATCATGCAAAGAGATGAACTTTTAAAGAAAGTCAGGGCCATCGTCGCCGACAAGCTGTCCATCAGCGAGGACCAGGTGACCGAGAACGCGTCATTCATCGAGGACCTGGGCGCCGACTCCCTTGACACCGTGGAGTTGGTCATGGCGCTCGAGGACGAGTTCGGCCTGGACATCCCCGACGAGGAAGCCGAAAAGCTGACGACTGTCGGAAAGGCCATGGATTATATTTCCGCCAAGGTCAAATAGGCATCCCCGCAGGGTTTTTGAATGGATTTTGTCTCAGCTTCCCATAAGTCTTCCTGCGACCGGAGAGTCGTCGTCACCGGGATCGGCCTGGTTTCTCCGGTCGGCATCGGCACGGACGCGCCCTGGAGGGCGCTCCTCCGGGGTGAAAGCGGCGCGGGACCGATCACCCGCTTCGACGCTTCGAAGCATTCCACCCGGATCGGCGCCGAGGTCAAGAATTTCGATCCCCTGGCCTTCATCGACCGGAAAGAGATCCGCAAGATGGACCTCTTCATCCAGTTCGCCGTGGTGGCCGCCCACTACGCCGTCCTGGACGCGGGGATCGACACGGCTCTCCTGGAGGGGGACCGGGCCGGCGTCTATGTCGGGTCGGGCATCGGGGGCATAGGCTCGATCGAAGAGCAGTGCCGCGTCCTGGCGGAAAAAGGACCTGACCGAATCTCGCCGTTTTTCCTTCCCCAGACGATCATCAACGAAGCCGCCGGCCAGATCTCGATCCGCTATCGCAGCCGGGGCCCGAATTCCGCCACAGCCACCGCCTGCAGCACCGGAACCCATTCCATCGGCGATTCCTTTCGGATGATCGCCCGCGGAGAGGCGGACCGTATGTTAGCCGGCGGCGCCGAGGCGCCCATGACGCCGCTTGGCGTCGGCGGCTTCTGCGCCCTGAGGGCCCTGTCCGTCCGGAATGACGCCCCGCAGAAGGCATCCCGGCCATTCGACGCCGAGAGGGATGGCTTCTTGATCGGCGAAGGCGCGTCCATCATCCTTCTCGAGGAGATGGGCGCGGCGCTGAGGCGGGGGGCCAAGATTTATGCCGAGATCGTGGGCTACGGCATGACCGGCGATGCCTTCCATGTCACGGCCCCATCCGATACCGGAGACGGCGCCGTGAGGGTCATGCAGAGATCGCTCGAGGACGCGGGGATCAGCCCCGCCGATGTCCAGTACATCAACGCTCACGGCACATCGACGCCCCTGAACGACAAGATCGAAACCCAGGCCATCAAGAGGGTCTTCGGCGACCACGCCTACAAGCTGGCCGTCAACTCGACCAAATCCATGACCGGGCACCTGCTCGGCGCGGCCGGCGGGCTTGAGGCCGGCATCACGGTTCTGGCCATCAAGAACCAGGTCACGCCGCCTACCATCAATTACGAGCACCCCGATCCGGACTGCGACCTGGACTACGTGCCCAACGCGGCCCGGTCAGCGGAAATCGTCTACGCCCTGAGCAACTCGTTCGGGTTCGGCGGGACGAACGGCTGCCTGGTCTTCAGGAAATTCGAAGAATAGAACCATTTTCCTCGGAGGTCCCAGAGCAAGGAGGGGGAGATGAACGTTTTTGTTTTCGTCAAAAGAGTCCCGGACACGGAGTCCAGGATCAAGATCCAGGCCGACGGCAAAACCGTCGCGACCGAAGGGCTGAACTTCGTCCCCAGCCCCTACGATGAATACGCCGTCGAGGAAGCGCTGCGGCTTAAAGCGGCCAAGGGCGGGAAGGTCACGGTATTCACGGCGGGCTCGGACGAGAGCCTCCCCGTCCTTAGGAAGTGCCTGGCCATGGGCGCGGATGAAGCCGTCCTGATCAAGGACGTGGCCGGCGAGACATACGACGGGCTGAGGACGGCGCGCCTAATCGCCGCGGCCCTTCATAAGAAATATTCCGGCTTCGACCTCCTTTTGTTCGGGAAGCAGGCCGTCGGGACGGACAACTCCCAGGTGCCCTCCATGGTCGCGGAATTGCTCGGACTGCCCCAGGCGAACGTCGTGGTGAAGCTCGAAATCGAAGGCTCAGCCGGAACAGCCTATCGCGAGATCGAGGGCGCCCAGGAAAAAGTCGCCTTTTCGCTCCCCGCCGTGATCAGCGCCCAGAAAGGCCTGAACGAGCCGCGCTATGAGACACTGAAAGGCATTATGGCCGCGAAGAAAAAAGAGATCCCGGTGCTGACGCCGGAGGCGCTCGAGTTCAGGCCGGAGGACTTGTCACCGGGGATTGAAATCGCCAGGATCGACCTGCCTCCGGTCAAGCAGGCGGGCAAGGCCATAGCCGTCGAGCCGCAGGAGGCGGCCCGCCAGCTCGTTGATTTCCTGCGCCGGGACGCCAAGGTCATTTGAAGGGAGAAGAGTCATGATCCTCGCATACATCGAAACGCGCGAAGACAAAGTCAAAAAGTGCTCCCTGGAAGTGCTGAGCGAAGCCGGGCGGAGAGGCGGAGATCTGGGACAGGATGTCGCGGCCGTTGTCCTGGGCCCGAAAGGCAATGCCGTTGCGGCGGAATTGTTTTCCTACGGCGCCGCGAAGGTTTATATCGTCGAGAATCCCGGTCTCGGTTCGTATTCGACAGATGTTTACGCGCAGGCGATGGCCGCGTTGGCGCGGGAACTCCACCCGGCCGTCATTCTTTTCAGCGCCGATTCGCTGGGCAAGGACCTGGCGCCCCGGCTGGCGGCCAAGCTGGGTGTGAGCCTGGCGTCCGATTGCACTGCGCTCGCCGTGAAAGACGGCCGGCTGGAATTTACGCGGCCGATTTACGCCGCCAAGGCCTTCATGACCTTCACTCTCAAGACATCTCCCCAGATTGCGACCCTTCGGCCGAACATCTTTCCGCTGACAAACCCGGCGGCACAACGGGGCGAGGTCGTCAGCAAGAGCCTGGAACTTGAAGCCGGACAGGCCAAGGCCCGCGTCGTCGAGGTCCTGCACGAACAGGGCGGCGAGATCGATGTCAGTGAAGCCGACATTGTCATCTCGGGAGGCCGCGGCCTGAAGGGGCCCGAGAATTTCGCCCTTCTCCGGGAATTATCGGCCCTGATCCCGCGCTCGGCGGTCGGGGCTTCTCGCTCGGCCGTGGACTCGGGCTGGATCGGCCACCAACACCAGGTGGGCCAGACAGGGAAAACCGTATCGCCTTCGCTCTACATGGCCTTCGGTATCTCCGGCGCCATCCAGCACCTGGCCGGGATGTCCGGCTCTAAGGTCATCGTGGCCGTGAATAAAGACTCCGAGGCGCCGATCTTCAAATATGCCGACTTCGGCGTAGTGGGCGACCTTTTTCAGGTCATTCCCTTCCTCAAGGACGAGCTGAAAAAAGCCCTGGCTGAGTAACCGAGCAAGATATCTATTTCGCTGCGATCAGGATTTCGCACACGGGCAAGCCTTCCGGGAAGTGATAAGCGCAACGGCCTTTTTTCGGACCGCGGCCTCTAGCCCCGAGCAGGAAGGAGGGGCCGCCGCCAGCGAAAGGCCCCCCTTTCAGCGTTGCGTCAATGACCCGTCAGCTCAAAGTCATAGCGGCCGGAGCCGACCTTGATGACGAACGTCGGACCGGTATCTTTGACCTCAAGGACTCCCGGAACGCCGGCCGAAAATTTTCCCTGGAACCATATTTCCCGGCCGCCCTCCGCGAGGAGGACGTTGGCGAGGTTAAATTTCGGCAGGACAACTTCCGCTTCACTCCCCACCGGAACGGCGATCTCCATCCTGACGCTCCGCTCGACGCGCTGCCATGAGGAGACGATTCTTCCGCGCAGCGTGTCCACAGAGGCCTCGACGTAGCGCAGGTCGCGGACCATTTGAGGCTGGAACCGGATCTTCTGAAAAGCGACCGATTCCCGGCCGATATTAATCCCGGCCAGCGCCTTGTAAAGCCATGCGCCCACGCTCCCGAACATGGGGTGGTTGTGGGAGTTCATGGAGGGGCCCTGGCGGAGCTGCCACAGCTCCCAGAGCGTCGTGGCGCCGTTTTCGATCATGTAGCCCCAACTCGGATAGGTCGTCTGCACGGCGATGTCGTAGGCCAGGTCGGAGTTCCCCATATTCGTCAGGAGCTCCATGATGTACTTGGTGCCGATAATGCCCGTGGTCAGGTGGGAGTTGTTCCGATAGGCGAGGTTGTCGAAGAGGTTCTGCCAGACTGCGCCGCGAACGCCCTCGGGCGCAAGATCGAGGAAGAGAGCGAGCGTGTTGGCCGTCTGTGTGCCGTTGGCGTAATTCTTCGTCTTGGGGTCAAAGTATTGGGAGTGGAACGCCGTCTTGATTTGGGAGGCAAGGGCGGCATAGGCCTGGGCGTCTTTTCCGTTCCCCAGGATGCGCGCGACGTCAGACAGAATCTTCACGTCGTAATAGTAATAGAACGAGGAAACGATATCGCCGGGCGTTTTCTCCACGGCCACCCAATCGCCGTAAGAGCTGAATTTAACCAGCCCATCCTGGGCCCATGAGCGCAGGAACTCGACATATTTCTTCAGCCCGGCGTAATTCTCCTCGAGAATACGGCGGTCGCCGTAGTACTGATACATGTACCAGCAGAGAAGCGGATAGGCTGTTCCCCAGGCCGGGTCGGCCGGCCGGCTTCCCCAGATGTGAGGGACAGTGTCAGTGACCCTTCCGGCCTCATCCTGGACGTCGCGGATGTCGCGGATGAAATTGGTGTAAAAGGCGGCCATGTCGAAGTTCATCATGGCTTCCTCGGCTGTTCCCTGGGCGTCGCCCATCCATCCCATCCTCTCGTCGCGCTGGCAGCAATCGGTCGGGATGGAGTGGAGGTTGGACTTCTGGCCCCACGTGATGATCCTCTGCAGGCTGTTCAGGACCGGCTTGGAGCTGGCAAAGGACCCGATGGGCCGTACCGCAGAGTGGACCACTCGGCCGCGGATGGTTCCCAGGTTGGGAACGCCGGGAAAGCCGGTCAATTCCACATAGCGGAAGCCGTGATAGGTGAATCGGGGCTCATAGACTTCCTGATGGCCGCCCTTCAGGATGTAGGTGTCCATGGCGCGGGCGCTCCGCAGGTTCTCCTGGTTGAGCATGCCGTCGTCGTAAAGGATCTCGGCGAAGCGCATCCGGATTTCGGTCCCGCGGGGGCCGCTGACGCGGAGCCGGGCCCAGCCGCTGAAATTCTGGCCCATGTCGAAGACATAAACGCCGGGCCGGGGGTTGGTCATCTTCAGGGGAACAATCGTATCCACAACCTTGATGGGCGGCATCATCTGGGCCGATAGCATGCCCTTGGGTGTTTCCACCGGCGCGGCCTCCGACCATGTTTTATCGTCGAATCCCGGCAGGTCCCAGCCGGCCGCTTCGCGCCGGGCGTCGTAGACCTCGCCGTTGAAAATAGAGTCCTCGATGATCGGTCCGTCGGCCGCTTTCCAGGTGCTGTCGCTCACCACGACTATTTTTTCGCCGGAAACAAGCTCGATGTTGATCTGGAGGAGCAGGGCCGTTGCTTTGAACCAGCCCTGTCCCAGCTGAACGCCGACGGCATTCACCCCGGGCTTAAGAAAGGAGGTGACGTCGTGGGCGACGTAGAGAACCCTCTTGTCATAGGTCGTCCAGCCCGGGTCAAGGACATTGGGTCCGACCTTTTGACCGTTGAGGCGCAACTCGTGATATCCCAGCCCGCAGACGAAGGCCATGGCCCGGTTCACCGCGCCTGCCAGCCGGAATTCCTTGCGGAGCTGGTTCTTCCCGCCGATCCAGGCGGCCTTCCAATCGCCGGGAGAGAGAAACCCGGTGCCGAAGCTTGCGACTTGGCTGTAGGGGCTTTCCTTTCCGTCTTTGTCCCAGAACCGGACCCTCCAGTAATACATCCGGCCGCTCTCCAGGGGCCGGCCTCCGTATACGATATGAGTAGATTCGGACGACCCGATCTTGCCGCTGTCCCAGGCTTCTCCGGTTTCGCACGCCGGCTCGGTGGAAACCAGGACCTGATAGGCGGATTGTTTCTGGCCGCGCTCGGAATGCTCCGGGATCCAGTAAAGGCGCGGCAGTTTCACGTCGACACCCAGCGGGTTCGCAAGGTACTCGCAGCGCAGGCTCGACGGAGGCTGCGGCCCGGGCTGTATATCCTCGCTGTGCGAAGGCACGAAGGTGAAGGTCAACAGGCAAACCAAGACCAGAGTCTTTATTCGTGGCTTGAATATCATTCGCCCCTCCTCTAAGAAGCGCTCTGGAAAGGGATACTTTCGCTTCGCGCCAAGGATAGCATGTTCCTTGGAGGCGCTCAAGACCCGGCTCTTTTCCTTTCCATGCCGGGCAGCCTGCCGCCGGCACGGTTGTTCGTTTCGCGGAAAAGGGAGGAATCGAATAATCGACGGTTCGGCCGGGCGGCGATTGACTTGTTTCCAGGGAGTGATATAAATAAGCTTGATATGGTTCCGATGACAGGCAAGCGCACCACCTGCAGGATCGGGATTTTTCACGGAAGGAGGAGGATATGAGAAAACACAGAATTGTGATGTCGGCTGCATTCCTGATTTTGTTGACGATCTCGTCGGCCTTGGCCGGGTCCCTGCCGTTCGACAAGGCCGAGTACGCGGCGCACCGGGCGCAGCTTATGGCGAAGATCCCGGACGGCATCGCCGTCATCTGGGGATCGCCGGCCGGGACCCAGAACAACGAAATTCTTTATTTCTGCGGAGTGAAAGTGCCCCGGGCCGTCCTGGTCGTTGACGGCATCCGGAAGGAAAGCCTCCTCTTCTATACGACGACCGAGAATTTCCTTAAGGGCGAGGGCTTGAGCGTCGACCTGGCCCGCGATCCCAAGGGGGCCACCGGCGTTGAAAGATGCTATCCCGCCGAGCAATTTTCATCCACCCTGAGCCGGTTGGCGGGCCAGGCGGGTGTCATCTATACTCCCTTCAAGGCCGAGGTATCGGGCCCTGAGGTCTCCAGTCTCAGCGAATGGGACGGACGGCTGACGCGCGAGCTCCGGTTCGTGAAGCTCCTCAAGGAACGTTTTCCCCAGATCGAGGTTCGGGACTGCTCGGAGACGATCTGGGAAATCCGCCGCATCAAGACTCCGGCCGAGATAGATATTCTGCGCAAGACGGGACGGATCGGTGTCCAGGCCATGATCGAGGTCATGAAGGCGGGCCGGCCCGGCCAGTACGAATATGAGCTCAGCTCACTCTTCGAATACGCCTGCAAGAAGGAAGGCTGCCCAAGCCTTGCCTTCGACGTCATTATCAGCTCGGCCGAAAACCATCCCTACCTCCATTATGCCCAGCACAACCGGAAGCTCGTCGACGGCGATTTTCTTGTTGTGGACGCGGGGCCGGAGTTCCAAGACTATAACATCGACATCACCATTTCCTTCCCCATCAACGGGAAATTCTCTCCGCGGCAGCGCGAGATTTATGAAGCCTGTAACGAGGTCAGCAAGGCCTGCCTATCCCTTTACAAGCCGGGGCTCACGGGCTACGAAATCGGGGAGAAGGTGAAGGAGATGCTGAAGCAGAAGGGACATGATCTGACCAAAGACGCCTTCACCCGGCTGAGCTTCTTCAAGGAAGGCGGCCTGACCCATCATGTCGGGTTGGCCACGCATGACGCGGGCGGACGGGATTTGAATTATGGCGCCCCGCTGAAGCCGGGCCAGGTGTTCGCCAGCGACGTCTTTGCCGTTTTCCCCGGCGAGAACCTCGGTGTCCGGGTGGAGAACACGATTCTCGTCACCGATACGGGTTGTGAGAATCTGACGCCCGGAATCCCCCGGGAGATTTCGGAGATCGAGGTCCTGATGAAGCGTCAGGGGACCGGTAAGGCCGTGAAATGACAGAGTGTTGTTGTTATTTGCTCGAGAACGCGCTTTTGATCTCTGCGAGTCCGACACCCAGGACTTGTCGGGCGATCGCGTCGAGCGCCGCTTCTCGTCCCTGGATGTGCATGGTCGTGTGGACATGGCCCAGGGTCTCTCCCGGCTTCAGCGCGGCCGCCGGCGATGAAGACTCGAGCTCGTAGAACGGGCCGAGCGGTTTTGCCCCGGGGGATGCCGGCCCGTCGTTGTAGCTGTTGACCGCGTCGCCGGCGAATGGATCATCCTGGATCTGCCACATGGAATTCACGTAGTCGGTTGCGTTCTCCGGAAGCGTGAGGCTGACGATCGTCAGCACGCCGTTCGCGGCGTCGTAACTGCCCAGGAACGGTTTGGCGCGCCGGGGCGAGATGCCGATCTTGCTGCGGTAGGCGCCGTCGCCCTTGAAGAACATCACTCCCTGCTTAATGACCAGCCGGTCCGCGGGGACTTTGCCGAAATAAGCGTCGTTCACGATCGGGCCGAGGTCCGTTTCCGGGCCGGGTTTGAAGGGGATGACGACCGTGGTCGCGGGGGAGGGGTTGAACATGCCCAGGATCCAGACGGAGAGGAGACCCGTCTCTTTGTTCCAGGCGTTCGTGCCGGTGTTGACGATTTTGCTGTCCGACTGGAAAGCGACCATCTCCGTTCCTTCGGGAAGGGAAACCCCCTGCGCCCCAACATCCTTTGCTTCGAGAAGGCGGACCGTCCGGTTCACCTCCAGGTCGAACGGCGTACCCGAATAATTCACCAGGTGCATGGCCTTGCGGAAATGGATTTGTCCCCGGTCCTGGGAGATGATGTCGTAGGCCCCTTCGTTGATGGGCGGCGGCGTGAACCAGTGGTCCAGGTCGAAGGGATCGCCCTTCTTGAAGAATATGGAGAATTGGCCGCCTTCAGGGCCGAGCCAGAAGCGGTCTTCACCGCCGAAGGCATTCATATGCGGATTCGTCTGGCCCGAGCTGAGGAGCTCGCGGTTGATCCAGCCGAAGCTCAACCCGTCCGGGCCGCCGGCCGTGCTGGTCATGACCCGGCCTTGCATGTCCGGGTTGACGGCCAGCTGGGCGCGGCCGTTCTTATCGGAAAGGACGACGACCTTGGTGTGGCGCTTAAGAAACGCCAGGTCGTCCTTGAACAGAATGCCTTGCGGCGATTTGGCCGCCTTGCCGCAAGCCGCTGCCAGGGCAGAGAAAAAAAGGATGCCCCAAACCGTTGATCTCATGACGCCGCCTCCTTCAAATCTCCGGACACGATCTAACCTGCATTATTCATAAACCGGACGGCATATGGGGGACGGCCGGGATGGACTCGCTCCCGAAGTCCCACTATGGTCGCTTCGTCCATCCCGGCCGTCCCCCTGGGTGGGCATGGCGATTCCAGCTTTTTTACGCGAGATTTGTGAATATTGCAAGCTAAAAGTCCTATCGTACTAATCATTATATAAAACAGGGGTGAAATACAATCCGGGGCTTCCGAGTCCGTTTTCTGTGTCAGGGGCCGGAGGGCGACAACCAATAACAAACAATTCAAAGAAATCCCGGACGGCAAGCCCGGCCGGAATAAAAGAAAGGATAAAAAGGAAAATGTTGCAAAACGGGGCGAAATATGGATAATATTTGGACACGTTCAATTATGACGGAGGGTACATGAAAAAAACACTTATCATGGCAATGGTGGTTCTCTGCTTCGTTCCGGCGTCCTTCGCGACGCTCGTGACGAACATGAACCAGAGCGCGCAGTATTTTCGTCTCCTGTCCCGCAACGCCTCGACCGACATCGACGCAGTGTTCTACAACCCCGCAGGCCTGACCCTGTTGAAGGACGGCTGGCATGTCGCGCTTTACAACCAGACGATCTTCCAGGAAAAAACCGTGACCAATGATTTTTATTTCCTCAACAATAAGAAATATGTGGGGGAGGTGAACGTCCCGGTCTTCCCGGATTTTTACGCCGTCTATAAGAAAAACCGGCTGGCCCTGTCCTTCGGCTTCGGGCCGAACTCGGGCGGCGGGACAGCCGATTTCAAGAAAGGACTACCGGCTTTCGAAACCCAGATTTCCACGTTGCCTTATATGTTGAGCCACATGGGGCTCCCGACGACGCAGTATTCGGTGGATATCGCGTTCAAGGGAAAATCCGTGTTTTACGGATTCCAGATGAACGCTTCGTATGCCTTCAGCGAGATGTTCGCCGCGGCCGTCGGGATGCGCTATATTTCGGCCGAAAACTCTTATGTCGGCCATATCCGGAACATCATGATCAATCCGCGCCATCCCCTGCTCAACCCGACCGGCGCGATGCTATCCGCCAGCCAATTTTTCGCCCTGATCGGCCAGTCCTATTACGCCGCCGCGACCAGGGATATGGAGGTGGACGTGGAGCAGACCGGAACGGGCTTCACGCCGCTCCTGAGCCTGTCCCTTCATCCGGCCGAGGGGTTGAACATCGGCATCAAATATGAATTCATCACCAAGTTGAAGTTGACGAACAAGACGACCAAGGACGACGTCGGGATGTTCCCGGACGGCGAGGTCATCCATAACGATATTCCGGCCATCCTGTCGCTGGGCGTCGCCTATGACCTGACGACGAAACTTCACGCCTCGGTCTCCTATAACATGTTCTTCGACAAGGACGCGAATTGGGACGGACGCGAAAAATTCGTCGAATCCAATTCTTGGGACCTTGGCGTCGGCGTCGAGTATGACGTTCTCAACGCCCTCACCCTCAGCGCCGGATACCTGCGCACGAAGTTCACGCTCGGCTCGGGTTATCAGTCCGACTTGGCCCATGACATGTCCGCTAACTCGTTCGGCTTCGGGGCGAGGATCCGGCTGGGTCAGAAGTTGGACCTGGACCTCAGCGGCCTTTATTCGGCCTATGAGAAACCGGAAAAGCAGATCGACTATCCGGGTATCGGCACTTTCCGCGAAAAATACGAGCGAAAAAACGTCGCCTTCGCCGTAGGTTTCGGGTACCATTTCTAAATACGGGAAAGTTTCCGAACGGGCGGCTCCTCCCGTTTGTTCGTTCGAGGAAACGGGGCGTTCCGTGGGCTGCGAAAGAGCGGCTTTGATAATAGCCGCTTAGGGCCGGAGAATTCCCGTCGGCTCCCGGATTCGACGTCTGGATTTTTTTCGACATTTTCCCCCGACCGCGAATCGGATTTCCCGGGATCTTTTCCGTCTCCATGGCCGGATGATCATCAGCGATTGATTTATCGGACTGACATCAAGACGATATTTTTCCCCGCTCCAAGTGCCGTTGCCTGAAATTTGAACTTCGGAAAGAATTATTTTTTTTGGAACCTTTTGGCCCCAGGCCACGTATATATAGGTGAGGAACGAAATGAGTAAGAAGTTGATAATAAAAGAAATAAAAAGAAAGGAGGTTCCCATGAGCTTCAGGTCCAAAATCGCCATCTTCCTGGTCGCGACCCTCGTGACCATCATCGGCTTCAATGCGATAGCTTCTCCCTCGGTGGAGATCATGAAGATCGGAAAGAAGGCCGGCTATGAGATCATCGCCAACGTTCTGGCGAGGGAAGCGGCTGCTCGTCCCATCCCGATGTAAGGACTTTTAATGGAGATAAAAACGATCACGGTCCACTTCCAAAACAGGGAGCGGTTGGCCGCAGAAAGCGAGACCCGGGCGGTCTCCATGGCGGATGATAACGCAGGCTTGGCCTCCCTCCCTGATCTCATCTTCTAAGGGGCTGCTGTTTCTTCTCACGGGGAAAACAGCAGCCTTTTTTTTGCCCTTTTCCCGGCAATTTCTCCGTTTATCCTCCATTGGGGCCCTTCCGCTGTGAGCCTGCGGGGTCCCTCCGCCGCGCCACCCAGGCGCCGGTATCCAAAAGCCACCTTGTCTTTTCCGCATTTCGTCGTTCTTCATGGATTTCCAAGAGTCGGCAAGAATAAAACGGGGGAACTCCAGTCAGGCCTAAGGATTGACACGGCGAAATGAAAAAAATAAAATAATACATATTAAGCAAAGCGCGATAGATTATTATGCTGTCATATCAAGACTAGGAATATAATAATGGCGCTTGACAAAACAGACCGGAAAATCCTTCGCATCCTCCAATCGGATGGGCGAATCACCAACGCGGATTTGGCCGAGCGAATCGGCATTTCCCCGCCCCCGACCCTGGAGAGGGTCAGGAAGCTGGAGCGAAACGGCATCATTCGGAGATATGCGGCGCTCATTAATCCCCTCGCCGTCGGAGTGGAAACCTTTACCTTTGTGGAAGTCACGCTGAGCCGACACGGCCAGGATGCCGTGATGGCCTTCATGAAGGCCGTCGAAGGAGTCCCGGAAATCCTGGAGTGCCATCATATCACCGGCGACGCGGATTTCCTGTTGAAGATCGCTGTCAGGAACATCCCCGCTTACGAGGACCTCGTTCTCCATACTCTGACGGCCCTGCCCCATATTCAGCATTTGAAAAGCTTGGTGGTTCTCTCAACCCTGAAAAACGAAACGAGTCTGCCCATTGCCGAAGATGATAACTGCCGGTAAAGAATATCAATAAGACCGAGAAGTCATCAGGAGGTCGTATGGATCATAAGTATACGCCGGGAGTGGAAAAGTATATTCGGGAGGCCGAGGCCGGCCTGCAAAAAAGAAAAGAACTCCGCCGGGAAGTCCGCCGGCTGAAGTTCGACACCATCGCGGTCCATGGCATGTATTCAATGGAGGAGGCCTTTCGGGGCGGGCAGGGGGGCATCATCGAGCCCCTCTTCCCTTCAACGTCGCAAGCCTACCGGGACAGCGACGAAATGGAAGCGGGTCTGGCCTATCTCATTCCGACGTGGTGCTATTCCCGGATCCACAACCCGACCGTGTCTTATCTCGAGGAGACTCTTTCGCTCCTGGAATCATACGGCTCGGACACGGACGCTTCGGCCCTGTGCACTTCCTCCGGCATGTCGGCCATCAAGCAGGCCGTCGAGCCGCTCCTTGATCTTCAAGGCGCCGGGAGCGGCGGCATCAACTTCGTCTCGACCGCCCAGGTTTACGGCGGAACGTACCAGCTGTTCAACCTGAGGTTCCGGGAAAGGGGCGCGCACGTTCGCTGGGTGACCGAGCCCTGGGACACCAAGAGCTGGGAAAAACTCGTGGACGGCCAGACCCGTTTTCTCTACGGAGAAATGCCCTCCAATCCCCAGCAGGCCTGCTTCGATATCGAAGCCGTGGCACAGCTTGCGCACAGCCACGGCATCCCGCTCGTTGTGGATCCCACCGTCGCCACGCCGGCTCTGATGAGGCCGCTCGAGCATGGCGCCGATATCGTTGTCCACTCGTTGACCAAAACCATCGGGAGCGGCGGCGGCGCCATTGGAGGAGCCGTCATCGCCCGGCATGACATCACCAGCCGTCACCTGCCGGATGAGACCAAAATCGATTATGCGGCCTGGTTAAAACTATGGCCGTTCCGGGATTCGGGCCCCTGCATGTCGCCCTATTCCGCGTTCTTCCTTCTTAACGATCTCCGCACCATCCGCATGAAAATGCAGGCCTACTCCCGCAGCACGATGGAAGTGGCCCAATTTTTGGCCCGGCATGAGAAGGTTGAGCACGTTGACTATCTGGGCTTAGAAACCCACCCGCTCCACCCGCTGGCCGCCCGCTATATGAAGGTCGTCGATTCCAATGAGAACGCCTTCGGCCATCTGATGTCGTTCAACATTCGCGGCGCCGCCCGGGATACCCGGGCCTTTTTCGACGCCCTGAAGCGGATCTGGCGCGCCACGGACCTCGGCCGGATCAAGAGCGTGGCCACCATCCCGGCCATCTCAACGCATCATCAACAGGGTGAAGAAGGGCGGAGAATGGCCAATATCCCCATGAATATGGTGCGCCTCTGTGTCGGAGGCGAGCATCCGGCGGACGTGATCGCGGATTTGGATCAGGCGCTGAAATTCGTTTAGACAGGAGGCGATCCGGAGGAATTTCCGCGGCGCGTGGAGTATAATTTGGGACGGGCCTTGGGCTTGATATCTCCCGGTCTCGAGAAAAGGAGGGGAGATGCGGTATATCAGCACTCGTGATAATTTCAGCTCGGTGCCGCCGGCTGAAACCATCCGCCTGGGCATGGTGCCCGAGGGCGGGCTTTTCGTGCCCGAGTCCGTCCCGAAGGTGAGCCTGGAAGGATTCGCCGGCGCCGCCTATCGGGACGCCGCCCGGCGGATCATGACGCCTCTCCTTAGTGATTTTAAGGCCCCCGAGCTCGACCATTGCCTCCGCCGCGCCTATAATCCCGAAACCTTCGATACACAGTCCGTGGTCGAACTCCATCCGCTCGAAGGCCGCCGCCACATCCTCGAGCTCTGGCACGGCCCGACGGCGGCTTTCAAGGACGTGGCCCTACAGATCATGCCTCACTTCCTGGCCGATGCCAAAGCCAAATCGGGCGACCGCTCTCACACCCTGATCCTCGTCGCCACTTCGGGCGACACGGGAAAGGCGGCGCTCGAGGGCTTCAAGAACGCTGCCGGCATCTCCATCGTCGTCTTCTATCCGCACGGCGGCGTGAGCGAGATCCAGATGCTCCAGATGACCACGACCGACGGCGCCAACACCCATGTCGCCGCGGTCAAGGGCAACTTCGACGACTGCCAGGCCGGCGTTAAGGCCCTCTTCGGGGACGCGGGGCTCCGCGACGGCCTGGCCGGCCGCAGCATCGTTTTCTCCTCCGCGAACTCGATCAACTGGGGACGCCTTTGCCCCCAGATCGTATACTATTTTTATGCCTATTTCGGTCTTGTCGGGCAGGGCGCGATCCGAACCGGCGGCGAAGTCGATTTCTGCGTTCCCACCGGCAACTTCGGCAACATCCTGGCCGGATATTACGCGCGGGAGATGGGACTTCCCATCCGGAAGCTGATCTGCGCCTCGAACCGCAACCACATCCTGACCGACTTCTTCAGGACCGGCGTATACGACACGAACCGCGAATTCCACAAGACCTCTTCACCGTCCATGGACATCCTGGTCTCATCCAACCTCGAGCGCTTCCTCTTTGAGGTCACGGGACATGACGCCGGCCGCGTCAGGGGCTGGTTCGAGCAGCTGAAACGGACCGGCCGTTTTGAGGTCGACGGCGCCGCGCGCCGGGCCATGGCCGCCCTCATCGTCCCCGGTTGGGCGGATGAGCCGCGCGTTTTCGCGGTGATCGGAGAGACGTTCAGAAAGACGGGCTACGTCCTGGATACCCACACGGCCGTGGCCGTGGCCGTAAGCGAAGAAGCGGGTGCGACCGGAGACGGCGTTCCCATGATCATCGCCTCGACGGCCAACCCCTACAAGTTCTCTAGCGATGTGCTGGCTGCGATCAGCGGCGAACCGCCCGATGACGAATTCCGATCCATCGAGCGGCTGCATGAACTCACAGGCCTGCCCGTTCACCGGGCGGTCCGCGGGCTCCGGGAGAAGCTGGTCCGGCACAGGAAAGTGATCGAAATCTCAGGGATGCGCGAAGCTGTTCTCGAGATCGCCGACGGCATCGGCGCGGCGCACTGAAGAAAGGACGACTCCCATGAAATACGCCATTCTCGTCGGCGACGGCATGGCCGATTTTCCCATACCGGAACTCGGCGGCAAAACCCCTCTTGAAGCGGCCCGAATCCCCAACATGCGGCTGGTGGCGGCGCGGGGAAGAGTGGGCCGGGTGCAGACCATTCCGGACGGCATGTCCCCGGGAAGCGACGTGGCCAACCTGGCGCTCCTCGGCTACGACCCGGCCGTTTCATACAGCGGCCGGGGTGCGATCGAAGCGGCCAGCCTGGGCGTGGTCCTCGATGTGGACGATACCGCCTTTCGCTGCAACCTGGTGATGCTCCGCGACGGCCTTATGGCCGACTACTCGAGCGGCCACATCACGACCGAAGAATCACACGGCCTGATCCAAGAGCTTCAACCCGTCCTCAACACCGAAAAAATCCGGTTTTACCCGGGCGTCAGCTACCGCCACTTGACTGTGATCAAGGATTTCCCGGAGGGGTTGCTCGCCACGCCGCCCCACGACATCAGCGGCCGGCCCTATAAACCGCATCTGCCTCAGGGGCCCGGAAGCGATATAATCCTTTCGCTGATGGACCGGGCGAAGCCCGTCCTCGCGGCCAGCGAGATCAACCGCCGGCGCATCGCCGCCGGCAAGTCCCCGGCCACCGACATCTGGCCCTGGGGCCAGGGCCGGGCTATGAAGCTCCGGACGTTCCAGGAGCGATTCGGGCTTCGCGGCTCGGTGATTTCGGCCGTCGACCTGGTCAATGGGCTGGGGGTCCTGGCCGGGCTGAGGGTGCGGAGGGTCGCCGGCGCCACCGGCTACTTGGGAACGAATTACGCCGGCAAGGTCGCCGCCGCGCGCGCCGCCCTGGCTGAAGAGGACTTTGTCTATCTCCATATAGAGGCGCCCGATGAAACCGGCCACGAAGGCATCGCGGCCAAGAAAATCCAGGCGATCGAGGAATTCGACCACCACATCGTCGGCGAAATTCTCAAGCTGGCCGACGAGATCGGCAACCTGCGGATTCTTGTCGCGCCGGACCATGCGACACCCATCTCCATCATGACACATGCGTCCGACCCGGTGCCCTACGCTGTCTGCGGGCCCGGCGTCGAGCCCGGCGTCGTTGCTCTCTACAGCGAGGCGGCGGTCGCGAACGAGCCCGTCGAACCCGCGGTTTCCCTATTCGAGAGGTTTATCATGGGAAGCTGGCCGACTGTTATCCGGCCGGCCCGCTGATTTGATTCAGGCTTTTGCCGCTACTTATTATCCAGCCCCCGCCTCTTCAGGAGCGGCTCGATCTTGGGCTCGGCGCCGCGGAACCGCTTGTAGAGGACCATGGCCTCCTCGGTCCCGCCCGGCTCAAGGATGTTCTTCCGGTAGGACTGGGCCGTGGCCCGATCGAAAATCCCCTTCTCCTTAAAGGCCTCGAAGGCGTCCGAGTCGAGCACCTCGGACCAGATGTAGCTGTAATACCCGGACGAGTACCCGTCGCTGAAGATGTGGCTGAAATAGGGCGTCCGGTAGCGGACCACGATCTCGGGGATCAGGCCGATTTTGTCCAGGGATTCCTTTTCATAGCTCAGGGCTTCCTTCTCCGCCGTGCCTGTCAGGGTGTGCCAGTCCATATCGAGGTAGCAGGCGGCGAGGTATTCAACCGTGGCGAAGCCCTGGTTGAAGAGGCCGCTTGTTTCGATCTTCTTGATCAGTCCGTCCGGGATCGGCTCGCCGGTCTTATAATTCCGGGCATAGTCTTTGAGGACGCTTGGCTCGCCCGCCCATTGCTCCATGATCTGCGAAGGGAGCTCGACGAAATCCTGGGGCACATCGCCGAGGGTGTCATAGGTGATGTTGGAGAGCAGGCCGTGGAGGGCGTGGCCGAATTCGTGGTAGAGCGCCTGGACTTCTTCATAGCTCAGGAGCGCAGGCTCGTCCCCGGTCGGTTTGGAGAAGTTTCCGCAGTTGACGACGACCGGGTGGATAAACTTGTCCCCGATTTTGACCTGAGTCCGGAAGGCGTCGCTCCAGGCTCCGCCCTGCTTCGAGGGTCGCGGGAAGTAGTCCAGGTAGAGGATCCCGATGTGGCTGCCGTCCGCTTCCTTGACCTCGAACGTCCGGGCGTCCGGATGGTACTTGGGAAGGTCGGTCCGTAGAGTGAAGGTGATACCCCACAGCTTGTTGGCCACGGCGAACGCTCCGTCCCGGACATTCTCCAGCTTGAAGTAGGGCCGCAACTCGTTCTCGTCCAGGTCGTACTTGGACTTCCTCAGCTTTTCCGCGTAATACCACCAGTCCCAGGCCTCGAGCTTGAATGGACCCCCTTCCTTGTCGATCAGGGCCTGGAGGTCTTTGGCCTCGGCCTAGGCCCGCGCCAGGGCGGCGTCCAGAGC
>Ga0315288_10003443_pt1 | contig 20241 bp, 10 predicted proteins | sample YL17G11_20_MG_FD_203454 | JGI IMG/M metagenome (GOLD analysis project Ga0315288, IMG submission 203454) | Sediment microbial communities from Yellowstone Lake, YNP, Wyoming, USA - YL17G11_20 | ecosystem: Environmental > Aquatic > Freshwater > Lake > Sediment | place: USA: Wyoming | collected... | reverse complement strand
GATTTCGTTCTTGGCGGCAGTGGTGAAGTAGGCACGCCTGAGATTCGGTGCGGTGATCTCCTGGGTCGGGGTCAGCCCGTAATAATCCTGCTCCACCAGAGGACTCATCAACTGCGCGACCTGCGCATAGCCTTCCAGGTCAAAATGAGCCAGCCCGCGGCCGCTCGATCCGCTGACGATGCCGAGGGTCGACATGATCCGCATGTTGGAGAAGAGCGAAGGCAAGGTTCTCTGGACCTCCAGCAACATGTCGCCGGCGGGGGTGCCGCCCATGTTGCAGCCGCTGGGCCAGATCTGGTAGACGTAATAGTGCTGGATGTTGGGATAATCCTGCTTCCAGGCGGCGGATAGGTCCACGAAGTACTGCTGATAGGACTTCCAATCGTAGTCGCCGGTCGGCGAACTGCTGCCCTGGTTGTTCTCGCCCTGATGCCACAGGACGCCCCGGATGCCATGCGTCAGTTTGGCCCCCTCAATGCGCGACAGCAGCCGTCCGTAAATTGTCTCCGGGTCTTCGTGATTGGCCTCGTTCCGCTGGTGTTGGTCGATCCGGGTTCCCCCCACCGCCCCATTCATGATGCAAATGGGGATGCCATACTTGGTCACCAGGTTGCCGGCAAGTACCATGCCCCAGGCGCCGATCTGGTGGACCCCGTAGTCAGGCTTTCCCCAGATCCGGGTACGGATCGCGTTGCCCCAGCCTCCACTGGTAGCCCCATTATACGAATTGCCATAGCTTCGGATCCAATCGCTGATGGGAGTCGGTGGGTCCACTGTGGGCCCATTATTAGGGCCGGTGGCTTCGGCATTGGACTGCCCTTGAATGATGTAGGCGTCGCCGCACACGAGATTGGTCACGGTCCTCAGCACCGTTTCGGTGCCGCCGACCTTGGCGCCGAACACCACTTTGTACCGGATCAGGCCCGGCTTGAGCTTGACCGTGAACGCGTAGGCCTTGTCCGCGGCAAGCGCCTGGCTTTCGGTCTTGAACACCTTGTCGTCAGCGCAGACCTTGAGGAACACGGCGTCGGCGGCCCGGTCCAAGGTGCCATTGTAGTAGAGCGTGCCCTCGTTCTTGTCGTCGCGGGCAAAGAACTGGTTGTCCTCGGGCTTCTCATCCTTCCCTGGCGTCCGCTGCACCCAGGGGTCCTTCTTCGGTTCGGTCGCCAGGATCGCGGTTGTGGCGGAAGAATCCGCGCCGCCATTATTGAGCGCCAGCCTGACGGCAATTCTGCCGCTGCATTGAGACCGCTTGAGGACCAGTTTGTCAGGGGCAATCTCCTTGATCACGGCGCCGCCGTACACGGTCCAGTGGTATTTCAGTTCCCCCGCGCCTTTGGCCTGCATCGCGGCGAGATTGCTGATCGAGGGCACAACCTCGATGGCGTCCCGGCCATTCCACGCCGCGGGCGCTTTCAGGGTAAACACCGGTTCGGGAATAGCTTCCTTGATCGTCACCGGGATATCCCTGGTCCTGGTCTCACTCGCATACACCGCCTTGAACTGCAGAACAAACGCGGTGTCCGCCACCACGCGCCCCGCCTCGAGGGTGTACGAGTACCGGTCCACGGCAACGACCGTCTCCTCGCCATCTCTCTTGAGAACCCAATAAACCTTCCGGGCGCCCCCGGCCTGAGCGGTGACGGCCACGCTCTTGCCTTCCAGAACCTTGATCTCCGCAGGCGAGACCGAAAAGGCGGTGCCCGGCTGCACCAGAGAGCCGACCAGGGTTTGCTGGGCCTTCTGGTTCTCATACTCCAGCTTGATCCAGTCGGCGGAGCGGGCGACCCGCGACACGCGCACTTCGTCAATGTCGCCGGCGAAGTGGTAGTTGCCGCCCCGCATGCCGCCGATACTCATGCAGATGTCCTGCACAAGCGACATCGCGGCACGATGATAGCGGCTTCCCGCGAGCTTGCCGTTCACGTAGATCCGGCTGGTTCCATTTTCATACGTGGCGGCCACGTGATTCCACTGGCCCATAACGGGCGCCGTGCCGGCGGCGACGCCGCCAGGACCGTCGGAAGCCCAGCTAAGGTTCGGCGGGGATCCGACATTAATCGCCACTTCATTGCCATCCCCGGTCTTGCCGTTGTATCGCGTGGCGTACCTGCCCCAGTACAGAATCGTTGCGTCGGTGGCTTCGGCCCGGAACCAGGCTTCGGATGTGAACGAACTGTCGCTGTAAGGGTAGCTCGTGATGTGGTCGCCGCAATTGATCCCCTTGCCCGGCACGAAGTGCCGGCCTTGCCCGATGATGCCGGTGGCCGGGGTCGTGCCGACATCCCTGGCTGTAATCGTGCCGACTTCATCCTTGAGCGTTTCGTTCATGTGCAACACGCTGGCGTAGCCGTTGTCGGCGTTGAAAACCGCGGCGCCGTTGGATTCACCGGCCGCATCGGCCTTGCCCCAGTACATGGTGATGGCCTGTCGCGAGTTGCCGGTGATCGTGGGGATGAGCACCCAGATGCCGGCTACCCCATGGGTGGCGTCCCAGTGCTCGATCTGGTACGCCAGCGACGCGCCGCTGCTGTCGGTAAAGCGAATATCCTCGCCATTGGCCTTCGCCTGGCCGAAATCGAATGTGTCGCGATTGAGCCGCAGCAGCAGGGGGAAGTTGGATTCCCTGGCTGTTGCCGGCAAGTCCGCCCCCTCCGGGGTGGTGAGGATGTAGAAGGTGCCGGAGTGTTTCCATGCCTTCAGCGAATCCTGAGTAACGCCCGCTGCTGCGGTACTGCCGGCGCATGCCATGATCACGGCCAAAACCGCGGCTGTGAAAAGGGCTTTCAGCGAAGGGATCGTTCTCATTGCATGGTTCAGGCGTGTCATGTCGCAACCTTTCCGATGGCCCAAACGCGAACTCGGGCCTCTCTAACGTTCGCTTTGCAGCACGCGCATGGTGGCCTCACCCACGTGCTGCTCCTTCCTGTCCTGCCCGCCTAACGCTTGTTCTCCACTTCCACTGCTCGCCTGTAACCAGCGAAACAACCCCGGGCGGGACCTCGTGCCCGCCGGATCAGAGTGGCCAGTCATCCGTGCGGAACGGCCTCGCCCTTTTCGGCCCAGCCCCAGACTTTGACGGGCTTTTCGCGTTGAAGAACCATGTGGTCGCCGAAGATCCGCGCGAGGCTCAGCCCGGCGGGGACTTCTGCCGGCGCAGGTTCCTGCGCCAGACCGGCCGCGACCGGGAGAAGGATGAAGGCGAGGAAGAGTCAGGGTTTCATGTCACTTGGGTTCCGTCGGGTTCTTGATGAAGTCGTCTATGCTCCGCACCGGTTTCGGATTCGTGTCGGCCTCGATGTCGGCGATGAGCTTGTCGAGCGCGTCGAGTTGCTTCTGCCCTTCCTTCTTCGCGATTTCGCGGGTCTCGTTCTGGAGACGTGGGAGCATTCCCCGCGCGGCCCCGCCGTAGCGGGCGAGGGCCTTGGCCGGGAGGGAGAAATCACGGCCCCAGCGCCGCTCGTTCATCAGGTCCACGCACAGCGGCATGCCTTCGCTGATGCGCAGGCGCGACAACAGGTCGAGGCCCGCCATGCGGATGCCGTAGGCAAACATCTCGCCGCTGGGGGCGGGCCTGCGGACCGCGGCCACGATGTCCGGGAGAAGAGCCGCGATATCCTGGGGCGACAGCAGCTTGTACGCCGGGGCGACGAGGCCGCGAATCCGCCCGTCCTCGTTCTTGAGGATATCCTTCACCGCCGCGTAGAACAGCGGCCGGTCGACGCCGTCCAGCGAACTCGACAGGATACTCTGGGGTCCCCCCTTGCCGGGGCCGGGGGTGAACAGCGCCTCCGCCAACGCGCCCTCGACGCGTTTGCGGCGGTCGGCGGCATCGTTGATGGCCACCGCGCGCAGCAGGTGGGGAACGGAGGCGTTTCGCTCCTGCGGCCCCATCCGGGCGAGCGTCTCGGCAGCGAGGATTCTCAGCCAGGGATCACGGTCGGCAAGAAGCGCGCACACCCGGCCGGCTGCCGGGTCGGCCTTCGGTCCGAGGCAGCCGAGCGCCTCGCACGCCCCGTAACGGGTGTCCCGGTCCGTGCCGCCGAGCAGCTCAAGCAAGCGGGGGACGTGATCCCCCTCGCGCCGGCCGAGCGCCTGGGCGGAGCGCTTGCGCACCGCCGGCGACCAACTAGCCAAGCCGGCGAAGAGTGCTTCGGTGCTCCGTCGGTCGTAGCAGGTCTTCTGCGTCCAGATGGTGAAGTCGCGCCCGGCGGCGATCGTCTCGTCCACCTCCGCGCGCGACAAGGCGGGAACGACACTGGGCTTCCGGCCGGTCAGGACGGTGCGCTTAAGCGGAAGGGCATACGCCAGCAGGTAGGCGCCGGTGCAATCCCATCCGCGGTAGCTTCCCTCCTCCCCCGGAAGGTCCTGGTAGAGGAAACGGCCATCCCATCCCCGGGCCAGATCGTAGTACCAGTCCGTCTCCTTCATATAGGCGCCCGTGGCCAACGGCCCGCAGCGGGAGACGCCCGGCATGGCCCAGAGCACGTTGAAAAAGTTGCCGGTGTGGCCGCTCTCGCGCTCGGCGTAGGCTGCGGTCCCCATGCGCGAGAAGCAGGCGGCCGCCTCGCGGTCCCCTAGCAGGTCGAAGAGCACGGCGGCGCTGGAGCACTTGCCGTTGTCCTCGTGCCAGGGCCAGGGATCGTGATCGCCGTAGGGGACGGCCCCTTTATGCACGTACCAACGAAGGAACCCGGCGCTCCTGCCAATCGCCCGGCCGAGAACGCCGTCGTCGACACCTGCCTCCCGCGCCACCGCCATGGCCAGTGTCAGGACGATGCCGGGCTGGTTCATGCAGCCATACCCGTCCAGGATTCCATCGCTGGGCCGCGCGAAGCTGTGGCCCCAGGTGCCGACGCCGCTCTGCCCGCGGGCGATATCCACTGCCAGTCGCCGCAGACCCGGCATGACCGTCGCATCTTTCGTGGCCAGCGCGTATTCCGCCAGGAACAGCGTCTCGTAGGCATAGCCCCACGAGATGTGTCCCCCGGGCTTGTGGTCGGCGACCACCCGGGCGTATTCGGCCACGAGCGGGCGATACTCATCCATGCCCGAGGCCAGAAGCGCGAGGGCCTTCAGATCGTTTTCGATGGAGACCAAGACGTCTCCCCGGTTGTTCTTAAACCCCTTCTTCGCGATGGCCTGGCAGCCCCGCTCAAGGATTCGTTTTGACTTCGGGCAGTCATAGGGCGCCGTCGCACCATACGCGCCCATCACCGCCAGCTTGATCTCCACGTTCTCCGTGCGGCCCTCGCGCCAGCGGATGAGGCGAAGGACCCCTTCCTTCTTTTCTGCTGCGGTTATGGCGCGAGCGTATTGGAGGCGCGCGTCATCGTCGAACGGCTTGCCGCTCGTCCCCAGCAGGACATCGCCTTTCTGGAGGACGCCGTCCGCCGGGGAACCGGCGGCGACGTCGGTGATGAGAATCTGGCGAGCCAGCGTGGTTTGGCATTGCCAACCCCAGACCCAGCCGCGCGCGCCGGTCGGCCCGAGCGTCCAGTCGTGCCCGTCGTCCTTCTTACCGCCCTGGGTCAGATCGGGAACCGGCGGCTGCGCCGCCGTGCCGTAGTCGCCGAACACCAGCAAGATCGCGGCCGCGCCCAGAAGAATCGGACTCTTTCGCACGACGGTCCTCCTCACGTGAATGGCCACACAGCGTTTCGCGCCGTCCGGAATCACTTTCCCTCGTAGATGGATTTCATCTTCCAGCTCTTGACTTCTTTCACCACGGCATCCCCACCCTTGCTGAAGAGGCTGACGCCGACATTCCCGGGTTCGTACTTGTGTGCCGCGACGGCAGCCTGGCGGTCGTTGGCAAACACTTCGACGAGATTCTTGTCGATAAATACCCGCAAGGAGAGGTCTTCGCCTTCCTTGAGCGCAAAGGGGGCACTGACCTTTCCAACCCTCAACGTCTTGCTTTCAGCCACGTAGGCAATTCTCAGACCGTTTTCGCCATCTTTGTCGCACAGGACATCCATGCCAAGCTCTTTGGCTGTGGGTGATTTGAACGCCACTCCCAGCTCAAGAGCGTCGCCGCCGATCCCCTCGATCCTGCGTGCGGAATCGCTCTTGACCGTGATCCCATCCTCTTGTTTCCTGTCATAGCGAAGCGATTCAAGCTCCCGCAGGGGTCTTATCCTCAGGACGCCGTCCCCCGGGAGTTCCAGCTCGCGAGGCAGGGACTGAACACCGCTTGGGGCAATGGGCAGATTGAGCAGCCAGGCCCACATCACGCGGCGCCCATCTTTGGTCAGAACGGATTCAGGTGCAAAGAAATTATTGCCGTTCCAGCTCATCAGCGCGTGGAAATCAGGCAGGTACTTCTCATCTTTGAAGTCGCCCAGGTAGTAGCGGCATCCCAGTCCGTGGCTGATGCAGAGCAGCATCCATTTCCTGCCGATCTTGAACATGTTGGCGCAGGAGATGTCCTCTCCCTTGGGCACGCCAAGATTCGCCGGATAATCGTCATGCAGAAGCGGCCCAAGGAATCTCCAGTCTTTGAGGTCTGAAGACTTCATCAGGCTCGGGTTGCCGCCGCCGCTGATGGCATAGTAGGTATCGCCGTTCAGCCAGCAATCCGGATCCCAATGGTTCATCTTGGGCTCCTGCCCGGAGGCGTCCCGGGGCATGATCGCCACAGGCTTGGTCCACTCTTCCAGCTTGTCATCCAGGGCAAAAGCCAGCTGGTTCCTTCCGGACCCCTGGCCGTGGTAGATGATGGCTGGCTGGCCCTCCTTGGTAATGAAGCCCGTGCCGCTGAACATGCCATGCCCCGTCGTCTTCGGGTTGAGGGTGGTCTGGTGCCACGTCCAGTGCAGCAGGTCCTCGCTGGAGACATGGGCAAAGGCGAACCCTTTCTTGTGGTTGTAGATGTAGTGCAGGTGATACCGGCCTTTCCAGTAGAAGGCGCAGTTGGGATCTCCGGGCATGGCGCCGCCGGGGCCCGGATGCGTGAGGTGAAACGTCAGCCAGTTCGCCGGGGGATTCTCAGGCCGGGCCGGCGTCTCGTACGCGATGGGAGATTCCTTCCCGGTCTTGCAGAGCATCATCCCGGTCTTGCCGTCGAGGAGGAGCTTGCCGCCTTCCACCGTGGCGCCGCCGACGAGCTGCGTGACCGGGAATCGCCCGGTGCGATCCCGGGCCTCCTTGTCGTCGAACGACCACCACGCCCAGGGCTTGGGGTCCGAGGACTCGTTGGGCTTCAACGCGGCGATCTGCTCTGCGCTCAGCGCAACGTCGTAAATGCGCGCGTCGTCAATGGCTCCCGCGAAGCACGCTCGATCGCCCGCCTCGATATGCCGCAACCCGATCACCACCGCGCTATCCGGGCCGAACGCCTGCGGCTGTGTGATCTCGTGGTGCGCGTACTCTTTCCCGTTGCGGTAAACCGTGACTTGATTGCCTCTGTAAACGATGGCGACCTGCACCAGCGTATTCGGATCGGCGGTTTCGGTGGGACACTTCGCCTGGTCTTTTTGCGTTCGCCTGAAGAAATCGCTGCCCGCCATCCATTTGGCCGGCGCGAGTTCTCCGAAGACGATCCCGTCAAAATGACTGTCCTGATCGTCGATCGTCAGCACGCTACCGCCGCGCTGAGTCAGGTTGGCCGGCGCGACCCAGGCGACCAACGTCTTGTCGCGGAGGTCCGCCGCGCCGGCCGGTTCGCTTGCGGACGGCTTCACGGCCGCGGGCGTCTTGGGCGCCGCGGCCGCCGGTTTCAGAATCTTCATGCGGATGTCCTTGAACTGTGCCGTGGTCGGCGGCCCGCTGTGGAGCTGCAGCCCGAGAATGCCGGAGAAGTCCTGCTGTTTGGGGTCGTTGTCCACGACTTCGGCAGCGAGCCGGCCGTCCACCTTGAGGGTGAGACGCGGCCCCTCGCAGATCAGGTGATACTCGTGCCACTCCTCCAGCTTGAACCAGGCAGCGCCCTCGGCCTCCGGAATCCTCGTGCGCTGCGCCCTGCCCTGCTCGTCGAAGACGACTCGTTGGCCGCGCAAGGCCAGCGTCTCGCGCCCGTGCTCGTCGTAGAGGCGAACCAGCCAGTCAGTGTTCAGGTTGTTGTCCATTTGGTAGCCGGCGACATCGTGGTTCGGCAATTCCTTGCTGCGGAACTGGAAGCCGCCGTTGATCCCCGGCGAGCCGGAGAGGCGGTGCTCCATCTTGATTTCGAAGTCGCCCAGTTCCCCACCCTGCCAGATGAGGTACAGGTTCTCCTTGAGCGGGTGTTCCTTGGTGATCTTACCGGTGATGGCCCCGCCCTCGACGGACCAGTAGCTCATGTCCGCCGCCTTCCAGCCGTCGAGCGTCTTGCCGTCGAAGAGGTCCTTGAAGCCGTCCACGTCTTCCGCCTCCGCGTGTGCGCGCCAGCCCGCGACCAGCACCGCGATCCCAAGCACGACGGGGAAAACGAGTTGGAAACGGCATCGTTTGTGCATCGTCGGTCTCCTTGTCGAAACCTACTGCGCACACGTCCAGGCGCTCAACTGCCGGATGGCATCGGCGCCGATAAGCCCCATCCGTCCGGTGGCGTTCTGCGGCAGGCTGAAGCACTCGATCAGGATGTCATCCAGGTAGAACTCAAGCAGCGAATGCCTGAGCAGCAAGCGAAACCTGGCCGGCTTGCCGAACGCCATCTCGCGATCAACCCCCTTTTCCGCCTTGAACCCCGAGCCGTCGGCGCGCATCGGCCCCAACTCCGCGGCGCCTGCCGCATTGACCAGGATGGCCGCGCCGCTGTCGTTTCCGCACTCGATGTAGAGACCCCGGCGCGACTGGTCCTGGGTCTCCGGCAGGGCCAGCGTGCCTTCGAGTATCACGCCGTTGTCCACGTCCAACGGCGTCTGCAGCATGGCTATCCGCGCGCCGTTGCCGACGCCGGCGGCGGGAAGCCTTACCTCGAGACGCTCGCCCTTCATCTTCTCGTTGCCCTTCCACCAAGCCAGTCGCAGCGTGCCTTCCTCATCGAGCACGGTGGATTTCAGCGCGCCGAATTATACCTGGCCGTTCCGCGCAATGGAATGGTGGTTCACGAGCACACCGTCGGGCACGCGGAAGAAGCGAGAAAAGTACGTGTGGCCGGTAAGAAGCCGGTAGTTCTTCTTCGCGGCCTTGAACGGCCCTTGAGGACTATCGGAGACCAGCGTTACCATGATGCCGCCAACGCCGAACATCATGTAGTACCGCTGACCGATCTTCTCGATCGCCCCAACTTCGCCCTCGCCGCCGGCCATCCACCTGCCTGCCGCGCGTTCACCCAGCACCACCGCGTCGAACGCTTCCTTCTCCTGGATCGTAAGTACGCTGCCGCCTCTCTGCGTCAGGTTGGCGGGGTGAACCCTCGGTCGTGTGACCGTCAGTGTCCGGCCTACCCCCTTGCCCGGATGCAATAGAGCCGCACAGCGGTGCGGATGAGGAGTCGGTCGCCGACGAGCGCGGGCGTGGCCATACACATGTCGTCGGCGGCCAGCTTATTCGTGTGCAGCAACTCGAACTTGTCGCCAGCGCGGAGCACAAAGCAGACACCGTCTTCGTTCAAGCAGAAGATCCGCCCGCCCGCCGCCCACGGCGACGAGGTGAAGGCCAGCCCTTGGGGCAGCCGCTCGTGATCGTACAGGACCTTGCCGGTCCTGGCATCCAGGCAACTCACCTGGCCGCGATCGTAGAGCACGTACAGACGTCCCTCGTAGAAGAGCGGCGAGGGGTTATAAGGCCCGGCGACCGGGTCCGACCAGGCAATGAACTCGTTGCTGGTTTCGCCCGGCTTGAGCGTGACGTCGCCGCTGGCGCCGGGGCGGATCGCATAGAGTGGACGGAATTTGTCTCCCACATAACCGGAGCTGACGAAAAGCAGCCCGCCGCCCGCCAGCGGTGTCGGGATGACGATGCCCGACATGCCGCGGAACGACCATAGCAGGTTGCCGTCGAGGTCGTAACTGCGGACGGCGCGGCTGCCGGGCGTGATGAGTTCGGTGCGCTGACCATTTTCCCAAATGAACGGGGTCGCCCAATTGCTCTTCTCGTCGCGGTCCACGCGCCAAAGTTCCTTGCCGGTCTTCGCATCGAGAGCGAGGAGTTCAGCCTGATCTTCGTTGTCGTTCACGACGAACAACCGTCCTCCGTGCAGCACCGGTGAGGCCGCGGTGCCCCAGCCGTAGCGCGTCTTGCGCGGCTCGAGGCGCTTGGACCAAACCTCCGCACCTTCGAGCGTGAACGCGAAAACGCCCAGATTGCCGAACAAGGCGTAAACCCGCTCGCCGTCTGCTACCGGCGTCTCCGCCCCGTAGCTACTCTTGAGATGGATAGGAGTCTTGGGCACGCCCCGATAGACCGTCTTCTCCCACTGCAGCCTGCCCGTTGCCAGGTCGAGGCAGAGAACATTCCAGAGGTGTTCCGATTTGGCCGGCGTCGGGCGCTCGCCGCCAAGATAAAGCCCTTTCTTCGGCGCCTCGGATTCTCCCGAGTTCACGACGGCGGTGAGGAACACGCGGTCGCCCCAGACGATCGGGGAGGACCAACTCCGTCCCGGCAAATCGGTCTTCCACGCCACGTTCTCCGTGGCCGACCACTTGCCCGGCAAGTTGGCGTTCGTACCGACGCCGGCGGCGTTCGGTCCGCGGAACTGCGGCCAATGCGCGTCCCCACTTGCGGCGTGCGACTGACCTGGCACAGCAAGGCCAATAAGCAAGACCACGATGGTGCGTATTCCCTGGATCTTAGTCACGTTCTCCCCACGCGTTTCACTCGCCCAAGGCATACAAGTGCCCCTCTGTCCGCAGGTATATCCTGTTTGCGACCACCGCCGGAGTGGCGAGAATCTGCTCTCCGAAGCTGTTCCTCGCCAGAACCCTCAGCGCGTTGTCGACCTCGATGACCGTGACGACGCCGGGGACAGAGGCAACGACCACCTTGTCGTCCGCGGCAACGGGTGAAGCGATGTACTGCCCCGGCGTCCCGATTCGTTCCCGGAAGAGTTCTCTGCCGGTCGAGGCCTCCAGGCAGGTCAACTGGCCGCCGTCCCGCATCAGGTAGAGCCGGCCCCGGTAATAGAGCAGCGATGGCGTCTCAGGAATCCCGCGTCGGATTTCCCAGGCCACATGCGACTTGCGGGCATCCTTGGTCGCCCCGGGACGAATCGCCACAAGGGTGGGGTGGCTGATGGCGGCGAAGCCTGACATCGTTTCCATCCACTCCCGTTCAGTGATGACACCATTCTTGTCGTGGTCGAAGATTCTCATGAGTGCGTCCATGTCCTTGACCGGCAGCCCATAGCCGGGATTGTCTTTGGGCAACTCCGGTCGCTGGATAAAGGCAAAGCCCTCCGTCATCTCGTCGCGCCGTATCTGATTGTCGTGGTTCCGGTCGAACTGCTCGACCGTCATTTTCCAGGTTGCGGCCGCATCGAACTTGTCGTCTCCGCGTCCACCCAGCGCCGCGGCGCCGGCAAACAGGAGCCCATCGCCGGCCACGGGGACACCGACGGTTTCTTCCGAGAAACCACCGGCCCACCAGATCTCCTCGCCGGTGGACGGCTCGTAGGAGGTCAGCCGCCTGGAACCCAACACGACCAACTCTTCCACGTCGCCATGGCGGAAGACAATGGGTGTGGACCAGCCGGCCCTGAACAACGATCTCGGCTGTTCCCAGACCGTCTTGCCGGTGTCTCGATGGACTGCCAGCAAACGTGATGAACCGTTGTCGCCGTCCAGAACCAGGATCACGGTGTCCTTGTACAATATGGGCGAGGTCGCCACCCCATACTTGCTTTCCGGCGTGTCGATTCTGCGCTGCCAGACCTCGTTGCCCGCATGGTCGTAACAAAGCAGCCCGTAGGTCCCAAAATAGACATACACGTGCTTCTCATCCGCGGCCGGCGTGGAAGAGGCGGGATTATTCAGCGGGTGAAACCTCCCTTGTCGGTCGGCCCGAACAGCCCTTCGCCACAGGATTCTGCCATCTTCACGGCCGATGGCCAGCGTAGTCAGTTCCTTTCTGTTGGCCGGCTCGCTGGCGGTAAGGAAAATGTGATTGTTCCAGATGACAGGAGACGAGTGGCCTGCGGGAACCGCGGTCTTCCATAGGACGTTCGTTTCCGGACCGAAATGAACAGGAATGCGATCAGCGGGCGCCACGCCCTGACCGTTGGGGCCGCGAAACTGGTTCCAGTTGACCCTTCCTTGCTGGCCAAGTGCCGCCACATTAGCCAAGAGGATGATGGTCACATAGAGTGTCGGGTTGCACGTCTTCAGCATGAGTGGCACCATTACGGCTGCTGCGTACGTGGAGGTTTCTCGATCCGATCAGCCTTCGTCAGTCCGGGCATTCCGTGGTTCTCGCGCCGGCGACACACCAGCGTCTTCTGTGCCAAAGAGTAGGTCGCCTGAGGCCCCCGGCCATCGGCTACCGGCCTTCAACCCGCCACTCTGCCGGGGATCATACGGCCGCTTGTACACCTCCAGCACGTCTTCCATCTTCCAGACGAACTCGGCGTTGGCCTTCGGCGGAATGCACCACTGCTTGCTCAGCCAAGGCTTGAGTTCGTTTTTTTGAGCACACGCCGAACGGCCGCAAGCCGAGCCCGCGGCAGCATCGCCGCAGCCCCCGCCAGAAGCGCCTCGCGCCGCGTCATACGAGCCTGAAGCATGGTTCTCTCCTTGGCACCCATCGCCGCTTACCAGACCTTGATCCTCAGGTCGCCCTTGCCCGGCTTCTCGAAAGGGCCGGCGGTCGGCTTCGTCGTGTTCCGGTTCGCGCCAAGATAGTCGGTGTCCACTTTCAGGGGGGAACCGTCGGCGTTTTCGTAAGGCAGTCCGGCTATCTTCGCCTTGCCGAGAAGCGCGGTCGTCACCAATGAAGTGCGGGCGTCCGTCAGTTCCGGGCCGGGGCTGATCTGGAGAAAGTACCGGCCGTCCTGCTCCACAAGCCTCACCCTGGGATCGGCGCCCGCCACCACGGTCTGGCCGGCTTCCCGCGCATAGGGTTCCGCGCCGCGGTAATAGACATTTCCGCCCGTTTGCAGCGGGAGTTCGCGGCCATCGTATCCCCACAGCCCGAAACTGCTGATCCAGCGAAGTTCCTTCAGGTTGCCCTTGCGCTCGGCAGTCCAGGTCTCGCCATTGCCCACAAAGATGTTGTTGTAGAAGCGGTCGTCGCCGCCCTTGATGTTGACAAGACCGGCAACCTTCGTGCTATGCGGCAGATGATACGGCGTGTCGCGGGACGGTTCCGGCCGGTTGGTGATTCTCCCGGCGAACAGATTGTGCGCATACGTCCCGCCCTCCGACATGTCGAGCAGGCTGACGCCGGACAGGAACAGGTTGTTGTCGACCAGGAACGGCCCGTGATCCACCTCCACGAATAAATCCTGGCCGTCGTTCTCGTGAAAGAGGTTCCGCGAAACGCGCGTGCCCTGCGCCATCCAGTCCAGCCACAGCCCCAGGCAGGTCCGGTAGATATGGTTGTTGGCAATAACCGAATCGATGGCGGCGTGGAACTTGATGCCGGCCATCTCGGCCCCGGAGAAAAGCCGACGGACGTGAATGTCGTGTATCGTGTTGCCGGTGATCGTGCTGAAGGCGGCGCCCAGGCTGCCCACCACTCCGGCCTGCTCGCAGTGCGAGATCGTGTTGTTGCGGACGACGTGGTGGCCGATGTTGTCCCTCATCCACGCAATGGCGTGCGCATGCGCCCGCTCGATGGTCTTCACGTAGCCCTCGGCGGTGTCGGCTGAAGTGTTGTCAAACCGGTCGCCGTGTTTGCCCAGCGCGATGCCGGAGCAGACCGAGTGGCTGATCACGTTGTTCTCGATGATCCAGCCCTTGCTCCAATGGGTGCCAATCAAGCCGATCTGCTCGGCGGTCGGCGGTGCCCACGGCGTGGCCGCGTGGCGCATCGTGAAGCCGCGCACGGTGATGAAGTTCCGGCCCGGTTGGTCCGGATAGAACACCGTCCGGCGCACATTGATTTCGACCAGTTGCTCGTTCGGGTCGACTCCCGGAAATTGCGCCCAGATGGTGGTGCCGGTCGCATCGACCTGGCCGAACCATAGCGGCGCGTTCAGCGGGGCCGCCTGGGGGTCCTTGAATACCAGGCACAGCGTCCTGATCCCGCTCACCGGTTTGATCTGCGCATCAAAGGAGACCCACTGCTGCCAGTCGCCCGTGTTGGGAATGGTGCAGGCGCCCAGCAAATCGCCGTCGGGATTGTCCAGCCTGATTTCGATGATCCCGCCGGAGGAGGCGGACGCCGCCCGAATCTCCAACCGCTCGGCCCCCGCCCCGAAATCCACGTGCTCGTACCGGACCCAGTGCCCGTGCTCGATGAAGCCGATGCAGTCGCCGCCCTCCGAGCACGGGGCGTTTTGCGTGCCGTTCCTGGCGGCACAGCGCGTGGCGGGAATCCGCCCGACGACCCCTCCACCCTTGCCGGGGCGCAGCCACGCCACGTTGAGCAGGTACCGGCGACCTCCCTGCGTGAGCCAGGCGGGGCGGATCCCCGGCGGCATCAGCACCTCCTCCAGCCGGGCGGCCTCGATCAGCCAGTCGCCGTTCAGATAAACGGCGCCCGTGTGATGGTCCCGCCCCCGCCGGTCAAACCAGTCGCCGCGGATAAGGTCGCTGTATGGGTTAAAAGTGCCGAAATATGAATTCGGCAGGGTCACCTTCCACACATCATCCTGGACCCTCACCCAGCCCTTGACGACCTCGGAGCCTTTGAGTTCGACTTTTTCGCCCGGCGCCGCCTGGTAGACGATGCGCCTGGCGTCCGATTCGCCGCCACGGGGCGGCGTCACACGTTCGCGGTAGGCGCCCTCGTGCACGGTGATCACGTCGCCTGGCTGGGCAACCTGTGCCGCCGCGGAAATCGTCCGACAGGGATTGCCCGCCGACCCATCGTTGCTGTCGTTGCCCTTGATGGAGATGTGAATCTCTCTCGCCAGGGCAACGTCGGCGAGACATGTCAGCAGGCACAGCAGGCTGAGTTTCAGGTTCATGGCTTGGGTCCTTCCCACCGATATGGTGCGGCGGAGACGAGCATCACGCATGCTCCATTCATTCTGTTCTTCAAGGCGCCCCTTAAACCTGGATCGTGTTCTATTGTTTCACGTATTCGTCCAGCAATCGCAGATAGCAGCGGTATTGCTCCAATGACACGCCGGGCGGCGTCTGATGGTCAACGCTGGGAATGAAGCCCCCGGTCTTCATCAGCGGCGCCAGGCGTTCGAACTCGGCCCGCATCGCCGCCTCGCCCTGGTTCATGGTCATCTTGTCGAAGTGGCCAACCACCCGCAGCGAGGGGTATTGCTGACGCAGTTTCATGCCGTCCACGCCTGCCTGCCGTTCCAATGGCAACACGCCGGCGACTCCGACGCCTTGCAGCCACGGCACCAGTTGGGTCACGTCGCCGTCGGTATCGACGATCAACAGGATGCCCAGTTCATGGAGCGCGGCGGTCAGCCGGCGGTAATAGGGTGCCAGGAACTCGTCGAAGACCTGCCGCGAAATCATGGGGCCGTGGTTGTAACTCATGTCCTCGGCCAGCGTCATGAACGTCGGCGCGCACACGTCCGCCATCTGCTCGATGAGATTCAGATTGAACTCCGCCAGGTCATGGTTGATGGCATGAACCAGGTCCGGCTGGTCGTAGAACGCGTAGCCGAGCCGCTCAATGTTCATCAATGTCCGCGGGAACCAGAAGAAACCCTCCAGGGTGGCCCACACCACCGCCTCGCCGCGCGCCTGCCGGGAGGCCCACGGCCGCATAGTCTCGATGGCAGCAGAGTGGTCCGGGTAAAGCAGCGGTTTCACGCGGCGGTAATCGTCCATGTTTTCGACCACGCCCTCGACGTGATGCTGCGCTGCTTCAATGGTCGCCTCGGTGGTGCTGAACCAGAACTGCCGGTAGGGGTCGAGGGCAAAGTATTGCGCGATGTCGAACACGTCGCTGAACTTCAGTTCACACGGCAGACCTTCGCCGTGCCAGCGTTCGATGGTCTGGTCCCACCACATGGCCCATTCCCAACGAGGCAGACGGTCCACCGGCTGGAAGTTCATCACGGCCCGGAAACGTTCGACGTGATTCATGGCGATTCCATTTCAATCAAGATACAATCGCTGACGCCAGCGGCGGCAGGTTCAGCGGCATGAAGGACAGCCGGAAGGGCCAGCAGCGGGGCAAACAGGAGCGTGGAGACGCGTTTCGTTGTCATTCCCTTTCCTTCGTCGCCTCCGCCTGCACCACCACCGGTCCCTGTAGACCCGACGGCATCAACGCGGAATCCTTCTTGTACGGGTTCCATGTCGTCCACGACACGCGCTTCTCCGCGGGCAACGCCTGGTCGCCGATCAAACGGTTCGGCCAGAGGTTCGCCACATCGATCTCCAGTTCGTTGCCTTTCTCTTTCGCGGCGCTGCCGGTCTCGACGCTCCACGGCGCGCACCAGACCGTACCGAGGTCCTTCCCGTTGAGCCGCACGCGGGCCATGACGCGAACTTCGCCGAGCGCAATCCGCAGGCCGGCCTTCTTCTGCGTACCCGCCGGCAGATCGAAGTGCGTCCGGTACGTCGCGACGCCCGAGTAGTGCCGTATGCCCTCCTCGGGCCGTTTGCTCCAATCGTCCAACGTCTCAAACGTCACGGCGCCCGGCCCGCCCAGTTTCAAATCGAAGCGCACCTCCCACGGCCCGCGGATTTCCACCACGTTCACGTTCGCGAGGAAGTTCTTGGCAGCCTTCGCACCCGGCGCCTCGGCCGGTTTCCGGAAGACGATGAAGTACGACTGGTGCGGTTCGAAGCGGAGCGGCACCGTCGTGCTGCCGGCGCTTCCGAGGAAATCCGGCAGATCGCGAATGCTGCCGGAGAGAGGGTCCCAGCATTCCGGTTTCCGGCCCTCGCTGCGAAAAGTGCATTCCACCTCGACGGTAGCAGCCTCGCGGTTCGAGACAAAGTACAGATCAATGCCTTCCGCCTGACGATGCGTGTAGCGGATGGGACCGTTGCTCGCAAAGTCCGGCTTCAAGCCCAGCCGGCCGAGCATGGCCGCGGTCTGCCCGTAGGGCGGATAAAGCGAATCCGACTGGGGTCCCGAACCAAGCAACGGACCCCACGGCCCCATCTCCGCAGGCCCGAGGTCGCGCGCCGCAGACCAGTCGGCATCGTCCGCGGCCGCGGCCAGCGCCGTCTGCCAACGGCCGTCCGTCGGAACCTCAACGATGCGACCATCCGCATAGGACACCCGCACGAGCGCCACCAAGCCGGCCGGATTGGGCGAGTCACCGACATTGACCGCCTCAATCTCGATCCGGTTCGCGCCGGGACGCAGGAGCGAAGCGACATCGGCCTCGGCGACGACGCGGAAGTCATCGCCCTCCGCTGCCGGATTGCCGTTCACCTTGACACAGTAACTGTTGTCCGCCGTGATGTGGATCGTTGCCGACGAAATCTCCTTCGGCTCAACGGTCACCTCGCGGCGGAAGAACCGCGTGCCCACCGGCGCGCTCACTGCGGGGTTTCCGTCGGTATACCAGATCCAGCGCGCGGCCCCAAGGCGGCGGAGAGGCGACTCGGCAGCGCTGCCGCTTGACGGAATCCGCACGCGGAAGATCCGCCCCGCACCATACGCGCGCCCTTCCGCTTCGTCTCCGCCGGCCTCGCCCCAAATCTCCCGCGCCAGCGCCTGGACCTTGCCGTCGCACGCGGGATGACCGCTCAGGCTTGGCGACTTTCGTGGCGGCGGACCGACAACCGTCGCACCAGCCTTGACCAGGTCGCCGATTCTCTTCAACAACCCCGGCGTCATCGTCTCCGAAGCCGGCAAGACCAGCACACGATAACTCGCGCCCGACGGCAGGACGATGCGACCATCCTTCACGCCCGCGCCCGTCAGCCACTCGGGCGCCAGACCCACGAAATTGTACTCGCGCCGGTCAGGCAGCGTGCCCGTGAGCGCCGAAGGCGGCGGGCGGAAAACGTGCGGCGCGCCTTCAAGCGCAAGGTACGCGATGTCCGCCACCCCCCTCCCCTGCCGCAACAGGAACTGGCTGCGGGCGAGGTAACGGTGATACGCGGGCACCAGGTCCCACCACGACTGTGTCCGGTCCCAATGGACGCCATAGGGGCCCATCGTCATCCCCGGCCGCCGGTCAAGCCACGGTTGGTGCGCATAGCGGTGAAAGACGATGCGGTTGACGCCCGCGCAGAGCGCCCAGTCGCCCTGGTCCTTCATCGCGCCGGGATACAACCGCCACGCCTCGCTGTCGCCGGCCGTAAACGACTCGGCGGCGACGACGGGGCGACCGAGCGCGTGCGCGATTGAAATGGCCTCAATGCAACTGAACTCGGTCGAGAAGCCGTGGCCCTTCGCCCAGAACTCGCACATCGGAACCTCGGCCGCGCTGCCAAGCGACAGGTCCGAACAGGGATTCATGTCGTACGGTTCGATCGAAAGCCCCAAGCCGTGGCGCTGCCCAAGTTCTCTCAGGTGCAAAGCGTGGTTCTGCACGATGAGTTCCTGCGCAGTCTGCCGCACGTCCCACAGAAACCGTTCGGAAATCTCGATGCTGTCGACGACGCGGCCCGCCATCACCGGCAGGAAAGGCAGCGGATCGTATCCGCGGCGCTTGGGGAACTCACCGGCGAAGCGTTCCGACCAGTTCTGCGAGCCCATTTCCCAACTGTCGATGTGCAGCGAAGTCAGTCCGGCGCGCGGCGGGTTCTCGCGCGGTCCGATCGCGCGAAGCAGCGAGCCGACAAAGGCCTCGAAGTGCGCATCCAGCGCCGACGGATCGAATTTGTCGCTCTCGAGACCCAGCCCCGGCACGGGCGCGGGGCGCGTGTTCTGGCCCGTGCTGGTGCGGACGAACCGCATTATCGTCCAGCGGCCCGCGGGAACCTCCCAGACCAGGCGCCCTTGTGCGTCCATCTTCGACGTGAGGTCCACGATCCGTTTGCGCGCTACGCACTGGGCGGCCGGCAACACGGAGTACCCGGCTGGTGCGGGCAGGTACGGCTTGACGTGCGGTTGCAGGGAGGAATACGGCGCGCGGTAGACCAGCGCCTTCTCGTCCAGGTCAGCGACACGCGCTTCGCCTTCGGGTGCGGGGAACGCCAGCACGGCCACGTCGCGGTAGTATTCCTGCCACGCTTTCTTCAATTCGGGCGTCAGCGTGTTCTCGCCGAAGTAAGGCTTGCGCGGTTGAGGACGCGGAAGCACCGCATCGAAGCGTCTGGGGCCCTCGACCGTCGTCTCGCTGGCAACGAGGTGCTGCATGGACTGCTCGGGCTTCACCCACGGCCCGCCCGTGCCGGTCCAACCGGGGCCGGCATTTACCGTAATCTGCAGGCCCAGACGTTCGGCTTCCTTGGATGCGTGCGCAAAGAGCGTCTGCCACTCGGGGCTCATGAACTTCACCGGCCCGCGCGGGATGCCGACGTCAACCTCCATGATGATCATGCCGCCGATGCCGGCGGCCTTCATCGCTTCCAGATCCGCCGTCATGCCCTCGCGGTTCAGGTTCCCGTCCATCCAGAACCAGTAGACCCAAGGCCGCGCGGAGTCGGGCGGGGCGGCGAATGACCGGGCCAATTCATCGCCGCTGCTAACCGAGCAGGCCAGCAGCGAGGCGAGGAGCGTGAGAGTGTTCAGGAAGACCGTAGTGCGGATGCCCGGACCGTCATGAATCGCATACCGCTGAATGTCGAAGACAAAGCCGCTCCGGCCTGCCGCTGCACCCGGCGGATTCGCTGTCTTACCAGAAAACGGTCGTGCGGCTTCGCCCATGCCGATCCGCCCCTGATAGAAAGTCGCTGCGCAATGTCCGCCGCGCGGCAGGCCAGAGACCCGTGGCAGAGAACGCAGTGTGGCGATTGTGATTCTAGACTGAGGCCCTTGCGGCGGCAATAGGCATCACGGGCCCATTGTCGGAAACGTGCTCGCCTCGCCCATCACCGCTTCCACGTCGTCCGGTTTGAGCGGCGCATCGGGAGCGAGATTCCCGATCCCCCGCACGGTCACCACCGCGGCGTCCTCGACGCGAAGGTGGAGTTCCTCCTCTGGAACCCACATCTGGGGGTCCACCGCGAACTGATGCCCGGTACCAGCGGCTTCCCTGGTACCCGCCATCCGTGGCTGATTCTGAAGCACCCCGTGACACTATTAGGAGAACGCCGACTCCTATGTGCGTATGCGGGGCGACTCCCCGGGGTCGATTTTTCACTTGCACATTCGTGCCACTGTAGCCAAAAT
>Ga0315288_10003439_pt1 | contig 20248 bp, 15 predicted proteins | sample YL17G11_20_MG_FD_203454 | JGI IMG/M metagenome (GOLD analysis project Ga0315288, IMG submission 203454) | Sediment microbial communities from Yellowstone Lake, YNP, Wyoming, USA - YL17G11_20 | ecosystem: Environmental > Aquatic > Freshwater > Lake > Sediment | place: USA: Wyoming | collected... | reverse complement strand
GGAAGAGGTCGGCTACGATGGTTTCCTGACCCCGGAACTAAGCGGCGGCGACAAAGATTATCTGACGGATCTGTCCGGAAGAATCGATCGTATTCTCGCGATGTAGCAAACTCTCAACAAGGTAACCGGCTGATTGCAAATTATCTAAAAATCGCCCCCAAGCACGGGCGCAGCACCGGGTCTGCAGCTAAAAAAGCCGTCATAAGCCAAAATTTGCCAAAAACGACACCCGCGTTTTTAGTGTAAAAACCACGATTTGTCCTTTTTCCAGCAACTTTTTTCACCCGGAGTGCCATAATTTTGTCACAGGCGGAAAATTTTCCTTGCAAACTAACTCACAAACTCCTATTTTCAACGTAAATAAGAAGATATTCAGCCTGAAAAGAAAGAGCAACCAAACTCTGTGAAAAAAACAAGATAAACCGGCGTTAAAAGTTCAACATCTTTTGAAATAAAGCGGAGAGTTCACCAGCAGCGGATAAAGAAAAACAGCCGTCGGAAGAGATAAATTGTAGCCCGACGCAAGTAAGTGAATCCTACACAGACCAAACACCCGCTGACTATTATGCCGAACCCGCATAAGCAACAGCCGATTCTAAAACTGAACAGGTACCGTATTGACCTGAATAGGAGAGATGCTAATGGCTAAGTGGTCGCAATATAACATATTCATAAGAGAAAATGACATTCATGTACTGCTCTTTAACACAAGGACAGGCGCATTGATACGCCTGAATCCTGAGAGGCAGAGAGATGTCAAGAATCCTTCTAATGTATCGGATGATTTCCTAGAATTCCTGTTTCAGCAAGGTTTTTTGGTCGGAGACGATATTGATGAATTGGAACTTATTGCTAACACTCATAAGGCCGCGAAAGAAAAGATGGACTCACTTTCAGTCACTATTGAATTAACACAAGCCTGCAATTTCAGATGCCTGTACTGTTACCAGCAACGTAATCCAACACGTCTGAAAGATCTAGCATACGAAAAAGTCTGTCGCTATCTTACCAAGAAGATGAACAAATTGAAACGCCTCCATGTTAACTGGTTCGGGGGTGAGCCTCTCATTGAACTGCAGACCCTAAAACAATTGTCGCAACGACTTAGAACTGAAGCATCTGATCATGGATGCATCTTCTCACATTTTCTCACAACCAACGGTTATATGATTACACCAACAGTTGCAGAAGAATTGGCCGACATTGGGATACAGAACGTCCAGATAACACTGGATGGTGACAAGCAGGCTCATGATCGCCTGCGAATCCATGCTTCGGGAACGGGAACTTACGAGAAAGTGCTGGCTGCCTGTAAGAACGTCGTTGACGCGGGAATTGAACTTCTTGTTCGGATAAACTTGAACCGTTGGAATGTTCAACATATCAACGGTCTACTTTCCGATTTGGCAGCAAATGGGATCTCCCCGGAGAATAGTATCGTCCACGTGACGAGAACCGTCGACCACGGAAATATTGGTGATGCCGTATCGTCAACGATTCTTAATACGGAGCAATTTGCCGGGCAGTGGATTAAAATCCTTCAAACAATTACAGGATACGGCTTTACCACTCCTTCGCTGGCCCCAATAGCCTATAATTGCCCCTTTGATCTCCAGCAAACCCTCATGATCAATAGTGATGGGACAATATGCCATTGTTCTTCATCAAGTGAACGTATTGCGGAACTGAACGAGGCAGGTGACGAGAGCAACCATACAAATTCTTATCAGACTGTCAAGGAGCGCAATCCCTTGGATGACTTGAAGTGCAAAGAATGCCTGTATCTTCCGATGTGTATGGGAGGATGTTCGTACCTTGAGGAAATTGGACAGGAAAAGTGTATACCTGAACGGTACATCCTGCCTGAATTAGTATTACTGGCGGCAGGTCAGGCAAAAAAATGCAAGAAAGGAGGTGATACAAATGGCACAAGTAAGAATGGCACATCAACTGGAACACACTGTGAATTGCTGTAACGGCCGCGTGGGCCACAAACTGCTGGAGCTAGCCGAAGGGAACAAGATGATTCGCGAGTTGGCTGTACCAACCGGCGTCGAAATGATAAGAAAAGCAGTTGAGGTGGGCATAACAGCAAAAGACGTCTGCAACTGTTGCAACGGGCGTGTCGGCAGAAATCCGATGGAAGAATTAATAACAGTGCTTGGCGGTAGTTGATTTGATGTGTATGGTGTCACCTGCCTGTCTTTGCTTTTTTCCGCAATACAAGCACAACTATACCACGGAGCATGGACATTTACAGGGCCTGCCGGTGATCGCTCTCAAGTACCACAGGCAGGCTCTTGCGAACCATTAAAAACAAGTTCCCACGTTCGATCCGTCGGAGCGTGGGAACCTTTACCATTGTCCCGTATCCGATTTTGACGTACACTCCACATATGTGGCACGTACACCGCTTGTCGAGTTATCCTTTGACTTTGACTTTTACGGCTTTTGCCGAGGCGGCTTTTGGAAGGGTTATCGAGAGGACGCCGTCTTTGCAGGCCGCTTCGACCTTGCCCGAGTCGACATCGGTCGGCAGCGTCAACTCCCGCCTGAAGCTGCCGTAGGTGCTCTCGACGTGATAATAACCCTTTTCCTTTTTCTCTTCTTCGAACTTCTTTTCTCCGCTGATGGTCAACGTATTTCCATATACGGAGATATCGATGTCCTCTGCCTTGCAGCCGGGGACCTCAGCCCTGACTACGATCGCATTTTCTTCCTCGGCGACGTCGATGGCGGGCCATGCCTTGTATCCTGCAAACGGCCGATCCAATCCCCTGAAGAAGCCGTCAAACAAGTCGTCCATCTCGCCGTGAAGTCTCGCTAAACCATCTCTATTTCTCTTGTTGAAAGGTACCAGTGCCATAGTAACATCTCCTTTCTTCATTTAATTGTTAACACTAAACTTTTTTTCAACCACAAACCTCATGTATGTTAATATGCAAAATATGTGCCAGATTTCCGGCCCGCCGAAAGTCCGCAAAAAAAGCATAAAATCGCCTCTCAATAGGGGTATTATTCGTTTTTTAAGCTGTCAATTTGACATCTTTTCTGTCAATTGGGCTTGGCTGTTGTATCGGCCGTGAAAATATTGTAAACTACTCGCAGTTTGAATTTGTTCCTTAGCCCCAAGAGGTAAAAGCAAAATGACTGAAAACAGAACTAACTTCAAAGTTGACGCCCTGCACGCACAGATTCGGGATACCGTAAAGGACTTCGCCGGCAGGCTTTTAACGGCCCTCGGCGACAACCTGCAGAGCATCACGGTTGTCGGCAGCTGCCTGACAGAGGATTTCAGGCCGGACTCCAGTGATATCAACACCGTTTTGGTCCTTGGTAAGCAGACCCTGGCCTCGCTCAACGCCGTCGCCTCACTGGCAAAGCCGATGAGCAGAAAGAAAATCTCGCCGCCGCTGCTTATGACGCAATCTTATATCGAACGGTCACAGGATGTATTCGGCGTCGAGTTTCTGGATTTTCAACTGGCCCACGAGACGATCATGGGCGACGATCCTTTTGCCTGTCTGGAATTCGACAAAAAAGACGTTCGGCTTCAATGCGAGCGTGAGCTCAAAGCGATGCTGATCCGTATCAGGCAGGGCTACATCGCCGCGGCTGCAAATAAGAAACTCGTCCGTGACATTCTCATCTCGACGGCAAGAGGAATGGCGCCGCTTCTGCGGGCGATGCTGTGGCTGAAAGACATCGACCGGACTGCACGGGCCGAACCGACGTTCGGCAAAGCGGCCGGCGAGTTTTCAATCAATACGGATTCCCTGAAAATGGCTACAAAATGGCGGCACGAAAAAATTCGTCTGAGCGAAACCGAAATGGAAAACGCATTCGAATCGGTCTACTCGGCGGTCGAGCAACTGGCCGGCATGGTTGATAAGCTTAAGGTCTGATTATGCGACAATTCCTTCCCAGGTTAATACTGACGCTGACTTTACTATCGGCTTTGGCAGCGACCGGCTACGGCCAGGCCGATTTGCCGATGCCCCAGCGCTACGTCGAGGATTACGCCAACGTGATAAACGACTCCGACGAGCGTTCGCTCAACGGAGTCCTGCAGGAATTAGAGCAAAAAACCGGAGCCCAGTATATCGTCCTGACCGTGCTGTCAACCGGGGGTCTGCCGATCGAGCAATTCTCCATCGAGCTGGCAGAAAAATGGAAGCTCGGCCAAAAAGGCAAAGACAACGGCATGCTTTTCGTTCTTGCCAAAAACGACCGCAAGTGGCGGTTCGAAGTCGGCTACGGATTGGAGGGTTTCATCACCGACCAGTACTGCGGCCGGGTCGGCAGAGATGTTCTTGTGCCTTATCTAAGAAAAGGAGATTACAGCCGGGGAATCTACGAGGCCAACCTGCAAATCGTCCAGAAAATAGCGACCGAAGCCGGCGTCAGCTTGACCGGCATGCCCAGGATTACACCTGTCCCTGTCATGGACAAAAGAAGAGGCCTACCCTGCTGCAGCGCACTGCCGATCCTGTTTTTCATGCTGCTGATTTTCAGTGGTATGGGCAGAGGCATGGGATGGTGGTTTTTCCTGCCGTTCATAATGGGTGGTTTCGGAGGCCACGGCGGCTACGGAAGGTCCGGCTCATTCGGAGGCGGCAGCTTCGGCGGAGGTTTCGGTGGTTTCGGAGGCGGAATGGGCGGTGGTTTCGGAGGCGGCGGTGCAAGCGGAGGGTGGTAGAAGAGAATATAAATTTGTGAATTAAAAAGTGAAATAAGGAGAAAATAAAATGAGAAACTTCGGAAAAACATGGGTCGTCCTTATCGCAATATTGATTGTTATACTTCTTATCGCACTGGGAGTTTTCCGGTGGTACGTCAGCGGCCATAATAAAGCGGTCAACTTCGAACAGGGCGCCGAAAAGGGCTGGGCGGATATCGACGCCGCCCTGCAGCGAAGGCTCGACCTCGTGCCCAACCTGGTCAGCACCGTCAAAGGATACACAGAGCACGAAAAAGAGCTGTTCGAGAACATCGCCAAGTCCAGGGAAAAATATTTCCAGTCAGGCAACAGAGCCGACAAAATCGACGCGTCCAATGAGCTAACCGGCTTTTTGTCCCGCCTTTTGATGCTGCAGGAAAACTATCCAGAATTAAAGGCCAGCGAAAACTTCCGAGACCTTCAGACCCAACTTGAAGGTACAGAAAACCGGATAGCTGTCGCCCGCACGCGGTATAATGAAGCGGCCAAGCTTTTGAACTCTTACACGAGGCAATTCTTCGGGTCGTTCTTCTGCAAACGGGCCGGCGTGGAAAAAGTCGATTACTTCGAGGCCACAGAACAGGCAAAATCAGAAGTGCCGAAAGTGGAGTTCTGACAATAATCTGCGGATTCATAAAGCAATGACAAACGAAAAAGGTAAAAGTCCCAAAGAAAGCGCGGTCGAGACACGCTATCTGATTATGCCTCACCAGGCGAATCCTCACGGCACGGCATTCGGCGGCGTGATTATGGCGTGGATCGACATGGTCGCGGCAATGGCGGCACAACGTCACTGCGGCAAAGAAGTCGTCACCGCCGGGATCGACTCGCTGGCCTTCAAAGAGCCGATCCATATCGGTGATCACGTCGCCTTGAGGGCCTCTGTAAATTACGTCAGCCGCTCGTCAATGGAAGTGGGCGTCCAGGTCACCAGGGAAAATCCATATACAGGCGAGCAAGCCATCGCGACCACGGCCCACCTGACGTTTGTCGCCCTGGATAAAAACAAGAAGCCAACCCCCGCCCCGCCTATACTGCCCGAAACGGACCAGGAAAAACGACGCTACGAGCAAGCCAAACTTCGAGTCCAGGCCAGGAAAGAACTCTTAAAGAAAATGTGTTGATGTGATCAGTTCGATTTGAGAATTGGAAGCCCTGAATCCTTCGCCGTCACTTCATTCCCTCAACATCTTGAGACAACCGTGGCAGAGCCGTTGGCCGGAATCGATTTTTGCCAGGTCATTGTCAGGAACATCTTTTCGGCCGCAGCATTCACACGTGCCGGTTCTCTCTAATGATCGCACTATCGGTAAAAGGTCTCAGCGCTTCAGCTGCCTGTGAGACTCGACGCCGCGCTTTGATGCCGGAACGGGCCGGATATCTATGCCGCCCTGAGCCGCCGGCTTCTGCGTTATACGACCATGCTTTTCTCTGAGTATTTCCCTTTTCTGGTAACACTGCTCGGTGAAAACCGCGATCTCAGAGTCAAGATTTGAACTGGCCGAATCGCCGAAAAAGGCATGAATGATCGGGAAAACCAAATCCGGCTTTCTCTTTCGCAGCTCCTTTGACATCGCTTCAATTTTCGCGGTAGCAACGCCCTCCTGCATGCATGTAAAAGGTCCGACATGGAAGATGCCCGAAACGTAGGCATCGCCCTGCGGCCTGGTCAGGTCATTCATGAAATAATACGCGATGCCCGAGCTCAGAGGAGATTCCCCTTCGATATTTCCGTGATACTCGTGATGTTTTTCCAGGGTGTCGATAATCTCTATCGGCTTGGGCAGAACGTGCCTGCCGCGAAGGACTTCGTGGAACGGCCCGGCAATCTTCCGCTCAACAGAGGACATATACTTCGCCTTTAGAATACACCTGCAGTACTTGCCCGCCATTTTCAACGTTCTTCTGAGATCGAGGTTTTTAAACCGCAGGCCCAGGTCCCTTCGTGCATTTCTCACGTTCATCTTATTGACGTAATCGAGCCAGTCCGTGACAGGGTCCCTTACAACTTCCAGGCCGCTTTCTTCCAGTTGGCGAATTACAAAATTCGTGCATGGATCATGCTGGCGAACATAGATCTCCCCTATGTACAGTACAAGCGGAAATCTTTCCTGGTTTCGGAGCTTACAGTCTTTGAACATTGAGACTGTTTTTTGGCCCCACGTTATTAAATCGGGCGTTTCGGCGCCTTTTTCGACAATCCTTTCCAGCTCACTGAGCCGCTGCTGCTTCAAATTCGCCATCGCCTCTTTATCTTCCGCATACGGATTGAATCTCAGGAAAATATCCTCGAGCAGGTCCGACGCCTTGATACCCTTAAACAGCATCTGCTGCATTCTCGTCGTGTCCGAGACGCTGAGTTTCTTCGGAAAAGGTATGTCGAGATAATCCGTCTCCGAGGATGGTCCGGCCACGGGAATCTTTTGCAGACCCTCCCTGTCCAGAAATTCCCGCATCAGCTCGGTGTACTTGCCAAACCTGCAGGGACCGCTCGTTGTGGGCATCATGACAAGATAATTTTCCTCGACGTACTGCCTGCCTTTTTTCTCGATTTCCTCTTCGAGAAATCCGATCGCGTCACCGACCACGCCTTTAAGCGGATGGCAGACTTCCGTATAGATGTGTCTCCTGGCTGCTTCGTAGCCCCTCTGCGTATTCGTCGGCAAAACCGTGCTTGTAACGCCGAAGTATCTCAGCCCCGCGGCGCCGATGTAACTGGCATTGCCCATATACGGAATCAGCCAGGCCCTCTCTTCGGAACCGTCATGAGAGCGCATTTTGAGCTGTTTGATGTCTATTTTTCTTTGCTTGCTCTGACTGACGACCCTCTCGTGCGCTTCGGTCCTTGTTACGAAAGGAGCGTTGTTTGTTTGAGCATCCGTGAGCAGGACAAGGATGGGTTTGTTCGCCGCCTGCTGAATTTTTTCTTCCTGGTAAATTTTCAGGCTATCCGGCCCGCAAGCGAAATTCATCATCCTTATTGCGAATAAATTGGGATGGTCCGCCACATACAGATTCGCTTTGAGTATTTTTACGCTCTCGACCCAGAATTCATTCTCTACCACACCGTCGAGCGAAATATCGGCGAATTTGTGCTCCAGGAATAACTGCGGTATGTAGTGCAAACCCCTTATCTGCGAGAACATACTCCCGGAGTTCGAACTTGCCTCGGGATCGAGCAGGACATAATCTCTGCCGATACCGACGTAGGCCTTTTCGTTATTCGTCTCGACCATCTTGAGGAACTTATCGCCCTCGGCGTAAAGATCGTTTTTGAATTCGTTCTCCGCCTCGTACGCGTACTCGATGGCGTTTCTTATCTGCCGGTCGGTGAGGCCGAACCCCAACCTGTCGAACTCACGCTTCAGCTCGCGGACGAGAAGCTCCTGGTCTCCAAAGTGCAGGATTGGATTGATCTGCTTGTTCTTATCGAGAGAAAGAACATCGTTTAAGATGTAACCTTCCGATTCGGTATAGATGCAGTACTTCAAATCAGGAGGACGGTCCATTCTCTGCTCAATGAAACTCGGATTAAAAAGGTATTCGATGTTCGGGTCCCTTTTCAATACCGCCGCGTGCCCTGTAGCAAGCTTCCTCGCTATGCAAAACTCAGTTCTCGATTTGTCGACTCCCAATTTCGCTATTTCCTTATCGGTTCCCGGCGATACGACAGGGTAGAAACCGAGCTTATTAAACAGGGCGGCACTCCATATTCCCTTCTCTCCAAGTGTTGCCGTGCTTCTCTTTATACCCACCGTTGTCGCACTGCCGTTATCTGCCCTGACGGAAGAAAGCTCGCTCAACAGGCAGCCCTGTTTTTTGAAATGTTTTTCATAAATCTTGTGGTATCTTTCTACATAGTTTGTTTTCGGCTTTCTGGCCGTCTCGGAGTTCCCCCTGGGGCAGAAACCGCCTGTAATTATTTCGTCGGCTTCGACGGAAAAAACTTCAAGCTGGCAGTCTCTGATTCCGCACGATTTTTCCTTAAACAACTCTTTGCAGGAGACCCTGCGTTTGTCAAAAGGCATATCCACCAGGCCCCATCCTCTGAACGCCGAACCGTAGTTTTTGCCCTGCTCTTCCAACTGTTTTATATTTTGAATGATATCCAGCGCCTGTCCCCATGCGCCGAACATCTCCCTGTGGGGATAAGCCTCTATTTGTGTTTCCGTGACCTGTGCCAGGGCGGCAAGAAAAGCCTTTCCCAGGGGCGGTCCGCCCTGTGCTGAACATTTCTTGCCGGCGTGTCCTGAACCGCCGACGAATTTATAGTAATAGCTGGCCGCCGTTCCCCTCAATATCGCCGCGGCGATCTCTTCCTTGCCGAATCCTTCGGCGATCAGCCTGTTCTCATCCATCTCCATAAAAACGCCGCACGTCGAGTCGATAATAGGAACCCTTACGGCATTCATGGCTGCCTCCTGCAGGGTATTCTCCACGTTGAGGTTTATGATATCCGCCATGTTTTCGAGAGTCTGTCCGGAACCGGCCTGGCAGCTATAATTCATCTTCGCTTCCTTGACCGTTCCGTCGGCGGCAAAGCTCGTAAACTTCATATCCTGGCCGCCAACCTCGAAGATAGTATCAATATCGGAATCGTAATGCTTGACGCCGAGAGCATGGCATGTTATCTCGTCGGTTATTCTGTCCGCAGCTTCGATGCCTTCTTTCCGTAAAGCCCTGAATTTTTCCTGGCTTACCAGGATTTTCTCGTACAGTCTCCTTGCCGAGCCGGTAGCTCCGACCCCCTTGACGATAACCTTATCTCTGTGCCTACCCAGATATTTTATAACCTGCTTCAGCGACTCCTCGGGATTGCCGTGGGTTTTGATATAAAGTTTGTCCAGCAGCTTTCCGGTCCTTAACTCGACTATTGCCCCCTTGGTTGTGGTGCTGCCGCCGTCTATGCCCAGAACCACTTCCGTTCCCTGCTTTATTTTCTCAGCGAGTTTCTGGCTTTTCTCATGCACCTTCTCAAGTGATTCCGACAGAGCAGGTGAGTATTTTCTTTTTTCTCTGCTGTACGCGGCGATTTTTTCGAGCTGCTCAAGACTAAAAACGAAGCTGTTCTTCTCTTCGATCCCTTTTACCGCCGCACCTATCGCGGCGATGTTGTGGTAATGCTCAGGTCTGCTTATAGGGATCTCAAGGAACTCCTCGAGGTTTTTCCTGATAAGGTCGTTTGCCAGAACGCCGCCGGTAGCTATGGCGCCGTCGAAATCATCAGGAACCTCGAACTGCATTGCGCCCAGAACGTCGATTTTAAAGTTCCTTGCGACCGTTTTGTAAAGACCAGCCAAATTATCCTCTCTTTTGGCTCCTTCATTCTGCTTGTGAATCAAGTCGGATTGAATAACAACGCCGCACCTTGCCAGAAACTCACTTGGCTCCGTCGACTTCACGGCTTCCTGCTCCGCTATACAGAACATCTCCTCGAGTCTCGACTGCAGCTTCGCCCTGTTCCTTATCCTGATAATTTCTTTCTCTTCCTGCTTGCTTACCGAGGAGGTATTTTCCAATTCAGGATTGGGTATAAGGCCTTCGAAAAGTCTCCGGCATTGCTTTTCGATAAGTGTGCCGGAGCCGCCTCCGCATTTTGTGCCGGTTCGCCACTCCTGAATGATCTCCTTGCCGTTTATCCTGCTCAGGTTGAAGAAGTAGGAATCTTTCGCTCCCATGTGGAAAATGTATTTTGCCTTCGGACTCGTCGCAGCGGCACCTTTCGGAATCGCAACGCTGTCGTATACATAGGTAACGCCCGGCATTACACTTGGGAAAGACTCCGCCCCGCTTCCCGTGAACGCGGTATTCTTTATTTTATCCCTGCCAAACCTTTCCTTTACATCGCGCCACGCTTCCTTGACGGCTCCGATAGGATTGGCAAAGTGCATTATCGGCTTCGGTGAGTATATGACCACTCCTTCTCCGTTGAGAACCACGTAGTGTACAAAACTACTTCCGACATCGAAGCCCGCGAACAGTTCTGCATCTGCTTTTTTATTCTTCATCCTGCTTGTCCCTGCATCCAAAGATTTATAAAATCCTGCGTTTACAGCGAATCGACAGTAATACAATGCTATTCTTTATTGTCACAAAGCTTCTATTATAGCTGTTCATGCCAAATCTTCAAGTGACTAAGGTTAAAATTCAGCCGTCCTCCACACTTTTATTCCTATCTCCTCCAATCGCCAACCTAACAAAACGTTGTGGATAGGCTGTGAATTGTCGTTATTAATATTGTTAAGTTCGATTATCACATGTTATTATACAGCGGCGCTGGTTAAATTCACCCATTACCCTACAAAAAATACAACAGGTTTTACACCGTAACAAACCTGATTTTTTTCACTCTAATTTCCTGCCGTACAGAAGCTTAGGATTCACGGCCCGGCTAAATCAAACAATTTCACCTGCTATATGACTACTAATACTAATTTTAATTTATTAATAACTATTATTCATATTCCCGAAACCAACCTGTGAATTAACATTGGATTTTACGTTTTTACTATTACTTCAATCATATAGAGACAAACATAAAACCATCTTGCTATTTGTTGTTACTTTTAGTATTTTGGCGAGTTATGGTTTCCCAGCATTTACAATCCGGCAATAAATACAAGGGTGTGGTGTTATCCCGCCTGCAGGGTTTTCTTGCCCCGCGTGCTTACAGCGTAATAATGCTGGCGGCACTGTTCTGCTCCCTGACGGTAAAACTATTCCACTCATGGCGTTACGATCTGCTCGATGAATACATAGGTTGGATAATGGCCGATATTTCCGTACTAATAGCAATAGAAGTCATCCTGTCACTGGTTTGTTTCCACTGGCCCAGGAAAGCAGTTGTCCGGTCTGCTACAGTTTTTTCCGCTATTGTGTGCACTTGGTCGGTGATGAATGCCGGCTGGCTGATAAGGACCGGGACACAGATCCTGCCGAGGGTTCTTTTGCCTCTGGTTCGTGCTCCGGTCAGTTCGCTTTTCATTGTAGGCGTCAACCTTGCCAAGATGCCGGCCGCGGCTGTGGTTCTGCTTGCACCAAGTGCCCTTGCTCTTGCCTTTTTCTTTTTCGTTTTGGCAAAGCCAAAGCTGCCGGTTTACAATCGCAGGCGTTTTATCGCCAGAATCGTATTTTGTATGGTCATTGTTATAACCGCCGTAGTCGCTCGCCCAGCGATCGCCCGGCGAGGCTCATCGCAGATTGGCTCGGTGGGCCTTCGCTATAATTCCCAGTTGAGAGCCGTAATGAGCCTGGTTTTATCTGACTACAGGCGGCAGCCTGATCCGAAGCGAACGGTACCCGCATTTGACCAGTTGAGAATCGAACAGGAACCGCGACATGTAAAGAGCAACGTAGTTGTGGTTATTCTCGAAGGCATCCAATATCAGTACACTTCACTTGCGAACAAGCAGAATAATTCGACTCCTTACCTTGAATCTCTGGCAAGTCAGGGCATTGAGTTTTCGAATACACGCACATCTTTGTCGCATACTACCAAGGCTCTTTTTTCGCTCTTGACCGGCCGATTCGCATCTGCCTCGCAGGATATCGCCGAAGCGGTACCTGTTGTTAGGCCGTACGCGAGTGCAGCAACGATTCTAAGGGATAAGCTCGGTTATAGAACCGCTTTCTTTCAGTCGGCGTCAGGCAGCTTCGAGTCCCGGCCCGGGTTGGTTTATAACCTTGGTTACGACGATTTTTGGGCCAGGGACGACTCGGATGATCCTAACAGCTTTCTGGGCTACCTCGGCTGTGACGAGTTCGCGATGTTAAAGCCTATTGCCGAATGGATAAAGGCTGAGCAACAGCCGTTTTTCCTAACTGTTCTATGCTCGGTTACTCACGATCCATATGAGGTTCCGGAATGGTTCGGCATACCGGCAAAGGAGCCGCTCGAGCGTTATAAGCAGGCAATCTTTTACACGGATAAATTCCTGGCAGAACTTGATGTGGAGCTTAGCAATCTTGGCCTCGCGGAAAATACAATACTTTGTATTATCGGTGACCATGGCGAGGCGTTCGGAGAGCACGGCCTGCTCGGACACGAGCGCATAGCTTTCGACGAGGTCCTCCGAATCCCGTTTTGTTTGCGAGCACCGTTTTTGGCTGAGACCGGGGTCAGGATTACCGAGCCCGTCAGCTCCGTCGATTTGACACCGACGCTATTGGGTCTTTTAGGCTTTGAAACGGAATCTGTCGGCTTTGATGGCGTGGATGTGCTCAAGCCGGGAGCGGCGGAGGATCGTAGAGTGTACTTCTCCGGCTGGATGCAGGAGGGGCCTGCTGGTTTTATCGAGGGCGATCGCAAGTTCATATATAATCCGACGAACAAAACGACCTACATCTACAATCTCGGCGCCGACCCGAAAGAATTAGAGAGGATTGAATTGCCGGAGCAACAGGCCAACAGACTGGCAGATGAGATTATCGAATGGCGAAAAAGCACAGTTTTTCGCCTTGACCAGCAACGAACCGGCAAAAAAGAACTCTTTAATCGCTGGATCTGCCGCTGGACAGACCGTGTCTCCTCAACCAGGCGTAATAAATAAAAACACAAATAACTCACATCCTTATCGCACAAAATATGCTCTTGAGCGTTCATATTATTCCCCGTAGTGTTGATTTTTATAAACAAAAGACAAATATCTTCACTAATACACCATAACCACCGAATATTATGATGAAATGGGCTATATGGGCATAATGAGTGTTATTAAATATCAACACCATGGAAAGGTATATAAATGTTTTGTTGTCATAGCAAAATAGTAAATTTAAGTGTAAATATTTTTCTTACAGGAAGTTATGTATAGCTTACGGATGATTTACATCATAAATCCCTTTTTTTGGCATATTTTTTGCTCTTTATTTAGTTTTGCTCTTTAATTATGTCTTTCTGAGGCAGCAATATTGGGCGGACGGCCTAAACGTGTAAGGAGGAGGATGTGTCCGCCCGATTTTTTATTCATCGAAATCGCTTTCCCGATTTTGTAAGCGATACTGTATTATCTACGGAGTCGTTCCGGAGGAGGTACGACTCCGAATTTTTGCGCTTTTGGCCTCACAGGCGACAATTGTGTATATACCAGGTTTGTAGTGATTTTAATTCAACACGACTGAGTGTCTCCGTATATCCGATAATTAGGTTAACCGAACGGAAAAAAGCAACGGCAATACCAAATATGCGTTGATTTGGATTTGTTAATCTGGTAGAATGTAAGAAGGTGCCGATTCACAACAGGAAGGTGATTTGGCCCACAATAATAGTTACTATCAAACACGGGAGATTGGACGGAGTGGATGAAAAACTTAAAAGACTATTAGGAAAATAACGCAGAGTAGCATAATTAACAGAACTGAAGTTCGTTTTAGCGCATCGTATAACTGGATTAGGTATATTAAAGATTGTAAAATAATCTTTGCATGGTTAAAAAAATAAAGTATGATATTACCGGACCCATAAAGCACATATACGAAAAAACTTAGCAATAAAACAGTGAAAGGGTATTGCTATGAATAAATATAAGAGAGGCTTTACATTAATTGAGCTTCTGGTGGTAATTGCTATTATTGCAATATTGATGGCAATCTTGATGCCAGCATTGCAGCGGGTCAAGCAGCAGGCAAGGACGACTGCCTGCCTGGCAAACCTGAAACAATGGGGCCTTATATACGCCATGTATACCGATGAAAACAACGGCTATTTCTTCACCGGCGAGTTGAATGGCACGCGAGACAACATGGGTTCCGGCGAGTTCTGGCGGGAAACCATGAGGCCTTATTCAAAGGATATAAAGATGTGGCTGTGTCCTCAGGCCGCAAAACCACGACCACAGGGAGGCATCCCAACAGGTGGCTGGTCCAATTATGCCTGGACAACCGGCACTCCAGTAGATGTAGGCAGTTACGGCCTGAACGGCTGGATATTAAATATCGCTGCGTCCAGGCAAGCCGCCAACAGGAACAACGGATGGGGTCGCACGCCGGCCGACTGGCACTGGGGTACTTGCCAGGTAAAAGGAGCAAACAATATACCGGTCTTTACGGGCAGTTGGTGGGTCGATTCCTGGCCAAGGGATAACGACCAGCCCCCACCATCCGACGAAGGTCCGGGCGATAATCCCAATTCAAATGAGATGAACCGTGTCTGTGTCGACAGGCATAGTGGCTTTGTGAACAGTCTATTTGCCGATTGGACCGTAAGAAAAGTCGGACTGAAGGAACTATGGACGCTCAAGTGGAGCCGGGGTTATAACACAAGCGGCATCTGGACAAGAGGTGGGAATGTCCAGCCGAGTGCATGGCCCGAATGGTTGCAGCGGTACAAGGATTATTAACAATTTGCCTTGCCACATTTTATGGAAACTGTTATAATATTGTTCTATCGATATTATGTGCAGGAAATGTGTAAAAACTAACGCGCAGATGAGGAAGGAGTATCGTTATGAAAAAACCAAAAGCCTTCACCTTGATTGAACTTCTGGTGGTGATTGCTATTATCGCAATATTGATGGCGATATTGATGCCCGCGCTGAATCGAGTCAAGGAGCAGGGCAAGCGTGCCGTCTGCTTAAACAACCTGAAGCAGTTGACACTTACCTGGATCATGTATGCCGACGAAAACGACGACAGGCTCGTCAATGGCGAAGCGTATGAGGGCGGAGATGGTACTTGTCCCATGCCGTCGGGTGGCCGACATGATCGCGAACTCTGGTGGACAGGCGACGATTGCGCCGGTGGTTACATGCAAGGGGCGCAGTTACCGCAGGAGGTCCAGATAAAAGCGATAAAGCTCGGGGCGCTCTATCCATATTGCAAGGATGAAACGCTCTATCGCTGCCCGACCGGTATTCGCGGAGAGATGCGCACGTACACCATTACCGATGCCATGAACGGTCTTCGCAGGGATGGAACTTACTCTGGTAACACCGGTATAAGGGTTGGACGAACCGTCTTGTGGGTTAAGAGGAGGACGGAGATTATCTCCCCGGGCCCGTCATTCAGACTGGTTTTTCTCGACGAAGGCCGAGTGACCCCGGACAGTTATGCCTGTCATTACCTCAATGCCACGTGGTGGGACCCCCCGTTCGTCCGGCACGGTGACGGCTCGAATGTCTCCTTCGCGGACGGGCACTCCGATTACTGGAAGTGGGATGGCAAAAAGACCCTGGAGACCGGAAAAATGGCCAACCCGCTGCACCAGATGGCCCCATCAACCCCCGAGGAGTTCGAGGATCTGGCGAGGATGCAGAAAGGCGTCTGGGGCAGACTCGGATACTGAGAAGCATAATCTGAACCGGTCGAATTGAAAGAGGTACACGTATCGGACGAAAGGGCAACATTATGACAAGGCGGAGAGCATTTACCCTGATAGAACTTTTGGTGGTGATTGCCATCATCGCGATTTTGATGGCGATTTTAATGCCGGCGCTTCAGCGGGTGAAAGAACAGGCCAGAGAGATAACTTGTCGAGGCAACCTGCGACAATACGGTATCGCACAGACCATGTATCTGGATGAAAATGACGACCGCTATCCATCTGCGTGGACCTCTCTGGTTAAGACGGAGGCCCCTGTGTCCGGTTACCAGCGTTTCTGCCGATGGCACGACCCGAGATACCCGGCGGACGGCCCGTTTTGGCCCTACCTGAAAGAAGGAAAGGTACACTTGTGTCCATCGTTCGCGGTTATTGCAAAATCCGAGGGACAAAGGCATCCAAGTCATGTTGCCTCCATTCCCGTTATTCCTTATTATAGTTATAGTATGAACGGCTACTTAGGCTCGACAAACGGAGCTGCAGGCGGAGGCGTTTTGAAGCGTTCTCAGGTTACAAGGAGCAAGGCAGAGGTGTTTTTCTTCGCTGCCGAAAACATGTGGCTCAGGACCGGCTGCAGTTGGGTGCTGAACGACAACGCCTTATGCCCCGACGGCCGCGACTGGTTCGGCACGTTTCACAGCACGAAGAGCGGAGACCTTAACAGCGGCACTGTTAACGCGGTCTTTGTCGATGCGCACGTCGAGGAGGTGCGATCGGCCCTGAAAAATGAAGATCCCGGCGATAATTCGGAGAAGGAGTTCGGACAATTCGAGAAATTCGGCTGGCCCAAAAAAGAGCCCTATAATTAATCAATTTTGACCTCTGGAGTTCCATAACGCGGCCAAAAGGATATGCCTTAATCTTTCAACGCTGAGCTTGTTCAGGTAATCTTGTGTAAAATCCAGCTTAAATCTGCCTCTGAAATTCCTGATTCGTTTCTCAAGTTCGTGTCTTCCTAAAGCGGCGATCGAAGTTGCCTCTCTCTCAAAATACTGTCTCGCAGTCATCCTCGTAACCTTTGAAAAGATTGTTCTTATAAGCCTGCTCTGAACTCAGCCGAACGGGCTGGATTTATGTTTTCTGTATCGTCCCTGAAAACCGGGCACTTGTGCTGGAAATTTGCTGCCGTTTAACAAACCCGTAAATCGCTTGATTAATAGGCCAAATTTTTTTTGTTTATTTGAAGGCCGTCTGATAACGTTTGGTTATGAAAACAGACAAGTTGAATTATTACCTGCCGCCTGAATTGATCGCCCAGAGGCCTCTTTCCGTTCGGAGCGATTCGCGGCTGCTTGTTCTCGATCGTTCCGCCGGCGTTGTTTCGGACAGCAGGTTCAGCAGCCTCGGTGACTTCCTGTCGCCCGGCGATTGCCTCGTGCTCAACGATACGAAAGTCCTGCCGGCACGCTTTTTAGCCCGGCGGATTACTGGAGGCAGGCTCGAAGGACTGTTTCTCGATGCTGTCGCCGATGGCATCTGGACGGCATTTCTAAAGGGAATCCGCAAACTCAAGCCGGGCGACGAATTTTATTTGAAAGACAGGCAAAAAGCCGATTTCTGCAAAGCTGTGCTGCTCGAAAAGACAGGCCAGGGAAGGTGCCGGCTCCAGCTCAAGACCGATGCAGATGCACAGGCCGTGCTGGATGAAATCGGCTTTCCGCCGCTGCCGCCCTACATCAAACGAGACGACGATCCGGCAGTAGCGGCCCAGGATGAGCAGCGTTATCAAACGGTGTACGCCAGGCAAAGCGGCGCCGTCGCGGCCCCGACCGCCGGGCTGCACTTTACCGAAACGCTCATCGAGCAGCTTAAACAGGCCGGTATAAAATTCGCCTTTATCACGCTCCACGTTGGGGCGGGAACATTCAAACCGGTCACCGCGGACAATCTCGAAGACCACCAAATCCACCGGGAACGATTCAGTATCGACCAGGAGAATGCCGCGATAATAAATGCGGCAAAAAACAAAGGCGGCCGAATCATCCCAGTCGGCACAACATCGACACGGGTCCTTGAGACCGTCGCCGCCGGCTCACAGGCTTGTCCCGAGCGAAGCCGAGGGATCGAAGCCGTCGCCGGCACGACAGAATTGTTCATCATGCCGGGCTACCGATTCAAGATTATTGATGCAATGATAACGAACTTCCATTTGCCAAAATCCACGCTGCTTGCACTGATAGCGGCCTTCGCAGGGCTTGATAACGTTCTCGCCGCCTATCGTCACGCCATCGAACAGCGGTACCGCTTCTACTCCTATGGCGATGCTATGTTGATAATTTAAGCAGAAAGAACATTCGCGATTACAATATTTTTCTTGCCAGCGGAAGCTTGCGAATTATGTTGCCGAGGGCGAAGCACAGCGGCACAGAAATCATCAGGGCCAGCGTGAATTTCAGCAGCGGGTATAGAGTAATGCTCCTGATGGCCAGGGCCACGAGGATGATGATTGGGCCGTGGATGATATAGGCCGTGTAGGCGCTGGCGGCCATTGCCCCGGTCAGTCTTCCCTGCCGGTTGAGCCGTTTGCGGAACAGGGCGGGCAGGCCGATGATTAACGCCACGCCGGTAAGCTGCTCCCAGAGAGCGAAGCCAAAGCATTGCCAATGCAGACCGCCGGTAAACGGTGCTATATTGCCTTTTATTGCTCCGCCCAGTGTGAACAGGGCGGGAAAAACGATAACAATCATAACCACGGCCAGGCAGAGCCAGAGCCTGCCCATAGCATTGGGTATCCGCGTCAGCCAGTTGCGGCGATAGGCGGCGATTCCGACAATAAACATACAAATATACTGAGGGAAAAAGGGAAATTGCAAATTCAAAGGTTCGAAACTCCAGCTGATCGGAAGCCACATCCGCACGATGAAGGTAACAACACTCAGGGTAAATGCAAAGAAAGCAATGGCCAAATTTCCCGGCAATTTGTCGCTATCTTGACCGGAAGAAGCAGTAGTTTTCACAAACAGCCGCCACAAAACATAAAAACCAGAAAATATCAGCAGGGCCTCGACAAACCACAATGGGCCGGTACCAATATGAAACCTCCTGTAATAAATAGATAGAAACTCAGTGTAAGAGCCGTTGAATTGAAGAGTGCCAGGTTGTTCAAGGGCGCCAACCTTCATTAGTGGATAGGCCATCAGCGGGCCGATGATAAAGTCGTAGCACAGCAATGGGATGCCCAGGCGCAGAAGCCGGTCCTTAAGAAACTGCCGGGGGCCTTTGTGGTCGTATGAGCTGGGCGTGAAATAGCCCGCGATCATAAAAAACAGCCCCATTGAAAAGGCCTGGACAACCGCATTGTGCCATGTCAACAGGATGGATGAAAGTGTATCCGCCCGGCCGTCTCTGTAGTACCAGCCCCCGACGCCGCCGTAGGTTATGGACAGGTGGATCATCATAACCAGCGTGATCAGCAGGATTCGCAGGTTGTCGATAAAAAACAGACGGCCTTTTTCCATATCTTATTTCCGGGTCTGATTTTCGCTGGATTAGAGTCGTGCCCTGGCTTCTTTATATACAGTGAACAACGAAGGTGCGGCGGCTGTATTGTGCCAAGCCGGCGCACCTGTCATTGTCCACTTTTCCCGGCATCTTTCACTTGTACATCTTGTCGAAATGACCCTGAGCGGCAACAACCGCTGCCCGCATCATGTCTTCGGCCTTTGCGGTTTCGCGTTTACTGAGAACGGCCATCAGCGCTTTGGTATCGAGTTCCCTGGCTGCCGTTTCGCAGGCCTCCCAGCTCAGGACGCTTCTGATAACGCGGTCGATTCCCTGTTCGGTGTTGTCGTAAGCCCGGGTCTGCATGTCGTGGCCTTTCCAGCGGTTGAAGCCCGCCTTTTGGATAAGCCCGGCAATCGCGATGTTCATGCCGTTGATTCTCGCCCCGTGGTCGATGTCGTATTTTCCCGGTCCTCCGAGAATGATGCCGTCATTGTAACCCTGGCTGTTGAGGTGCATGTGGACCATCGCGTCGTTGTCTAATTCTTCTACGGTGTCATAGACATGGTCGAGGCCGATCATTTCCGAGTGTCCGAACTCCTTGTTGACGCCTTTCTTGTCCCTGGGGACGCCGTACTCGTCCTCGATCCGTCTCCAGAACAGCAGCGCGCTGGCGACCGTCGGGATCAGCATGGCTGGGTGTCCCTCGTTGGGCTTCGGCTCGAATCCGATGTAAAGGCTGCCGCCCTTTTTCTGCTCGTACTTGCACA
>Ga0315288_10003437_pt1 | contig 20254 bp, 15 predicted proteins | sample YL17G11_20_MG_FD_203454 | JGI IMG/M metagenome (GOLD analysis project Ga0315288, IMG submission 203454) | Sediment microbial communities from Yellowstone Lake, YNP, Wyoming, USA - YL17G11_20 | ecosystem: Environmental > Aquatic > Freshwater > Lake > Sediment | place: USA: Wyoming | collected... | reverse complement strand
CCTGGAGATATGGGAAGGTGTTCATATTGCCTGGTAGGGACCGAGAAGGCTATGGAAGAGACCTTTGGGTCAACCTGTCATGGAGCAGGAAGAGTAATGAGTAGAATGGCAGCGAAAAAACAAGCACAAGGAAGAGATATTCAACAAGAATTAAAAGAACGAGGGATAATTGTAAAGGCAGAAGACCGGGGAACCTTGGTTGAAGAGATGTCTGATGCCTATAAAGATGTAAGTGAAGTAGTAGAAGTAATGCATCAGAGCGGTATATCTAAAAAAGTAGCCCGCATGAAACCATTGGGAGTCATAAAGGGATGAAAATCAATTGACCAATTGACCAATTATCCAATTTGCCAATTAAATCAGTGAATAGTATATAGTAAAGAAGCCAGAATACAGAAGTCAGGCGTAGGGGCACGATGCATCGTGCCCACAAGAAAAAAAAACAAATTTAGAATGGTAGGGGTTTGATTCCTGTCTGCGTGCGGGAACGCACAGGCAGGCATCGAACCAGGAAGGGAATAATCATTAACGGGAAGGACGAATCTATCCCCTCTAAATTAATGTATTATATAAAATTTGAATTTTAACGCAATACGCAATACGCGATACGCAATACGAATACAAAAGGAGAAAACCATGTTAGATTTAAAACTTATCCGTTCCAATCCAGAAAAAGTAAAAGAGGGATTAAAAAAGAGAGGGTCAGAGATTGATTTAGATACCATACTCCTACTTGATCAGAAGAGAAGAGAATTATTATTAGAAGCGGGTAGCTTAAAAGAAAATAGGAATACCGTAAGCGAGGAAATTGGAAAATTAAAGAAAGAGAAGAAAGATGCGGAAGAGAAGATTTTAGCGATGAAAGAAGTATCTACCAAGATTAAAGAATTAGATGCTCAGGTAAAAGAAATTGATGAAGGGATAACTAAAATTTTACTGGAAATTCCTAATCTTCCTCATGAAAGTGTGCCGATTGGAGAGAACGAGAAGGACAATGTAGAAATAAGAAGATGGGGAGAACCCCGTAAATTCAATTTTACTCCTTTGACTCATGGGGATATTGGAGAAGCTTTAGATATACTTGATTTTGAGAGAGGAGCAAAGATAGCTGCTGCCCGATTTACAGTTTTAAAAGGGATGGGTGCTAAACTGGAAAGAGCCCTAATTAATTTCATGCTCGATCTTCACACCAATGAACATGGCTATAAAGAGATATTTCCTCCTTTTTTGGTGAATGCTGAAACTATGACTGGTACCGGGCAATTGCCCAAATTTGAAGATGATTTATTCAAGACTACTAATGGCCTTTATTTGGTACCCACTGCTGAAGTCCCTTTAACTAACCTCCATCGAGAGGAAATTTTAAATGATGATGATTTACCACTTTATTATGTTGCTTACACCGCCTGTTTTCGACGGGAAGCAGGTTCTTATGGTAAAGATGTGCGAGGTTTAATAAGACAACATCAGTTCAACAAAGTAGAGCTGGTAAAGATCTGTAGACCGGAAGATTCTTATCATGAGTTAGAAACTTTAACCCAAAATGCGGAAGAAGTTTTAAAAAGATTGGAATTACCTTTTCGGGTGGTGGTTCTTTGTACTGGAGATATGGGTTTTTCGGTTGCTAAGACTTATGATATTGAAGTATGGTTACCAGCTCAAGACCGATACAGAGAGATATCTTCTTGTAGCAATTGTGAAGATTTTCAAGCCAGGAGGGTAATGATTAGATATCGTTCTAAAGAAAAAGAGAAAGTAAACTTGGTCCATACTTTAAATGGTTCTGGTTTAGCGGTAGGAAGGACTTTGGTAGCTATATTGGAAAATTATCAGCAGAAAGACGGAAGTATAATTATCCCTGATGTCCTTCGTCCTTATCTGGGTGGGGTTGAAAAGATAACTCGAGAGTAAATAATTAATCCATTTACCCATCTATACCAATTAACCAATAAAATTGGTTTATAGTGAATAATCAATTAGTCATTGGTAGGGGTAGACCTTGTGTCTACCCTCCGTAGTCTTTTATTCCCTCGCCCCTGGAGGGAGAGGGTTAGGGTGAGGGGGATAAATTCAATTTGACCCATCTACTAAAGAAATGATATTCTATACTGGTAATTATGGAGGGGTGGCAGAGTGGCCGAATGCACCGGTCTTGAAAACCGGCGATATGCAAGTATCCGTGGGTTCAAATCCCACCCCCTCCGCCAGTTGGAAAAAGCGAAGTCTGGCTCGCCCTCTGCCAGGGCTCGCCAGCCAATTTTAGGCGCAAAATTGATTTTTTTGTCTTCGTTCCTTAAAACTGAACACCAGAAGCGGACTTTTCGATTTTTTATTGATTAAATTCATTTTATTTGGTAGTATAGCAATAGAGGTAATAATCTCATTTACTACAATACTACCAAAACTTTACACCTATGACAAGTGGAAAAACAATCAGCGAAAATATTAAAAAAATACGAGCTAAACTTGGCCTAATGCAAGATGATTTAACCAAGAAAGCGGATATTAAATATACAATGCTTACAAAAGTCGAAGTGGTGTGTTGTTAATAAGCCAAGCGTTCAAACTATGGCGAAGATTGCCAAAGCGTTGGGCGTTTCAATTGAGGAGCTAATCAAATAATCCTATGGCAAAAACAATAAAAATATTTTTAATTGATGGTGAACCTAACGGTCTAAAAACTGCTGAATTAAGTAATTGGGTTGGTCAAGCAATTGTCATTCCTAGAAACAAACTTAAAGAAATAAAACAACGTCCCGAATGTAACAAGCCAGCAGTTTATTTTCTAATTGGTAAACGTAGCGAGGATGCATTATTGCCCACCGTATATATTGGAGAGGCCGAAAATTTGTGGAATAGATTATCTACTCACGACAGCTCAAAAGATTTTTGGCAAACTGCAGTAGCATTTGTGAGCAAAGATAATAATTTAACAAAAGCGCACGTTAGATACCTAGAGAGCAGATGTCTTACTATAGCAACCCAGGCAAAAAGATTTAATTTAGAAAACGGCACAGTATCGGCCTTACCTTCCTTTTCTGAAGCAGATATCGCTGAGATGGAGGAATTTTTGGAAAACTTGAAACTCCTACTTTCTGCTCTCGGATATCCAATTTTACAAGAAGTTATTTCTAAAGAACAAAAAAATGTTTCTGACCCCCTCTTTACTTGTAAGGGTAAAGGTGCTCTAGCGACAGGTCGTATGACAAACGACGGCTTTGTTGTTTATAAGGATTCAACCGGAACAGCCGATATTTCGAAAGCAGTTATTGATCGTAATCAAAAAGTTATAGAAAAATTATTGGCAAACAATTATCTTGAAAAAAGAAGCGATGGTTTATATGCCTTTGTTAAAGATTATGTCTTCAATAGTCCTAGTGCCGCATCTGATATTGTCTTGGGTAATTCGACTAGCGGCTGGAAAAAATGGAAAACAGAAAGTGGTAAAACCTTAGAAGAGGTTTATAAGAAATAAATATGGGAAAACTCAAAGACATTCCAAAAATTGATAGGCCACGCGAAAGGTTTTTAGCAAAAGGTCCAGATGCTCTTTCTAAGAGTGAGCTTTTAGCAATTCTGATTGGTAGTGGAATTAAGGGAAAGAATGTAAAGCAGCTTTCCGAACAGATAATCAGAAAGTTTGGAAGAAAATTTTTAGATATAACAGTTGAAAATCTTTTAGAAATTCCTGGAATTGGAGAAATAAAAGCTCTACAAATCGTTTCTGCTCTTGCGTTAATAAAAAGATTTTATGAAGAATTGGGACCAAAAGATAATATTGTTCTATCTGCTCAAGATGCGATTTCTTTAACTTCCGATATACGATACAAGAAAAAGGAATATTTGGTATGCTTGTATCTCAACGCGAGAAATGCATTATTGAAAAAGGAGATTATCTCGATCGGCACATTAGATAAAAGTATTATCCATCCGCGAGAAATATTTGGACCCGCTGTTGAGTTAAGAGCGGCTGGTATCGTCTTATTACATAATCACCCATCAGGAGATGTTGCGCCCAGTAAGCAAGATATAGAAGTTGTAAACAAAATTCTCGAAGCAGGGAAAATAATGGGTGTAAAGGTCATTGATTTTATCATTCTTAGTGAAAATGGTATGCATAGCTTTTTTACTAACGTACAAAGTTCTGATGAAAAAATAACAGACTATGTTTCCGATGGTGTACAACAATCACTTTTTGAACTTCTAGAAATTGAAAGGCCAAAGTATGAAATAGAAGGAGAGAGAATACGAGAAAATTATTTTTATATTCCGCAAGTAAAGAAAAACTATATTCAATTACAAAATCGAAGATATATTGGCAACAAATACAAGTTGATTGATTGGATTTTTTCCATATTAAATAGGGAATGCGGTAAAGGAAAGTCTTTTACAGATATTTTTGCAGGGACTGGAGTTGTATCTATGGTGGCGGCACAACATTTTAATGAAATAATATTAAACGATTTTTTACACTCCAATTACGTAATTTATCAAGCATTTTTCGGTACTGGGGAATGGAATAGGGATAAGATCGATAATATAATCAAGAATTACAACAACATTGATAGTGAGGATTTGGAAGATAATTATTTTTCTGAGTATTTTGGTGGAAAATATTTTAGTCGAAATTCATCTAAAATTATCGGTTTTATTAGGGAAAATATAGAAGAAAATAGAAGTAATCTTACTGATAAAGAATATTATATGCTTATTGCATCATTACTTTACTCTGTTGATAAAATCGCTAATACTGTCGGACACTATGATGCGTATTTCAAGAAGGATCATATTGAAGACAGTTTTTTTATGAGACCAATAGACCCCTTAGAGATAAAAAATGTCATTATTTATAGAGAAGACGCAAATCAATTGGCAAAAAAAATTAAAGCTGATGTGGTTTATATTGACCCGCCGTATAATTCTCGGCAGTATAGTCGGTTTTATCATGTGTTAGAAACATTAACAAAGTGGGATAAACCGAAACTACATGGCACAGCATTAAAACCTGACCCTGAAAATATGAGTGATTATTGCAGAGTTCAAGCCAAAAAAAGACTTGCTGAATTGGTAAAAGATCTTGACGCCAAATATTTAGTGGTTTCATACAACAATACATATAACTCAAAAAGTAATTCATCAAAAAATAAAATTACATTGCAAGAAATTAAAAATATCCTAACATCTAAAGGGAAAACTAAAGTTTTCGAAAAGGACTATAAGCATTTTAATGCCGGCAATACCGACTTCAAAAATCATAAAGAATATTTGTTTGTAACGAAAGTTGAACATGAATAGCAAAACTATAAGATCTCCGCTATTTTATGTCGGAGATAAGTACAAATTAATGACACAGTTGGTTAGTTTATTCCCAAAAGAAATAAATGGGTTTTACGAACCATTTGTGGGTGGTGGCACTGTATTTTTAAATATTGCGGCAACAAAATATTATCTAAATGATATCGATAAAAATCTTATTGATATACACCGATTTTTAATTGAAAGTTCGAAGAAACCTAGTAAGTTTTTCAGTGATGTTGAAAAAATTATATATAAATATAATTTATCCCGATCTTTTAAAGAAGATGTAATTCCAGATTCGCTGAAAAAAAAGTGGAAAAAGACCTATTTTGCTAAATTTAATAAAAGTGGATATGAAAAATTGAGAGAGTATGTAAACAAGAATAAAAAGAACGATCCTTTACTTTTATATATTTTACTTATATATGGCTTCAATAGGATGCTTAGATTCAGCGGTGGTGGGTGTTTTAACCTCCCTGTAGGGAATGTTGATTTTAACAAAAACGTTATAAATGCTTTGAAGAATTATTTTGAATTTGTACTTAATAAAAAAATAATATTAAGCTCAAAAGATTTTAGAGATTTTTTCTCTAAAAAAGATTTTTTGAAAAATGATTTTGTTTATTTAGATCCACCCTATTTAATCTCTGCAAGCGAATATAATAAATTCTGGAATCAAGCGTCCGAGTCTAATTTATTAAATCTGATTGATGAGTTGGATAAGAAAGATATTAGATTTGCCTTATCAAACATAACTCACTATAACGGGAACAAAAATAGCTTATTAATTAAATGGATGAAAAAGTACAGAGTGCATAAAATAAAAAGTAATTACATCAATTACCACAATAATAAGCAAAAGAAAATTAACGAGGTGCTAATTGCCAACTATTAAGAATATGAAAAAGCGATTATCTGAATACAAACCCTTATTATTTACAACAACACTCAGAAATCCAGAAAGATTAAAGTGGTTTTTGGGAGTACTCAGAAATTATAATGGTCAAATTTTAACTAATGAATTAGCAGAAGGAATAGCGGGAGATCTTATAAGAATTGGGTTGTACAAACCGATAAAATTAACTGATATTGTAAAAAAGAAAATCAAGACAAAAGAGCCCTTAACTGATAAGGAAGTGCAGACTGTTCTCAAAAATAACCCACAAAATCATAAAGAAGCAGGATTTAATAAAGGATGGCCATCGCGGTTTGATACATGGTTTAAAATCGCAAAAGAACTTGGTTTTGTTTTTTATAAGATGGGCGAGAAGATAAAATTTTCCGAAATTGGTTTGAAATTAGTAGACAGTGAGCATCCCGAATTTGAACAACAAGCATTTTTAAATGCTTTCGTAAAATACCAAAGTAACAATCCCTTTCGCCGTGTTCTTAATGAGAATGTGCCGCTGATTCTTTTGCTCCAAATAATAAAGAAACTTAATGCCGACAAAGATTTTAATGATGTTGGTATCTCCAAATTGGAACTGCCGTTAATAATTTTTTGGAAAGACAATGATGCTGAGAAGTTATATCTGAGGATTAAGCAGTTGCGTAAGGACTTTGGTTATTCTCCTAGTTGGGAGGTTGTTTCTGAAATCTGTAGAGGCGAAATAATGCAAGGAAAGGATATCATCCGTGACGATAAGTCCATAATGGTTGATTATCCCGATGAATTCATTAGAAAAATGAGGTTGACGGGATTGATTTCTCTAAGAGGTGGCGGTCGATTTATTGATATAAACAAAAATGAACAAGCAAAAGTTGATTATGTATTACGTACTTATTCAAAATACAAAAAATATGATACAGGGGAAGAATATTTTGACTATATCTCAACAATAGATGGGAATCTTGTTTATGTTATAGCTAAACCAATAACAGCAGAAGAACAAGATCAATATTTGAAGAAATGGGTTGGAGTTTACTCATGGAAAACGATTAGAGAAGAAATGTTGAATTTAGCAGATAAACATCTAACGAAAGATGAAATTCTGAAATATTTACCAAATCCAGTAAGATTAGAGTTTTTGACAGCACTAGCTGTGAAGTTCAAATTCCCGAATGTAAAAGTCATTCCAAATTATCCCGTTGATGATGAGGGCATTCCAACGTCAACTGCACGTGGCGCGGGTGACACTGGAGATATTGAGTGTTACGAAAATGTAAATGGTATTTTGATTGAAGTTACAATGGCGGAAGGTAGAATTCAGACCATGATGGAGGTATGGCCTATTGCTAGACACCTGCAAGAATTTGGAAAGAAAACAAGAAATTCAATGTGCTATTTTGTCGCACCAAGTATATTTAATGATTCCGTAAGACAAATTGAATATGTAAAAGAGAAGGACAACCTCTTTATTTATCCGAAAACAATCAAAGAATTTTTGGAATATTTGAGTTATAACACCACCCTATATAGTTTGGATTTGAATTGATATGTTTATTCAGAAGTTAGAAATAAAAAACTTTCGTTCAATAGAATATTGTGGGGTCAGGTTTTGTAATATCACTTTTCATCTCCCCCCTCAATTTTTTTAATCGCTCTGCTCAGGGATTTACTTTTGCCGCGGTTGATGAGCGGCGAGATTGGAGTATAAACTTATGAAAAAACTACCAGATAATCAAATCGCTTTTTATCAATCACCGGACGGCTCGGTGAATATTGAGGTATTGTATGCCGAAGAAAATATCTGGCTTACCCAAAAGAAAATGGCAGAACTTTTTGACACAACGACTCAAAATATAACCCAGCATCTCAAAAACATCTATGCAGAGAGCGAAGTTGACCAAACGGCAACTTGTAAGGATTTCTTACAAGTTCAAAAAGAAGGAAAAAGAGAAGTCAAAAGAAACACATCCCTTTATTCGTTAGAAGCCATTATTGCTGTCGGTTATCGGGTAAATTCCGAACGGGGCACCCAATTTAGGCAATGGGCGACAGAAATTCTCAAAAGTTACATCCACAAAGGCTATGCATTAGATAGCGACAGGTTCAAATACGGCTCCCGTTTCAGCGCCAGATATTTTGATGAACTCTACGAAGAAATCAAAGACATCCGCTCCAGCGAACGGATGCTCTATCAGAAAATTACCGATATTTATGCCACGGCCATAGACTATTCATCCAAAGCGTATGAGAGTAAACAATTTTTTGCTACAGTACAGAACAAACTTCATTTTGCCATTACCGGAAAAACAGCAGCAGAAATTATCCAGTACCGTGTGAGTAGTAAAAAAGATAAGATGGGGCTTACATCGTGGAGAAGATCTCCAAACGGCAAAATTATGCCCAGCGATGTAGCTATCGCTAAAAACTATTTGGACAAAAAAGAACTTACCGAGCTCAATAGAATCGTCAATATGTATTTGGATTATGCTGAGATGCAGGCTGCTCGGGGTCGGGCAATGACCATGAAAGACTGGATAGAAAAGCTCAATACTTTTTTGAAGTTTAGTGAACACGAGATTTTGACCAATGCAGGCAAGATTAGCCATGAAGTTGCGGAAGAGCTTGCTTTAAAAGAATATGAAAAATATCGGGTAATACAGGACAAAAACTATGTTTCCGACTTTGACCGCGAAGTCAAAAAATTAATTAATTTAAGAAAGAAAAAATTATGACCTATTTAAACGAAGACACTTTAGTCCAACAAACAACCACCAAATAGGAACAGGGGACGGTTGTCCTAGATCGTAATGACACAAGAACCTTTATTTATAAGGGTTTTAGGCCCCCTTCAGGAATGCCCTAAATATGCACGTAGAGTGCCTTTAAACGGGCTTCAATTTTCGAAAAAACGGCAATTACGACCCCTGTTTTTAGCCTATTTTTGCCTCCCCAAAACTCTGTAACCCTTATAAATAGCCACTTTCAAATTTTGAGGGAGTGAAAATTTAGCTAAAAAAAGCCATTTTTGAGGGGTAAAACCATTACTCGACCTAAAATTATGCACCACAAGCGATATCTCGCATTATGCCTCTTGAAACCCTTATAATATAAGGCTTTTCTCTTACTTAAAATTAGCTAAAATCATAAACTTTGAGCTCCTGCCAGCCTCTTGAAATTTCAATATAATAAGATAGGGTCAGGGCGCATTTTGAAATATAGATGTTTATGTTAAATTATATCTCATATTAACTACTAATTTATATTTGTTTTAAAAAATATTTATCAAAAAGAAGGATTTCTAATCATAATATAGTAGATACTAAATAATAGTAAACTAAATAATCATATCGATAAAGAGAATAGAGTTTTATCTATCATGATCTTTTTAAACCCAAGATGGTATCATGGATGAAGTTAAAAGAAGAGACTTTTTCTTGATTAAGAAGAATCGCCGAAGAAGCAAGATACTAAAGATCGAAGCTTTCAGGTAAAAAGATGGAATCAGAAAGTATAATATAATTATTTTTTATTCGGGAAAATACTTTTTTAATTATTGCAAATTTAAAAGTAAATTTTTAGGAATATTAGGAAATTTTTCGAAAATTATATAAAAATGGAGGAAAATAAAACCATGATTAAAACTTTAAAAGCTCAGGCTAAATGGATTCAAGGTACTAAAATAGAAAGTGAAACTAGAGGATTAAAAAATATTATAGATAAACCTTTAGAAGAGAATGGTACTAACTTAGGGCCTAAACCTTCTGAATTATCTTTAGAGGCCTTGGGAGGGTGTATTCTCTTTGCCTATCTATATGCTGCTGAAAAACTGAAAGTTGATATTGAGGATTTGAAAGTAGATTTGGAAGGAGACGTAGTTCCTGGAGGATGGACTGATGAGCAGAATATAGAAAGAGCAGGTTTTAAGCAGGTTAGATTTATAGTACAGGTAAAAACTAATGATTCTAAGGAAAATATTGAACAAGTGCATCAGTTAGCTCAGAAAGTATCACCTATGTTTGATAATTTTAGCCATTCAGTTAAATTAGAAGGCACTTTTTCTATTCTCTAATTTTAGTAAGTATTTTCCAAAATATATCCAACTAAAAATTTTTTAGGAATTACAGGGGCAGATGTCCTAGCTCAATAATTCGGTAACTTTTTCAAACTTTTTATAAGAGGTCAGATAATTAAGCCCCTTGACACCGATAAGAATGAGCGTATGTGTTACTAAAAATATAACTTAAAATTTAAGGAGGGTATTGCTATGTCTGAAAAATTTAGAGATTTTCTTAAGGACAGTATTCGGAAAATGATTGATTCTTCGACCACAGACCAGAGCAGAGGCATTAAACCACCACCGGCAGAAAAGCCTTGTAATTCCGAAGATAAAAGAATAAACCTTATTAAACCGGGGGATTGGAAATTAATTCCTGAAGTAAGTGTTGAGACTGCGATTGCCAAAAGGAAATCGAGAAGGTCTTATACTGAAGATGCAATAAAACTCGAAGAACTTTCTTTTCTTCTATGGGCAACTCAAGGTCTTCGAGAAAAAAGATCTGCTGTAAGAAATTACAGAACCGTGCCTTCAGCCGGATGTAGACATGCTCTGGAAACCTATATTGCGGCTTTCAGGGTTGAAGGGATTCCCAAGGCGATTTATCGTTATTTGCCGATGAGTCATCAACTGGTTGAAGTGGTTAAACACGAAAATCTTGAGAGCTTGCTAACCCAGGCCGCTTCTGATCAATCATTCGTCAGCGAAAGTGCAGTGACCTTTATTTGGACAACTATACCGGCACGCATGGAATGGCGATATGGTAGGGCATCTTATAAAGTGATAGCCCTGGATGCCGGCCATGTTTGTCAAAACCTCTACCTGGCCTGTGAAGCAATTGGTTTCGGGACTTGTGCTATTGCCGCTTATGATCAAGAATTTGCAGATAGCATACTGGGAATTGATGGTGTGGAGGAATTTACCATTTATATGGCACCGGTTGGGAAAGTTTAATAAGAGATTTTAAAAAATATAGAGAAGTATTAATATGATATCGTAAAATAAAAGTTTTTATGATTCATAATATACTCGAAATAACAGATAACCTCTTTTTTATTAGCTTCTGAAAGCCTTTATTTACAATGGTTTTAGACCCCCCTCAGGAATGCCCTTTAAACGCGCTTCAATTTTAGAGAAATTGGCAATTACGACCCCTGTTTTTAGCCTATTTTTACCTCCCCAAAATCACCAAACCCTTATAAATAGCCACTTTCATATTTTGAAGAGGTGAAAATTTAGCTAAAAAAAGCCATTTTCGAGGGGTAAAACCATTACTCGACCTAAAATTATGCGCCACCAGCGATATCTCGCATTCTACTTCTGAAACCCTTATATTATAAGGCTTTCCTGCTTGCTATTATTATACCTGCAGGCGGTTAATAAGTAGTTCTTATTACCAAATTTATCATTCAAATAAACCAAAAAATATTTAGTCAATTATTTTTTAAATAAGAGATTGATATTGTAGTCATTATATACTACAATAGTATTCAGAAAGGAGTACAATAATTGGAGATATTACAGATTACCAAATCTAAATTAAGAAAAGAATTATTAAATCTTTACTTTACTAATCCAGAGAAAAAATATTATTTGAGAGAATTGGAGAGAATACTTGATTTTTCAGTAGGAAATATTCGCAGAGAACTTATTCAACTTAAGAATACAGGTCTTTTTATCGTAGAGAATAAAGGGAATCTGACTTATTATTATTTGAACCAGTCCTACCCTCTTCTTCCAGAGATAAAAAGCATTATCTTAAAAACTGCAGGAGCTCCAGGGGAGATTAAAGAATCTTTGAAAAAAGTAAAAGGCGTAGAATGCGCATTTATCTATGGTTCTTTTGCTAAAGGAGGAGAAAAAGAAAGTAGCGACATTGATTTACTTATTATAGGAAAAATAGATGAAGGTAAACTTATGGATAAAATTAAAATACTAGAGAAAAAGCTACAAAGAGAAATAAATCTTACTCTTTATGAAAAGAGTGATTTTATCAAGAAGAAAATGGAAGGCAATCCATTTATTCTGGAAGTAATAAAAGAGAAAAAGTTTTTTTTAATAGGAGATGAAGATGAGTTATAAAGAAACAGTTAAACTAATGCTTGATCGCGGATTATGACCCTTTTCTACCGGTATCAAAATTGGAAGCTAGCAATGCTTTAAAGATTGCCGAGGAGTTTGTAAAAAAGATTATTGAAATTGTCAAAAAAGAAAATCCTCAGCAAAATTTTAATTTTTAATTTAATGGATTCCTGCTGAAGTTTACCCTCGCTAAAGCGAGGGGCAGGAATGACAGATAAGCCCTTTATTTATAAGGGTTTCAGACCCCTCAGGAATGCTCTAAATATGCACCTAGAGTGCCTTTAAACGGGCTTCAATTTTCGAAAAAACGGCAATTACGACCCCTGTTTTTGGCCTATTTTTACCTCTCCAAAATCATGAAACCCTTATAAATAGCCACTTTCAAATTTTGGAGGGGTGAAAATTTAGCTAAAAAAAGCCATTTTTGAGGGGTAAAACCATTACTCGACCTAAAATTATGCGCCACAAGCGATATCTCGCATTCTACTTCTGAAACCCTTATAATATAAGGCTTTCCTAACCCATAAAATACACGGTATATCAAGTCTCTACTATCCCTAAAAATAGAAAAGTAATGAGAAGTTATTTTTTAATAGAGCTTGCGCAGGGAAGATTTGCTTCGCTTATAGTAATTTTGTAATTTAGTAGTTTAAATTAGCAATTAATATTGTGCTAAATGCAAGTTAAATTTTTTGCATATTCATAGCTAATAGTTTCTTTATTTTTTGACTTTGTCCAGGCTTCTTCTTTATGAGAATGTTGGGTTATTTCTTCAGAGGTTAGATGCCTAAAAGCATTTAATACTTCATTCATACTATTTATCTCTTCTTGAGAAAAAATATCCATGGTTGGCTTTTCAAGAGATTTTATAAATTCGTATTCTTCAATATTATCTTTAGAAGTTTTAACATATTCAATTTGATAGGTTATATATTTTTCGAATAATTCTCCAAGTAAAAGTTCATGTTTTATGGGAGTAGGACCGTAATAATTTTTAATATATTTTAATCCAGTAATAGACAAAGTATTGTTGCGAAAATTAACGAAGTCCGAATAGAAAAGTAATTTCATTAATTTTGTTTTAAATAATCTATTTATTTCTGATGCAAAAAATAAGATCATATTAACTAATTTTTCATAATTAAATTGAGTATAACCACAGTATTCGTCTAAATCTTCGTTAAAATATTTTTTGGTAATATTTTCTTCTAATTTTTCATCAATATCATCTTTCTTTATTTTTTTTAAATTTGACTTTATCTTTATATAATCTTTACTATTAATTTTGTTTTTATTATTTTCCAATAATATTTTCATATTATCAGGATTTTCTAAAAGAACTAATGCATCATTATGAGACCGATCTTGCAAGGCACCGGTTTCATATCTATGTATAGTTACTTCACCCCAACCTAATATTCGAGAGAAAGCTCTTTGACTTACTCCGTATTTTTCTCTTATTTCTTTAATTCTATTGGGCGTTAATAAAGAGTGTTTTTTCCTATATTGATTGTAAATATTTTCCAAATTCTTATTTTCTAATTCTTCGTCAAAAATTTCTTCCTTATCTTTGATATTAATCCGAACCGTTTCTAATATTTCTATAGGTTCACCTTTTATATAATAGGTAGCTTTACGTTTAATTATTTTTGAATTGTTGAGATTGTTGTCGCTTACCATAAGTATTTACCTCCTCGCGGGTAAGGTTATTTTAAATAATTTCTTTATTTTAAAGGGAATTTCATTTGATGTTCTGCAATATGAAAAGACATACAGATGGTTTCTTCCTGCTCATCAGTTTTTCTTATTTTAAATTTGATATAAATCAAATTATTCTGTATTTTTTTCCCAAATACCCAACAAAAATCATTTTTATAATTAGTTTGATCTTTGTCTAATAGAGGACCTTCTGAATATTCTTTAGGGGTTAGGTTTAAAATTTCTTGTATTTGAATGCCCTTACCCCTTAATTATTTTTGTTATTATATGATAACATTATTATCACATAAAACTATTATTATGCAATAGTATAAAAATATTTTTAAATATTTTTAAATAAAAAACTACAAATTACAAATTATACTTGACATTAATATAAAATTTGATATAATTTTTTTCGTTTGGAAGCTATTAACAAAAAAACTGATAGCTTTTTCATTTTTTAATACCTCCTAAAAGGCTCGCCCTGCAAATAACAAGGCGAGTCTTTTTTGTATTAGTACCCACAAATTTTAAAAATAGTTAATATTTTTTTACCTCCTCTATATCTAAAGAGATTATTTCTTATCTTTAAATATAGAGAAGATTAGGTTATAATTAAAATAATTTCATTGTTTTAGCTGAGATTTATTAAATTTTTCAGTTTTAAAATTATTTTAATGGTGTATATAAAAGGAGAAAAGTATGCCCTTTATAGATTCTAAGACCGGAAAAATAAAGAAAGATTATACCATTAGTGTTTGGTCTAACTGCAGAACATATCGCCAAGAGAGCGAAAGAATTGCTTGGGAAGTCTATTGATCAAGAAGGCATATTAAAGTAGTAAATGTTTTGCCTCTCAACCGTTTCTTATTGAGTTTTACGAAAAATATGCATTGCAGCGAGCGGCTCAGGCAGCTGACTGGACAAAGAACAACAATATAATCTATACTGAGGGCTTTAAACGCTTTATACCCTGGGTAGGAGATATCTTTCCTCAAAGGAAACTAATTTCTCTTTTTCCTAAATATTCACTCTAATCACAAGTTAGAAAGAAAGGAGCAATGATAAATGAAACTACTTAAGTACCCACAGGACGTTGCAACACTTAAGAACTTTATCTCTAAAATTGATTATTCCAATGCACTTGTTCCTAACTGTACGAAGGAACTTCTGGAAAAAACCTGTGACGAAGCTTTACAATATGGCTTTGCTGCTGTTGCAGTTTTTCCCATTTGCAGCGAATATGTTGCAAATCGTTTAAAGGGTTCTTCAGTTAATTCTCAAATTGCGGTAGGTTTCCCCTGCGGAAATCACTTTATTAAAACGTGCACCGGATTTGGTCCTGGCAGAGCAACCCTTCATGACCTTACCCTTTTAAAGGATGCTTTTGGAGATAAGATTAAGCTTAAGGCAAGTGGTGGAGTTGCATCCCTTGAAGATGCGCTGGGCTTCATCGAGATTGGAGCAAGTCGTTCCGCTGGACGTTATAACATGATTGAGCAATTAGATGCAATTGGTTATCAGCAGTAGTCATTCTTTAATTTTTTAAGAGTTAAGCAAAGGCTTCATAAGTTTAAGTAGTTAATAAAATAATAAGGAAGGATGGGTAGTATGTTGGATAAAAAAATTACCATTACAGTCGGAGATATTAAAACGAGTGCTGAATTAAATGATAGCAAAACTGCTCATAAAATTTGGGAGGCACTTCCCATTGAAGGAAGCGCCAATACCTGGGGGGATGAAATTTATTTTTCCATACCAGTTAAGTTTGGATTGGAGAATGCTAAGGCAGTGGTTTTGGAAGGTGATTTAGGTTACTGGTCACCGGGAAATGCTTTTTGTATTTTCTTTGGACCTACTCCCGCAAGTCAGGGTGAAGAGATCAGGCCAGCCAGTCCGGTGAATGTCTTCGGAAAGATCATAGGAGATCCAAAGGTATTTAAAAAAGTCAGATCAGGCACAAAAATAATTATTGAAAAAAGTGAATGAGCTGGTTACTGGCCAAATCTAATTTACAAGAGTTGATAAGGAGACTCCATTTTTTTACTTTTCATTAAAATATCGGAGGGAATTTTAAATTTAATCAGTTGATTATAAATCGCCTCTACGAAGAATTTTTCCGTATCATAGTGTTCGATCTCTAAAATATTTAAGCCTAATTCTTTAGCCCGAAGAGCGCTATGATAATTAATATCTCCCGTGATATATAAATCAGCACCACTCTTACCCACTTGCTCCAAGAGAGAGCTTCCCCCTCCGCAGCATAAAGCAACTTTCTTTATCTTGCGATTATGGTTAGATTTAATTAATCTGATATAGGAAGCTTGGAGTATATTTTTGACGCTCAGTGAAAATTCAGCCAGGTCTACCTCTTTAGCTATTTCTCCGAAAAGACCTATCCCATAGGATTGATTTATTTTGAGTTCATAGATATCATAAGCGGGTTCTTCGTAGGGATGTGCCTTTTTCATAGCCAGTATCACGCTTTCTAAATTTCTCTCCGGGACGACGGTTTCAATTTTTATCTCTTCAACCACTTTTCTTTCGCCTATTTTCCCCACAAAGGGTTTAGCTCCATCCATCGGTTTAAAAGTCCCTTCCCCTTTAATCTTAAAAGAAGTTTCCGTATATTTGCCAATCTTCCCTGCTCCGGCGTCAAAGATGGCCTGACTTATCCTATCTGATTCTTGAATGGGTACATAAACTGCAAATTTATAAATTTTTTCTAAACTGCCCTTTAGAGGAGCAATTTTAGTTATCCCCAATAGATTAGCAACATAATCATTCAGCCCATTTTCGGCTAAGTCATAATTGGTATGCAGCGCTAAAAGATTTATTTGATTAGTAATGGTTTGAAAAAGAAGGGGATTATTTTGTTTGGTAATTTGTTTTAGCGGAGCAAAAAGAAGAGGATGATGGGCAAGAATTAGATTGGCTTTATTTTCTATAGCTTCTTCTAATATTTCTAAAGTCACATCTAAAGCCAGTAATATTTTTATTATGGGAGCTTCCAAGTCAGCAAATTGAATACCGCTATTATCATAGCTTTCTTGCAAAGAAAAAGGAGCAAGCTTATCTAAAATATCTAAAAGTTCTTTAATGGTCATTTAATTTTTATTTCACTAACTCCCCCAAGAGGAGATAAGAGAAATTTACTCCTTTCTTTTCTTTAATTTCAATGAGTAGTATCACTAATCTTAAAGTTCAGCCATGGCCTGTTTAAGAGTTTTTACATCCTTCCAGGTTAATTCTTTAGGACTGCCCGGGAAGGTTCCTTCGTTTCTGAGTAGATAGCTGGGATGAAACATCGGAAATATCTTGATCTCCCCTAACCAGTCAAACCATTGCCCTCGTAAGGCGGTGATCCCCTGGGTAGTTTCTAAAAGGTATTGAGTGGGGACATTGCCGAGTGTAACAATAATTTTAGGATTGATCAAGGCAATCTGGGTTTCTAAGTAAGAAAAGCAGGTTTCTATTTCGCTTTTGGAGGGATTACGATTAGCCGGGGGTCTACATTTCACCATATTAGTGATAAATATATCTTCTCTTTTTATGTCAATCGATTGTAGAATTTTAGTTAAAAGTTGGCCGGCTTTACCCACAAAAGGTAAACCTTGCAGGTCTTCATCTTCTCCGGGAGCTTCTCCAATAAATATTACTTTAGCTTGGGAATTTCCTTCTCCCGGAACAACGGTAGTGCGAGCCAGATACAATGGACACTTTTTACAATTTTTACATTCTTCCGCTACTTCTTCGATAGTAAGCGGATTAATGTTTTCAGACATTAATTTTACCTCTCTTTATTTTTTACCAAAATTAATCTTCTAAAGTAGTAGATTATCTTATATTCTCCAATATTTTACCATTTTTTGATACTTTTTAGCAAGCAAATTGCCCCTATTCTTGCTATTAATCACTAAAAGTATTAAAATAAATAAAGTTATAATCATTACCCTCCTGTTTAAATTCAAAATGCCCTACCGAAGTGTCTAACTAATTAATAAAATTAGTTGTTATAAATAATTTCAATACCTATTCTTACTCTATTATTTTTTTATATTTACAATTTTTTATTATGCTGAACTTTAAACTCGAAAATTAAAAAATTTGAAACTACAAGAGAAAAGAAGGATTTTTAAAAATTTTATAGAATATAGAATAATGAAATATACAAATTTATTAAAATTTTTTAATTAGTTAGGAGAATATTCAAAATGCAATTACCAACACTATCCCAAGATTTAACTTTTATTACCAATGAAAAAAATCAAAATCTTGCGGATAGGTTTAAAACACTGATTAAAGATACCCAATTTTTTGATGTATTGGTAGGGTATTTTTATACCAGCGGTTTTTATGAACTTTATAAATCACTCGAAAAGACAGAAAAGATTAGAATTCTTGTTGGAATAAATACCAATGTTTCTAATCTTTCCACCCCTATCTTAGACGAAAACTTAACTAATTCCATACAGCAGGAATCTCTCCAATTTTCTCACTCAGAAGCAAAACAGCAATTTTCTAAAGAAGTCACTTGCGAAATGGAAAATTCTCCAGATGACCAAGAAGTAGAAGAAGGAGTTCATATCTTTTCAGAATGGCTGAAAAGTGGGAAATTAGAAATAAAAGCATATCCGTCTGCAAATGTCCACGCCAAACTATATATTATGACTTTTACAGAAGGAGATCGTGATATAGGCAGAGTAATCACTGGTTCCAGTAATTTTACTAAAGCTGGCCTCCTTGATAATTTTGAATTTAATATAGAGCTAAAGAATAGAACTGATTATGAATTTGCCCTAAAAAAATTTAATCAGTTATGGGAAGATGCTGTTGATTTAAAAGATAAATATCAAGAAACTATTCAGGCCAAAACCTGGTTAAACAATAATATTACTCCCTATGAACTTTATTTGAAATTTTTATACGAATATTTTCAAGAAGACCTTAAACAAACCAAAGAAATTTTTTACAAATATGTGCCAAAGGATTTTATGAAGCTTGAATATCAGGAACAGGCAGTTTTAAATGCCAAAAGAATCCTTCAAGAATATGGTGGTGTTTTTATCTCTGATGTAGTAGGTCTTGGCAAAACCTACATCTCTGCCCTCTTAGCTCAGCAATTAGATGGTCGCCACCTAATTATTGCTCCCCCTATACTATTAGATAAAGAAAGTCCTAGTTCTTGGCCTAGTATTTTTTCTGGTTTTAAAGAACAGGCAGATTTTGAATCATTAGGAAAATTAGACCAATTGCTCAAACGAGGTACTGATAAATATAAAAATATCTTTATTGATGAAGCGCACCGTTTTCGAAACGAAACAAACCTTACTTATGAAATGCTCGCTCGTATTTGTCGAGGCAAAAGAGTAATTTTAGTAACTGCTACCCCTTATAATAATTATCCAAAAGATATCTTAAGCCAAATAAAATTATTTCAAAACTCTAAAAAGAGCAATATCCCAAATTTACCTAATTTAGAAAGATTTTTCTCTCAGTTAGAAAAGAGATTAAAAAAATTAGACCGCCAAAGAGATTATCCGGAGTACATTAGAATTGTAAAAGAAAATTCCCGAGAGATTAGGGAAAAAGTTTTAAAATATCTGATGGTGCGGCGAACCAGGACCGAAGTAATTAAATATTTTAGTCGAGAATTAGAAAAACAAAATTTAAAATTTCCTGAAATTGAAAATCCAGAAGCAGTATTTTATCAATTAAATGATCAAGAGGATAAAATTTTTAGTAAGACTATCGAAATGATTGCCCTCGATTTTAATTATAGCCGTTATACCCCACTTCTTTATTATCGGGGAGAAATTACTCAACCGGAAGAATTGGCTCAAAATAATATGAGAAAATTTATGAAAATTCTATTAATTAAGAGATTAGAGAGCAGTTTTTATGCCTTCAGGCAAAGTATAAATCGTTTTATTCACTCTTATCAAGAGTTTATAAAAGAATTTGATCGGGGAAATGTATATGTTAGTAAAAAATATATTAATAAAATATTTGAATTTCTGGAAAATGATGATGATGCAGCAATTCAAAAATTAATTGAAGAAGATAAGGCAGTAAAATATTCATCCCAAGATTTTGACTCCCGATATAAAGAACTTTTAGAAAAAGATCTAAAGACTTTAATTAAGATTCAGCAGATGTGGAGTACTATAGATCGAGATCCAAAATTACTCCAATTTTTAGATATTCTTTCTGCCCATCCTATACTTATG
>Ga0315288_10003434_pt1 | contig 20258 bp, 14 predicted proteins | sample YL17G11_20_MG_FD_203454 | JGI IMG/M metagenome (GOLD analysis project Ga0315288, IMG submission 203454) | Sediment microbial communities from Yellowstone Lake, YNP, Wyoming, USA - YL17G11_20 | ecosystem: Environmental > Aquatic > Freshwater > Lake > Sediment | place: USA: Wyoming | collected... | reverse complement strand
CCTTGGAGCCCGGATGCGCCGGCTGAAAGAGATCCGGGGAAAAGTCCTCTCTCGTGGGGGTCGCTTTCGGGAGGTGCGTCCGGAAGGAGAATCGGCTCACGACCTCTCTCCCCTCAAGGTTAAGGAGGTATGGATTCAGGATCGTCGCTACATTATCTGCCTGAATCCCCGAGAGGCCCGGAAGGATGAGCAAGATCGTCAAGCCATTATCGAGGCCCTTAAGGAGCAGTTGAAGCGAGATCCCAAAGGCCTCATTGGGAACCGGGGGTACCGCAAGTACTTGAAAATTGACCGGGATCATATCGTTATCGATTCGCAGAAGATTGAAGAAGATGCCCGTTTTGATGGCAAATGGGTGTTGAGGACGAATATGGATCTGCCGACCGAGACCGTGGCTCTCAAGTACAAAGAGCTCTGGCAGGTGGAACAGGTTTTCCGGGATATGAAGTCGATTTTGGAAACCAGGCCCATCTACCATCAGATGGATGAGACGATTCGAGGCCATGTTTTTTGCAGTTTCCTGGCTCTGGTGCTGCGCAAAGAACTGGATCGCCGCTTGGATAAGGCAGGCCACAGCTTCGAATGGGCAGATATCAAACAGGATCTCAGATCGCTGCAGGAGATTACCATTGAGGAAAAGGGTAAGCGCCTGGCCATTCGCAGCGAATGTCGGGGCGTCTGCGGCAAGGTCTTTCAATCTGTCGGGGTTGCCATCCCGCCTACGATTCGGGAGGTGTGACGTCTTACCCATTTTCGTTCTCCAAGGGGAATCTGTGGTGCCAAGAACTTTTTGAAGGGGCCTATGTCCCTATTATTCCATAACTTTATTTTTTCAACTGTTGAAGATCAGTTAAACTTTTTAATCGAAATCGGCTTTTAATTAAAGCGCATAAGAATATTTACCGATGATTAATATCAATGATGATTTCACTGGTGAAAGGAGTGGAAAGGAGGCTTTCCCTTGAGGAGGGGATTTTTTTGAACAGCGCTAAGGACTTGCTCTCCAAAGAAAAAACGATTTTTCGAAAACTTCGCGTCCCATTCTTCTTTTCACCCTGGTCAGACTCGCTGCGCCTTATTTGGCATAGCGGCCAGTGCCTAGCGCTATTCCTTGAAAAATATTCGTTGCTTAGATACCCCTTTCAGCTTTAACACCGAGTTTTTTAAAAAAAGAAAGAATAAGGAGTACTCAGTGCGAAATTTGGAAGTTTCTTTTACGGCGGAAATAAAAGGAAGTAGTTTCCTTGTTGTTTGCTTTATGCAGATATTTAACAGGGATTTCGAAATTTATAAAAATGAGTGTTGAACTTTAGAAAATCATTCAAAGATGGAAAATAGACCTCCCCATTCCTATGATTCAATTCGAATTTTAATCGCCGAGGATGAGGATTCTTTAAGGGAAATCCTGCGGAATGTTTTGCAGAATCCTCAGAGAGTTATCCAGCTCTCTAAAGACGGTGAAGAGGCGATTCAAGCCTTAAAAAAATCACCTTTCGATGTGGTGATTACCGACCTAATGATGTCCGGCGCTGATGGCCTGCAGGTCCTTGAAGAAGCCAAAAGATGTCATCCGGAGAGTATCGTCATTATCATGACCGGGTATGCTTCTTTGGATACGGCCATCCGAGCCATTCGCGGGGGCGCCTATGACTATATTCGCAAGCCCTTCAAAATCGAAGAGTTAGACATTGTTGTGCGCAATGCCTGCGAAAAGATTTTCCTTTTGAGAGAAAATAAGCGCCTCCTCCAAAGACTGCAGGAGACCATGGCCGAGATGAAGAATTTGCGCAAAACCTGGGATGAAAACATGACCGACATGTTTGCCACCCCTTTAATGCCTTTAGATCAAAGCCTCTTGGAAATGGATGTAATCCTAAAGCAGATTCCCCCGGATTATGATTTGAAGAAGAAGGATTCCCGGGAGAAAGCCATCCAGGATCTAGAGAAGCTCATCCGTTTGAGGAGAGAGGGTTCCATCGATGAGCAAGAATTTTTTTTGTTTAAAAAAATGCTGGTCAATAAATTACCCGATTAAAGACTCCCTTTCCCCCCTCCCATTATGGCCCCTGTGGCCTTTCCCACCAGAGGAACCAAAAATTGATCTCCTGATAAAATTGAATTCTTATTCGTAGCGCAAGGCTTCGATCGGGTCTAAATTGGCGGCTTTGCGGGCCGGGTAGAAGCCGAAGAATATTCCTACTCCACCGGCAAAGGAGAAGGACAATAACAACGCGTTTATGGAGATGAGGGTTGGCCACTTGAACATCTGGGAGATGAGTTTGGAAGCCCCCACACCCAGGAGGATGCCGATGATTCCTCCGATCAGGCTCAGGACCAGGGCTTCTACCAGAAACTGCCAGAGGATGTCCCGACCGCGGGCGCCCACGGCCATGCGGATGCCGATCTCCCGGGTGCGCTCGGTTACGGAAACCAGCATGATATTCATGATTCCGATCCCTCCTACCAGCAGAGAGATCGAGGCTATGGCCCCCAGGAGGATCGACATCACTTTGGCAGATTCCTCCGCCGCGGACATGGCTTCGGTCAGGTTGCGCACTGAAAAATCATTATCCTGGTTGGCCCGTATGCGGTGCCGTTGCCGGAGGAGTTGGGTGATCTGCTCTTCGGCCAGTTTCATCGTATCTGGTCCAGTAGCCTGGACGCTGATGGACCGCACCATCCCGGGAAACTGCTGGCCAAAAAGAAGCCTCTGTCCTGTCGTCAGAGGTACGTAGACCACGTCGTCCTGGTCCTGGCCCCAGGTCGTTTGGCCCTTCCCGGAAAGACCTCCCACTACCGTAAAGGGAAACTTTTTGATGCGCACGACCTGGCCGATCGGGTCCATTTCGCCAAAGAGATTATCCACCACCGTCTGCCCCAGTAGACAAACCTTGGCCGCCCCATCCACGTCTGGCTGAGTTAATGATCGACCCTTTATGACTGGCCAATCCCGGATGAGGAGGGCCTCGGGGGTACTGCCATAGGTAATCGTTGACCAGTTCTGATTTCCAGAAACAACTTGCGTTACTCCCTGGAGAACAGGGGCGGAATATTTTACCGCCGATAATTCGGAGGCGATGGCTTTGGCATCCTCTACAGTAAGAGTGGGAACCGATCCCGAGCCCCATCGGAACCCCCCACTCGTCGCGCTTCCAGAAAGAACGATGAGCAAATTGGAACCCATGGAGGCAATCTGTTCCTGAATGCGCACTTTGGCCCCAGAGCCGATGGCGATCATGGCAATGACCGCACTCACTCCGATTATGATACCCAGCATGGTCAGGCCGGAGCGCATTTTATTGCGTCCCAGAGCTTTAAAGGCGATACGCATCGTCATGGGAAAATTCATGGGATCGCCCCCTCTTCTATGGGTAAGGGGTACTGGCTCAAATCTTCCGCAGCCTGCCGGGGCTGGAAGGACTGGTCTTGAATAACTTTTCCATCCCGGAATACAACCTGACGGCTGGCATAGCGGGCAATATCCGGTTCATGGGTCACCAGGATGATGGTGATTCGGGAGTCCTGGTTGAGCTTCTGGAAGATGTCGATAATCTCCAGACTGGTCCGGCTATCCAGGTTTCCGGTGGGCTCATCAGCCAGAATCAAGGAAGGCTGGTTGATTAAAGCCCGGGCAATGGCCACCCTTTGCTGCTGCCCACCAGAGAGTTGACTTGGTACATGATGCTCTCGCCCCTTAAGCCCCACACTAATTAGGGCTTCCATAGCTTTCTGCCGCCGGTCCCGGGAGGAGGTATTGTTATAAAAAAGCGGAAGCTCCACATTTTCCAGGGCGGGAGTCCGGCTTAAAAGATTGAAAGTCTGAAAAACAAACCCAATCTTTTTATTTCGGATTCGGGCCAACTCGTCCTTGCCCATGCTGGAGACGTCCGTTCCTTCAAAGTAATATTTTCCTCTGGTGGGGTGGTCTAAGCAACCGAGAATATTCATGAAGGTGGACTTTCCCGATCCCGATGCGCCCATGATGGCCACGAACTCCCCGGCCTGGATCGTCAAATCCACCCCTTTCAGGGCGGGAACCTGTACTTCTCCCAGGAAGTAGGTTTTAACCAGATGCTCGACGCGGATTAACTCAGACATAGGATTTTTTATTTTTTTTCACCGCCGAGAGCGCGGAGGTCGCTGAGATAGCTAAAAAGAAAAAATCAAAATGGGAAAAATTACGACTTTTGACTCAACTTTGTCTCCGCGTTCTCTGCGGTGAGGATTTTACCGGAATCCTCTCATCGTAGGCGGTTGCGAAGAAGCTCCGGTCTTATTATTTCCTCCGGTCGCTTCAACGATGATCTCCTGCCCCTCCTTAAGAGCGCCCGAGGCAACCTCGGTGAAGGAGCCATCGGAGATGCCGGTGGTAATTTCCACCGCCACAGGCCTTCCTTCCGGAACGGGCGCCCAGACCCGATAGATCGGGGCCGGGCCCTGGCCGGTCTCCGGGCGCTGTTCCACCTGATCGTACTTCTTTTTCTGCTCCTCGGTAAGCAAAGAGCGGATCTTTATCCGGTTGCTGGCCCGGAGTTCTTTGGCCTTGGATTTGGCTTCCTCTGGTCCCCCAGCTTTCCGGGCAGCCTGAATCTCGGCTTGGGTATCTTTCAGGATCCGGGAAACACTGGCCTGTTGCTCTGGGGTAAGGTTCAGTGCTGCTTTCAACCTTTCCAGGATCTGTTCCGAACTCATCGCAGAGGGCGATGGGGTAGAAGGCGGTGCCGGCCCTTTCTGGGAAAGGGCCGCTTCCTTTTTGGCGAAATCCGGGCGGAAACGCAGGGCAGCGTTGGGGATCTTGAGGACATTATCCCTACGAGCCACAAGGATTGAGGCGTTGGCGGTCATCCCCGGCCTCAGCTTAAATTCTGGATTTTTTACCTGGATTACCACATCGTAAGTGACCACGTTTTGGATCGTCAGGGGGGCATTCCGGATGTCGGTTACTTTCGCTTGGAAGGTAAGATTGGGAAAAGCATCTACTGTAAAGGTCGCTTCCTGCCCGATGGCCACCCGACCAATGTCGGCCTCGCTCACGTTGGTATCGACCTGCATCTCTGTGAGATCCTGAGCTATGGTAAAGAGAGTTGGAGCCTGCAGGCTGGCGGCCACGGTCTGCCCCACGTCCACGTTTCGGGAGATGACAATCCCGGTGACCGGGGCCATAATCTTTGTATGGTCCAGATTTACCTGGGCCAGCTCCAGCTCAGCCTCACTTTGCTTGATCCCGGCGCGAGCCGCTTCTAGTTTGGCTTTGGCGGAATCGAGTTGGGCGTCGCTGGCTTTCTCCTGGGCTTTGGCCGCCTCGAGCATGGCCACGGCGGAATCATAGTTCGTCTGAGCTGTGTCCCGGTCGCTAGCCGCGATTAGATTGCGGCTGAAGAGCTCCAGGGAACGGTTCAGGTTGCGCTTCGTGTCCTCCACCGACACTTTGGCCTTAATAACATTGGCTTTGCTGGCCTCCACGTTGGACCGGGCGGTGGCGATGTCGGCCTGAGCGTTCAAGAAGGTGGCCCGGGCGCTCTCCAGCTTGGCCTTGGCCTGGGATAGCTGGGCCTGAAATATGGCTGGGTCAATCTGAGCGATGAGTTGTCCTTCTTTTACCCGGGTGTTGTAATCGGCATAAAGCTTTTGGATCGTCCCCGAAACCTGGGAGCCCACCAACACCGTGATCACAGGATTGACCGTGCCGTTGGCTGTGACGAAGGTAGAAATACTCCCCCGCTCCACCTTGGCCGTGCGATATCTAACCGCATGTTCTTTGTCCTTGAAGAAATAGGCGTAGCCGAAAGCGGCGGCGGCAATCAGAATGATCAGAATGACCCAGAAAATTAATTTTTTCTTCACGCTTGTTTGTTCCCTTCCGGAGCAATCTCTCTTTTAAAGCGCTTCTCGAAGATTGTGTACAGGGTGGGGATGAATACTAGGGTTAAAAGGGTAGACACTGTGAGCCCGCCGATGACGGCGATGGCCATGGGGGCATTCGATTCGGAGCCCTCGCCCAGCCCGATGGCCATGGGAACGAGGCCCAAAATAGTGCAGAGAGTGGTCATGAGAATGGGTCTCAGCCTCGTCCGTCCGGCCCGGATCACAGCTTCCTGCAGCTCCATCCCCCGCCCGCGAAGCCGGTTGGTGTAGTCGACCAGCAGGATCCCGTTACTGACCACAATGCCGGCCATCATGATGACACCCATAAAGGAAGTCACGGATAGATTGGTCTCCGTTAAGAAGAGCGCCCAGAGTACCCCGATCATTCCCAGCGGAACGGAAAACATGATGATGAAGGGGTCGACCAGAGATTTGAACTGGGAGGCCAAGACCATGTAAACGAGCACGATCGCCAGAACCAGAGCTCCCAGAAGGGAGATAAAAGATTCTCGCTGGCTTTCGATGGCACCGCTCAATTTGATCTTGAAATTTGGCGGCAGCTGGAGCTTATCGAGCTTATCCTGGATGTCCGCGGCCACGCTCCCGAGGTCGCGGCCAAAAGTATTGGCAGTCACATGGATGATGCGCTGCTGATACTTGCGTTCGATCTGGATGGGTCCGACTCCGCGAGAAATAGTCGCAATGTTGTCCAGGGAGATGGGCCGGCCCTGAGAGTTAAAGAGAAAGATATGGCTAAGGTCGCTGACGGAGGTGCGGTCGGCTTCCTGAGCCCGCACGGTGATGTAATACTGATTTCCGGTCTGGGGGTCAGAGAAGATGGAAGCCTGATAGCCATTTATGAACGTCTGGATCGCTTTAGCAATCTGGGCAACGCTAAGTCCTAGAAGAGAAGCCCTCTCCCGGTCAATTACAATATTCTGCTGGGGATAGTCTGGCTCCCGGCTGATCCGGACGTCCTTGGCCCCGGGCGTCTGGCGAATGATCGCCGCCACCTGATCGGCCAGCTTTTGGCCTGCCTTGAAATCGTAGCCTAAGATCTCGACGTCGATTGGGTTATCATAGCCAAAGGAGATAAGCATCCGCACGATTCCCCCGGAGACAAAGAAGATGCGCACGCCGGGGAATTCCTGCAGGAGCTTAGGCCGCAGTTTGTCCATCAAGGCATCGGCCGAAAGCTCTCGGTCTTCAGGGCTCACAAGCCGAGCCCGAATCCATCCCATATGGGGACCCGTATTTTGAGACCAGATTGCCGAAATCCCCGTAGGAATGCCGAAATTGACCTGGACCGCCGTGGTCTCTTTATCGATGGTGTCCCGGATGATTTTCTCCATCCGGGCCGCGATCCGACCCGATTCTTCGAGGCGTGTGCCCACGGGCAGTTGCACAATGAAACGGAACTGGCTCTCGTCCATCGAAGGGAAAAATTCACTGCCGATGAAGAAATAAAGCGGTACGCTGCCCAGGAAAGCTACCGCGACAACCAGGACGACGGTCTTGCGATGGGCCAGAGCCCAAGTCAGGATGGCCTGGTAATTAGCGTCAATCTTCTCGAACAATTCCTTGAAGCGCCACTTCAGCCGGTCTAGGGCGGAGGGAGAAGGGGATAATACCTCTTCGGCCTCCGGATGCAGGTACTTGCGGGAAAGCACCGGAATGACCGTCAGGGAGACGAAATAGGAGGCAATCAGGGAGAAGGCCACCGTCAGGGCCAGGGGGGTAAATAGGAGCCGGGCAATGCCGGTGATGAAGACCACGGGGAGAAAGACGACGATCGTGGTGATCGTCGAAGCCAGGACAGCCAGGCCGACTTCGCCCGAACCTTTAATGGCGGCCTCGTCGGGAGACTCCCCCGCGCTTCGATGGCGGTAGATGTTCTCCAGAACGACGATGGCATCATCGACCAAACGGCCGACTCCCAGGGCCAGGCCCCCCAGAGTAAAGGTATTTAAAGTCAAATTGTTGAAGTAGAGGAGGATAAAAGCGCAAACGATCGAGATGGGAATGGAGAGAGAGACGATCATTGTGCTGCGCAGGTTGCGCAGAAAGACCAAAATGACCAGAATGGCCAGGACCGCCCCCAGGAGCGCCTCGTGCTGCAGGCTCTTGATTGAGTTCCGGATGTAGGTGGATTGATCGAAGAGTTCCAACAAAACCACGCCCGGAGGGAGCATCTTCTTAACCCTTGGCAGGATCTTGCGGACGTCGTCCACCACCTGGATGGTATTGGTTCCGGAGGTCTTCTGCACGGCAAGGGCCACGGCCGGCTGGCCGTTTACCCGGATGAGGTTGGTCTGATCCTGGTAGTCATCCTTCACTTCGCCTATGTCCCGGATGTAAACCGGCTGCTTTTTAATGTTCGAAACGATGATATTTTCAATGGGCTTAACTAGGCTGAACTGAGTTTCAGTAAAGAGACGGTAGTCATAGGGTCCGGCTTTGATGTCCCCCGTGGGCAGAATCAGGTTGGCCTGCTGAACAGCCTGGATGACGTCGTCGGGAGACAGGCTGAAAGCCTGCAGGCGCTCCCGGTCGAAGTGGACGTAAATTTCTCGGATCTTCCCCCCGACGACCCGGGCGGAGGCGACGTTGGTTACATGCTCGATCTCCGGCTCGACGGTGTTGTAGGCCAGGTCATAAAGCTGGCCCTCATTAAGCCCCCCACCCATGAGCGCGATGAAGACAACTGAGATCTGGGAGATGTCAAATTTGCGGATGATCGGATTTTCAACTTCCTTGGGTAGGTCGGCCCGAACCAAGTTGACTGCTTGCAGTACATCGGACTGGGCACTGTCCAGGTTGCTTCCCCAGTTGAAATAGATCGTGACTAAGGATGCGCCCTGGCGGGAAATGGAGGAGACGTATTTCACCCCGTTTACGGTGGAGACGGCTTTTTCCACCGGGTAGGTGACCATCCGCTCTATGTTCTGAGGGTTCGCACCCTTGTAGAAGGTGGCCACGGTGATCGAGGGAAAGGTGATGTCCGGGAACATGTCCACGGGCATCTTCGAAAAGGAGACGGCTCCCAGGATGATCGCCATCAAGACGGCCATTAAAATGGTGATGGGGTTGCGCAGGGCAAATTTTGCCAGATTCATTTTTTTCGTTCCTTAATCTTATTGGCTCTTTTCAGATTTAGCCGCCAGGCGCACCGGGATTCCATCACGCAGGAACTCTTGCCCGGCTGTGACCACTTGCTCCCCGGGGTTTAGACCCCGGATGATTTCCACGACGGTGTCTTTTGAAATCCCCTTCTGAACAGGGCGGCGATAGACTTTCCCGTCTTTCAGAATGTAGACAAAATCCTTGTCTTCGTCTGTCATCAGAGCTTGGATAGGGACCAGGGAGGCCTGAGGGTCAGACCGCAGAACGATCTCCACCCGCCCGAACATCCCCGGATTCAATATATAACCAGGGTTGGGAATGGTAATTTGTATTTCTGCGGTGCGGGATTGAAGCTCCAGCGCCGGGGTAATGACGGAGATGCGTCCCTGGAAGGTCCGGTTGGGGAACGCCATAACGGTTACTTTCACCGGTTGGCCCTTTTGCAGGCGGATAAATTCTCTCTCGATTACATTCACCAACATCTTTACCTCACTCAGGTCCATAAGGGTCAGGATGGGTGCAGTGTCTTTGACCATCGTTCCCGGGTCCACAAAACGTTTCGTCACCCCGCCGTTCATGGGAGCAGTAATAATCAGGTTGGCAAGCTGGGCTTGGCAGAGGTCCAGGGTGGCCTTGGCCTGGCGCACCTGGGCTTCGGCCAGCGCAATATCGTTCTCCCAGGTCTTCTGCTGGATACTATTCATCACCAAATCGTAGGCGGCTTTCGCCAAGTTGTACTTGGTCTGGGCCTCATCTAACTGCTGCCGGGCGATGAAATTTTTCTGGTGCAGTTCCCGGGCGCGGTCGAGGTCGGCCTTTGCCAGGTCCAGGTTGGCTTGCGTCTGCTGAATCTGCGACTGCACCGTCTCCTCGGCAGTGGCCCGCACCTGTTTTGCCCGGGCGGCGGCCGCCTCCAGGCTGGCCTTGGCTTGGGCCACGGCGGCCTCGGCTTCCCGGGTATCCAGGGTGACCAGCACCTGGCCGGCTTTCACCCGGTCTCCCTCCCGGACATTGATCTTCTCCACCCATCCCTGGACTTTAGAATAAATGGTCACTTGAGTATCGGGGGCCATATCACCGGTACGGAGCATTTTTTCCTCAATCAGGCCCTGGGTTACCGGAGCGATCTCTACCAACGGCGCCTGGCCCAGGGCCTGCCGCTGGGGCTCCTCATTCTTTTTACCGGAGATAACCTGGGCGGCCCGGAAGGCGCTTAAACCCGCGATGCCCAGGATGACCAGAACGATAATCGTTTTCTTGCCTCGTGTCATATGTCCTCTTTCCATAAAGGATCGTCAGGAAATGAAAGGGTACGAAGTCTATTTTCCTTTTACCTCAGGAACCGCCCCGTCATTTGCTGGAAGGCCCATGGCCTTTTCGATTTTGGCCTCCGAGACTTTCATGTCATAGAGGGCTTGAATATAGTTAGCCTTAGCATTTGCCAGGGAGACTTCCGCATCGGTTATTTCTAATGGCGAGCCCACCCCCACCTGGTAGCGGCCAGTGGCCAAATCATAATTTTCCTGGGCTTGCCTGACCGCTTTTTCCGCAACCGCGATACGGTCGATGGCTTGTTTCTGGTTGAGATAAGCCTGTTCGGCTTCCAGACGGATGTTCAATAACAAATTTTCCTCCTGGGCCTGGAGGTTCCTCAGGTTGGCCCGAGCCTCGGCAACCTGGTTGGGCGAAGAGAACCCGCTGAAGATGGGAATGGTCAGAATGGCTCCTACGGATAAATCCCAGTACATAGGGCTGAGGTCAGTGCCCCGGTAAAGATAGTTCGCCACGCCCGAGAGGGTTGGATAATAGCTGGCCTGGGCGAGCTTAACCGTAGCGTCCTGGCTTCGCTGCCTGGCCTTCAACTGCAAAATCTCCGGACGTTTGGAATAGGCGGATTCGAAGATCTCGGCCAGCGTAAAGGTCTTGGGTTTTAGATCGATGGACTCGTTGATGGCAAATTTCAAGTCTTGACGCAAACCCATGGCGTTGTTCAGGGTCACGCGGGCCACCTGGTAGTTATTCTTGGCCACAATCAAGGCCAGCTCCGCATTGGCCAAATCTACCTCGGCTTTGGTGACGTCGATTTTCGGGCGGGTGCCCGCCTGGTAGAACCCCTGGGCCTGATCCAGATGCTGTTTACTCTGGTTGACCGTGTCCTCAGCCACCTTGGAGATCTCCAGGCCCTGGAGAACCCCATAGTAAGCCTGTCTTACATTCAGGACGACACTTTGCTTTGTAGTGTTGAGATCCTCCTCGCTTGCTTTCACGTTCTCCCGGTTGATTTTTACACTATTGGAAGTGCGGCCGAAGTCGTAAATATTCTGGTTGAGGGAGGCACCCGCCGAGTAGAGGTCATAAAAGGTCCAGTTATAGCCTAGGCCTGCGGGGCGAACTGTCGTGCTCGCGGAGGAAAAGTTAGCAGTTGATGTGTTATAGCTGCCTGTTACATTTACCTGAGGATAATAATTGGCCAGTGCCTGTTCCACTCTTGCTTTGGATGCTATTACCGTTTCCTGACTGACCCGCAAAGAAGGGTGGTATTTCAGGGCGAGGGCCGTACATTGCTCAAGGGTCAATGGTTTTCCCGGTGGAGGTAGTTCTTCCTGGGCCAAAACTGGACAGGCCAGAAGAAAAAAGACGAAAAGGCCAAGCCACCCAAATAAAACCCACTTTCTCCTTGGATGCATCATTCCCGTGTTCCCCTTTCCGTGTAAATTTTATTTGAATTCTATTTTGCTTTCAAACTTATTTTCAATCCTGTGAAATCTTCACTCCGCTGGGCCGACTGGCCGGGCCTGGCTGGGAAAGCGTGCGTTCCGGACCAGCAAGGCCGGGACGATACCGATGGCAATGATCAGGGCCGCGAGGACAAAGGCATCATCGAACGCTCCCACTGCGGCCTGGCGTTGAACCCACAGGGCCAGCAAGGTTTTTCCTTTCATGGTGACCACCGCCGGGTCATACCCGGCCTTAAGGAGCAATTGCTGCATGGCCAATTGGGCCTGATACACAGCAGGAGAGAAGGCATCGTTAATCTGCTGCAAATAATGAGCGTAATGAAAGAACTGGCGGCGCTCCAAGGCGGCGCCTAAAAAGGCGACGCCGAAAGCTCCCCCGACCTGCATGATGATTGTTAAAAGGCTCGAGGCGCTGCTGGTTTGCTCCCGGCGAATAGCGTTGAGGGCGGCGCTCATGAGAGGGGCATTGATCAACCCCAGTCCAGCGCCCCGCATGACCTGCGGCCAGAACATGAACCAGTAATCCGAATTGAGGGAAAGGTCTTTGTAAAGGTAAAGAGAGTAGGCCATCAGCACAGTGCCGGCGAATAGGGGGATCCGCGGGCCAATACGGTCAGATATGAGCCCGGAGAAAGGAGAGACGACGGCCACACTGATCGCCGTAGGGGCCAGGATAATACCCGTTTGTAAGGCCTTATAGTCCAGAAGATTTTGCAGAAAAAGCGGGAGGAGGAACATGGACCCGAAGATGGCCACAGCCCTGACAAAATTGACGATGTTGGTCATTAAGAAATTATGATTAGTGAAAAGACGCAGGTCGATGAGCGGGTCTTTTACCAGGAAGCCAGAACTGATAAAGGCCGCCAATCCCAGCAGGCTGAAGCTGAAACAAGAGAGGATGTAATCGGAGTCCCATCCCTCCCGCTGACCTTGAGCCAGGGCGATCAGAAGGGGAACCAAAAAAACCGAGAAGCTGATGAACCCGATGAAGTCAAACTTCTTCGCTGGGCCGAGTGCCTTGCCCGCGGTAAGAATCAAAACCGCTGCGAATATGGCCACGGCTCCCACGGGTAGATTGATGTAAAAAATGGCCCGCCAGCTGACTTCATCCACCAGATATCCGCCCAGAAATGGTCCGATTGCGGGGGCGACCATAGCCCCAATGGACCAGGTTCCCATGGCCATTCCCCTCTCCTGTGGGGGAAAAGCCTCCGTGACTAAAGTGATTCCCGTAGGCATCAAGGCGCCTCCGCCAAAGGCCTGGATAATCCGGAACAAAATCAGGGAGTCCTTGTCCCAGGCCATGCCGCAGAGAGCCGACCCAATGCAGAAGAAAACCATGTTGATGATAAACAATTTCTTCAGGCCGAAGACTTGAACCAGCCAGTTGGTCATCGGCATAGAGATCGCAAAGGCGATCATATAGCCGGTCACCACCCATTCGATTTGTTCTACAGTGGCCCCGAAATTCGCCATGATCTTGGGCAGAGCGACGTTGACGATATTATTATCCAGGATGGCCATGAAGCTGCCAAAGATGACGACCACCAGGACGCCCCATTTATGATCTTTGCCTTGGGGAGAGAAGCTTTCCAATGCAGTTCTTTCTCCAAAATTCCCTAAAAAGGCCCAAGGATCTCACTTGACGCCTCCAATCCTGGACTCCTGGACCCCTTCCTTTTCAGGACTGGCCTCGATTGCCACGACCACCATCATCCCCAGTTTAAGCCGGTTCTTCGGGTCTTTTACAGAAATGCGAACCGGAAGCCGGTGGGTGATTTTGATGAAATTGCCCGATGGGTTCTCAGTCGGCAGCAGGGCAAATTCCGATATGGCAGCCGCACCGATAAATTCAACCCGGCCTTCAAAAGTCTGACCCGGAAAAGCGTCGACTTCAATTCTTGCTTTGGCTTCCGGGCGTACCCTGCGCACTTTCGTCTCTTCCACATTTGCTACGACCCATTTGTCCCCGGGATCATTGACCACCAGAATCGGTTGGCCCGGCTGAACCATCTGCCCTTGATCCGCCATGCGCTTGGAAATGACCCCGCGGATGGGGCTGGCAATTGTTGTCTCCTGGAAGCGGATCTCGGCCAACTGGAAAGCAGCTTCAGCCTCCTGAATTTTGGCCTTGAGAAGGTCGATATTTTTTCCTTGCAGGGTGATCTGCATCTTTTCCTCTTCCGCCAGCGCCAAGTTAAGTCGGGACCTTTGGAGAATCTGTTCCGAGATGCGGGTCTGCGATTGTTTCAAGGTGACCGACCGCTGGTTGGCTTCAGCCAGTGCCAGCTGGGAAAGGGATTCCCGCTCATTTTCAATAGCTGCCTGATACTTGGTTTCGGCCACCTGCCAGGCTGTCTCCGCGGCATCCCGGGCGCTTTCCGCTATGTATTTTTGGCGGAATAGTTCCTGATTCCGGGCGAATTCTTTTTGGGCATTGTCCAGCGTGGCCTTGGCCTCCAGGACCCGTGCCCGGGCAGCTTGGCAGCTAGCCCGGGCACGATCGATTTCTTTATCCACCCGATCGGCCGTGAGGACGGCATCATCCTCGGCAAATTTAAGACCTTCCCCTGCCTCACGCCAGGAAGCCTGGGCTACTCCGATACCCTGGAGAACTCGCTCTTTGGTTAGGGAAAGCTGGGTGATGGCTTTGGCCAGCTCATGTTTGGCGGTTTCCAGGGTGGCGCGAGCTTGGTCTCGGGCGGCGGCGTAATCTTCTTTTTCCAGCTCGAAGAGAACCTGCCCCCGCTGCACAGCATCCCCCTCCTCTACCAGAAGCTTCGCGATCCTTCCCGGAACCTTGGCACTGAGATTGATCAAATTCCCTTTCACTTGCGCATCGTCCGTCGAGACGTAATGCCAGCGAAAAATCAACCATTGCAGGCTAAAATAGATTCCCACCCCCAGAGCGACAGCCAGCAGAGCAAGAAGGATAATCTTTCTTCGGGGTTTATTCGGTGGAGTTTCTTTCTCTTGGCTCATTTCTCTACCGGCTCCCCTTCAATCCGTTTAAAAAGGTGTCCACGAGTGTGTCGGCAACTTTCTTCGGGGAAAAACGGCAGGGATTTTTCATCCCATATATCTCCTCATCCAGAACATAATGGATGACCATGCCGATGAAGGCTCGCGCGGCTAACACGGGGGGTACCTTTCGAAACGCCTTTTCTTTAATCCGCCGGCGAATATATGCGGAGAGAAGCTTGGTTCTTTCCCTAGCATGATTTTCAAAGAAAATCTTAGAGAGGTCATGACGCTCCAAAGCACTGTACAGGATCAAGCGCATAAAGGTGGGGTCTTCAGTATTCTTCTTTATCAAATAGGAAGCGATCGACTGGAATACGTGCCGGTCATCTTTGGCCTGGATAGCTTCGCTGGGGAAAAACATCTCCTCCGAACCATCCATTCTTTTCTGAATGATCGCCCGGTAGAGAGCGTCCTTGCTGGGAAAGTACTTGAACATCAGCGCCTCGCTGATGCCCAGGCTTCGGGCGATCTCCCGAGTTTTGGTTCCGCGGAAGCCTTTCTCCGCAAAGAGGCCCATGGCTCCGTGGAGAATTTCTTCCCGGCGACCATTGGCTGACAATCGTCTTTTCATCCTCTTCCCCTTTCGGTACTCGAGAAAAGAAAAAATGAGTGATCACTTACTTATAAAATATTTTCTTTCCTAAGTCAATAAAAACCGCCGTTCGTTCCCCGGCCTCTTGGATTGCCCCATTATCAGGTCAGGGTGAAAAGGAGGCCACTACACAATTATCCGATTTCGGACCGAAGGTCTTGTATTCATAAGAATTTTCATACTATTCGGCCATCGAAGAGGCGCCTTTCCGCCTGACGGGCAAATCGGGCGAATTCAAAAAGAAAAATCTTCCGATCTTGATTCTCTTTTAGGAATAGGTTAGCGTACATTTTTTGATCCCCGAGCCTCGAAATTCCGGGCGGGAACCATTTCGAGGCCCGTAATTTTGGAGGGGCGCATGATTCGACGAATTGACCACATCTCCGTTGCGGTCCGCGATCTGCAGAAGGCCAAAACTTTCTTTCTGGATGGCCTGGGCGGAAGAGAACTCTTTTCCATGCCCATGAGCCCGCAAAAATATCGCTGGACGACCATAGAACTCGGGACTTCTTGTTTCCTGGAACTGATCGATCCCCTGGAAAAGGATGGATTTTTACATCGATTCCTAGAGACCCGGGGGGAGGGGCCTCACCACATCACCATCCAGGTAAAGGACATCCGGGAAACGCGCCGGGCGCTGGAAGAACGTGGAATTCCCACTTTCGGGTTCTCCGAGGACCTTCCTGGGTGGAAGGAGTTATTCATCCATCCCCGAGACGCCTTCGGAACGCTAATCCAATTCGCCGAGTTTAACCCTTTGGACTGGATTAACCCGGGGTACATCCCTCCATCTTACCGGGAGTTCACCCCGCCCCAAGCGAACGGGCCCAAAGGGGAGAAAGTGGAGGTTTGCACGGTGGAAACCGAAGAAGGGCTCCAGGTGGAGATTCGACAAGAAGGGAAGGTCATTCGGTTCCCCCGGGCTCAACTGGAACACTTCATCCAGGCCCTAAAAGATATCAAATGATCGCCATTCCTTCTGCAAAGCAGCGGGCTTACGAATTCTCTTGAGGGACATCATTTTTTGAAAAAAATTTGATCCCCAATACTTGACAATTCACTGAATCTTGATCAAATATAGATCCCAGGAGAAAATAGCCCGCAGATTGAAAGTAAAGTTTTTAGAAAAGGGATAAGAATGGAAAGAATTGCCGAAGCTGATTTTGACCTTCTATTTAACCCTAAATCTATCGCCCTCATCGGGGCTTCGAACCATATCGGGAAATGGGGAGCCATTATTTTTCTCAACATTCTTCTCGGGGGGTACAAGGGAAAAATTTACCCGGTGAATCCAAAAGAAAAAGAGATTTTGGGACGCCAAGCATACCCCAGTGTCAACCAGATCCCCGATGCAGTTGATCTGGCCATCGTCGCCATTCCCGCGCACCTGGCCATGGAGGCCGTGCGGGATTGCATCCGGAAAGGAATCCGCATGTCCATTATCATCACCTCCGATTTCAGCGAGACCGGGGAAGAAGGAGCCCGGCTGGAAAAAGAAATGACTGCGGTGGCGCGATCATCTGGAATGCGCCTGGTGGGGCCGAATACCATGGGAATCTTCAGCGCCTCGGCCAGCCTGACAGCCCTGATGCCTCCCGTAAGGCCAAGAAGGGGGAGGGTTTCCCTTGTTTCCCAGAGCGGAAACATTGGGACTCAGATGCTCGGCTGGGGAGAGAAGTTTGCCGTTGGTTTCAGCAAGTACGCGAGCAGCGGGAATGAAGGGGACCTACGGTCAGAAGATTACGTGTCCTTCTTCGGAAAAGACCCGGAGACAAAGGTCATCCTCACCTATATTGAAGGCTTGGATGATGGAAGAAAATTTCTGGAGATTGCCAGAGAGATTACATCCCGCAAACCCATCATCGCTTTCAAGGGAGGAAAAACGCTTGCCGGGGCCCGGGCTGCCAAATCTCACAGCGGCGCCATGGCCGGGGTGAGTGAATTGTACGAAGCGGCCTTCCGGCAAGCCGGAATCCTATGGGCCACAACGGCAGAGGAGATGTTAGAGTGGGCAGCGGCTTTTTCCTTCCTCCCGTTACCCCGGGGAAATCGGATCGGAATTCTTACGCGGGGAGGGGGATGGGGAGTGATTACCGCTGATGCTTGCAATGAGATGGGTTTGGAGGTGCCCCCACTGGATGAAACTCTCATCCATGCTCTGGATGAATTTCTTCCCTCCTATTGGAGCAAGGGGAACCCGGTAGACATGGTAGCCACGATAAGCATGGAAGCCTACATCAAATGTCTGGAGATGCTCATCTCCTGGGATAAGGTGGATGCGGTGATCTCCTTGAGTGGCGATGCGGGACCCCTCTCGGCTATCATCCCGGACGTGAAAAAAAAGGCGGAGCTGATCATTCCGCCCGAAAATCTGGAGAAAATTTCTCAACAAGTTTCTGAAGCCAGGGCCCAAATTTACCAACGGGTTTGTGACCTCATCGAAAAATATCAAAAACCCATTTTTGCGGTGGGAGCCAATCTGGTGAAAGGAAAAGGCGGGAGCCCATCAGATTTTTCTTTACCGCAATTTCGAACTCCCGAGCGCGCGGCCAGGACAGCCGGGAAGCTTTACCAGTATTTCCGCTACCGGCGCGCGATTGGGGCAATTTAAGGGAATCTGGAATGATGGAAAATTGGAATAAGGGAATGAAGGCCAGCCCCAATATTCCACTTTTCCTTTGAATCATGTTGGTTAGCAAACAAACCCAAAGAGAAGGAGGACGTAGAAAATGAGGCTCAAAGATAAAGTGTCCATTGTAACCGGGGCCGGACGGGGAATCGGAGAAGGAATTGCTTTGCGCTTTGCCGAAGAGGGAGCCAAAGTTGTGGTCAATGACGTGAACGAGGCAGATGTGAACCGCACTGTGGAGACGATCAAGTCCAAAGGCGGCAAGGCCGTGGCCGTAATCGGAAGCGTGGCTTCGCGAGAAGTGGCTCAAAAAATGGTGGATACGGCCGTTAAGGAATTCGGGACGGTGGACATCCTGGTGAACAACGCCGGCATCACCCGGGATGCCATGCTGCACAAGATGACCGAGGAGCAGTGGGATCAGGTCATCGAGGTTAACTTGAAGGGTGTTTTCCTCGGCACGCAGTGTGCGGCCCGGGTCATGCGGGAGAAAGGGTATGGGAAAATCATTAACATTTCATCGACGAGCTGGAGGGGAAACCCAGGCCAACTCAATTATTCTGCCACCAAAGCCGGGGTGATCGGGATGACCAAGACCGCGGCCAAGGAGTTGGCGCCCAAGGGGATCAACGTCAATGTCATCGCTCCGGGGATGATCTGGACGGATATGATCAAGGCCATGCCCCCGGCAATCGTCGAACGAATGGAGAAGAGCCTGGCTTTTATTGTTCCCCTGAATCGTAAAGGTCAGCCGCGGGATATTGCCAACCTGGCCCTTTTCTTGGCTTCGGACGAGAGCTCTTTTATCACCGGCCAACTGATCCATTGCGACGGCGGGATGATCATGTAAAAAGGGTTGGAGGATTTAAGGGGGCAAGGAAAAAAGTAGGGGCGCTGCAAATCAGAGGCATGCCCCTATTTTATTTTTAGAGCCCACACCAATTCGGATAATAAAATGAGGAGGTGCGAAACTTGTTTGATTTCACCAGAGGTGCCGTCAAATTTATCAGGGGGGGACCGTACCCTTTTTGCCATTCTATCCTTGTGGAGGATCGGGCCAGAGTAATCATCGATGCCTCCAGCGACAAGGATAAATTGCAGTCCATCAAGGAACAAGGGTCTGTGGATTACCTTATCAATTCTCATGCCCACGAAGACCATATCGTCTTCAATTACCTTTTTGGGGAGTCGAAATTTTGCGCCCATGCTTTAGACGCTCCCTTTTTTGAAGACCTTGAATCCCTGATCGATTGCTATGGGGATATGACCGTCGAGGAAAAGAGAAAGTGGGAGGAGTTCCTCCAGAACGAATGCCACTACGTGCCCCGAAAAGTGGACCTATTGCTGAGGGACGGAATGGTTATGGACCTGGGGGAGGTTAAAATGCAGGTCATCCACACCCCGGGGCACACGAAAGGGCACTGTGCCTTTTATTTTATCCAGGAGAAAATCATGTTTACTGCCGACCTGGATCTGACCAAAGCTGGACCCTATTACGGGGATCGGGGTTCGGACATAGATGAAACCATTCGGTCCCTGGAGCGGTTAAAGACTTATTCCGCAGAGGTTTATCTGACCGCCCACGGTAAGGGAATCTACGAGGGGGATCCAGCCCACATCACCCAGTACCTGAATATCGTGCTCTCCCGGGAGGAAAGACTGATCGATTTCTTAAAAACGGGATCTAAAACTCTGGACCAAGTAGTCGAAGAAGGGATCATCTATGGAAGAAACCCGAAATCCCTGGGCGCCTGGGATCCATCGATTTCAGAAAGGGGGATGATGGGCAAACATTTGCAGCGCCTCGTCAACATGAACCGGGTCCAACAGGATGGGGATTTTTTCATCCTGGGAAGTTAGCCCCGAGGAAGAAAGAACCCCCGAGACAGGATGGTGATGGTATGAACGCCTTTTTTCTCTATGGAGAACATCTCACGATGGAGCAGTTTGGCGGAAAAAGGTCCCCCCGATCAAAGGAGAGCGCCGATTCAGGGAGGATATCAAGAAGATTCATTCTCTGGTAGAATCCGGAGAACTGACCAACAGGATTGAAAAAGTGGTGGGAAGCTTGGAGTGAGCCGGCTGGGATAAATCATTTGATTTTCTATTAGGTTTGTGATATGAAAATCCGCGTCTAAGGGCAAATTTTGGGTTAAGATTGCTTAAGAAAAGGAGGGAAAAAGTATGAAAAAAATCTTGGTTTTGGGAATCATGGCCTTGGTATTCCTGCTTGCGGGCTCGAACCTTGCGGCTGAGCCCATCAAATTGGGAATGTCCACCTGGCTGG
>Ga0315288_10003433_pt1 | contig 20258 bp, 18 predicted proteins | sample YL17G11_20_MG_FD_203454 | JGI IMG/M metagenome (GOLD analysis project Ga0315288, IMG submission 203454) | Sediment microbial communities from Yellowstone Lake, YNP, Wyoming, USA - YL17G11_20 | ecosystem: Environmental > Aquatic > Freshwater > Lake > Sediment | place: USA: Wyoming | collected... | reverse complement strand
CTCTCTTTGTTGTTTAGCAGCTTCTGCAAATGAGATTCTAGGTAACCCCTCCTCGCCTTCGCCTTCTGATTCCGCATCTGATTCTGTTCCCAAGATGTCTCGCTCTATCGGCTGCGCAACTTTTGAACGTGCTCTTTCCAATCGTTTTTTTATTAATAATGCGCGTTCTTCTTTGTCTTTTTTTCCTCCTCCGTCCATTTCTGCTTCGTATTTTTCACCTTGAATTTTTTCAATGTTTGAAATGTAATCATCTTCAAGCAACTTTACAGTAAACCCCGCGCGTTTTAAAACATGTTCCAAATTTATATAAAACGGAGTCAGTCCCTTTTTCGTTTTTATATTGTATTTGTTATTTTGAATGACGCACAATTTTCCCTTTGCATCAAAATTGGGAAGGACATTAAGCTCATCTGCGACTGCTGATTCCGTTGACGACGAAACCATAGATGCAACAAACGAATCTTTATTTTTTGCAATTAAATCATTTAGTGCCGGATATTTATCTCTCATCATTTCTTTACAAAAACGAATATCATCTTGTCCTGACGACTTTTTTTTAAAAACCCACATTGGAGACTTGTAATCCTTTTTCTTATTATAACCACTCGCACCCACCACTCCGTCAAAACGCGCACTTGAGCACCAGCCACAAACAAATAGCACCATCGGTTCAATAATTCGATGTTTTTCAGTGCCTTTGCTGAAGTCGTCAATGTGTATTACCATATTTCCGTCGGGTGCCAACGATTTCCACGCAATGTAGAGTGATTTAAATAAAAAATGCACCATCCATTTATCAAATGTTGAATGGATAATAATGGATTGCTCACCTTCTGTGGTAAATACTTCCAAATCAAAATAGGGCGGACTTGTAAAAATCAAATCAAATTCGCGTCCTTCCAAAGTTGCCTCTGCGCTTTCAAACGGCGCATCAATAACTTTGTACTGGTCTTTCTTTGACTCCATGAACTCGTCAATCATGGCCCTGTACCCCGGTTGCAGCGACGCATTCGGGTCAAATGCCAAATAAGAATCCAAGTTTTTTGCTAGCGCTGCAAGTAAGCGGTCACCCCAACCGGCGCTAATGTCTAACACACGCGTTTTTGTGCTATCTCTTAAAAAAGCATGATACACGGACGCTGCGAGGGTTGCTTTGAAAAAATTACATTCCATATTTTTATATTTTTCAGGCAATTTACTGCTTAATTTATAAAATGATTCTCTCAAATTAAAACTTGTCAAATCTTCTTTTTCGTCTATATATTTCTCAATGACCAGCTTCATGTATTCCTTGTTGTTCCACGCGGCAAACGGAGAGAGCTCTTTACCTTCGCGCTTGCATTTCATTCGTTGCAGCCCTGTAAAACAATCGATTAGTTTATCTGCTTCGTAGTCGCCGGGTTGTGTGTTGATATACGTGTATCCTAATTTGTAACCATCGACAGGTAAATTCATTTTTTGCCACACTTCACGCCCGAGTTTTTGTTGATAATTCGAATGTCGCGAATTGACTACTTCCGGTTCATATTTTTTAAGTATTTGAAAAGTATCCTCTTTAAATTTCGGAGTGCAATATTCAGGCGGATGTGGGAATTTCAGCTCGCCACTCTGTATTTTATCAATAATTTTTGCCGCAATGAACTCCTTGTCATACTTTCGGTATGTTTTTTCTGTTAAATTTAATTTTCCATCTTTTATATAGTCGTCAATATTGAATGATTCTGGTTCCATTATTAACTATAACTAATAAATATTAATAACTAATAATATTAAATACTATATATATTATTAGTTATACATTTTGCTAAATCAATTTCTGCTTATTCATTATTTTATTTATTTTTAATTTACTTTTTATTTTTTCAATAATTTCCTTGAATGTTTCCTTGAATTCCTTTTATTTTTTTTAATTCGTTTATTAATTCGTTTTGATTTACTCTTGTTCGATTTGTTTTTATTTCGAAAAATGTTTTTTATTCTTCCTCCTTGTGTTACGCAGAATCCTCCTTTATTTTTTTCTCTTTGGTGATATTCGCGCGCTGTGCGAGCGACGCTAGCGACATAAAGGGCATACGCTTCACGCGCTTGACGTTCTTCATCTTCATGTCCACTGATAATATTTTGAACTTCTTTATCTGCTTCATCTGTTTCAAATTCATTTCGAGTTATAGGTCGAAAAGATTTGTCTGCTGCTTCATCTGTTTCAAAATCATTTGTTACTATTATAGGTCGAAAAGATTTGTCTGCTGTTGTTATAGGTCGAAAAGATTTGTCTGCTGTTGTTATAGGTCGAAAAGATTTGTCTGCTGTTTCAAATTCATTTCGAGTTATAGGTCGAAAAGATTTTCCAGAACTCATTTTTTATTTATATTATTATCATGATATATTTATTTTATTAAATAACAAAATAAATATTAATTATAATTATTAATTATATTTTAAAAGTTCGGTTAGAGCCAACTCGCACGCAATTTGTTCCGCCTTTTTCTTAATCTTGTGTGTTCCCTGTGCAAAAAACACCACAATTTTTGATTCGGTTTCAACAATTGACCTTATTTTTGAAAAAGACTGCAAATCGGAATACAAGTACGCATTTTTATAATCGGCTTCATAAAATTGTTGTCCGAGACACAAATACACACCCATAGTATATCCTGTTTCCAACGTGTGTGAAATCTCAAAATAATCCGGCGTCGTTTTGAATTCCTTTTGAATTTTGACTTGAAGAATATTCTTATAATTATCATCATTCTTTATCAAACTCACCCAATCAATGTGAGTGTCAAATACGCTCTCAATGAAAAGCTGCGCCATTTGAAACCCAGGTCCAGTAATAAAAATATTCTTAAACCAATCGGCTTCGTCTTTCACGGAAATCTTATTAAAGTCTAAAAAAAGCGCACCAATGAATGCTTCAAATAAACAACCCAATTTTTTTAAATTTGTTCGCGTATGTTTTTCTTCTGCGTGCTTTGAAATAACCAACCATTTATGAAGTCCCATTTCATAGGCAATTTTTCCAATGGATTCATTTTTAACAATTGCTATTTTTTTTTCCGTCATGAATCCTTCATTCTCTTTAGGAAAACGACGATACAAAACGTATTTTGTTATACATTCTAAAACTCCATCTCCCAAAAATTCTAGCCGTTCATTTGATTTTGTTTTTAGAGACAAACAGTTGTCCGGTTTTTCGGCGATTGTAATATTGTCTCTAGCATTTTCAGCCATCGGACGTTTTGTGTATGATTTGTGTATAAACGCTCTCTTGTAAAGTTCTATATTGAACACAGTTGGACAAGGAACACCGTACTTTTGGAGAATAGATTGAACTTCGCTCAATGTAATCTCCACATTATTTTCGTTATACGGATTGAAGACCAATCCGCCATTTTCATTGTACATGATGTCTTCGTCGTGTTTAGAAGTCATTTTTTCGTCAGGCACTTTAATATAAATGGCAATATAAATTTAAGTTGTTTCAGTAAATAATATACTACTACGCCACCAACAAATAAGTATTTTAATAATATAATAATGTTAATCTAATTAATAATATTAATTTATTCAATATAAATATAAAATAAAATATTTAGACAATGTATAAACAAATAAAATGGTGTTAATGAATGCAGGAAAAGCCGCAAGGTATCAACAAAGCATCACGAATAATAATGCTAAGAGTTATGGTTTGAAAATGGGCGGCTTAACTCCGCTCGTAGGCAGAGGTCAATTTGCAAATATTGCAATTCAACAAAATGGCGCTTATTGCGGTTGCGTGCCTTATGGATTTACTTCTGGTTTGCTTTACATGAAACAGAAGGGTATCTTTCAGGTTAATCAGTCAAGTTCTGGTGGTGTGGGTAGAATGTATACTCAGGCAGGAATCAATAATGCTCTCGGATAAATTTGTTTTTACGACCTGGAACAGTTATGAAGAGTTATAATAATTAAATTTGTATAAATATATAATTATATAAAATGTATATAATTATATTGGTACAACATTTTATTTAGCAAATAAAATAAAAATAAAGTATGAAAGATAATTCATTACAAAATATTGAAAATTATAAAAAGGATTCAAATGATACAGTAGTTTTGTACAATGAAATGGACATATACATGAAGTATGTGAATGTAATTAACCAGTATTTATTATTTGGAATTGAAACCATAAAAAATAAAAATTCAGAATATTCAAAATATATTTTGATAAAAGGGCTATTTACAATTTCGCATGTTTTTAAAATGTTATTATTACTCACTCAAAATTTGGATTTAACGTATTATCATTGCCAGAAGTCGTATTCTTATTACATTGAGTTTATCGGACAAATTGGAGATGATGCAGTAACATATTTACAATTAAATTCTAAAGATGCTGCACTTTTTGTTTACAAAAAAACAATATTTGACATTAACCACGAGTATAAAAAAAATTACTATGAAACAAAAACTGAAGAAATAAAAAACAATATTTTTTCAATACTTATAGAAATGTACAATAAAATAATTGAAACTGAATTAACACAATTAACATCTGAACAACTTGAACAAAAAAATGGAACAACTATAAATAAAATTCACACTAATGTAGGACATATTAATGATAAGTTATATAAATTATATTATTCATCGCAGACACTTGCACAATCAAATGGGGGGACGCAGCAACATGTTGTGAATGCTCCTGCGACTCATGGAGACAATCGTGAATTGCTATATAATAAATTAATACATATAAAACAATTTTGTGATATTATTATTTCGAGAAAGAATACACATGGCGGTGAAATAAATGATTGTCATTGTGAAAATTATAAAGACTATATTAAAACAATTGAATATTTTATTAAAAAAATCAGGAAGTTGGGACACATTGATGCGAGTCGACTTGAATCACTCAATTCATTATTTATAATAAAGTATTTTTCACACGAGTTTGAAGAGAGAATAAAAACGGGCAATGCGTTGAAATTCATAAATTGGATTTTTTTGCCACACCACGAATAAAAAATATAACATGATTAGTTTATCATTTGTGTAATAATGTATTGTTAACAATTGTTCTAGTTCTCAATTTAGGAACATGTTTTTTTACAGCATCTTCGTGGTTGATAATATGAGAACCCACGTTTGAATATTCAACGCGCAATAATTCTTTAATAAACGCGTAAATATCGTGTAAAACGTAGTCTTCGCATTTTCCAACAATGAGAACGCTTCCAGTTCGAAATACCATGAATGATATTTCAACATATTTTTTTGAATCGTCGTCTTCTAACTTTGTTGTTATCATCGTTGTTAAAGCAGGTGCGGCGGGCGCCGCGGGCGTAGGCGTGGGTTGTTGTCCAGTTTGAACCGTCGAACTCGTTTTATCGACGCAGTAGAAGAATTTACATTGAATTCCTGGATATGAGCAAGAATCATAATTGCTATTGATTCGGTACTTGTATTTAAGAATATCGTATAATTTATCGCGGTCGATATAGTAACCGCAGTTAAAGTTGGAATTAATCAAAACGGTTTCGCATTTGTTTCTTTGGTAATCAACATGTTCGCCAATAATATTTTTTAGTATACTTATTAGAATGTCAATGACGTTTTGGAGGGAAGCGTCATTTTGTATTCCCGGAACTTCCAACTTTCCCGTGTTGAAAACTTTGATGTGCATTTCTTTAAATGTGCGCGCATCTAGCGGTGACATTTCGTCTTCGACTCTCATGATTAGAACAAAGCAATTGAAAAATGCGCGTTTCTTTTTACACCTGCAGTTTAATATATCCTTTTTACAAAGACCGATATTTATTTTCCGCTGGTCTTTGAATTTGATTCTTCCATCAGGATTATCAATGTGTTCAATAATTTGTGTTTCAACAAATCCTGTTTTTTTATCAGCTTCGATTTGAACACATGCCTCAATTTCAGCAAGTTCTTCTTTTGTTATGGATGAAAATTTAATCTGTTTTTTTACAACTCCTTTACATTGGTTTGAATATGGCATAACCGGAATGTCCCAAAATACTTTTTTGATGTCAATTTGAGTATTTAAATATGATATTTTAGTTTTTGTTGAAATGTATATGGGTGAACATACCGGAATTTCTTCAGATTCGGAATGCTGGTCGTGTAGATTAGGGTTCATTTCTATTCTAGCGTTGTCGTCGTCTTCCTCGGCGCCATCTGAGTTCAAACTTGACTCGAAATGAGGTGATTGTTTTTGATTGGATTCTTGTTTTTTTGAACAAGTGTTTCCATTGTTTCCATTATTTCCATTGTCGTAATTATCATGATGATTTTTTTCCTCATTATTGATTGAAGCATTAGCATTTGAATTGTTTTCCGTTGTCAATTCCCAGTTTTCTCCTCGAAACATCAAAAAATCATTCCATTCGTCGTCAATGTTACACAATGATTTAGATTTTGATGGTTTTGATTTTACGATATTTATGTCTTTATTATCTTGTCGTTGTTGCGGTTTCTGTTGTTGTTCGATTTTCATTTAAAGGAATAAACAAAAGTAAGGTTGATTACTTATTTACAAACCAATGCTTCTAAGTATATTACTTGATATTATTTAATCAATTTTTATTTTAAATAATATTATTAATAATAAATATTTAGAGAGAGTTTTTATTAATATGTATAACAAATATAAATATTCTATGTTTTTTAACAAGTTTTTCAATGCAACTAATGGTAATGATGAAGAAGTCATCATTTCAAATGGCGTACAACAAGAAGATACCGTCGATGTTTTAGAAGTCGTTGCCGATGCTGATGCCGGCGCACAACCCGCACAACCCGCACAACCCGCACAACCGAAGCAACAATCTTACGATTCTCAGTTTTATTTTGATGAGGAGTTGTACGAGAAGAAATATGCGCTAGCGCAATCGGTACAGGCACAATCGCAAAAGGCGCTGGCGGAAGAAAAAGCACTGGCGGAATTCAAAGAGGTGGAGACCCAAGTGAAGCAAGCAAGTGAGGAATGGTTTAGTCTTACCAAGAGTGGCAAAAAATACCTGTGTCCTTATGGAGTTGAACCACCAACGTCCACAATGCCAATTTTATTTATTGAGGAGTTTCTTCCACTGAAACCATGGTCTCAATACACTACGACCGATTGGCGAGCATACATTTATTATGATGCAACTACCAAATCTTACGTTTTGAATGGAACGCGCAGGCGCAGAGGCGAATCAAAAACATTTCATCCTGACATTCGCATGACATTCGCGTCGAAAAGCTCGTTGGCATTTTATTTGCGAAAGTCCATGTGCGCGCGTCGACATGATTTGAGCATTACAATGTATTCCATTTCACGCAACGTGATTCATATTCTTTCAACGCCCAATGCCGTTCCAAATTTTCACAGTATTCATCATTCTCGTTCCAAATTCCGCTCAGAACTGTTTGGATATGACAACTGTCACCCTTCTACACGCACACTCAAGTCGTATTTGAAAGTTTTGCGCGACGGAACAGAAGACGGCGTTATGTTCAAGTATTGAAAATAAAATTTTTAAAGTCTTTTTAATATATTTTATTTTTTGTAAAAAAATATTAAAGCTAAAATAATGTTATTTGTATTTTTATAAATAATATAAACATATCGAATGATAATAATAAAAATGTCAATACTTGAATTAAAAGATAACATTTATATTGTAAAAAATGTATTTGAACCTGGTAAATGTAATGAAATAATAACGTTTATTAAAGAAAATAAGGTACTACATAAATATAATGAAGTCATTCAAAATATTAATAATGTGGAATGTACATTTATTAATATAAATGAGAATATAACAAATAAATATCTTTTGGAGTTAGATGAGTTTATCAAAAATAAAATACCAGATATTCTCAAGCTAATTATAAGTAAAAATTTTTTTTTCAAAAAAAATGTACATGACAATGGGTACACGCTGCGTGAAATATCTGGAGGTACACTTTTACATACCGATGGTATTTTTAACAACAACAACAAAAACTATGGACATTCAAGACCACGACTACTGAGTATAATAGTTAATTTGAATGATGATTACGATGGAGGCGAGTTTAATTTTCCAAAACAAGATGTAAAAGTTAAATTAAAAATAGGCGATATTATATGTTTTCCGCCTTATTGGACTCATCCACATGAAGTTTCACCTGTATTATCAGGACAGTATAGATATACAGTAAATACTTGGATTTTAGAATAATTCAAGATATACGCATAATGTAAGCAAGAACATAGAATGGCGGCATATTCTCATGGGATTGGTCCCCCCCAGTTAATGCAGAATCGAAATTCATAGTGTGAGAGTGTGTTCCAGCATTGTTGGTGTTAACATCTTGTCTTACATTATAACCACTGTAAGCACCAAGAAGTGCGCCTGATTGATATTGTGATTCATTTATAACACTACTAGTATGATAATGGTCTCCGTCCTGTGAGGTACTTCCATTTACATTATGGTCATGCGATGGTATTTGGCTAATATTCAAGGTAACAGTCTCTATACCTCCAGTTTGACCAATACTTCGAGATGTAAGAGGAGGTAGTCCACCACTAGACAAAATAAATCTCCCTCTCAAATCGGGCGTCCCCGCCGTTCCATCGCATAAAGCATAACTTGATGGAATTGGATTGGAATTGTAATTACTCCACATAATTATTGCACCAATAGGAACTTCACTTGTCGCTACTTTTACATCGACATAGTGTTTAGTTGCTACGTCTGTGCTAATACTGGGTTCGGCGCAAAAAATAATCTTCTTATTATTCATACTCAAATCATAAAATGTCATTTTATAAATGCCTATATAGTGCATGTATAAAATAATTTATAATTCATTATAATAATTAACCACATATTGTTTGGAATACAATTGTGTCCATAAATGTTGCTATATAATTTAAGGCGGCGTCGGATAAGAGAAATTGATAAATATTGTGTCCCCTGACCCCCAACCGCTGATGAAAGGTGATGTCGCGGATAGTGTCTCACCCTGCTGATAATTGCCATTCAGGTATAGTGATTTCACTTCTGCGGTTGATGTACTCAACCACGTCACCACACCTTTTAGTATATTCCCTGATGAATTGTCGCTAAAAGACGCCGAACCATTAAGAAAAGAACCAACAACGAGCATCTCCGCTATATTTACGGGTAATGTAAAAGTGAATTGTCCTGTCAGTGTCGTTGATGACCCAAACGTTATACGTATGTAGGCATCAACGAACTCGCCCTGTTTTGCATATTTTGCGACTAAACTGCCGTTGCCGAGTGTAAAATTCAATATTATAGGCGCCCATGAGACATAAATCGATAATGAAGGCGGTCCAGTCATACCAGTCGGACCTATCGCGCCCGATAAGTTAAGAATAAAATGAATAAAAGAACCAGTACCTTTATATGAAACTGGCTGTAAACTAATAGTATTAGTAAATATAGAGTATACTATAACTTGTGCAACGAAATAATTATTGTTGTCTCCAAGAGCAAGTACTGGGTAACCTACGTCATGGACTAGAGTTACATATTCACCACCTTTGTAAGAAAGGTTTGGTGTAGTAAGATTAAAGATTACTGGTGTCATAGTAGTTATATTCCAACCGGATGAATATTCTGCAAGTGATTCATAGGTAGACCCAATGGGTCCAGTAGGTCCTGTCACAGTGCTTGCAGCACCATATTGACCGGTGTAACCAGTGTAACCAGTGTGACCAGTGTGACCAGTTAAACCAGTTGGACCAGTTGAACCAGTTAAACCAGTTAGACCATTAATTCCAGCAAAACCAGTATGTCCAGTATGTCCAGTTGGACCAGTTGGACCAGTTGGACCAGTTGAACCAGTTGCACCTACACTTCCTGTCAAATTAATAACAAAATTAGAATAATTACCCGAACCCGTGAATACACCAGTTGGACGCAAGGCTATTTGATTTACAATACATGATGGCGAACACGTAGAACACGTGTAAGAAACTACTTTTGCCACAAAAAAATTGCTAGAACTTCCTGAAATCTCTACTGGGAAAGTTCCTAAAGCTTGACTTACAGTTACGGTGTCGCCCCCAGTGAAAGAATAACAAGTACTGCTTATTATTTCGACGGGATTAATCGCTGAAACAATATTCATTACAATAGGAGCACACTGGTTAGTAGTTGTGATATCATAAGTAACAGCAGAATACATGACCGCGGGTGCTTTATATATGGAGCCGCTATGTCCAGTAATACCGGTGTGTCCAGTTGAACCAGTTGAACCAGTTACGCCATTGACTCCAGCAAAACCAGTATGTCCAGTCGAACCAGTCGAACCAGTCGAACCAGTCGAACCGGTCGAACCGCTTGAACCAGTTGAACCACCTTGTCCGCCTTGTCCAGCTTGTCCAGTTGGACCAGTAGGTCCAGGTCCTCCACTTTGTCCAAATCCAGTTGGACCGGTGGGTCCTTTAACAGTGCTGGCAGCGCCGCTTGGACCAGTGGGTCCTGGAACAGTGCTTGGAACAGTGCTTACAGCGCCGGTTGGACCGGTTAAGCCGGGTGGACCAAGAGGTCCTATTTTTCCAGTTGGACCCGATGGACCTGGTGGCCCGCCAAGCGGCCCAGTAGGTCCCGTCTGCCCCCAAATTGTAGATGATTTTATTGCCGACCACGGACCGTCTCCTGCGCTAGTTTTTGCACGAATCCTGAAAAAATATTGTGTAATGGGTGCAAGACCGTATGCAGTGTAAGATGTTACATTGAACGGAATATTTGCCGAAGTATAAGGCAATGTGGTGTTAATACACGGAACCCATGTGTTTGAACACATGTCGTAGTCACACGAATTCTGCTGTAACTCATATGAAATAATCGGATAACTTGCAGTTGCATACGCCTGTGACCATTTTATTGTTGCTTGAGTTGTCGTTGACATTTGATTTTTTAATTGGTTGTAGTTTGTAAAAGTATTAATATTAAATTTATGTATATATTTAATATTATTATTATATTTGTATTTATATAATTTTACATTTGTTTTATTTATGAAATTATATAATAATTTAATTCATTACTTTACGAATTAAACGAATTAAACGAATTGATTTGACAACATCATTAAACCGCCCATAATTGAAAGATTTTTTGTAAATGATATTACTTCCGATTTATTTGTTGGAAAATGAAATATTAGAATTGTCATTGCAGTAAAGACTGCCAACCCGGTGGTTGCAACATATGCATACGGTTTATATTTTCCTGAAAAAAGTGAATACAATATAATGAAACTGCTCAATATCAATAAATTAATAACTCCAATAATAACACAATTATAAAATAAATGAATATACTTGAATTGTTTATTATTGAAATAAGCTAAAAATAGAATGAAACATAATGAGAAACTTATTAAACTAAAAAGATAATTCTTATTATTTTCAGTCAAACTATTATTATTATTATAAATATTAAAGTAAAAAAATAGAATCACCAGACAAACAGAAACATAAAAAATAAAATTAAGATGAATAGAATTAACTTTATCTTCTAAAAATTTAGTTGTGTTTTCAAAATTAATAATTTTATTTATTCCTCCAAGTAAAAAAATTAAAATCAAGAATAAAACATTCAATATGTTTACAAGGTTATCCATTTAAAAAAAAAGAGTGAAGAGAGATATATAACTATTATAAATATAAAAAAAAATAATTTGTTATAAATAGTTTTTATAAAATTATTTTAATGAGAAAAGATGTAAATAATTCAATTCTACACATTTTCCCATACAATTTCAGGAGTGGCATTCCATTCTGCATACGCTTTTGCTTTACTAGTTGGACGTTCCAACGCCAATAGTTGATGCAGTGCCTGAATTCGTCGGTCAATTGGTTTTAAATGTAAATGTGAAGCTAAATTAGATTTTGCATTTTTTGTTTGACAAAGTTTTCGAGACAGTTGTTTAAGACGCCATTCAAATTGAAGTGCAGCTGACCAATCCGGAAATCCTGTTACGTGGCACACGCGACACCAAAAGTACCCTTGTGCAACTTTTACGCTTGTTGCGTGAGCTCCGCCCGCCAACTCTTTATTATGCTGTCTCAATCGGTGGTCCAAATTTATGGTTGCGCCGACATAAGTTGCCGCTTTATCGCTAGATTCTAAAATATACACGTAATATTTTTTATCGTTAGAAGGATGAGGAATAAGAGTATTTTGTTTGTTATCATGACCGTTATCGCTGCTGTCGGTTATCATTATTTTTAGTTATTATTTGTAGTTGAGTTGTTTTTATGTTGTATTGAATTGAGACTTACTTATATTACTGTGTGAAGAAAACATATAAATATACAAGTATACGAAAGAAAAGTGTAAAAAAATTAGTAAAAAAATCAGATTATTTGTGTTTTTTAATAGTAGATTACAAAACACAAATAAAATAATATAATTAAATGCAACAATTTATTACAATACTTATATTTTGCATCGTTCTTTTTTTATATTTACACATTTATTTTCAATTGAAAACATCAAATGATTTAGAAGTATATGAAATAGAACAGCCGTCAAAGGATAAACTGGAAGAAATATGCGATTTAAGACAACCGGTCATATTTGATTACCAAAATGATTCTTTGCTTGAAAGTTGCAAAATAAATATGGTTGCAGAACATTATAACGCTTTTGATGTAAAATTGCGAAACGTGAAGGAGTTGGATGACAACACAGACTTGCACATTCCTGTTACATTAAAAGTTGCTATATCATTATTTAACAATGATAAAGATTCTAAATATATAATTGAAAAAAATAATGATTTTTTAGAAGAAACAGGCTTAATAAAGAATTTTAAATATAATGATGCATTTTTACGTCCGCCCATGGTCTCAAATTGTTTTTATGACATGGTGTCTGCATCTCAAAATACAGAGACACCGCTTCAATACAATGTAAATTATAGAAATTTCTATTTAGTAACATACGGAAAAATCAAAATTAAATTAATTCCTCCTAAATCGGCTCGCTACTTGTATCCAACAGATGATTATGAGAACTTTGAATTTAGGTCACCTTTGAATCCGTGGGACATACAGCGCCAGTATAAAGCAGATTTTGACAAAATAAAAACGCTTGAAATTGAATTGATTCCGGGTAAGATTGTCTATATTCCTGCATACTGGTGGTACAGTATTAAATTTATGGAGCCGCTAACTACTGTTTGCGTGTTCAAGTATCGCACCTACATGAACACAATTGCCATACTTCCGAAACTCTGCATGAAAACGCTTCAGCGCCAGAATACAAAGAGAGAAATTGTTAAAAAAGTTCGGTTTTCCAAAAATATCGCGGATGCTAATTCGGGAATGTTGAAAAAATATGCACCCAATCTCAATCCCAAAAGAGCAACATTGGATAATAAAGAAGAGGATGAATTTGTGCGGTCACAGATATCGATTGTTCCAGTTGCCGCTTCAGATTCTCATTCATCTTTAGACACAGAAGTCATAATTACCGAGACCACTGAAACAATTGCCGCCGCTGATACAGTTGCTCTAGTGGAAAGCGGTAAAAGCCAACACGAAAATGCCATTACTCTTTCTTTGACGGAGTAAAATAAAAAGTGTATGCGCGCTCATTTACATGAATGCCAGGTTTGAAAGCAGTTCGCTTAATTTTTGAATGTCGCATCGACGTTCCGGTTCAACGAGCACGTGTTTACTCAAAACTTTGCGAATGTATTCGTGTTCAATTTCACGAAAATAATTTTGAGAAACATAGCCACCGTTGGTAAAGAAGTCAAACGGATAGTGTTTGTAATAGTGGTACGTTTCCTTGAAAATATATATTGACATGAAAATCAATCCAATCGACCAAATGTCGTGGGATTTATTATGAACAGTCCAATTGTATTTATATTTGTTTACGTCGAAAATTGCACTATTTTTATGATGTTTATTGTGAGCATTTAACGCGCATGTATTTTGGGTTTCTGGTGCGCAGTAAGGCAGCGTTCCTCCGCTTGCGTGCGTTGTTTTCAAATGTTTGCCAGACAACCCAAAATCAATTAAATATAGACAATTTTGTGAGGTTTGCACATGTGATGAGACCAATATATTTCCTGGTTTCAAGTCGCCGTGAACGCAATCTAACTCGTGCAATTCTTTTACTATTGCACACAGTTGCATAAACAAATCATAAACAATTTCAACAAAATTTCTTTTATATTTATTTATTTCAACCCAGCAGTCAAGTGTGATGCCATTTACGTATGGTTGAATGCTATAGTAGAGAGGGAAAAGAGGCGATTTTGATGATTTTTGAATGTGAATGTAAACAGGCAACACAATTCCCATTTGCATAACATCCTTATAATTATTATTGTATTTCTTTAAAAGTATTTGTGCTGTTTTATTTTCATTATCCACCTGGTCATCTATACTATCAGTTCTAAAAATTAAATCCATGTGCCTCTGTTTAAATACACCATATGATGTTTTACATTTGTGATTTGATTCAGTTTTTTCATTTTCATCAATATAATCTTCGTATTTTTTCAAAACAATAAAATCATTCGACGAAAACGCATCTTGTTGATGGTTGTGAAGTTTTGAAATAATCTTTATTAATTCTTCTTTGTTTATGTAACGCAACGATATATCATGCGACGCTTTCATTATTGTCTCGACAATGTCGACAACCTTTACAACCTTTAGTAAAGTACTTTCAGTATTTTTATCATCTTCTGAATGAGATGGCAATAACGGTTCTGTTTCATTATTATTATTATTATTATTCTTAGTTGTATTCATTATTTGGAGGCGTTGTTTGCGTTTATTTATTACATTAACATAATAATTACTTTATAAATGCATTTTACAATATAATATTACACCAACCGACAACTGAAAATAATAATGATATAAACTTTTATTATTTATGTTTCAAATGTTTCAATAAAATCAACATGGTGTTTGATTAAGACTAATAGTAATCGGGTATTTTATAAAACAATAATCTCTCCATGTTGAATGAAAAGAATGATTCAATTCACACCACTCAAATAAATATTTACCTACTGAATTTTTCAATGGTAATTCACTCCACAAATTGTATTTAAAATGAAATAGTAAATTCATAACTCCCATTTCATTTGTTCTACATAATGTATATTTGTTCATTGCTTCAATTAATTGAGTTTTATTACATATTTTCAAAATATTTGTATCGTAAACCCAGATACAATTTAACATATGGTGTGAATTCAACATTTTATCTCCATCACCATTTGCAATTTCATTTACAACTAAATCAATTAATTCTAGTTTTGTCCAGTCTAATTGAAATTTGAATATTTGGTCTGGTCTAAAATTAGGTGAAGCATCATTAGGTGCTAATATTTTATCTATGTAATCTAATTCTAGTAAATACTTTACATCGTCTAAAACTCGTAACCCCGCATCTAAATAAATAACTCTATTCCATTTAGAAAAATATTCATCAAACACGTGTAATTTTTCCCATTGATTTAATTTATGTAGTTCTCTCTTGTCGCTATTTGTGAAACCACCTGGACCGATTTTTTCAAGTAATAATGTTTTATCAATTAAGGGAAATTTTACTTCTAATATATTATTTTGTTGTTTATAGTTTTCATCTAATTCATCTAAATTAAAATCAATTGTTATCACTGCTATTTCTCCTTTCCACATTCCCGCTGTTCTTAAATCGTTAATTGTAACACGAGTTTTATAAAAATAAGACTTGTCTGTTACCATGACAAAAACAGTAGATGTTTCCATATTTTTATTGTAATAGACAAATTGTTGTTATTATTTTATATACTAATATTTATTTTCATTATTAATGGAAAAAACTATAGATGAATGGTGATTACAAGGTTGAATTAAATTAATGAATTATTTATTTATAATTTCTGTTGGAATATTAATAATGGTGTCATTATGGTCTGCCAGATACCATATTGGATGTATATATCCAGAGGCTTCCAGCCAAGCCCAATAATTTACTTCCCAAACAAGTTTTTTTGTTAATTTTAAAAATTCTTCAAAGTGAGCTATACTAACATCATAAAATGATAACAAACTATTCTTGTCTCCAATAAAAAAACCTCCACAAAATCTCCAACAAATAGAATCTTTTAAAACTTCCACATTGGAACATTTGTTACAACATCCCGGCATTGAAATAAATGGCTCAGAAATGAATCCAGACTCGGAATACCATTTTAATTTAGTCAAACAACTTTCTACATTTTTAAATACATATGGTAAACTAAAATCAAACCAACAAAAATAATAATTATTAAATGGGTTAACATTAATAGTTTTTTTAATAAATTCAATTTTCGAGTTCATAAGAAACATATAGTTGGGCAAATCTTTTATATGACTTCTTCTTGCCGGCAGATTCAATGTATCAGGATTTTTATTTCCAATTTTTGTAAATTCCAAGTCGTCAATGGAGAGAACTTCAATAATAATTACATTTTTATGTTTATTGGAAATTAAATCAAATATTTTTTTGTATTCGTGACTAGTAAACAAACATATATTTACATTTAGCTCAACAATTTTCATAAACAATTCCAATCTTTTTTCAAATGATTTGGTTTCATCATAATCAGATTCATAAGTTTTCAAATATGCTGTTACAAATGTGACATTATTATTATTTTTCATCAAAATATAATTAAATATAATTAACAGTGCAAATACATTTAAGTTAATTATATTTATAAATATCAGTTATTATTTACGCGTATTCAATGGAGCGTGTGTTCAATGTTTGTAAAACTCCAAGAGCCTTGCAGACGGGTCCAAGTTTGAACAAAAAGGATGACGCCAATAATATGGAATTGCATTGTCACTCTTATCCGGGAAAAAGTTCTCAAATACTTTTCGATAATAATAGCTCTCTTTGTCATACGGCAGATTGAGTTCGTTTTGTGCAACATTTTTTAAATTGGCAATAGTTTTTACATATGCGTCATATTCTACATCCGACACTTTTGTGTCGACGTATTCTTTTATCATCTGAACCCACGTTCTTCCAGTGCTTCCCGACACGCCATCGCTAAACGCTTCTTTACGTCTCCAAAGCAGGTCATGCGGCAAATACCCACACCCGTCAAATGCCTTCCGGAGTAAGTATTTCTCAATTCTCTCATCGTTAAACCGCTTGTAACTCGGCGGAATTTCCATCACATATTTCAAGAGCGCCCTGTCTGCAAAGGGAACGCGAGCTTCCAAACCGGCTCCAGAAATAGTTTTATCTGAACGCAATAAATCGAAATAACGCACGTCTCGAATCATTCGCTCATTTTCCAGTTTAAATGCTTCATCTGTGGGTGCTTTTGTGAATCCGCGATAAGACCCAAACATTTCATCGGACATGTCGCCACAAAATATAACCACATCATTTGATGTTCGTGATATGTATTTGCTAATCAAAAAATTCGGAAGAGATGCGCGTACTGACGTTGTATCGTAGCTCTCAATTTGATAGATTGTGTCTTCAATCGCATCCAGAAATTCATTTTCGGTCAGACACACTTCATGGTGGCGCGTTCCCAAGAATTTCGCCGCGCGCTTTGCCCACATTAAATCCACTGAACCGCTGAGTCCAATGCTGTACGTGTTGAGTTTCGACGGGTCCATATTTTTACACAAAATTGCAGTTACCAAGGTGCTATCCAACCCGCCAGAAAGCAGTGACCCGACGGCGCGCTCCGACATTAGTCGTTTTTTCACTGCTGATTCCAGTAACAATTTAATATTTGCGCAAATATTTGCTTCGGTGTCTTGCACCGTTCTAAACACATAGTCGTATGGAGCATAGAACTCCAAATTAACATCACACGCTGTGCGAATTGTTAGCGCGCTATAATAAGGTTTAATGGATAAATGTCCCACTTCGTATTCGCCCCAACATCCCGATGGAAATTGTTTTATATACACACCCAAACAATGCTCCATTGATTTGATTTCGCTCGAAACTGTAATATCCGCTGCGAATCCCTGTGTTGACCCATAAAATAAAGACCGAATGCCAAACGGGTCTCTGCCAATATACAATTTTTCACCATCGTGGTCCACTAGAACCAGTGCAAATACGCCGTCAAGTCGTTTCAATGTTTCTTCCATTCCAATTTTTCGAAACAAATGAATAACAATCTCGCAGTCTGACCCTCCGACACTGTATTCATCTTTCAACCCGAATTCTTCAATGAGTTGTTTATAATTGTAAATCTCCCCATTGCACACCAGTGTACAATTTTTCAACTTTAGTGGCTGATTTCCAGCACTGCTTAAACCGTTAATTGCCAATCGATGAAATCCAAAACACCTGTGTGAATTGTTCTTTGTTTTTTCATTTAAAAAAATAGAATTGTCGGGTCCACGATGACTTGTTTTATAAAATGAATTTTGTATATTTTTAAGTTTTTTCATTTCCATATACCTAGTCAATCGGTTCTCATAATAGAAAATTCCGCACATTTTGTATAAGTCGTATATTAAAGGAATCGTTGAATCATAACTATGTATGTTAAATTGTATCTATGTTGGTTTAACAAAATATTATTCAAAGCCGGTATAATATATTTTACTTTTTTTCTTCTTCTCTCTTTCCTTCTTTGTGAATCATCATTGTTTCTGAGACCTTTGCCATGCACACGTATTCACAATTGCAATCTACTTGACCTGCCCTTTTATTTTTCCTTGTGATTTCGCATTTGAAATTTCCCGAAGAGGAATCTTCTTCTCTTTTTTGAATTCGTCTCATGTAGTCATCCATATTTCGCCTGGCATTTGCAACGTTTGCCATGTCATTTGGGTTATATAGGCTATGGCTGCTGCAGAATTTTTTTCCTGTAGAGACAAGAGCCGTTGCCAATTTAGTAATAAGGGTGCCGCCGCGAGTGTTGAACATTTATTTGATGTGTGCGTGATGTTGCGCGATGGTATCTGTAAATGTGTGTATACATGTTTAATTTTTCAATTTATTTTTTAAGTTTTTAAAAATTATTAAAAATATATATTATTAATAATAAATAATAAATATTTTCTAATACATATATAAATATACGCATACGCATATCTTATATCTTATACCTCCTTGTAAAATGTTCGGCGTTGTAAATCAATTATATATATGCAATCAAGAAAGGTCTAGAGAACTGAATGACCGAATCACTATTCGCAATGTACCATCTGCACCCCTGCAGCCGCAGTACAGTATGCGACCGGTTCTAACCAAGTATTCAATTATGCCAATTTTAGACCAGCGCGCAACTCCCACTGTTTCCATGGGCGAATATCCTCAGTTCAGTCCAGAGACAACATTCAACCCGGGAACTGCACAAGCGCCGTGGTCCGGCTTTTCTTCAAATATCAACACGGAATCCATTTTGCGCAATCAATTTTTTGCACTTCAAAATTGCGAACAAGCTGAATATGTGCCATCTTCAAAAAGTGACTTATACAATGTGCATGTTCCAGAAAATTATGTGCAACAGCCGTACCCTGACCTTTTCAACCGTCAGCAGTTTTGTCCTCATAATCCCAATGAACACAACATCGCAAATAAGTTTTTCAATAATTCTACTCGAACTGATATTAAAAATTTGTAATTTAACTGATGCTCATAATGGAAATAATAATAAAAGAAAAAACACGTTAAAAAACAATATTTTCGTCAATCCATTTTTTGATTCGTATATTGACCGGACGCAATATCATATTTAGTCCATCCGCATAGTGCATGTAATTATTTTCATCATTTTTCATCGCAATAAGCGTTTGATGGATTATTTTGAATACTTCATCTGAATACAACTCGGAAATCTTAATAAATATGTCATCCATGTCAGATATAGTGGTTGATGATACAGACGATCCAGACAATGCAGATGGTGGAGAATTACTCTCACCCACCGGTGTTAAATTGATTGGTGAATTTGGTGGAACAACGTGGTGGTTATTATTTCCATCCAACATATTTTTATACATTTGAAGCGTGTGTAAAACATGCGTTTTTTCAGTCTGGTTATAAGTTCGGATTAAATTATTAATTCCATTTTTTGCTAGTTCAATCAATAATGTAAATAATTCGGCATATTCTGTTTTCTCATCCGTGTAAAATTTTTTAAATCTGCAAAATATATTAAACAAGTAAAATAAATCTTCTTGTGTATCATTATTATACCACCGCGTAACAGACTGACTGTATGTGGGCGCTTGTATGTATAGAATA
>Ga0315288_10003429_pt1 | contig 20275 bp, 15 predicted proteins | sample YL17G11_20_MG_FD_203454 | JGI IMG/M metagenome (GOLD analysis project Ga0315288, IMG submission 203454) | Sediment microbial communities from Yellowstone Lake, YNP, Wyoming, USA - YL17G11_20 | ecosystem: Environmental > Aquatic > Freshwater > Lake > Sediment | place: USA: Wyoming | collected... | reverse complement strand
GCGTTTCAGCCAGGATCCCTCTGCCCCAGCTTTCAGGATAACGGTTTCAGACATACTGGAGAGGACAGTTAAAGCTTCTTCTGGCTCAAGCCCGGTGAATGCTCTGGATTCCTGTTCGTTTGCAAAAAGGATATCGATATATCCCTCAACGATTTTTTTAAAGGATTCAAGATTTTCTTCGACCACGTTATAGCTGGCAAGGTCAAGGGCGACCATCATTTTGTTTTCTTTAGCAATCTTGCAGGCCATTTCGATAAGAGGGAAGTTATTTATCAGGTAGCCTTCAAGATAAAGTATGTCATACCCGTCGAACAGCATTGGTTTAAGATCATCGGCAGTAAGTTCCACGGCAGCGCCAAGATGGGTTGCAAAAGTACGTTCGGAATCATGTGTTATGAGAGCAACTGCCGTACCCGTGATTGAATTTCTGCGAATCAGAAGAGTATTGACCCCGGCCTTTTTCATGTCGTTCTCAAAAAAATCACCGGTATCGTCCCTTCCTATTGACCCTATAAATCCGGTATCTGCCCCGAGCATTGCAAGTCCGTGAATAGTATTGGCTGCCGAACCGCCTGATGTCCAGGTCCTGGGAAAGATTTCCGTTGCGGCTTTTATTCCTTCCGATTTCTCCCTGTCGACAAGTTGCATGCTTCCTTTTGGCAGTTTGAACTCATGAAGAATATAATCGCCCTCAACGAGTGTCATTACATCAACCAGGGCATTGCCGATTCCCAATATTCTTTTCATTTAAAAAATTTCGGCAAAGATATTGCTAAATTCACATAAAGCCCTTACTTTTGGCACGCTAAATTAAAGATTGAAAGTTCCTTCCTCAGTAGCTCAGTTGGTTAGAGCAACGGACTGTTAATCCGTGGGTCGCCGGTTCGAGTCCAGCCTGGGGAGCAAAAACCAAAAATCCTGGCATATGCCGGGATTTTTGGTTTATGGAAAGCATTGCCGGATGCCTGCCTGACTGATTAAGCTTGAATTCAGTTAGAAATTAGTGTAACTTTGATTATACAAACAGACTGATAACCTTAGAAATGAAAGACAAAGATAAATTAATCAGGGTTTATTCCGGTAATGAATTGAACGTCAATCTGCTTAAAGGCAGACTGGACATTATTGGAATATATGCTGCAATACAGAATGACTCCAATGACAGTTTTTTAAGAGGGGTCCCTGCCGCGATTGATCTTTATATTAAGCAGTCTGACTATAAAAAAGCAGAACCAATAATCAATGAGTTTATAAATAAGAATAATAAATAGAAGTTGGGTATCAAGGCTGATTAGTTTCTTAAACTATCTGATTCCTGTATCGATATCTATGTCAAGTGTCGTTTTGTTTTGTGAAATAATTTCTACTTCGATTGGCAGATTGCTGCTACCAATTTTACTCTGAGCGGTTTCCAGGATGACCAGATAATTCCCCGGGTCCAGTTTAAGGTTGTACGTACCATCTAATGCCGGAGTAATCTGAGTGACTTTATGTTTTCCGTCTGGTGAAAAAATGCCAACAGGATAAGCTTTGTATGTCTCGGCAGTCGGCAGGCAGTCCGGATCAGGAGGATCATGTTCAACAGGACAAAGAGGTCCAATGGAGATTTTACCCTCGAGGAAACCAGATACCTGAATATTCTTATCACAACCCAAAAAGACAAAAAGAAAACCGATCAGGAAAAAAATACCAGGTTTTGTATAATAATTGAATTTTCCCATAGCTGAAAGATAGAATTTAATTTATTTTCACAATAATTATGCCAAACAAACATATCATAACTTTGATGGCAGGAGATGAAAATTCAACTAATCTACATACCTGATGAAACTCAAAATTATTATAATATCCCTGCTGATTTTATCGGGATGTTATGACGGAACACAAAATGGTAAAGCAAGAACTGGAACTGAAAACGACTGGGCTTTGCTTGATTTTGTTAAGGCCGACAGCATAAACCCGATTTTAGAGCCTTCATCTGACCAGATTCTCTTCTGTCCTCTGAGCAAAAAGGAAATAAAGTGGGAAGAGAGAAATGTTCTTAACCCTTCGGCAGTTGTAAAGGACGGGAATGTTTATCTGATATACAGGGCTCAGGACAATGAAATGACTTCAAGGTTGGGATTGGCAGTAAGCATCGATGGACTGCATTTCAAAAAACAGGCTTCTCCGGTTCTTTATCCCGACAGCGACACCATGCAGCAATATGAATGGAAGGGCGGGGTCGAAGATCCCAGGATTGTAGAAGGAGAAGGCGGCAATTATATTCTGACCTATACATCCTATGACGGCAGAACAGCAAGACTCTGCCTGGCCAGCTCAAAGGATCTGGTAAACTGGACAAAACATGGTTTAGTTTTAGGAGAAGGAAAATACAAGGATACCTGGTCAAAATCAGGAGCTATAGTGTCGAGGTTGGAGGGAGGAAGAATAATTGCCACAAAAATCAAGGATAAATACTGGATGTATTTTGGCGATACGGATCTGTTCATGGCAACCTCTGACGACCTGATACATTGGGAAGCTCTTGAGAATGCTGAAAGCAAAAAGATGATTTCTGTCCTGCACCCGCGACCTGGTTATTTCGACAGCCGCCTGGTGGAACCAGGGCCTTATGCTTTGGTCCGTGATTTGGGTATTCTATTGATCTATAACAGCAGCAACGCCCTAAGCAACAATGATCCGGTCCTTCCCGCATTTACTTATACTGCAGGCCAGGCTCTGTTTGATAAAGAAAATCCCTTTAAGCTTATTGACCGTCTGGATAGCTATTTCATTTATCCTGATAAGTCCTATGAAATAACGGGAGAAGTAAACAACGTTTGTTTTGTGGAAGGTTTGGTTTATTTCAGAGATCAATGGTTCCTGTATTATGGAACCGCCGATTCTAGAATAGCAGTTGCAGTAAGGAAGTGAAAAAATTGATCTGTTAAATACATTGATTTCCCTGTTGGAGAAATCATATTTCTAAGAAAAATCCTTTATTATCCGGCAGGTTTTTTGAAACCACATTTTTTTACGATATTTGGTATAGAATAAGCGAGAACGACATCCCTGATATTCTGTAAATATTATTCATCTAAAATATTGTCCCGATGAAAAAACTGAATATTCCGTTACCTATCCTGCTTTTTCTGGCAACTGTACTGCTTGTAATTTCCTGTGTGGTCAATCCGGTAACCGGTAAAAAACAGATAATGCTTATGTCCGAAGCCCAGGAGATCCAGCTTGGATTATCCTACGATCCCCAGGTAATGGCGACATTTGGGGCATACCCTGATCAGAATTTGCAGAATTTTGTACAGTTAAGGGGTGTTGAGATAGGGAAAATTTCTCACCGGCCTAATCTTGAATATCACGTTAAAGTTGTTGACTCGCCTGTTGTAAATGCATTTGCAGTTCCCGGCGGGTATGTATATCTGACCCGGGGAATTCTTGCCCAGCTTAATAATGAAGCCGAGCTGATGGGTGTTCTGGCGCACGAAATGGGACATATTGCTGCCCGTCATACAGTGAGCCAGCAAAGTAAACAGCAACTCGGCCAGCTTCTTTTAATCGGAGGGATGATCGCCTCCGAAAAATTTGCGCAATATGCCCAGTATGCTCTTCAGGGTATGCAATTGCTGTTTCTGAAATTCAGCCGCGACGACGAGCGGCAGGCTGATGCCCTTGGAGTTGAATATTCATCCAAGCTTGGATATGATGCCCACAAAATGGCAGATTTTTTCAAAGTGCTTCAAAAGATGAGTCAATCTGAAAGTGAAGGGGGAATTCCGACTTTCATGTCAACCCACCCCGATCCGGGCAACAGGTACAACGATGTAAACAAAAGTGCGACGGAATGGCAAACACAGCTTAACCTTGGCAGTTACAAAATCAACCAGGACCCCTATCTTCAGATGATTAACGGCATTATTTACGGGGAAGACCCAAAACAGGGATATGTCGAGGGAAATACATTCTATCATCCCGAACTTAAATTTAAATTCTCATTCCCGGCTGGATGGAAACTTGAAAACTCTCCTCTTCAGGTCAGCATTACGCCACAGGATCAAAAAGCCCTAATGCTCTTTACCCTTTCATCACAGAAAACCCTTGAATCGGCTGTTGATACAACCATTGCCCAATACAAACTTACTCTCCAGGGAAGCAAGAGAGTTACCGTCAACGGATTATCAGCCATAATGACCCAGTGCAAACAGGTATCTCAGGACCAGTCAACCGGTGCCACACAAACCAATATGGTGCTTTCTTATTTTATCAGCCACGGCGGACTGATATATATTTTCCATGGAGTATCCACGGAAGCTGATTTCAATAGCTATGCCAGCACAATGAATTCATCAATGACAACTTTCTCAAACCTGACAGATGCCTCAAAAATAAATGTGAAGCCCAAAAGGGTTCAGGTTGTAACGGTGCAAAGGACAGGAACCCTTTCAGATGCTTTTACCTATTACAGAGTTCCGCAGAAGCAGTATAACGAACTGGCACTTCTTAACGACCTGGAACTTACTGACCCGGTTCAGGTTGGGAAATTGATTAAGATTATAGGAGAATAAAGAATACCCCCCGCCCCCCAAGGGGGGATTAGAAAGCTTTGTAAAGTATTAAGTCCCCCTTGGGGGATTTAGGGGTGTTAATATTTAGGCAGTTTGTATCCGTTATTGTAAACCGGAGTTATGAATGCATTTGCAGTTTGGGTTGCAAATGACTGTTTTGAATCATCCCAGGTTACTTTTTCGCCGGTGCGGTATGCTATATTGCCCATTTGTGCTACCAGGGCCACTCCTCGACCAATACCGATTCCTGCATTAAGCTTTTCAGGGGTATTGTTCTTCAGGCAATCGAGGAAATTCCTCACATGCAGATCCAGTCCGTTGCCCACATTTTTCTGGACCGGAACAGCTTCGATCTTTTCTTTCTCAGGAACCACCTCCCAGCCGCTTCGGTCAAGGACAAGGGTCCCTTTTTCACCGATATACGACATCCCGTGAGGTCGTCTCCAGTTACCGAGGCCGATTCCTATAGTATGTTCCCATATCATTGTAAAATCCTTGAAGTCATAAACTGCTGTCATTGTATCGGGGGTAACCATGTCATCTTCAGGAAAAGCATATTTTCCTCCAATTGCCATTACAGAAGCAGGTATTGTTTTACCCATACCATAAAGGATATAATCGATCAGGTGCACACCCCAGTCAGTCATAAGCCCGTTGCCGTATTCCCAGTACCATCGCCATGTGAAATGGAATCGGTTAATGTTAAAAGGACGCTTCGGTGCAGGACCAAGCCACATATCATAATCAACACCTTCGGGAACAGGGGAGTCTGGCACTTTCGGTACTGCACCCTTCCAGTCTACATACGACCATGCTTTACAGGTACGGATACGTCCAAGTTTGCCTGATTTAAGATAATTTATTGCATCGACGAAATGAGGCTGACTTCTCTGCCACTGTCCGACCTGGACCATTTTCCCATGTTTTTTTGCAGCTTTATTCATTATATTGATCTCGGCAATTGAGTTGCCAAGAGGCTTCTCAACATAAACATGCTTACCGGCTTCCTGTGAATGGACAAATTGGAGACAATGCCAGTGGTCGGGTGTGCCGATTATCACTATATCAATATCTTTGTTTTCAAGCATTTTGCGGTAGTCAGAATATAGTTTTGGTTTCGGAAACCCCAGCTTTTCGATGTCACTGGTCCGACTGGCAAGGAAATTGTTGTCAATATCGCACAATCCAACACATTCCACCTCAGGATTTTTTAGGAATGATGCCAGATCGCTGTATCCCTGGCTTCGTGCCCCAATAAGTCCTACCTGTATCTTGTCGTTCGGACCAACCATTCGTCTTCTTGTTTCTGCAAGAACATCAACCGGAAATACTGATCCTGCCGCAATTACCGATGCTGTTTTTATAAAATCTCTGCGTGATGGATTCATAACTGTGAAATTTTAATGATGTGAGTGCCAAGGTAATATTTTCTTGCAACAGGATCAATCTTTAGCATATTAAAAATTGTTTAAAGACTTCAGGAGATATTATTTTTAAAGAATTTCAGGTAACATATTCCCTGATTTTCCTAAATTTACTTTTCATACAACCAATACAAATAATCAACTCCGTAAAAACTATACTATGAAAAACCTGAAATTTTTTCTTGCACTGATTTCCTGTCTGGTATTTACAGGCCTTAATGCACAAACCATCAAGCTTGATGACCCGATCCCTCCTGATCCGGCCATTAAGATCGGCAAGCTCGACAACGGGCTCACCTACTACATCAAGCAGAACAGGAAACCCGAGCAGAGAATTGAGTTACGGCTCGCGGTCAATACCGGGTCTGTTTGTGAGACTGACGGACAGCAGGGTCTGGCTCATTTTGTTGAACATATGTGCTTTAACGGCACTAAAAACTTCCCCAGCAACAGGATAATAGATATGCTTGAGGAAATGGGTGTCAAGTTCGGAGCAGAACTTAATGCATATACAAGCTTTGATCAGACTATTTATATGCTGAAGGTTCCAACAGATAAAGAGGAGTGGATCAACAGGGGATTCCAGGTGCTTGAAGACTGGTCTCACCAGGTGACCCTCGATGATGGTGAAATTGACAAGGAGCGGGGAGTTATTGTTGAGGAATGGCGATTGAGATTAGGTGCTAATGATAGAATGCAGTTAAAATACATTCCTGTACTGTTGAAGGGATCAAAATATGCCGACAGGCTTCCCATCGGCAAAGTTGATATTATAAAGAGTTTTCCTCATGATACATTACGCAAGTTCTATAATACATGGTATCGTCCCGATCTGATGGCAGTAGTAATTGTCGGAGACATTGATCCGGCAATGGCTGAAAGTAAAGTCAGGGAATATTTTGGAAAGATTACTCAACCGGTCAATCCTGAAAAGAGAGTTGAATTTAATGTGCCCGGCAATATTGAACCACTGATAAGCGTGGTTACTGATAAGGAAGCGACAGGGTATGGTGCCCAGATAATGTTCAAGCAACCTAAATCAAATTCTATAACTTTTGCTGATTATCGTAATACCTTAATGCGGAATTTATATACCGGCATGCTGAACAACCGGCTCCAGGAAATAGCACAGAAACCGGATGCTCCATTCATGTATGCCGGATCTCAATATGGATCTTTCTTTGTTGGTCGCACTGTAGATGCTTATTCATTAAATGTGGGAGCTAAAGAAAACCAGATTGATAAGAGCATAGAAACCATAATGACTGAGAGTGAAAGAGTGCGTCAGTTTGGTTTCACTGCATCAGAACTGGAAAGAGAGAAAAAGGATACTTATTCATGGTATGAAAATGGAGCAAAAGAGGCCGACAAAACTCTATCCGGTACTTATGCAGATGAATTTATCAGGAACTATCTGACACAGGAAAGCATACCGGGTTATCAGCGGGAGTTTGAGCTTGTGAAAGAGTTTTTATCAGGTATTACTCTTAAAGAGATCAACAACCTTGGCCAATCGTGGATCACTGACGAAAATATTGTGGCACTCATAACTGCGCAGGAAAAGGAAGGAATCAAGGTCCCGACCGAACAGCAGGTTGCTGAAATAATCAAGTCAATCAAAACAAAGAAAATAGAAGCTTACGTTGATAAGGTTTCTGATGCCCCTTTGTTATCTGGTCAGCCTTCACCAACTAATGTTATTAAAAGAGTCGAGAACAATATTTTTGGTTTCACCGAGCTGACTTTCGGTAATGGTGTTCGTATAATTCTGAAGACCACCGATTTTAAGAACGACCAGATACTGATTTCAGCTTACAGTCCGGGCGGTACTTCTCTTTATCCCGATAATGACTTTATGTCTGCGATGCTGGCTTCAACAATTGTCACTCAAAGCGGAGTGGGGAATTATGATTTTATAGGGTTGCAGAAAAAACTGTCGGGAAATACTGCAAAACTCACTCCTTACATTAATGAGTTGCGAGAAGGAGTCAACGGAAGCTGTTCCCCAAAAGATCTTGAGACAATGCTGCAGCTGAATTATCTCTATTTCACCGGGACCCGCAAAGATGAAAGTGCTTTTAATGCATATATCTCGCGCATGAAGAACATGATCAAACCTATGAGGGCAAATCCGCAGGTGATCTTTCAGGATACTTTGTCAAAGATAGTTTCAATGAATTCTCCAAGAGAGATCGCAATTCCGACAGAAGCCCAGTTTGACCAGGTAAATCTTGACAGGCTTCTTGCGATTTACATTGACCGTTTTGCAGATGCAAGCGATTTTACTTATTTCATGGTGGGTAATTTTAAGGTTCAGGAAGTCATGCCCCTGCTGGGAAAATATATTGGAGGACTGCCTTCAACCGGAAGAAAAGAGACCTGGAAAGATGTGACACCGGGATTTCCGGAAGGGAAGGTTGTTGTGGATGTTCCGAAAAACTCTGAACCCCAGAGTTTGGTGGCCATGGTATGGAAAGGCGATTTCAAATGGAAGGATAAGCCTCGCCAGGAATTCACAATGTTGATGAATATTCTTTCGATAAAACTCAGGGAATCAATGCGTGAAGAACAAGGCGGCACATATGGAGTCAGCTTCAACGGAAGTCCATCGAAATTTCCTAAGCCAAAGTATACTATTACATCCTCATGGGGTTGCAATCCGGATAGTATTGCAAAGCTGTCGCAAATTGTGTTTAATGAAATGACGAAAATTAAAAAAGAAGGACCAACAGTGGAAGATTTAAATAAGGTAAAAGAGACAATGATAAGAGAACGTGAGACAAGATTGAAAGAGAACAATTTCTGGATTTCATCCCTTCAGAACCATTATCTTAACGACGACAGGCTGATGACCATTGATGAATACAAGACATTTGTCAACTCATTTACAGGCAAGGATATAAAGAAGGTTGCTGGTAAATATCTGGATACTGAAAACTATGTAAAGGTGGCTCTGACTCCGGCTCCAAAAACTGAAGTTAAAACCCCCTAAATCTCCTTAAGAGGACTTTCACCCCTAAATCCCCGCCGGCTGGCGGGGACTTTTAAATCCACAAATGCTGATTAAGCCCCCATTTGGGGGGTTGGGGGGTCAGAACAAACCATGCAGTACAGCATTGATCTTGTCGATCACTTCGCTGAGATGGTCGCTGTTATTCGGGAAGTTGTAATGATCAGCTTCGATTATCAGCATTTTTCCAAGCTTATACGACTGGATCCACGCTTCATACCGTTCATTAAGCCTCTTGAGATAATCTATACGGATCGAGCTCTCATATTCCCGTCCCCTTTTCTGAATCTGGTTTACCAGTGTCGGAACCGAAGCTCTGAGGTAAAGGAGTAAATCGGGCGGCTGGATGAGGGAGCTCATCATATTGAAGAGAGATGTGTAATTATCAAAGTCACGGGTCGACATCAGCCCCATCGAATGAAGGTTCGGTGCAAAAATATAAGCATCCTCATAGATGGTCCTGTCCTGGACTATTGTTTTGTCCGATTTTCTTATTTCAAGAATCTGACTAAAGCGGGAGTTAAGGAAGTATATCTGCAGGTTAAACGACCAGCGCTGCATGTCCTCGTAAAAATCTCCCAGATAAGGATTATCATCCACATCCTCATAATGAGGGATCCATCCGTAATGTTTGGCAAGAAGACCTGCCAGCGTTGTTTTTCCCGAACCAATATTTCCTGCTATTGCTACATGCATTGTTAAGAATATTATTTATACAGATCATAAAATTACTAAAAATCCATAAAGTTCTTCAATAAATTCACGTGTATTGGAAAGCCTTGGGACTTTGTTCTGTCCGCCAAGCTTATTTTTGGACTTAAGCCACCTGTTGAATGTTCCCTCAGGCACGCTCCTGACTATCGGCTTCACAAGGTTAATATCCTTGTAGCGTTTAGCCTCATAATCAGAATTGATCGATTTAAGGGTATCATCAAGCAGGTCAGTGAACTTGTTTATGTCATCGGGCACTTTTTCAAATTCTATGATCCATTCGTGTGTTCCCCTTGATGATTCTCCCATATAGACTGGCCCGGCAGTGTATTCTGAAATGATCGCACCGGTCCCCTTGCACGCTGTTTCAAGAGCTTTATCAGCATTTTCGACTATTACCTCTTCCCCGAAGGCATTTATAAAGTGCCTGGTTCTGCCGGAAATGCGGAACCTGTAAGGGTCGGTATCCGTAAATACGATTGTATCACCGATCATATACCTCCATAGACCCCCGTTTGTCGAAATAACAATTGCATAATTCACCCCTTTCTCCACTTCACCCAGCGGATAAGCCCGGGGAGATTCAGAATCAAGTTTGTCAGATGGTATAAATTCAAAAAAAATGCCGTAATCGAGCATAAGGAGCATATCTGATCTCCCGGGATCATCCTGGATGCCGAAAAAGCCTTCGGATGCGTTGTACGTTTCCATATAATGCATCTGATCGCCCGGGATAAGCTTTTTATAAATTTCACGGTAAGGGGTAAAATTTATTCCTCCATGGAAGAACACTTCAAGATTTGGCCAGACATCAAGCAGGCTGGATTTTCCTGTATAGGCGAGCACGTTTTTTACAAGTGTAAGATACCATGAGGGAACTCCCGAGAAGCTTGTAACATTTTGCTTCACGGTTATCTTTGTGATTAGTTCAAGCTTCTCCTCAAAGTCTTCAATAAGGGCGATCTTTTGTGAAGGAGTCCTGATAAACTCAACATAGAACGGTTCATTCCATATAAGCACCGCTGAAAGATCACCGTAAATTGATTTATTATTAAGTTGATTTATTTTATTGCTTCCTCCGAGAGTAAGTGCCTTACCCGAGAAAATCCTGGTATCAGGATTATTGCAAGTATAGATTGCGAGAATATCTTTTGCGGCCTGGTAATGACATCCATTGAGTGATTCTTTACTTATCGGGATGAATTTGCTTTTGGTTGAGGTTGTCCCGGAGGATTTTGCGAACCATTTGATATAGCCAGGCCATGTCAGGTTGCTTTCACCTGAGCGAAGCCTTTCGATATAGGGAAGGTATTCTTCGTATGATCTTACAGGGACACGCGACTGATAGTCGCTTACAGAGCGGATTTTTGAATAACCATATTCCCTGCCCCATTCGGTGGAAGCTGCACCTGCAATAAGACTGAACAGCGTTTTGTGCTGAGTTTCAACAGAATATTTTTTAAAATGATCTATCTGATTAATACGCTTGGCATAAAAAAGCCTGATGATTGAAGGTATGACAGCCATTGGAGGAATACCTGTTTAAGGCTTAAAGATATGTAAAAATATTCCTGTGCCGGTTTGATGCTCAGATGAAAATCTCCTTCAGAATATCGAGTGAATTTACTTTTTTCAATCCGGGGAGATGGATACTGAAATACCTGATGATAGTTTCAAGTACTTCATTCCTGAGAGATCCTGTCATAGGAATGCTTCCCATCTTATCAAATGAAACCTTGAAGAATTCAGCCAGTAAATCTGAAACATGAGGGTCGGCATAAGGCGTATTCATGGGAGGCATGCTGACGAAAGTGCCGTTAAGAAGGTCAAAATATTTTTTTTCAGGATCATTCCTGGTTCCGGGTTCGAATCCGAGGAAACTGCTGAGACCTGCCAGGAAAACAATATGGAAATTAGCAAAACCAGATTCGGATTTGTCCAGATACTTAATGGAATTTTCAATATAATCGAACAATTCAAAACCGGGACTCTCTTCTTTTAACACCGAAGCCAGTATCTCTGCCAGAAAGACGGCAATACAGCTTTTTTTGACATCAGCATAGATCTCTGCGGGTGAATATGAAACAGAGAATTCTTTCAGCATCTGTATCCCGCGCGATTCCCGGTAATAAAAAATAAGATCTAGGATGAACATTGGCTGGAACAGAACATTGTGTTTTCCCGATTTCCTGTTTCTCATTCCTTTTATCATTATCGACTGCCTGCCAAAATCACGTGTGTAAACCTGAACAATAACACCAGAATCGGTATATTTTATCTGGTGCAGTATAATGCCTTTTGTTTTATGAAGCATAACGACCAATGATTTACTCAAATATAAAATTATTATATTTACCTGTCAATCAACTGCACCATGATCTCAATAAATATTGATGAGCTTGTCAAACGTATTGCAAAGCTTGCAAGGCAAAACCAGGAACTGGAAGGACGGATCAAGAAGCTGGTAAAGCAGAATGAAAAGCTGGCAGATGAGATTGAAAAGCTCAAAGTTCACTCCCCGGAAGTGCCAGAGGGGACAGGAAAATCCATGAAATTTAATATGGCGACTGTTTTGTTCGCCGATATTCACGGTTTTTCAAAAGTAATTGAGGGGATAGATTCCGTTTCAGTGATGGACGAGCTGGATGAGATCTTTTATGAGTTTGAATCGATTTCTGAGAAATATAAAATAGAAAAGATCAAGACCATTGGCGACACATTCATGTGTGCCGGGGGGATACCTGTGAAGAATATCACTAATCCGATAGATGTCGTGATGGCTGCAATGGAGATGCGTAATTATCTCGAAAAATATGAAAGTGAAAAAAGAGGTGGTCTGGGAAGGATATGGGATCTTAAGACAGGGATTCACACCGGTCCTGTCACTGCTTCAGTATCAGGAAAAAAGAAAATTAATTATGATATAAAAGGAGATACGGTTCACAATGCGAGTCGCCTGGAGGCTCTCTCAGAAAACGGATCCATTCTGATCTCAGTTATGACCTATGAACTTGTAAAGGAATTCTTCGATTGTGAATATTATGGCAAGCTTCCGGTAAAATACAAGGGAGATCTGCAGATTTACCGTGTTAAAGGATTAAACCCTGAATTCTCGGTCGATGGCAGAGGTGTAATTCTGAACGGATCTTTCAGAATAAAATTTGGATTGATACAATTTACTGACATTCAGGAAATGATCCTGGACAAGCTTGAAAAGGAACTTCCCGGATATGTATTTTATCATAATGTCAAACACACTGTTGATGTGGTCACGGAGGTCGAGCTAATCGGCTGGGCAGAGGGATGCACTGATGAGGAGATACTGCTTCTGAAAACCGCAGCTCTTTTTCATGATAGCGGAATTACCCTTTCATTCGATAACCATGAGTTACTTGGAGCGGAGTATGCGAGAAAAATTCTCCCGGGATACAATTATTCACCTGAGCAGATAGAAAAGATATGTTCAATAATAATGGCAACCAAACTGCCACCGAAACCTGCAACGATGCTTGAGGAAATAATTTGTGACTCGGATCTCGACTATCTGGGGAGAAGCGATTTTATTCCGGTATCCAATACACTTTTCGAAGAGCTTAAGGCGCAGAACAAAATGAAAGATCTGAATGAATGGAACAAAATGCAGGTGAAATTCATATCGGGGCATCAGTACTTCACAAAAACAGCAAGAAGCCTGAGGGAGGTGAACAAGCAGCTTCAGATTGAGAGAATAGAGAGCCTTATTACAGGCTGACTATCGTCCAATAACAAGAATTTTTGTCACACACGATTCTGATCCGTCGTTTTTTGCACAAAAGGCTAAATATACTCCTGTCCTCACCATGTGGCCGTTGTAGGTAGTAAGATCCCAGGATGCCTGCCCTCCTTCAGACATGGTTTCATAAACAAGATTGCCGCTTATATCTGTTATTTTAACCTGTGTGTCTTTTATAAGTCCTGTGATTGTAACATTTCCTGAATAATCTTCCCTCACAGGATTCGGGAATGAGTATACATCACTAAATGACTCTTTGCCCGAGGTGGCAATTCCCCTCACTGACAGAACACCCTCTGATGTTCCGAACCACACCTCTCCTGTAATGTTCTCAACAGTAACGGCAGCAATTGAATCGGAGAACATCGGACTGTTCTGAACATTATAATTTTTGAGTACAGCTGTTCCGTCAGCCGCGAGCAGGTATGCACCGGAACTTTTTGTCCCGAGCCATTTCCTGTTTGCGCCATCAACCGAAATTGCAGTGATGGATTCTGTTCCAAGCATGTAATCAGCCAGCCCTGAACCGTCGTTGCGGGGCACCTTTATCCTGTAACCCCTCACATCATCTTCAAAGATCTTGTCAGTATTGTAGTATATTACAGGACCCTGGTCCGTACCTATCCAGATATTGCCATCAAGATCCAAAGCTGCCGAAAATACTGAATTGATGACCTTATCATCGCTGTCTGTAATTGTAAGCATTCTGGTCCTGTCATCCGAAAATAATTCAGGTGTGTTATTATCATCAATAATATATATGCCATTGCCGCCGGGAAGAATAATCCATTTCTGTCCGTTTTCAGTCAAAATAATATCTCCGATAACCGGAGCGTTAATAGTTAAAGGATAAACGATCCAGCTGCCTCCGGGTTTAAGTATCTTAACGCTTCCCGGAACATCCGTTTGAGTGATCCAGAGGTTTTTTGATTTATCCATTGCAAGGCCGCAGACCTTTATTCCTGAACCTGTTGTCCCGGCTATCTGAAGCGGGGAATTTGATGAATCGTAATGTTTCACCAGGGTATTATTCTCGTATTCGAATAATCCGCCGCCCCATGATGAAATAAAAAAACGGGAGCTGTTCCATGGATCAATAAAGGAACGCATAGCATCGTAATCTGTTCCCAGAACAATGTTTGTAAACCGATTGCTTTCGTGAACAGAGACCTGGAAGGACCTTTTCATGCTGTTCCAGGATTTGTCTGCGCCGCCTGCGCATATAATGGTTTTCCCGTTGAACGATGATATATTTACAACATCATTCGTGGCTGGGCCGGGGAGGGAGAAACTGGCAAAGGCAGTCATATTTTTACCTTTGACGAGTCCGTAATTTCTATCTGCAATCCACAGATCATTTCCTATAATTATTCCATGTGATATATCCGGAATGCCCCATCCGTAAGATGAAATTGTCATAAATAAAGACCCGTCAGGCCTGTAATATTTAAGGGAGCCGGCCGAAGAGATGGTAAATCCATCGGGTGCAATATCGAATGAACTGTTTGTAACACCGGAGTAAAATGAGAATAACCGTGTTCCGCCATCAATTGCATATACAATGTCGCCTATGGATCCCCTCGAAATATTGCAGTAAAGTGTTCCTCCGGAGAAGATTACGTGAGTACACCTTGAATCGGGTTCCGGCAAGCTAGTAATCTGGTTCCAGTTGCCGAAATATGCCAGCCCCTGGTTTGACAGATCAGCACTCCACAACCCATTGCCGGTAGCCGCATAAATTTTACTGTTTCCGAAGGCCATATCGTAAACCTCATTATTATCAGCCCCTGGTCCTGGCCTCCATGTATCATGTATCTCCATTCTGACCATGTCAACAACAACTATTCCGAATCCTGTTGCCAGATAGGCATACTTTCCCAGGGTCCTGATCCTGTTTATCCTTCTATTACCTTGAATATTTCTGACATAAATATCAGTGATATTATGGACTGTGCTCCCGTTCACAAGGTCAAGGTTTGTATTTGAATACGCAATGATAAGCATGTTGTTCTCGTCTGACCACCCGATAGAGCTTATACCTGTTTGAGTGAGGCCATTCACGGTTGACAGCCTCCTTAGTTCATTGAACTTACTGTTGTAGGTTAAAATTGAAGAACCGGTTGATACATATATTTCTTCGGAGTTACCGGCAATGTTGTTTGCAGTATTATACCTTAAATGGTCTGACCATGAACCTACAGGCAGCTGACCTGAAAGACTGTTACAGATGAGAGTTAAAGCTGTTATGTAAAATAGCTTTTTCATTAGTCAGTAGATCATCTATTCTCTATCTTTATAATCAGTCTGTTGATACCCGCAGAGGAAAAGCTTAAGTTTTTCAAATGCCCTGGCCCGGTGTGATATCCTGTTTTTTTCATTAAGGTCCATTTCGGCAAATGTCACTGATTTTCCTTCAGGAATAAAGACTGGATCATATCCGAATCCCTGTTTGCCTCTCCTTTCTTTTTTTATTGTACCTGTAACAATGCCTTCAAAAAGATATTCCTTTCCGTCAAATATAAGAGCTATGACGGTTCTGAATCTTGCATTCCTGTTGGTTTCATTTTCAAGGAGGGAAAGAAGTTTTTCAATATTGGCATCAGAATCCTTGTTTTCTCCGGCAAACCGTGCCGAATGAACCCCTGGCCTGCCATCCAGCGCTTCTACTTCAAGTCCGGTATCGTCAGCAAAGACATTCATTCCTGTATCCCTGTAAATATGCCTGGCTTTATAAAGGGCATTGTCCTCGAGGGTCATTTCATTCTCAGGGATGTCTTCAGTCATGTTTAAGTCCTGCAGGCTTAAAAGAGTAAAGCTGTTTCCGAGGACATTATTGATTTCCCGTATTTTGTTCAGATTGTTTGAAGCAAAAATGATCTCCATTTAGTGATGAGTTTCTCTGACGAAATTAGTAAAAGTGATGAAAGTTCTGCAATACCACAATGGCGCCTGAAGTTTGGCGTTAATAAAGTTAATTGATACATTTGATAACAGATCAGTCAAATTAAAAGTAAATGCTGTTAATGAAGAAGTTGAGTCTTTCATTTAATTTATTGGTTCTTACAGCAATACTTTCCGTTCAATCCTCAGCCCATACTCCTGATGCTCAAGCGATCACCCTGCGGAGTTCCACAATTGTCATCGGATTTTTAATATTGATAATAGTCGAATTTACAATATATAAGCTTCTGGAATTAAAATTTAAGCGAAAACAGCAGGTCCTTGAACAAATCATAAACAAAAAAAATGAAGATCTGGTTAAGGTAAACGAGAAAACCGAAGCACTGCTGGCCAACGTTCTTCCCAAGAACACAGCTGACGAGATAATGGCAAAGGGCAAGGCAACGAAGGCCAAATATAATTTTGTTACTGTGCTGTTTTCTGATATTCAGGGTTTTACACAGATAGCTGAAGAAATGAATCCGGAGGTGCTGATCGATGAGCTTGACAAGTTCTTTTTTCATTTCGATTCGGTTGTCGAGAAATACAGGATAGAAAAGATCAAGACGATTGGGGATGCTTATATGTGCGCAGGAGGGATACCTGAAAAGAACAGGACCAACCCGGTTGAAGTTATACTGGCTGCGCTTGAGATGCAGGAATATATGAAAAAACTGAAGGAGACTTCTCTTATTCAGGGTATGAAATACTGGGATATAAGGATAGGCATCCATACAGGTACGGTGATAGCCGGTGTGGTTGGTCACAAGAAGCTTTCGTATGATATATGGGGCGATACCGTTAATATAGCCAGCAGGATGGAGTCATCGGGAGAAGCAGGGAAAATTAACATTTCTGGCGCTACATATGAGTTTGTCAAGGACTTTTTCGTTTGCGAACACCGCGGGAAAATGCCGGTCAAATACAAAGGTGAACTCGATATGTATTTTGTAAAAGGAATTATTCCTGAACTCAGCGATAACCAGGGTTTTCCCAACAGCATATTCAGGTTTAAAATGCAGCTTATAAAGCTTCAGGATGTTGAGGAAACGATCAACAAAATGTTTATTGATGATGCGTCTCCCAACCTCTGGTTTCACAACGCCCAGCTTGCAGTGAGTATCACCAGCCAGGCAGAACTGCTTGCAACAGCTGAACGGCTCCCTTTAGAGTTATACATAAATCTTAAGCTTGCTTCAGTATTCCTGATGACAGGATATATGATGGATTACAATAATCCTGTTGTAGCATCTTGCAGATTAATGGATGAAATGCTTCCCCGCTTCGGGTTTGATGAGAGTTATATCATTTCAGCCAGGGATCTCATCACCAATTCATTTAATGAGAAGTACGAGTCAGACACCGATAAAATACTGCATGATGCAAGGTATGATTATCTGGGCCGGGTTGATTATATTAGGCTCAGCGAAAAGCTTCTGAAAGAGAGAAATGAGCATGGGATCAATACCAGCCCGGATACATGGAAAGATATTCAGGAAAAAATACTGACTGATCATGACTTCCTTACAGATACCGGGAAGCTTCTCAGAAGTGTCCCACTTAAAGAGCAGATTGCAAAGCTTCATGAATGGAATAAATAATCGATATTCTGAAAAAAAATCTGTCGGAGATTAGTTTTAAACATGTACTTTTACCTGATATTTTTAATTTAGAAGTTATGGAAATCCCTGATTGGAAAAACCTGCCATTTGGTTATTTCAAGACTGATTACAATGTACGTTGCTTTTACAAAAATGGTAAATGGGGCGAACTTGAGGTTTCGACTTCAGAATATATTGATATTCATATAGCTGCAACAGGATTACACTATGGTCAGGAAGCGTTTGAAGGCCTTAAGGCATATATGGGGAAAGATGGAAAAATCAGATTGTTCCGTTGGGAAGAAAACGCAAAAAGACTTCTCTATTCAGCTGACGGTATCAAGATGGCAAAATTTCCGGTTGAAAAGTTCAGGGAGGCAATTTTCAAGGTTGTGCAGCTTAATAAAAAGTTCATTCCGCCCTATGGTTCAGGAGCCACTCTTTACATCCGTCCTCTCTTATATGGCAGCGGAGCGGAAGTTGGGGTCAAGCCTGCCTCAGAATATACATTTATTGTTTTTGTTACACCGGTCGGCCCCTATTTCAAAGGAGGGATCAAACCGGTCAATATGCTGATTTGCAGGGATGTTGACAGAGCCGCACCAAAGGGAACAGGAGTTTTTAAGGTGGGAGGAAACTATGCGGCAAGCCTTAGGGCCGGAGTTGCTGCAAAGGAGCGAGGATATTCAAGCTCGATATTTCTTGATGCAAAAGAGAAAAAGTATATTGATGAATGCGGACCAGCAAATTTCTTTGGGATAAAAAACAACACATATATCACACCGAAATCTGAATCAATTCTGAATTCGATAACGAACATGAGCCTTATTGAAGTTGCCGGAACTCTTGGAATAAAGGCTGAAAGAAGGCAGGTTCCCGTTGAAGAGCTGTCAGAATTTTCTGAAGCCGGAGCCTGTGGAACGGCAGCAGTGATAAGCCCAATTGCCAAAATTGTCGATCCGGATAAGAACATGACCTATGAATATTGCAAGGACGGGAAACCGGGTCCGGTGACAATGAAGCTTTATAATAAGCTGGTATCCATTCAGTATGGCGATTTACCGGATGAGTTCGGATGGATAAGTTTTGTGGAGTAGGATGGATTGGAGGTGGGTTAATAAAAATTATTAGTGAAGAAAAAAGAAACAGGATTTTCAAAGGCAAAGCTGGGTGGTTCGTATCTGACACTTGTTATAAGTGTTTCGCTCGTCCTTTTTTTGCTGGGAATCCTGGGACTTGTAATAATCAATGCAAAAGAGCTGTCTGATTATTTCAGGGAGAGCCTAACATTTTCAGTGATTCTCGATGAAGATGCCAGGGAAGCAGATATCAGGATGCTGCAGAAGGATCTGGACGCCAAGCCATCAGTTAAATCGACGGAATATGTCTCCAGGGATGATGCCGCAACAAAAATGAAAGAAGACATGGGAGAGGATTTCATAAGTTTCCTTGGCGATAACCCGCTCCCTCCTTCAATTGATGTTTACCTTTATGCCGGATACACAAACCGTGACAGCGTTGTCAAGTTTGAGAAATACATTCTGGAGTATCCTTTTGTAAAAGAGGTATGGTATGAGGATTCATTACTGTTCCTTATAAACGAAAATGTACGAAAGATCAGCCTTTTCCTGCTGATAATCAGTTCGTTTCTCTTTCTGATCGCAGTGACTATAATAAATAACACAATAAGGCTTGCAATATATTCAAAGCGGTTCCTGATAAGAACAATGCAGCTGGTGGGGGCTACCAGGGCTTTTATCAGGAAGCCTTTCCTGATAAGAAGTATTTACCATGGAGTGCTTGCAGCCCTTACTGCAATGCTACTGCTGATGGGATTGCTTTATCTTGTTGAGAAGGAATTCCTAATGTTGTTTTCATTTGAGAGCACCAAACTTCTGGCACTTCTTGGTGCCTTACTGATAATAGCAGGGATTTTGATTAACCTGGTTTCGACATATTTGTCGGTTAACCGGTACCTGGTTATTTCTGAAGATAAATTATATAATTGAATCATGGCAACTAAAAATGAAAATAAGGAAAAGCTGAATTTTGCTCTTGGCCGTGAAAACTACAAGCTTCTTGCTATTGGCTTTGTTATTATTGTAGCAGGTTTCCTTCTTATGCTTGGCGGTAAATCGGAAGATCCCAATGTATTCAGCGACAAAATATTCAGCTTCAGAAGGATAACGCTTGCCCCGATTGTTGTCCTTGCAGGGTTCATTTTTGAAATCTGGGCAATAATGAAAAAGCCTAAA
>Ga0315288_10003428_pt1 | contig 20287 bp, 16 predicted proteins | sample YL17G11_20_MG_FD_203454 | JGI IMG/M metagenome (GOLD analysis project Ga0315288, IMG submission 203454) | Sediment microbial communities from Yellowstone Lake, YNP, Wyoming, USA - YL17G11_20 | ecosystem: Environmental > Aquatic > Freshwater > Lake > Sediment | place: USA: Wyoming | collected... | reverse complement strand
ACCTGTTCCGCGGTGCCTACATGGTCAGCCCGAACGAGGCCGAGGCCGTCGCGGCCGCCGGCAACACCGACCGCCTGGCGGGGAAGGTCTGGTATGAAGAGGGCGACCTCGACATGCCGAAGACGGTCTTGCTGGCCGGCATCGCGCTGCGGAAGAAGCTCAAGGCGGACCTCGTCTTCGTCACCAGGGGCGACCAGGGCATCGCCGTCTTCGACCGGGAAGGGGCGCACGAGATCCCGACTGCTTCTGTCGAGGGCGGCGTGGGGGATGGCACGGGGTGCGGCGACGCCGTTATTGCCGCCTCGTCCCTCGCTCTCGCCTCAGGCGCCGACCTCTGGGCGGCGGCCATGGTGGCGAACGCAGCGGGAGGAGTCGTGTCGCGATTCGTGGGAGTGCACAGCCCGCAGCCCGACGAGATCGTGGAGTGGATCGCGCGGAACTGGTGGAGCGGGCCGACGACGTAGCACCCTGGCAGCGCTCGTCACCTCCGCTATGCGGGCAGCAGCAGCCTAAGCGCCTCAAGGCAGCCGTCGACGTTCGCTGGGTCCAACGGATACCGGTTTCTCGGTTGCAGAAGATTGAGGTAGGCCGAAGGCGCTGCCGAGTAGGCGCCTGCTTCATCTCGCCGGAACGCCTTGTAGCAGTAACCGTTCGTTACCACGACGATCTGACAGCTCGGAAAGTGTTCGGCGTACTCCATGGCCTGGTCTGACGCGTAGTCCAGCCCCTGACTGAAGCCTTTGCTCTCTAGGATGAGACAGACGTTGTCACTGGCCTTCGTGTAAGGCCTCCTGAAACAGGCCACATCGGCACGTCTCTGTCCTTGAACACGTCTCTGTCCTTGAATAGGAAGCTCAATCTTGATCTGTTGCTCGGCCCATCCGAGCGCAAGGAGTAACGGGATAACCAGGAAGGTCCGCGTCTCATGCTCCCGGATCTCATCCCAACCAAAATCCTTGCGATCGAGTGCGCCGTAGTAGTAACGTGCCAACAACCGGATTCGGCTGAATGCAGCAGTCAGGTCTTCAGCGGCTCCCGGCCGCAGACCTTGAGCTACCAGGAACTCCAGGATGTCAGAATCACCGACTTTGTGCGTCGGCTTAGGCTCTGGGACAAGTCGATCCTGAGCAGGCCAATCCGCGAGCGCGTTCTCCGCCTGCTCTCTCAGGCTCTTGTCATGGACTCGCCGAATGGTCCCTAGTGCCAGCCCCTTGGCCTCGATTGCCTTCTTCGGTCTGTGCCATTCAACGAAGCAGTATGCTGAGAGGTCCCAGCCATCAAAATCACGCAGCCAGTCCTTGTCCAGGTTTCCCTTGTGCTTGCCGTCACGTTCCACGACCTGGCCGACCGCGGCTATCCGCGAAACTCCGCGTTTAGGGATGACGCGGTCGCCCAACGCCACCTTGTCCATCGTTTCGATCTGCCGCTTTCCCCCTACAAAGGCCATCCCAAAGCGCAGGAAGCAATCCGCGTACTCGCGCCCAAAGGAACCCGCTGCGATCTGCCAGTAGTTCACCAGCCCCTCCGCGTGCGCCAGAAGTGTTCAGGTGGCGTCCGGATGGATCGTGCCTGTACATGATCGGTACTGCCGTCAGTATATGCCGTGGACGTGGCAGGGGCAAGCCCCTGCCCAACGGAAGCGGCCGGGGAACTTGCAGCGGAATCGATAGGCTGGTGCGACTCGGCTTCCACGTTTCGGTCGGTAAGGGTCTGGTGTGGACTGCTCGGCACGCCCGGGAACTGATGCCCGGGCGACGGCCGCGGCCGCGAGGGTCGGGAGCAAGCTCCTGACGAACGGGAAGAGCGGTGGGCTCCAGTACCGAATCACCGAAGCAACGGCAACGCCGTCGGCCCAGGATGGCTCCGGGGGCAATCGGCGGCGCCCGCAGGTGAGGGGCGCAGGGGAGGAGAACTCATAGGGAGAGGTGCGGGATATGGCCGGTGGCGGTTACGACCTCGAAGAGATCCGCCGGCGGGCTGACATCGTAGAGATCATCTCTCCCCACGTCGCCCTGCGGAAAGCCGGGCGACGTCTCGTTGGCCTGTGTCCATTCCACCAGGAGCGCTCTCCGTCGTTCACCGTTGACCCCGAGAACGGGCTCTGGCACTGCTTCGGCTGCAAGGCGGGCGGCGATCTGTTCCGCTTCGTGGAGATGGTTGACAAGGTCGAGTTCACCGAGGCGGTGGAGATGCTGGCGCGGCGACTCGGAGTGCAGCCGCGCAGTCCGGAGCAGGCGGGCCATCAGAAGGAGCGGGAGCGGCTGTTCGCGATCTATGCAGCCGCGTGCGCGTTCTTCCAGGCGCAGCTCAAAAGGGAAGCGGCGCAGGCGGCGCGGGCGTATCTCAAGACGCGCGGACTGACGCCGCCGACGATAGAGGGGTTTATGGTCGGCTACGCGCCCGATGGCTGGGACGGGCTGCTCATCGCGATGGGCAAGCGCGGATACCCCGGGCAGGAGCTGGCGCGGGCCGGCCTGGTGATCCCACGGGAGGGCGGCTTCTACGACCGCTTCCGCGACCGGATCATCTTCCCGATCAGCGACAGCAGCGGGCGCGTGATCGCGTTCGGAGGGCGATCGCTCAGCGATGCGCAGCAGCCGAAGTACCTAAACTCACCTGATGGGCCGCTGTTCCAGAAGGGCCACGTCCTCTATGCGTTCGATCGAGCGCGGCGAGCGATGAGCGATGCGGGGCGGGCGATCATTGTGGAAGGATATCTTGACGCCATCGCGTGCCACGACGCGGGGTTCACGGAGACGGTGGCGACGATGGGGACGGCGCTGACCCCCGATCACGTGGAGCTGTTGCGACGGCGAGTCCCCCGACTGGCGCTGGCGTTCGACGCGGATTCGGCGGGGATGGGAGCGGCGCTGCGCAGCCGCGACCTGTTCGAGCAGGCGGGGTTGTCGGTCCGGGTGGTGGCGCTGCCCGAGGGCCTCGACCCGGATCAGGTGGTGCGGGAGCGCGGGCGGGAGGCGTTCGAGGAGCTGGTCAACGCCGCGGTGCCCATGATCGAGTGGGAGTTGACCCGCGTCTTCGACCGCGTCAAGGACGGCACCGACCTGGCGCGAATGGACGGGCTGCGGGAGGCGGCAGCGACACTCGCCCGCTTACCGGCCGGCGTGGAGCGGGAATACTACACACGGTGGTTGGTGGGGAAATGGGGTTCCGGGTCGCCTGCCCAGGGGGCCGCCATGGAGGCCGCGATCCGGGAGGAAATCGCCCGGTCAGCCGCAAGGAAGCGGGATACCGGGCGCCGAAGAAAGCAGATTACCTCTGACCAAGGGGATGTCAACAAGCAAGCCCCAGCCCGGAAGCCATTGACAGGCATGTACGGGGCCGTGCTCAGCGGGCTCATCAGGCACAGCGAAATCGGCCGACCCCATGTTGCAGAGCTGGTTCCCGATGATTTTCCTGCCGAGTTGAGAGACGTTTTCACAGCCATCCGCGGTCTAATGGAACGAGGAAAGAAGGTCTCGGCAGAGGCGCTTCTGTCGGATCTCCCGCCGGAGGCGAGAGCGGTGCTGGCAGAGCTTCTTATGATCGAGGCGCCAGATGAGAGGGTCGAGGAATCCATCAAGAGCGCGGTGGCGCGGATCGTGGAGGCCCGGCTGACCAGGAGGGTGGCCGAGCTGAGCCGGCGGTTCGGCGAGGCGAAGTCGAAGGAAGAGCAGGAGAAGATCGGACGGGAACTTGCGCAGGTCACCAGCCAGCGGTCGAAGCTGGTGGGCCAGCGGACGGTGGGTCAGGAATAGGCCCCAGAGAGCGCCGCCGTGCCGCAGGGACTCTGTGCGGGCTCCGCCACATGGGGACCCGGTGGGGAGAGAACTGGCAGGCATGAGACAGGGTTTGGTCGAAGGCGGAAGCGAATTGGGTGGATGATAATGTCTCGACGTCGTGATCTGCGAGAATCTGAAGAAGTGCAGAAGCTGCTCGAGCAGGGCCGCAAACAAGGGGGCGTGCTCACGTACGCTGAGATCAACGACACGCTGGGCGAAGACCAGGTTGATCCGGACCAGCTCGACGACATTCTGCAGATGGTGGGGGATGAAGGGATCCGAGTGATCGACAAGTCGGATGAGCACGAGCGCGAGACCGAAGCTCGCGCCTCCGAACCGCGATCGCGCACGGCCGTGGCCGCGCCCGAAGAGGAGATCCCTTCTGTCGAGGGCATCCCGCCGGACGATTCCGTTCGCATGTACCTGCGCGAGATCGGCCGGGTCCAGCTCCTGACCCCGGAGGAGGAGGTCGAGCTCGCGAAGCGCCTCGAGCGCTCCACCATCCTCTCGAAGCTGCAGGCGGTGTGGGACTACAGCATGAACGAGCTGGGCCGGGAGCCGCGGCTGTCGGATGTGACGGACGCGATCGAGAACGTCTCGGACGCGGACCTGCGGGCCGATGTCGAGGTGATCGATCTCGTCACCAAACGGCTGCTCACGCGGGGCGCGAGCATCGACGCGCTGACTCCCCAGCGCATCCATGAAGAAGTGCAGGCCTTCCTCCAGAATCGGCTGGAGGAATTCAAGACGAAGCGGCTGCTGCTGCTTCGGGACTACGCGGCCCCGGAGGAAGAGGGCAGCCGGATAGGCAAGTCCGAGCTGCAGCGCGCGCTCGCCGAATCGCGGCAGCGCGCGGAGTTTTGCCAGCGGCTGCGTCGGCGGCTGCAGCTGCGGCGGCTGCGCAGCGACCTCTTCGTCCGGAACGTCTGGGAGCAGTTCAGGGCCGAGGCGAGGAGTGAGGAAGAGGCCCCGCCGCCGGAAGAGGAAGAGGCCATCAGCCGCTACGATGCGCCCGCCATACTCAGCATGCAGGCGACCCAGCTCCGGCGCAACCTGAGGGTGCTGACCGTCGCCAACAAACGCGTCGGCGCCCCCGCCCGCGAGCCGACGCTCCAGGAGATCGCGAAGGGCACCGATACCCCGCCGGACAAGGTCAAAGACGTGCTGGACTGGGCCCACACGATCCTCTCCAAGGGTCGCGCCGCGAAGCACCAGCTCACCGAGGCCAACCTGCGGCTGGTGGTGAGCATCGCGAAGAAGTACAGCGGCCGCGGTATGTCGTTCCTGGACCTGATCCAGGAGGGGAACATCGGCCTGATCCGCGCGGTCGAGAAGTTCGATTACCGGAAGAAGTTCAAGTTCTCCACCTACGCTACATGGTGGATCAGGCAGGCCATCACCCGCGCGATCGCCGACCAGGGCCGGACCATCCGGATCCCGGTGCACATGGTCGAGACCATCAACAAGCTGATCAAGATATCTCGACAGCTGCACCAGGAGCTGGGCCGCGAGCCGACCTGGGAGGAGATCGCGGAGGAGATGGAGGGGCCGTTCGAGACGCCCGAGGACCGGCAGAAGGCAGTGCAGCGGGTGACGGAGGTCTTCCGCATCGCTCCCGAGCCGCTCTCCCTGGAGACGCCGATCGGCGAGGAAGAGAACTCGCACCTGGGCGACTTCATCGAGGATCAGGACGCGGTGTCGCCCGCGGACGCGGCCTCGACGCTCGTGCTGCGCGAGCAGCTCGAGGCGGTGCTCGACACGCTGACCGAGCGGGAGCGGGACGTGCTGAAGCTGCGCTTCGGGCTCGACGACGGGTACCAGCGCACACTCGAGGAAGTGGGACATGTCTTCAAGGTGACCCGAGAGCGCATCCGCCAGATCGAGGCGAAGGCGCTGAAGAAGCTCAAGCACCCGAGCAGAAGTCGCAAGCTGCGCGACTACCTGGACTGAGCGCGGCAGGCTCTGCGCCGCCACCCAACCGACTCACCCGGAGGCCGGGATGCGAGGCATACACCCACGGAAGCGCTTCGTCGCCCTGGCGGTTCTGCTCGCGCTGGTCGGCGCGGTCTGCCTGATCGTCGCGGCCCCGCTGCGAAAGCCGATGCGCGAGCAGATGGCGCTCGACGACGTGCCGGTCACCGTTGACTACAAGCCGGTGGCGAAATCGAACGATCTCGGGTTGCCTTTCTACGGGGGCGCGCAGGTCGGGGACAGCTTCTCCTATCGCGTCACGAGCAAGGAGGAGGGGAAGCCCGTCACGTACTACGCCTCCGCGGTGCTGACGAGCCCGGACGCGGCCGAAACGGTGAGCCGGTACTACTCGAACGCGCTGCCGGGCAAGCCGAAGGCGGAGCTGCTGGACGACAAGGACGGCAGGCGGTACGTGCTCGCGGTCGGGTCTGATGCCGAAGTGCGGAAGGTGACGATCATGCCCCAGGCCAAGGGCTGCCGGATCGAGCTGTCGCGGGCGTTCAGCCCGAAGATGCCCCCGAAGCCGCTGAAGCCTGGCAAGGGCGAGCACGTGACCTGAGCGCAGCATCCCTCGGCTTGACGCTGAGGGTGGGTCTCTGGTAGGATGCTCAAGGCCGGATGGGGCTGCACGCCCGCTCCGGCTTCTGTTTCTTTGGCGGCGCCCCGCCGCAGGCTGCCTCTTGGGGCCATAGTCGAGTGGGAAGACGCGTCCCTCGCACGGACGAGACGGCGGTTCGAATCCGCCTGGCTCCACCATCGCCAGAATGGCGCTCCCATCGAGAGCGCAGCGCGTCGGTGCCCCGTCATCCCCCGGTCCGGTAGGCCACCGTCTTGCCATTGCCGCGTCTGTGCATCCGGCCCTCCCTTCTCGAAACAGCTCGAAACATCTCACATCCGCTCGAAACTGTGGAACAAGTCGAAAGGGAGCAGGGGTAATACGGGTGCATCGTGGGGTGGGTCATGCCGGACCCTCAGGCGCTTTCGGGCCTCCAGAAAGCGGCGATTCTGCTGCTGGCCCTGGGTAGGGAGACCTCCGCACAGCTTCTCTCCGGCCTCAGCCCGAGCGACATCGAGATGCTCGCGGGGCAGATCGCCCGCACCAGCGGGATTGACCCGGAGACGCGCGCGAAGGTGTTTCAGGAGTTCCAGGCAGCGCTGGCCGCGGATCAACCCGCGCGCGGCGGGCTGGAGTACGCGCGCGATCTGCTGACGCAGACACTGGGCGAGGAGAGGGCGTCGAGCGTCATCTCGCGGCTGGAGTTCACATCCGAGTCGGCCGGCTTCAGTGTGGAGGGGGAGAAGGAGGCCGATCGGCTCGGCCGGCTGCTCCGGCATCAGCACCCCCAGCTTTCGGCGGCCGCGCTCGCCCAACTGCCGCCAGCGATCGCCGGGCGGGCGCTGGGCGGGCTGTCGCGGGAAGGCCAGCTCGAGGTCTCGCTTCGCCTGCTCGACATGGACTCCCCGAACCCCCAGGCGATGCGACGGGTGGGCCAGGTGCTGCGAACCAGCCTGATCTCCGAGGAGCCCCTGACCATCACTCCGACGGACGGCACTCGGCGCCTCGCCGAAATCCTCAACTCGGCCGACTGGGAGATAGAGCAGCGGGTCATCGGCGCGATCAACGAGTACGACCCGAAGCTGTGTCAGCAGGTGCGAGACAAGATGTTCGTGTTCGATGATCTGATCGAGCTGGAGCCGCGGGACCTCCAGATGGTGCTGCGCGGCGTCCCGCAGGATGACCTGCGCCTGGCGCTCTCCGCGGCCGGTGAGAAGCTGAGGGATTTCATCATGGCGAACATGTCGGAACGCGCGGCAGCGGCGCTGAAGGAGGACATGGAAAACGCGGGCGAGGCGAAGCCGAAACAAGCCCGCGCGGCCCAACAGCGAGTGGCGGCGATCGCGCGGCGGCTGGCACAGGAGGGGACGATGGTACTGAGGCGATCCGAGGAGTCGGAGGAGAATGCGCCCGAAGCCGACGCAGCCGCGGAGGCCGGCGAAGCCCCGGGCAGCGAGGCCGAGATGGCCGCGCAGCAGCCGGAAGTGAGCCCCGGCGACAATGAGTGAGGCCCGTTCGAGCGGGGTCATCCCGCCGGAGCTGGTGGGAGAGCACAGCATCAGGGCGTACGATTTCTTGCACCCTGAGCGGCTGTCGCGCCGCCAACTGCGCGCACTCGAATCAGTCCACCGAGAGGCGAGCGGCGCCATGGCGAGCCGGTTGACGGTAGGCGAGAGACAGGCAGATGTGCAGCTCGAGGGGATCGTGCAGCTCGGCGCACAGGAGTTCGTGGCGGGACTGCCCAGGCCCACCATCATCCTCCTGCTGTCGCTCGAGCCGCTGTCGGTCTCCGGCATCCTGCAGCTCGACACGGCGCTGGGGCTTGAGATCGTGAATGTCCTCATGGGGGGCCGGCGGCATCTCGAGACGCCGGATCGGCTGCTCACGGATATGGAGAACGCAGTGCTGCGGGAGCCGGTGGAGTCGGTGCTGGAGTGCCTGTCGCAGGCCTGGCAGCGGCTGGGGGCCTTAGAGATGCGCGCCGCATCGGTCCCCGACGCGCCGCATTTCGGCCTCCTGGGCCAGCCTCAGGACCCGGTGCTCGTTGCCGGATTCCGCGTCGTCATCGGGGCCGCGACGGGCGGCCTCACGGTTGGCGTGCCGCTGGTTCCTCTCGAGCGGAGCGGCCTGCTCAACCTGGATCGGCTGGAGTCGGGGCCGCACGCGCCCGACTCGGGAATGGCCGACGCGGCCGCGGTCGTCGGCAGCCTTCCCGTCACGTGCTCGGCGCAGATCGCGGACGTGGCGGTCACGCTCGCTGACCTCCGCGGCCTGAACGTCGGCGATGTGCTGATGCTGTGCCCGGTCGCCAACGCGGGCCTGGAGCTGGTGGTGAGCAACGGCCGCCGGCTCCCCGCGCGGTTGATCAGCGAAAGGGGGCGGATCGCACTGGAGCTGCTGCCCTAGCGCCCACGGAGGTGGTTCGATGACTCAGCAGATGGAGAGAGACGCAGCCAACGAGACGGCCCCGCCGCCAGCCGAGACACACGCGACGCAGGGCGAGACCGCGCATCCTTCGGGAGTGGCGCGGGACGCCGGCGCCGATCACCTGGGCCGCATTCGCGTCCGGGCGACGGTCGAGCTGGGCGCGTCACAGATGCTGGTGAGAGACGTGGCAAAGCTCCGCCCGGGGTCGGTGGTGCAGCTCGAGCGGCTGGTTGGCGAACCCGCCGACCTGGTCGTGAATGGGCTGCTGTTGGCGCGAGGCAATGTGGTGGTCGTTGACGACCACCTGGGCCTGCGCATCACCGAGATGGTGAGCGCGGACGCCGACTGACCGGTCAGACTCCCGCCTTCTGCCAGACTCCCAGCAGCGACGCCGCGGTCGCGTTGATCGCGTCCGCGGGCGACATGGTTCGCAGCTTCGCGCTGAAGGGCTCCGGCGTGACGGGGCCGGTGTACCCGATCTCCTTGAGCCCCTTGAGGAAGGTCACGAGGTCAATCACGCCCGATTCGCCCGGTAGGCGGCGCTCGTTGTCTATCTGCTCGTCGGGCCCCCGGCCTTCGGCGGCGTCGTTGATGTGCACGTCCACGACGAGGGCATCACTCAGCCGCAGGATATCCTCTCGGGTGCCGTGCGACGTGTACCAATGGAACGCGTCGAAGAGCAGGCCGCAGTTGCCGGTGCCGATGGCCTCGCACAGCTTCAGCATCCCATCCTGCGTCGAAATAAACTCATGGGCGCGGCCCTGCCGGAGAGTCTTCGGACCGACGAACTCGAGCCCGAGCCGGCAGTTGTGCTCCGCCAGGACCTCGGCGCAGGCCCGCAGGCGATCGCGGTGGGACTCGAAGTTGCGCTCGAAGGGCAACTCATCCGAGAATGGCAGGATCCAGGTCGAGCAGCGATCGGCGCCGATCAGCTTGCCGGCCTTCGCACATTCGGAAAGCCGCGGGAGCCCTTGCCTGAAGGCCTCCTCGTCTTTCCTGAACTCTACCGGCAGCCCCCACGAGGCAGGCAGCAACTTGTTGCCCTGGAGGACTCGGCGGACGCCGTCGGGATCCTTGACAGCCGCCCCGATGTCGATGCTGATCCCCCTGAAGCCTGCTGCCGCGGCGAGCTTGGCGGCCTCTTCGAACGGCAGGCTCACGCCGATGGCGCCGGGACTCAAAGCTGGATACATGTTGCCCTCCATGTCTGACTCAGTCTGGCGACCCGCAAGGGTACCACGCCGCGACGGGGCAGATCAACCCACATCGGGAATATGGGGCCTATTGACACAAATGTCGCTTTAGTGGTAAAAATGTCACGAAGAGAAATCGGATGAGAAAGGGCCGCCGTGTACCTGATGTCGATAGAGGAGCTGGCGGAGTACCTGGGCGAGAGCAAGCGCACCATCTACCGATACCTCCAGTCGAACGACTGCCCGCGCTACATCCGGCTGACGGCGCGCAACATCAAGTTCGACAAACGAGACGTGGACGAGTGGCTGGAGTCCAAGAAGGTTGATCCGAGGAAGGAGAAGGCGGAGAGATGAGGGTCTGGCAGATCGCACGATGGGTTCTGCTGGTGTTGTGGATAGCCGCGATGGCAGTGTTCTTCGCACGGGTGTTCTCCGGGCCGGAGGATACCTGGATCAGGGACGCGAGCGGCCGCTGGATCGCCCACGGCCATCCTGCCGGACCACCTCCCCCGGTCGGATACCAGCCTCCCGCGGCCGAACGCACTCTTCCGGCGTTCCTGCTCGCGTTCTTCGCGACCGGCCTGCTCGCGGCGGTCTTGCTGAGCGGCCGGTCACCAGCGGGCGCCGATTCCCTGAACCGCGGCATCCGGTACTTCGGGACCGTCAGCATCGTGAGCACAGTCCTGGCGATAGGCCTCGCCATAGGGGTTGCGGTCACACTGCTCACCAGCCGGGGGGCGATGCTGAACGACCCGACCCTGATTATCCTCTGTCTCGCCGGGGCGGCGATGCTGCTAAAGCTGTTGAGCTGGCATGCGGACAGCACGAAGAAGGTGCTGGAGGCACACTACGACCTGAAGCGACAACTGGCGCTGCTCCAGGACACGGTGGAGCGGATGTCACCGGGCCGGGCGAACATGGGAGGATCGGCCACAAACGTGGCAAACTCGACTTAACACTCCAGCGACGGGCCATCTAAACAGGATTGCGATCAGAGTTGGAACTGCACCCGGCGGAACAAGCCCCCGGATGGGGTTTCTGCCGCCGAACGTGATGTCTGCGTTCAACCTCGAACGCAAGCATCTTTAGAGTAGGCCTGTCCCGAAGGCTCGTTCACCTGTACGCGACGAGACAATCGAATACATCGCCCGGCGGGAGAGCGTCCGTGCATTCGCATGGGCCGCCGAAGGGGAAAGGGCTGGCACGCCGGCCCGAAACTCTCAGGCTCCAGGACCGCGGGCGGCGCTTCCCTGGAGAGTGTCCGCTGAAGCGGACCACCGAAGGTGACAGTCCGCCGAAGGCGGACGAATCTCTCAGGTCCAGTACAGGGGAGGGTCCGAGAACACGGGCCCTCCCCGTTTGCTTTGGGGAGAGGAGGGTGTGGGGGTGAGCTTCGTCCCGCATACGCGACGCGATGTCGAGACCATGCTTCAGGCGCTGGGCCTGCCGGATGTGGACCGGTTGTTCGAGGACGTCCGGGCGGCCGTACCGGTCAGCCAGGCGCCGGACCTGCCCGGGCACAGCGAGTTCGAGCTTCGCCACCAACTGTGGGACATCGCCAGGCTAAACGGGCGGCCCGATCAGACGCTGTGCTTCCGGGGAGCGGGCGCGTACGAGCACTACGTCCCGGCCGCAGTGTCGCATATCATCTCGCGAGGCGAGTTCTCCACCGCCTACACGCCGTACCAGCCCGAGGTCAGCCAGGGAACGCTACAGGCGATGTACGAGTTCCAGACCATGATCTGCGAGCTGATGGACATGGAGGTGGCGAACGCCTCCATGTATGACGGCGCCTCGGCGCTGGCGGAGGCGGTGCTGATGGCGATGCGGATCACCCGGAAGCGCCGGCTGGTGGTCTCCGAGGCCGTCCATCCGCATTGGCTCCAGGTGGTGCAGACGTACACCGCGAACGTCGAACCCGAGATCGTGATGGCGCCCGCGCCCGATGGGCGCACCGATGCGGAGCAACTGATCGGCCTGGTGAACGACGATACCGCGGCCGTGATCGTCCAGAACCCGAACGTATTCGGGATCATCGAGCCGATCAAGGCGATCGGCGGCGAGCTGAGATCGCGGCCCGCGCTGTACATCGCGGCCGCCTACCCGACCGCTCTCGGTATACTGGCGACACCCGGCGAGGCGGGGGCCGACATCGCGGTAGGGGAAGGACAGCCGCTCGGCATTCCGCTGTCGTACGGGGGCCCCTACCTGGGCCTGTTCGCCACCCGCATGGATCACGTTCGCCAGATGCCGGGCAGAATCGCCGGGATCGGTCACGATAGCCAGGGGCGCCGGGGCTACGTGATGAGTCTCCAGGCGAGGGAGCAGCACATCCGGCGGGAGCGGGCCACCTCGAACATCTGCTCCAACCAGATGCTGTGCGCGCTCGCGGCCACCGTGTACCTGGCGCTCATGGGGCCATCGGGCCTGAGGAGCGTCGCGGAGCAGAGCTTCACGGTGGCGCATCGCCTGGCCGAGCAACTGGCCGCGCTGCCGGGGTGTTCGCTGCGGCACAGCCATTCGTTCTTCAACGAGTTCGTGCTCAAGGTGCCGATCCCGGCGGAAGACGTGGAGCGCGAGCTCTGGAACCAGGGGATCGTCTCGGGTCTGCCGCTAGGGCGCTGGTTCGACGACCGCCGGGACGAGATGCTCTTCTGCGCCACCGAGATCATCAACGAGTCGGCGATGCACAGGCTGATCGGGGTCATGGAGGAGGTGCTGCCATGAGCGCGGAGACGATCTTCGAGAAGAGCCGAGCGGGGAGGCGAAGCAGCCTCGTCCCACAACGGCGGATGCCGCCGGAGGTGGCCGCGGCGCTCCCGGCGGACGGGGTGCGCCAGAGGGCGCCCGCGCTGCCGGAGGTGACCGAAGGGGAGGTGGTGCGCCACTACACGAACCTGGCGCGGAAGAACTGGGCGGTGGATGTCGGCTTCTACCCCCTCGGCTCGTGCACCATGAAGTACAACCCGCGCATCTCCGAGCAGATCGCGGGGTGGCCGGAGTTCTCCGCCGCGCACCCGCTGAGGCCGGCGCGGGCCGCTCAGGGGTGGCTGCGCGTGATGTATGAGACCGAGCGCACGCTGTCGCAGCTCTGCGGGGTCAAGCGTTTCACGCTCCAGCCGGCGGCGGGCGCGCAGGGCGAGCTGTGCGGCATGCTGATGATCCAGCGGTACCACGCCGGGCGGCGTGACCGGCGCAACACCGTGATTGTGCCCGACAGCGCGCATGGGACCAACCCGGCAACGGCGGCGCTGGCCGGGTTCACTGTGAAGACATGCCCGTCGAAGAACGGGCTGGTTGACCTCGACGCGCTGCGCGGGTTGCTCGGCAGCGACGTCGCCGGGATCATGCTCACGAACCCGAACACGCTGGGGCTGTTCGAGCGGGACATCCTGGAGATCTCACGCCTCGTTCACGATTCAGGCGGCCTGGTGTACTACGACGGCGCGAACTTCAACGCGCTGGTCGGGCGCTTCCGGCCCGGGGACATGGGTTTCGACGTGGTGCATCTGAACCTGCACAAGACGTTCGCGACTCCACACGGTGGGGGAGGACCGGGGGCAGGGCCGGTGGGCGTCAGCGAGGCGCTCGAGCCGTTCCTACCGATGCCGCTGGTGCGGAAGGGGCCGGAGAGCTTCGAGCTGGATGAGGACCGGCCGCTGAGCATCGGCCGGCTCAACGGGTTCACCGGCAATGCGCTGATCATCCTCCGCGCCTACGTGTACCTTCGCCTGCTGGGCACGGACGGACTCCGCGAGGTGAGCGGCGACGCGGTACTGGCGGCGAACTACCTGAAGCGGCGCCTGGCGGGCGCGTACGAGCCGTCTCAGCCCGGGCAGTGCATGCACGAGTTCGTGCTGTCGGCTTCCCGGCAGAAGGCGAAGGGGGTGAGAGCGCTCGACATCGCCAAGCGCCTGATAGACCTCGGCTTCCATCCGCCGACCGTCTACTTCCCACTCACGGTGCCGGAAGCGCTGATGATCGAGCCGACGGAGACGGAGAACCTGGAAACGCTGAACGCGTTCGCGGAGGCGATGCTCCAGATCGCCGACGAAGCCGAGACGAATCCCGATATCCTGCGCACTGCGCCGCACCACACCCCAGTCGGCCGACTCGACGAGGTAGCGGCGGCGAAGGACCTGAACCTGCGCTGGCAGGGGGCCACCGGGCCCAGCTCGGCGGGCGCAACCCCTTCTCGCCAGCCCGGGGAACCGGGCCGGCCGACCGAGGACAGCAATGCCGGCGTATGAGTCTCCCCTGGTGTCCGCGCACGTCGAGCTCGGCGCGATCATGACCGAGTTCGCTGACTGGCGGATGCCGGTCGAGTACTCGTCGGTGGCGGAGGAGACGCACGCGACCCGTCATGCGGCCGGGCTGTTCGACGTGTCGCACATGGGCAATCTTCACGTGCTCGGCCCGGGCGCTGCGGCCGCCACCCGGGAGCTGGTGACGAGGGACGTGACGGCGGTTCCCCCCTGCTGCAGCGGCTACGCGCTGGTGTGCAACGAGAAGGGCGGGATCATGGATGATCTCATCTTCATGGTCACGTCGGAATCGGCGGTCGGTCTGGTGGTAAACGCGAGCAACCACGACAAGGACGTGGCGTGGCTGAACCAGCACCTCGCGTTCCACATCCAGGTGGAACTCGAGGATCTCCGGGGTCGGAGCTTCGGGATCGCGCTGCAGGGGCCGCGGTCGGAGGAGATCCTGCGCAGCACGAACATCCAGGGTTGCTTTCCTGATCTGTTCGGCACGTTCGCGCAGATGCGGCTGGCGCGGGTGAACGTGGTGGTGTCCAGGACAGGGTACACGGGCGAGGATGGATTCGAGCTGTTCGGCGCGGCGGAGGACGCGCTGCCGGTGTGGCAGACGGTGCTGAGCTTCGGGCGCGACTTCGGGCTTGTGCCCTGCGGACTGGCGGCTCGCGATGTGCTCAGACAGGAGATGGGATACCCGCTGGCCGGGCAGGACATCAACGAGGAGACCACGCCGCTGGAGGCCGGGCTGCGGTGGGCGGTTGACTGGACTGGCGACTTCGTGGGGAAGTCCGCGCTCGAGCATGCAGAGCCGGCGCGCCGACGCATCGGGTTCGTGATGGGGGAGCACGGGATCGCGAGGCATGGGGCGGCGATCTTCCGAGGCGATGAGCAGGTCGGGAGGGTGACGAGCGGCACCTACTCCCACAATCTCGGGGCGGCGATCGGGCAGGGCTACATCTCGGCGAGCGCGGGCCTCTCGGCCAGCGACGAGGTCGAGATCGAAGTCAGGGACAGGCGGATGAAGGCAAAGCTGGCGAAGCTGCCGCTGGTACCGAAGAAGACGCGCCTAAGTTGGGCTCGATCCGAGCGGAGGACGAAGTGAACACACCGGACGATCTGCGCTACACCGCGACTCACGAATGGCTGCGGCGGGAGGGGGATGCTGTCACCATGGGCATCACCGACTACGCCCAGGGAGAGCTGACGGACGTCGTGTTCGTCGAGATACCGGAGGTGGGTCGGCACGTGAGTGCGGGGGACGAGATCTGCGCGCTCGAGTCGGTGAAGGCGGTGGCCTATGTGTACGCGCCGGTATCGGGCACCATCTCGGCGGCCAACGAGCGGCTGACGACCGAGCCCGAGCTGGTGAACCAGCAGCCATATGGCGACGGTTGGATCGTCCGGTTGTCGCCCGACTCGCCGGAGAAGACGGCTGATCTGCTCGATGCCGCGGCATACCGGCAGAAGGTAGAGATGGCGGGGTCGAGCCACTGAGAGCGTCAATGTCACGAGGTGACGTCAGCGGCGCAGGCTGAGGGCCCGGCGCCGCCAACTACTTTCGCTGCGGCTTCGGCAGCCCGCCACACGGCCTGGCGGGTCTGCGACGCGCTACCGAAGCAGCGTTCAGCCGGGCTAATCGCTTCCCTCGCGCCAGGCTTCCTTGCCGGGCTTGAACCACCCCTTCACCTTTGCGCGCTTGCCGACGCTGGCAAGGAGCTGGGGGATATCGGTGACAAGCGCGAGGCCCGGCACCCATGCAGTGAAGCTCATCCGCTCCGAGAGGCCCGGCGCGTCGGCGAAGGTACGCGGCATGCCGTGCAGCTCGAGGCGCGGCAGCTTGGGCTCGATCACTGCGGCGAGACACGCGATCATGCTCGCCTCCCCGCCAAAGGCGACGATCTTGTCGAGGCGCGATCCGTCATCCCGCAGCCAGTTGGCGACCGCGAGGAGATCGGTGATCCGGCCGCTGGGCAGCGGCTCGCCGCCTATCGCCGTGTAGTGCGCGGCGCGCTGCGACCACCAACTGTTCTCGGGCGGAGCGGACTCACCCTGGCCCCGCCAGTCGAAGGACGCCACGGTATTGGCCCCCCGCGCCGACTTCATCGCCTCCGCCTTCCCCTTGTCCGCGATGGCGAGGGTGACGAGCCTGCCTGAGCCCTTGCGGATCACCACGGGAAGCGCGGCGCCGTCCGGTGTCTGCAGGAGGACCCGAAACCACTGCTTGTCTTCCAGCCGGAGCAGGCACTCCGCCGAAGGCGGCCGCTGGCTGCGGCCGAGGAGACGGTTGAGCTGGACAGCATTCACCCGCTTCGGCTTCACTTCCTGGAGGCGAGCGCGGTAGAGGTCAGGGATGCCCAGGAAGCCGCGGGGCCGCTCGGGGAGCGCGAGCAGGCGGGGGTCAGACAGGTCAATATCATCACCTTCATCACCGGGGCCCGCGATGTCCCCTGGCCGCTTCAGCGCTCGCTCGAAGAACTCGTCGACTCCCCGACGGAAGTCGTCCGGGCACTCGTGCTCGCAGTAGTGCTCCTCGATGGTGCAGCGGTCTCGCGCCCCGAGCGCGCGGTATGCCGCATCGGCCTCCAGCATCGCGCGGCGCGCGCCGACGATGGGGAAGAGCGGGTCGTGAATGCCGGCGAAGACGCGCAGGTGCCGCGGCGCGAAGGCGGCCAGCAGGTCGTGGTACTCGATCCCGGCGCCGACGATCCCGGGCACGGCCTCGCAGTGGCAGTAGGCGCCCGACCCGAAGTTGCAGTGCTCGGAGATGAAGGTCGGCGCGTTGCAGGGCGCGGCAGCGGCGAGGCGGTTATCGGCCGCGCAGAAGTAGACGGTCTGATTGCCACCGCCCGAGCTGCCGGTGACGCCGATGCGCTCCCTATCCACGAAGGGGAGCCCGGCCAGGTAGGTGAGCGCGGCTGAATTATCCTGCACCATGATGCCCTGGACCGGCATGTTCGCGAGCACCGGGTACCAGAGCGCGTGGCCAGTGCCTTTCCGCTCGCCCGCTCCCGGAAAGTCAACAAAGAGGGCAACGAATCCTCGGCGAGCAAGCCCCCGACACCTGCGGGCGTAGGCCGCTCCCTGCTTGCCTTCATAGGAGTGCCCGTGCACGTGCATCACCGCGGGGGCCGGCTGTGAGAGCCCATCGGGAACGTAGAGGTGTGCGGTGATGTGCCAGCCCTCTCCGCGCTCGATCACGACCGGCACGATCGAGAAGCCGTCGAACTGCACGGCGGGCCGCTCGATCACTTCGGTCGGCTTCACCGGCAGCGCGCGAGGCGCCAGGCCGAGGCACCGCCGGAGGTTGCGCCTCACGGCCTGCAACCGCGCCCGAACTTCGTCCGCCGATCTGCCGCGGTAATCATATCTGGGCCGGCGCTCGAGCGTCTGCCGCGACAGCTCCTTCAGTAGCCAGGGGTATGGTAGCTCCTGGGGTTCGGCGCCGAGGTCCGGTTCCTTCAGCAGGCCCTTGATCTCCACCATGACGGGTTGCTCACAGTTCCTTTCCGATCTGCGGCCTACATTTCACTGCCTCTTGCTCCGATTCCCCTCTTGCCGACCTCGGCATGCGGGCGGAACGGCACGGGGTGGAGCCGCCGGCCGCTTGACGGGGCGCGGAGCGGTGTCTACTATGGCAGTCATGACGGCCCAGGCGGAAGTCACGGCGGGAGGGCAGCAGGTCTCACCAGCGATAGCAAGAGGGGCCGAGTTCCGGCGAGCGCTCCTGATCGGCCTCGCGCTCTTCCTGTGCTATGGGTTCTTCTTCTACCCGGGCGGCAACTGGAACGTCGAGTCGAGAAACGCGCAGATCGTCTCCCTCGCCGAAGACAAGACGCTCGCCATTGACGCCTACGAGTACTGGACCGGGGACAAGGCTTACTACCAGGGCCACTACTACAGCGACAAGCTCGTCGGGCCCAGCCTGGTGGCGGTGCCGTTCTACTGGACGAGCAGGCGATTGCTCCAGGCAGCCGGGATGTCGCCGCGACTGGCCCTGATGGTGGCGCTCCGGGTGGCGAATGTATGCAGTAATGCCGCGCCGTCCGCGCTCCTGGGAGCGCTGCTCTACCTCTTCCTCGCCGAGCTTGGCTTGTCAGCGGTGCTGCGCGTCTGGCTCGCCTTCGCCTACGGATTCGGCACGCTTGCGCTCCCGTATTCCACGGCGCTCTTCGGCCACCAGTTCGGCGCGGCCTGCGCGTTCGGTTCGTTCATGCTGCTGTGGCGGCAGCGGGGGGCATGGATCGGCGGACGAGCGGTGGCGGCCGGCCTGCTGGCCGGACTCGGCGCGATATGCGACTTCACTACCCTACTGATCGCGTGCTTCCTGGCGCTCTACGCGATCTGGGTCTCGGTCATCGCGGCTTCGTCGGCAGCGCCGCGCAGGCGCGTGGTCGAGGTGATAGGCCGGGTGCTGCTCTTCGCCGTGTTCATGGCAGTTCCCATCTCGGTGCAGCTCAGCGCGAACTGGTCGTCGTTCGGGAGCCCGCTCACTTTCCCCCACATCTACCACGTGCAGCCGAGTTTCAGGGCGCGCCACACCGCTGGGCTGCTGGGCGTTCACTTTCCGCAACTCTCCCCGCTCTACCAGCTCACCATCGGGCCGTGGCGGGGGCTGTTCTACGGCTGCCCGGTGCTGCTGCTGGCGCTGCCGGGGTTCTTCTTGCTGGGTCGGCGGCGCCCCGTGGAAGCCGTCCTCGCGGCGGCGATGTGGATCGGCGTTCTGCTGATGAGCGCGGGGTATGAGAACTGGACCGCCGGAAGCTCGTACGGACCGCGGTACCAGATTGCGGCCATCCCATTCTTGGTATTCGCGGCGGCGCCGTCCGCGCAGCGGTGGCCGTTCGTGTTCAAGGTGCTGGCCGCGATCTCGATCGCGTTCGCGGTGATCGTGACGGCGCAGAGCCCGTTCATCCCGGAGAATCTACAGAACCCGCTCGCGGTGGCCCTCGCCGAGTTCTCGGTCGGCCGGCTGCTGAACGGAAACCTGGGCCTGGCGATCGGGCTGCCGAGCCTCCTCAGTCTGCTCCCGCTGGCCGTGGTTGAGGCCGCGTTCTTCTACGCGCTCTCCGGGATCTCCGCGCGGGAGCAATAGGGTGTCCCGGGGCAGGACTGCCGGGAGGCGGGGACGAACCCACCTCGGCCGCGGCAAAGACGCGACTCGCGCTGGACCCAGTGTTGCTCGCAAGCCGGAGCTTCGCTCCGGTCAACGATCTCTCGCGACAGGAGGCCTCGGTGCGCCGGAATCGTCCAGCTCAGCAGACTCCCCCGAAGTGGGATATCAGCTACTCTCGCGATCTCGTCACGCCCCACGTGAAGTGGGCCGATCCCTATGCCATGGGGCCGATCCGCGCGTTCTTCGTGTCGAGCGTGCACGAAGGCCGGACGGTGGTAGAGCTGATGCAGCGGCTCACCTTGGAGCAGCGGGCGATCAGCATCGACCCGCATTGGGACGTGAACCGCTGGTCCATTGACCGCTACTACTCCGATCTCCAGGACCTCGATCCGAAGGACTATGGGCCGACCTACACAGTGTTGGAGTCCGAACTCACCGCCAAGGCGCGGTACGACGTGTTGGTGATGCACAGCATCCTCGGCTGGAACCACATGCCGGCCGCGATACAGCGGGCGATCCGCGACCGCGTTCGAGCGGGCGAAGGGCTGGTGCTGGTGCACCCGCAGCTTGGGGATGATGAGGCGGACAAGAGCCTGTGGGAGCTCTCACCCATCGTGGGCGTGGAGGCGACGACGCTGGACAGCCCGGGAGCGGGGATCGAAGAAGGCTATCCGCGGGTGCCGCGGACCGCGCTGTCCGGCGCGCCGTGGCGGAAGGCGGCCGAGCACTACATCGTCGACGGCGTGCCGTTCGAGGCGCTGCCGTACCCTGCGCTGCAGCACTACAAGTACCAGCTCGGCAAGGGCGCTGAGGCTCTGGCCACGGGCGAGGGAGGCGCGCCGGTGGTCGCCGTCAAGGAGTTCGGTAAGGGTCGGGTGGTCGGCCTCGGCTACCACAACTACGCGCTCTTCCCGCAGCTCAAGGCGCAGCGCGGCGAGCTGAACGAGAACTTCTGGGAGTACCTGTTCGGCCTTCTGATGCGCTCGGTG
>Ga0315288_10003427_pt1 | contig 20289 bp, 19 predicted proteins | sample YL17G11_20_MG_FD_203454 | JGI IMG/M metagenome (GOLD analysis project Ga0315288, IMG submission 203454) | Sediment microbial communities from Yellowstone Lake, YNP, Wyoming, USA - YL17G11_20 | ecosystem: Environmental > Aquatic > Freshwater > Lake > Sediment | place: USA: Wyoming | collected... | reverse complement strand
TATTAGGTGCCGCGGGCCTGGCGATCGGTCTGGCTCTGCAGGGCTCTCTGGCAAATTTCGCAGCGGGCGTGCTGATGATTATATTCAAGCCAATGAAGGTAGGCGACTTCGTTGAAATCGGCGGCATCAAGGGGACTGTGCAGGAGATACAAATCTTCAACACCCTCATCGATACCCCGGATAACATACGGGCCATCATCCCCAACGCCAAGGTGACCAGCGACAATATCAAGAATTATTCGACTAATGGAACCAGACGCGTTGACCTGGTCATAGGAGTCTCTTATGAAGATGACCTGAAAAAAGCCCAGGAGGTGATGGAGCGAGTGCTGGCCGGCGACAGCAGAGTGCTTAAAAACCCGCCTGCGAAGGTGGCGGTCTTCGAGCTGGCCGAAAGCAGTGTCAACTTCGTTGTCCGGCCATGGGTCAAGGAGGCTGATTACTGGGATGTCTATTGCGACGCGACCGGCAGGATCAAAATGGCCCTCGACGACGCCGGCATAACGATGCCCTTCCCCCAGCGCGATATCCATATCAAGGACGGCCTTTCTCAAAGACCGGTCAGGTCCTAACCGCTGCAAAAGCCGTTGTGATTTCGTAGCTGGGCATACGAAAAATCAGTGTCTTGCGCCGAAATTTCTGGATACTCGGCTCCGGGACTGTACAATTGTGCTTGCCGGTGTTGGCCGTCAGAAATGTCAATAGTCATTGAAAGGGCGAATAAATGAAAGCTGTGAAAAGCATTACTCTTTTGTGTTTGTTGGTTTTGTGTTCGCTGGCTATCGCAGGATGCAGCCATAAGAAAGAGACTGTTGTCCCGACCGATCAGAAGACCGACGAGAACAAAGCCATCAGCCAGGTCAAGGCCGAAGCGGAGAAAATGGACGCCCCCCAGTTGAGAGCAGCCGCCCTGAAATGTAAGGAAGCCCTCGAAGCCAAGAGCGCCGAGGTTGACAAACTCGCCAAGGAGCTTATGCAGAGCATGGTTGCTGATAAGTCGGGCGATAAAGTAAAAGACCTCAATGCCCGGATGACCGCGCTGAACAAATCCGCAGAGGCGCTCGGTGAACAGTTCCAGGTATATTATGACAAGTTGAAGGCAAAAGGCGGCGATTTGTCCGGCCTTGACCTCAAATAGCCGGATAGCTGCAAGTAACCGTTCTTTTTCATTGAATCCACCTTCTCTGTGAAGGCGCTCCGTCTGCGATACATCTTCACTTGGGGGCGAAAGTGCGCCGAGTGCCGGTGCCGCTGATGACTGATTGTTGACTCTGTGCTTCCTCCACGGGGGGCAGATATCCACGGGTAGTCTATCGAAATGAGTCCGAAAACCCGGATGCGCCAATCCCGCCCGCTCGCAACACCCTTCAATCAACTCCCGGCTCTCAAATACCCCGAACCCCCACAAAACTAATAACCGCTTGTTTATAGGGCTACTTAAAAGACCTTCTTCAGTCATCCTCTGGGCCTTAAAGCCCGCCCCTTGTTGAGCCGAACCTATTGCTAAGGAAGCGCTGCGAAACTCAGCGCACCTTCACGGAGAAAGTACAAACGATGGCCGACAACGAGCAGCGACATAGAAGATTGCGCCTGCTTGCCAGGAGACTGAACAAAGATCGCAGGAAGCAGGCGAAACAAATAGACATACTCTGCAATGACTTTATTGCCGCACAGAGAGACTTCATCAAGAAGCTCAACGCCGTGAGCTTTGCAGCGAGCTTCTACGAGTCGATCATTGGCGCAAGCGACTTGAGCAGTCTGCTCTACGCCGCCGTCAGGCTCGTCAAAGAAGAGATCGACGATGCAAATGTCACCCTCTTCCTGCGTCGGGCGGACGATTTCGAGCTGCATATATTCGAAAGCTCCACGCCCATCGCATTTGAAAAGCAGAGCCTGGAGAATTGCTTCAATCCCGACCTGATGGACAACATCTGCAAGGCGAACAAAGTCTGCGACCTCAATGATATGTTTGCAATGGGTCTGCAGGGCAATCTGGTCGGGCTGAACAAGATCTCCGCCATCACGGTTCCTCTGGGCCGGCTCGGCTCATCACTTGGCTTCATACTTATCTATCGCTCATCTCAGAACAAGATCGCCGCCGCCGACCTAATCAACGTCTGCGCCGTAACGTCGGGCCTTTCCCGCGCGATACAATGCTGCCAGGAGCTTCTGCACCCGGCTGACTGACGGGCCACTGCGATTTCCAGAGACAAGGCGGCTATTGCTTCTGTTGTCCGGGCTCTTTGACTCCGGCGGCCGCGGCCGCGGCGCGAAGCCTGTCGCCCGCCGGACCGGGAGACTTATTGAACAGGACATCTAACAGTCCCGGATACTCCCCCAGGCAAGCCAATGCTCGAGCCCAGCGGTCCGCGTTTTCTCGCCGGAGCGAGTCGGCCAGACCCAAGCAAATTGCCAGATAGGCGGCGCGGGCCCGCTGCTCCGTTGTGGCCTCATCGCCCAGCCCGGCCTTGATTTGCGGCCCCAGCTCCAATTGAAGGGCACTAACCTGCTGCGACAGGCTCGGCAGCGTTTCAACATTGCTAAGCTTCTGAATCCGGATGCGATAGATGGTTTTGCCGTCTCGGCTGATCTTCCCCCCGCCGTTCTCGGCGATAACGCGACCGGCTGCTTCAATCATTCTATCAGCAAAGCTGGTAATGGTTTCATCCTCAGGCATGCCCGGCCGAGTAATGTTGTGATACCGATCCTGGATCTTCCAGCCCTGCTGCTGCATCCAGCGGCAGCCCTTGATTACGCCGACGATGGTGGCGGCGGTGGCCGCGTTGTTGTCGGCGTCCCAGCCGAAATTGAAGGCGTGCCTCAGCGTCTCGACGAAATCGCCCCCGCCGTAGAGCAAAGCGGCAACAGTTGCAGCGGTGCAGAGTTCGTAGCCGTTCTGGTTGCGCGTTCTGCTCTCGTAGAGCGTGTATTTGTCCCTGATCAGGCCGCGGGTGGTGCGCCAGTCTTGCGGGTATTGCCTGTGCCAGCCGCGAACGTCCGCGACAATCGGCCCAAGCTGACTTCTGCGGTCGATAGATGCCAGGCCCGCGTCAAACCGAAACATCCCGCCGCACCAGCCAATCCACGATCCGAGTGTGACTAATCTTGGTAGTGCGTTTTTTTGCTTGAGACGGTTGCTCAAACAACGTAGATTATTCAAACTGACCGCTTCGCCTTGTCATACCTGCGAAAGCAGGTATCCAGTAGTGTGGCGGGTGAGTGGATTCCCGCTTTCGCGGGAATGACACACTGTGTTATATTGCTGTCGCACAAGGACTTATCGTGCCGTTTCGTTGAAAACCGGTCAGTTTGAGTAAATTATTGGGAGCCGTCGCATTTTGACCTTCGACATCATCTGGTTGGCGGCGAAGGATTCGATATTGAGTATTGGACGCTCGTCCAGGGAGGTGTTTGTGTATGGGCTTCAAAGCCTTTATCTATGCACTGTTTTCTTCTGTTGCGCTGGCAACGGTTTCCGCGGAATCGCTTCCTGTCTATTTCGGAACCTACACGCAAGGAGAGAATTCCGGCAAGGGGATTTACCGCAGCGTGCTCAATCTCGAGACGGGAAAGCTCTCCGATCCGGTTCTTGTGGCCGAGGCCCAAAATCCGTCATTTCTCGAGATTCATCCCAACGGGAAGTTCCTGTATGCCGTCAGTGAGGCCGGCGGAGCCGGCACTGTCGGCGCCTATGCCATCGACGCGGACGCGGAAAACCTCAAGTTCCTCAACGAACAGCCGTCCGGCGGCGCAGGCCCCTGCCATGTCAGTATCGATCACACGGGCAGAAACCTGTTGGTCGCCAACTACGGCAGCGGGAGCGCCGCGGTGATTCCCATCAAATCGGACGGCAGACTTGCAGAACCGACCGGCTCTGCGCAGCACGAAGGTTCCAGTGTGAACCCAAAGCGCCAGAGCGGACCCCATGCACATTCGATCAACGTCAGCCCCGACAACCGCTTCGCCTTCGTCCCCGACCTCGGAATCGACAAGATTATGATTTACAGGCTGGACGTTGAAAAAGGGACAATCTTCGCCAATACTCCTCCCTGTGCACAGGTCAAGCCCGGCTCTGGCCCGCGGCACTTTGCCTTCCACCCGAATGGAAACTACGCTTACGTCATCAACGAGCTCGATTGCGCGGTGACTGCCTTTGCCTACGAGTCAGCCTCGGGCGCCCTGACCGAGATTCAGACCATCACGACTCTGCCGAGCGGCTTTGACGGGGCAAATACGTGTGCTGAGGTGCGCGTGCACCCGGGCGGGAAGTTTCTGTATGGCTCGAACCGCGGGCACGATAGCATTGTGGTTTACAGGGTCGATTTGGGCAAAGGCACGCTGACTCTCGTCGAGCACGAGACCGCCGATATCAAAACGCCGCGGAACTTCAATATCGACCCGACAGGCAAGTTCTGCTTGGTCGCCAACCAGGACAGCGACAGCGTCGTTGTCTTCCGGATCGACCGCCAAACCGGTGCGCTCGAGCCGACGGGGCACAGGATTGCCGTCCCAAAGCCTGTCTGTGTCCGGTTTCCAAGACCGGATAGCGACGTCTTTGTGCGCATCCTCGTCGCCTATCACTCGCGCACCGGCAACACGGAGCAAATGGCCCGCGCCGCCGTTGAAGGAGCCAGGCGCGTGCCGGGAGCGGCCGCCACGTTAAAGAAGGTTGCCGAAGTGTCCAAAGACGATCTTGACGCCGCCGACGGCATCATCCTGGGCTGCCCCACTTACTTTGCCAACGTCCCCGGCGAGATGAAAACGATCATCGACGATTGGAACTGGAAAATGAACGTGGACTTCACCGACAAGGTGGGCGGCGCCTTTGCCACGGCGGGAGGTCAGGTGGGTGGTCAGGAGCACGTCGTGGTCTCCCTCCTTTTGTTCATGTTGAACAACCGGATGGTGGTGGCAGGTCCGCTCTATCGAAACGAAAAGACCGGCAGCATCTGGGCCGAACCGGGCGCCGCCGCCGTTACCGGGCCGCTCGATCCGGGCGTGGGCGAAGGAGAGCTTGACGGCGCCCGCCGGCTCGGCGAGCGTGTGGCCCGTCTGGCGACAAAAATGAGAGCCCGGTGACCTGCATCTCCAATCATCCGCTCCACAGGAGCGGCTCGTTTTATTATCACTGCGACTGGCACGCTATTGGACTGTTCCCAAGGCCATGTTTTGTCTTGACGTGGAGACCCTGATGCTACAAAATGCCGCAAGTAAAGAGATTCGGATTATGCGAACCATGCAGCGAACACAAACAACGGTCGGTGCCGAACGAGGCCTGTTATTCTCTACCCCCGCCGTGAGCAAAACATTCGGGTCCTACGAGATCGTCCATACCGACGCGTTCCATTGGCTTGACAAGGCTCAACCCTCTTCGATCCACGCGGTAGTTACGGATCCACCTTATGGTCTTATCGAATATACACCCGTCCAGTTGGAGAAAATGCGGAATGGGCAAGGCGGCGTCTGGCGCATCCCTCCGTCCTTCGACGGCTGCCGGCGCAGGCCCCTCCCTCGCTTCACGGTTCTCACCGAAGCCGATCGCTTGGAGCTGCGGGCCTTCTTCAAGCGCCTTGCGGAGGGTTTGCTTCGAGCGCTGGTGCCGGGCGCGCATGTGTTTATCGCGACGAATCCCCTGATGTCCTACCTTGTGTACGAACCATTCATCTCGGTCGGATTTGAAAAACGGGGCGAGATCATTCGCGTGGTCCATACTCTGCGCGGCGGCGACAGACCCAAGAACGCTCACAACGAATTCCCGGAAATTTCCGTTATGCCGAAATCCTGCTGGGAACCTTGGGGCCTCTTTCGCAAACCGTGCGAGGGACGGGTCCAGGACAACTTAAGAAAGTGGAAGACAGGCGGCCTGATGCGGATTTCCGCGGATGAACCGTTCAAGGATCTCATCTACTCGTCCCCTGCGCGCGGCATCGAGCGAGAGATCGCCCCGCACCCGTCTGTCAAACCCCAACATTTCCTGCGCCAACTGGTCCGGGCTGCCTTGCCTCTCTCTGAAGGCGTAATCCTTGACCCATTCATGGGTTCCGGCTCCACTATCGCCGCCGCCGCCGCCTGTGGCCTGCGCAGCATCGGCTTGGAAGTGAACACGCTGTACTTTGAACTCGCAACCAAGGCTATCCCTGCCCTGGCCCAATACATTCCCCATGAGGTCAACGGAAATGGTGCGAAAAAATGACTGCAACTCGGATGTCCCCCTCCCACCCGGTCTTACGCTTGGCGCGATTCTCAAAGCAGTAAACTATATCGAGCGAGAACTGGCGAATCTTCTTGAAATTTACTATGAACAAATGAATGTCTTTAGTGCGATCGTCGGTATTTTCGGCACGAAGGCTTTGGACTCGGTGAGCAATTACGAGAAGCACCGCCACGCGGATACCGCTCAACAACGTTTTCCCGATCTATGCCGGCGCGGTTTTGGCCCAGCGGATCCGCACAATTGCCTTGAGAGCAAAGGGAGCAAGCGACCATGGGCCATACAGTCGCATTATGATCATCCTGGCTGGTACATCATTTGGCGGTATCTCGTCGATCCAACGGAGTCGCTTGAACAGGACAAGCCAGTGATCATCTGGCGCGTCGACGTGATTTTCCTGCAGAAGGCGGATTGGAAATACGAGAAAAGTAGCGCCGGTGAGACCGGCGGCGGTAGAACTCATACCTTCGGAGTGCGAAATGCCGCACAGAAACTCAGAGGTCACGCGATTTACCAACGAAGGGATGTTATCATCCGTGATGGCAAGCCCGTTCCCCGAAACGGTGATCCGGAGTGAATTCGCCGCGGAAAATCTTGGTCGTCAGTGGATTGGCATTGATATTTCGCCGACGGCGTGCCGGCGCTTCTCGTAATTGCTCGCTGTTACTTTGTTCTGTTGAGCAGCGCCAAGGCTAATTGCCGGAGCGTGTCGGCCCTTTTGCCGAACGGCCCCAATACCGCGACCGCTTCGTCGGTCAGCTTGCTCAGGAGCTGCCTTGCCTTTTCAATTCCAACGACGGCCGGGTAGGTGCACTTGGCAGCCCTTGCGTCTTTGCCTGCGGTCTTGCCCAATTCCTCGCTCGATGCGCTTACGTCGAGGATATCGTCTGCTATCTGAAAGCCCAGGCCGATCTTCAGGCCGTAATCACATAACAGATCGAGCTGCTCTTCAACAGCGCCGCCGCAAACAGCCCCCATTGCAGCGGCACAGCGGAACATCTTGGCGGTTTTGTTGGTGTGAATATATTCGAGAATCTCCCTGCTGCAGGCCGTGTTCTGAGCCTTGAGGTCTGCAATCTGTCCGGCGATCATACCGGACGGCCCGGCGTCCTGAGCTAATTGAGCAATCAATCGCACGGCAGTATCGGGCCTGTCGATTTGCTTTGCCAGAATCTCAAACGCAAGCGTCAAGAGTGCATCGCCCGTGAGAATCGCAGTCGCCTCGTCGAAGGCCTTGTGGCAGGTCGGGACGCCTCGACGAAGGTCATCGTCGTCCATCGCCGGCAAGTCGTCGTGGACAAGTGAATAGGTGTGCACCATTTCGACCGCCGCGGCTGCGACTTCGGCGTTGCGGTTCACCCGCCCCGCGACAAGCTCACAACACCACAGCACCAACGCAGAGCGGACCCGCTTGCCTGGCGTCTCAAGGGTGTATCGCAGCGCTTCTTTGAGGTCGCCGTCTATGCGGTTTTCATTCGCCAGGAGCTGCTTCAAAGTGCGGTTGACTAACCGCACCTTGCCGCTTAGTTCAGAGTTGAAATCAGTATCCGGCATCTCGTACAGTGCAAAACCAATAGCTGTTGACAGTTGGTTATCAAGCGTATAAATAGTAAACGCCAATATGCGCAATGTAAATAGTGAGCTGGGAATGATTCTGATTCTTGGGGTAACCGCATCGGGCAAGGGTCGCCTGGCTTTTGACCTGGCCGACAGTATGGGTGCTGAGATTATCAGCATCGACTCGATGAAGGTCTATCGAAGAATGAATATCGGCACGGGCAAGCCGCCCGATGAGGTCCGCCGGCGAATCAAATGCCATTTGATCGACATAGTTGAGCCGAGCGATTCCTTCAGCGTTGGGACTTTTCTCGATGCCGCCCTGCACGCCATAGAGCAAATAAGAAGCCGTAACCGACCTGTCGTCGCGGTCGGCGGGACTGCTTTGTACATAAAGGCCCTGCTGTATGGTCTTTTTGAAGGGCCGCCCAGCGATGAACAAATACGAACCCGATTGAAGGCACAAGCGCAAGCCGAGGGCCTGGACGAGCTGCACCGCCAACTAAGAGAAATCGACCCGGATGCAGCAGAGCGAATTCACCCCAACGACGCCAAACGCATAATCCGTGCCCTGGAAGTGCACCAGATTACCGGCAGACCAATATCGAGCCTCCAGCAACAGTGGCCGGAGGGCGGAGGCCGGACGTCAGAAGTCGGGGATCGAGAATCGAGTATCAAGAATCGAGCATCAAGACACAACTGGACGATAATCGGGCTGCGACGCGAGAAAACCGAAGAAAACAAAAGGATAAACGCCAGAGCGAAGCGGATGATCGACGTGGGACTCGTCGATGAAGTCAAGGCCCTGCTGGCGGAAGACAGGCCGTTGAGCAAGCAGGCCCGCTGCGCTATCGGGTACGCCGAGATAATCGAACACTTGGCCGGCCGGATGAGTCTGGAAGAGGCGGTCGAGCTGATAAAGAAAAACACCCGCCGATTGGCAAAGGGCCAGCGAACTTGGTTTAAGACGTTCAAGAACGTCAACTGGCTCGACGTCGTACCTGAAGAACCAGCCGAAGAAATCCTCGACCGCGCCAAAACGCTGCTGAAGGATGCGCGGTAGTCGCGCCGCGATGCAAGGCAAACCAGGCCGCCTCACAAGCCGGTGCGGAAGGCCGGTGCCTATTCAAACGGTCTGCAATTGCTCCTGCGCCCGCAGGATGGCTGCGGCGTCGCCCAGGACGATCTGCTTTACCAGGCTGGCCGGGACCACCGTAACGCCCATACGGAAGACCTTTTCCTCGACCATCGAGGCAATCGTCCGGGCCGTCTGCTGAGGAATCCCGTGCTTGGCCGCCAGGCCCCGCACTATTATCGACTTATCCCACCGGCACTTGCCGTCCGTATCATCGGCCCGGGCAAGCAGCTCGGCGTCCATCAGCTCGCGGACATCAACTGAAGCAACCTGGATTCGCGAGCGCTTGACTCTCCGCTCAAAATGGTATTCACTCAGAGCGATAGCAGCTTCTTCATGTCCCGTGGCCGTGAGCACCGCCTTGATTATCGAGAATATCTCGCTGCTCGTCACGTCGCGCCGATCCTGCCTGTGATAAAGATAATAGGTCACCACCTCGGCAAGCTGCTCGGCCAGGTACATATCCGCCTGGTCGATGCTCGCAAGGGCGTTGCTGATGGTCCCCATTACCTTGGTATGCAGGTATTCCTCGATGGAGCCATCTTCTTTTATGACCTTGAGCTGCGTCTGCATCCGTTCCTTACTGCGAAATTCCTCGAATTACTCTTCAAAGAGCATCGGCTGACCGATAGGCTCAGCCTGCTTGATTACCTCACTGACCTCTTTAATCAGCTCGCCGGCATCCCTGAAGTCACGATAGACGCTGGCGAACCGAATGTATGCCACCTTATCGACCCTGCCGAGCTGCTCCATCACGCTTTCGCCGATGAAAGCCGATGTAACCTCCTTATCGAAACTCCGAAAAACCTTCTCTTCCACCCTATCGCCGATTTGCTGAATCTGTTCTGCCGAAACAGGTCTCTTGTAACAAGCCTTCTGCAAACCGCCGATTATCTTGTCCCTCTCATAAGGAACGCGGGACCTGTCTTTTTTTACAACCCAGAGCTTGAAGCTCTCGCCCACTTTCTCATAGGTTGTAAAACGTCTCTTGCATGCCAGGCATTGCCGCCGCCGCCTGATGACTCTTCCTCCATCGCTCGAACGCGAATCGATAACCTTATCCCGGTCTTCCTTGCAAAATGGACATCTCATTTCGTACCTCGCACCTCGCGTCGCCTCGGCTGTTCGAGAAACATTTCCGCACGTTGGCCCGGCAGTCCACGAGATACGCCCCTTGAGGCCCATCATAAGATACACTACATCTTGACAACACCCCTATTCTAAGACCAACATATAGTATGTCAAAAAAAATCTTGGGTTTCAGAAAAATAATCCAACAACAATCTCAGGTTTTTGTTTTCGGGCAGGAGTGATTCGCAGTCATACAAGCACTTAGGATAAGGAATGTGGCTGAAGAAGAAATCACAGCGGTGTATCTCGGCCGTTTCTTCAAAAAAGAGCCTCTGCGCAGGATGCGCAGAGGCCAACTCGGAAAGAAACTTATATAGCCCCCTCAAAAGCCCCGGCCCAAAGTTTCACGTCGCCGCCAAGACTTTCTTATTTGCTCCTGCCTCGTTCGTGGTTCACCATTCTTTTAGCCCAACTCGGCAGGATCAAACGGTTGAGCCTGACTTTTCGGTTGATGGGCTTGCCGGACTTCTGCCCCGGCTCAGGCCGCTTTATTCGCCCAACCTCAAGTAAAGTGTAATACATAAACCGTGGCGGGCCAAATCACGGTGAAGGCTTTTCGGCGTTTTTTTTACAGCCCGATAAGGCCGATGATCAAGGCCCGTCGCCCGGAGAAAATCCCGCATACCAATACAGAAAATTCGGATTCTGCACGGCCTCGCCATACTTTTTGAAATGAGTCTCGGCTGCCCGGTCAGACCTCTTCAATCGTGGCCTTGCTCTTGAGCCCGTCAATAAACCCGTTAACGGCCTCTTCTCGAATCTGGCCCTTGAGAGTGTCGATTATCCGGGCCTTCACTTCTTCGAGTCCTGCCACGGTCGCAGGTTTCCTGGCATACACCTTGGCTATGTGAAATCCGAAGCGCGTCCGAAAAACGTTGCTTACTTCTCCGACGCCAAGATTGAAGACAACGTCCTCAAACTCCTCCACCATTTGGCCTTTGGCGACATTGCCCAGGTCGCCGCCGCCGTCGGCACAATCGGTGTGCTTATCAACCACCACTTCAAAAGGCGCCCCATTTTTCAATTCATCTTGCGCATCTCTTATAGCGTTGTAGGCAGTTTCTTCGTCAGTCTGCCAGTTCACGTATTTGACAATGTGAGCGACTCTGGCCTGCTCACCATAGGTGAATTGCTCCTTATTCCGGTCGTAGTATTCACGGATAGCGGCTTTTGAAGGCTCCGGCAGGTCTTTGCACACTCCTTCCAGTTTCCGCCGAACGCGCATCTGCAGCTCGATAGCTTCTTTTATCTTTGCGTCATCTTTGCCGTCAAAATCCTTGTAGATTTGTTCCGGGTCCGCGTACTGCTCTTTCAGTTTGGCCAGGGCGGAGTCAATCTCGTCCTTGGGTATTTGCGGCCCGTTCCGCCGGACTTCCTGATTGATCAGGATTCTCTCAAGCACATTCTCTTTGGACCAGTCAAGCAGTTGAGCCTCTCGTTCCTCGGCGCTTTGGTCCTTAAAAACCGTTTCGTATTCCGGCCTTAGACGCTCGGCCTCCTGTTTTATCAGCGCATCTTCTATTCTTTCGCCATTAACAATCAAAACCATATCTTGCACCTCACATCCAAAATTTCGCCCAATTCCGAGCGATTTGCGTTCTGTCTCTATCCCTTTGCCTTCGCATACCAGTCGGGGTCTCTGGCCAGGTTTTCTCTTGCTTCTTGCGTCATCATTTCAAACGCAGGGTGAGTGCTCCGCCAGGCCCGCTCGGTGAAGGGGCTTCGGCGCATCTTCTCCACTTCACGGGCCACCTCTTTGAAATAGCTGCCGTAGATGTGCAGCGAGTCGCTGATGTCAACGTACCTGCCGACCCTCACAGGCTCGCCTCTGGCCTGCGATATGCGCTCGGCGATTGTCTTTTGCAGGTCGGTAAGGGCATAGACGTTCATAAACCACGCCTTGTAGAGGTCCCTGCTGCGCCAGTGCGTATTCATATTGAGCGCCAGCTCGCCGGCTTCGTTCGCCACGAGGCGGCACCATATCCTCTGGAGGCAGGGCGGATCGTCGGTATCAGGGTCTGCGGTCGGCATCCAGGTTATCGCCTGCGCCCGCCGGCTGTGCCCGGCCTTAGATAGGCAGTCGATAATGTACTGAATCTGATTGACTTGCCCGAAGGGCCTGGGCGAATCGGCGTTGCGTATATCTTCGACGGGGCTGTACGCAAACAATCGCTCGTGATATGTATAAGTCCACTTTCCCGCAGCGGGGTCGATCCAGTGGTCGTGAATTCCGCCGATCACTTCCTGCCGATATGATTCAAGCTCTTCGGGTCCGCCGGGGAAGTTCTTATGAATCCGAGGCTCGCAAAATGGGTCGCTTACGGCGACCATAACCGTTGCATCCCTGCTCGGCGGGTCATCGGGCTTATCGTACTGGGTTTTCACCTCAAGACCCTCGTCCCACACCGCCAGGACGGCCTTCTCCCACGCCTCCGGAAGGCAGTCGGCAGTTATCGAAATTGCAGGTATGTTGGCCGTTGATGCAGCCGTACTCATTGCGACGTTCCTCCAGAGAGTGACTCGGTCGTGATGCGCCCCGTTAGAAATTCTTAAGGTCGATTTCTTGCGGTTTGATATTGTACATTTGCTGATACTTTTCGGGCAGGTCGGCCAGGGCCCTTGTGGCCAGATAGGCGTATTTAGTCCCCGGCCAGCGCTGCTTTATATCGCGGCACTTGCGAACCATCTCGCCATAAGTCATCACCGGCAGTCTTCCCATACTTCGTTGAGTAACAACCCACTCCCAGAGCTTTTGCACCTCCACCTCTTCTTCGAATTCAAGTTTCCTGAACTGCGGCATCGGCGGCTCGGTGGGGGCGGTCGGCTGGACCATCGGGTTCTGAGTGGGCTGCTGAGCGGCTGTATCCTGCTGCGCTGCGGGAGCCGCCTGGTTTGCCTCCACAGGCTGCGGCTCGGCGTTCAGCCTTTGCCGGTCGCTCTTGACGACATCGTAGAAACCCTTCTGCGGCTCCTGGGGCTTCGGCTCACCGCCGCCCTTGAACATACCTATCAGGACTATGACGATTACGACCGCAACGGCCGCTGCGGCTACTTTTAGCCAAAACGTATTCATAATCATCCGCCCCTTCTTGCATTGATTATCAATCATCCATAACGTACAATTGTATTTTACCGCTCAGCCGGCTCTTTTCAATTGCAAATATCACAGTTCCGTCTATCGTGGGACGAAGATTCGCGCGTGGCGGACAAGGCAAAATACGGTCGATTTGAGATGTTCACAGGGCTGATAGAGGCAATTTGTACGGTGAAAACCGCCCAGGCGGGCGCAAAGGCAATGCTGCTGACCGTCGATTTGGGCGACTTGGCCAACGACGCTAAGATCGGCGACAGCATCGCCGTAAACGGGGTGTGCCTGACCATCGCCAAAATGGCCGGCAGCTCGGCAACCTTCGAGATAAGCGCCGAGACCCTGGCGAAATCCACGCTCAGCCGTCTGCGGGCCGGCTCAAAGGTCAACGCCGAGTCCGCCCTCAAGGCCACAGGCCGATTCGGGGGCCATTTCGTTCAGGGCCACATCGACGGCACGGCGACGGTCAAGTCGATTGAGAGGCACGGCGAATTTGCCGATATAAGGTTTGCCGCCGGGCCTGAATTGCTCGGCCAAATGGTGGTCAAAGGCTCGGTGGGCGTCGATGGAGTCTCTTTGACGATAGCAGCGACGGACCGCGATAGCTTCACCGTCGCTCTGATACCGCAGACGCTCAAAGGAACTACCCTCGGAACGGCAAAAATCGGCGATTTGGTGAATATCGAAACCGACATAATCGTTAAGACGATAAAAAAGCAGCTTGAGAACATTTTGCCGCAGGGCGGGGCATTATCGGTCGAAAAGCTGAAGGAATTGGGCTTTTAGGCAATATTCTTGGCGAATTGGAAAAGCCGGATGGCGTAATGAAGGAAAACGGGCACAATTCGATAGCCGAGCAGCCGGTCATCGGGGTAACGATGGGCGATGCGGCGGGTATCGGTCCGGAGGTGGTTGTCAAGGCGCTGGCGGACCCGGAGGTCCGCAAGGCGGCGAAGTATGTCATATTCGGGATGAATGAGCAGCTCTGCTATGTCGCCGACGCCGCGGAGATCGAGCCATTCTGGGGGCGCCACCAGCACGAGAAGATCAGCCGGGAGTATCCGTATAAGGTCGTCGTGGCGGACTACGACGAGTACTCGGTGCCCTCCTGGATACGGGGGCCGAGCAAGATCGCCGGCGAGGCGTCCATAAGGTTCTGCATAGATGCAATAGATGCGGCGAAGGATGGCCTCATTGACGCAGTCGTCACCGCGCCTATCAGTAAGACAAGCTGGAAGCTGGCGGGGGCGGACTGGCCCGGCCATACCGAGATGCTGGCCGCACGGTGCAAATCGCCGCGAAAGGCGATGATGTTCATCGCGGGGCCGTTGAAAGTGGCCCTGGCGACGATTCACGAGGCGCTTTTCGAGGTCCGGCACAAGTTCACTATCGGCTGCGTCTTCGAGCCGATCGACCTGTTGAACGACGCCCTGAAAATGTACTTCGACCTTGAGCGCCCCAGGATTGGCGTGGCTGCGCTGAATCCGCACGCCGGCGAGAATGGCCAGTTCGGCGATGAAGAGCAGCGAATCATTACGCCCGCAATCACGCTGGCAAGGCATCACGGGATAAACTGCATCGGGCCGGTCAGCGCCGATACGCTGTTTCTTAGGGCCGCACGCGGTGATTTCGACGGCGTCGTGGCAATGTATCACGACCAGGGTATGATCCCGGTGAAGCTGCTTGCCTTCACCCACGCGGTCAATGTAACTTTAGGCATACCCATCATCCGCACGTCGCCCTGCCACGGGACGGCTTTCGACATTGCAGGCGAAGGCATCGCTGACCCTGCCAGCATGAAAGCGGCGATTATGACAGCGGTTCGAATGGTAAAAACTAAGAAGGATTTAGAATTGAGAGTTCAGAATTCGGAATTGTGATTTAGCGATGGCCGAGTCAGAGATGAAGCGTGGCTGCAATTATTCATTATAGATTCCTCAAACTGAGCGATCCCCTGTGTCGTCCCTGCGAAAGCAGGGATCCAGCGGCGTGTCGGGTGAGTGGATTCCCGCTCCTTCGACCTCGCTCAGGACAAGTTTCGAGGGAATGACACGTTACGGTATCTTGCTGTCGGATAAAGACTTATCGTGCTATTCTCTTGAAAATCGGTCAGTTTGAGCAATTGTAAATTACCGTGATGCAAACGAAGCGTCAAATCCAGCAGTTGCTTGCGACGGCGGGCGTATCGGCAAACAGGCAGCTCGGCCAGCATTTCCTGATCGATTTGAACCTGATGCGTCTGCTCATAGACTCGGCCGAGATTACAGGCGAAGATATTGTGCTCGAGGTGGGCTGCGGGACCGGGTCTCTGACGGAGGGTCTTATTGAGAAGGCTGGCAGGGTCATCGCCGTGGAGATTGACCGCACGCTCGCCGAAATTGCAAGGATGCGGCTTGCCGGGACCCCAACTGTCGAGGTATTGAACGTCGATGTTCTCAAAAACAAAAGCTCCGTCAATCCGGCTGTGATAGAGGCCTTGGGCGCCGCGAGGAATAGCTGCGCTGGACGCACTCTCTTGGTGGCGAATTTGCCTTACAACATAGCATCGCCGCTGGTATTGAATCTGGCCACAGGCCCGGTTACGGCGGCTGGGATGTACGTTACGGTGCAGAAGGAGGTCGCCGAGCGGATGACGGCCGGGCCGGGCTGCGGCGAGTACGGCACACTTAGTATATTCTTAGGCGCGACCGGCGATGTGAGGCGAATAAGAGTCCTCAAGCCGAGCGTATTTTGGCCTCAGCCGCAGGTCGATTCCGCTATGGTCGCCTTCGTCCGGGACGAGGCAAAGGCAGGCAGAACTCAAGATATGGGGCTTTTTAGTGAGGTAGTGAAGCTTTTTATGGGTCATCGCCGCAAGACGCTCTCGGCGTGCACGAGATTCGCCCGCGGCAGGCTCGCGGAAATCGACAATTGGCCGGAAATCTTCGAGAAATGCTCCATCGATTCGGGCCATCGCCCGGAGCAGCTCCGCCCGGAGGACTACGTCGCCATCGCCAATGTGTGCTCGGCAAGGGGGGCGAATGCGTGAATCCGGCATGGTTCAATTCTGGGTGGCAACCTCAAGCGCAGCTTGGGGATGGCAAAACTCCGAAAGCGGCGCAACCATCCCCAAATCCTTCGGATTTGAGGCTGCCACACCGTACGGAGCCACAAATAATGTAACTCGGAACCTGACATACTTGAACCATACCGTGAATCCGGATCTTCGGGTCTGACGGCCGAAGCCTGCAAAATGCTGCTTCGGCGAAAAAAAGGGCCGTGTTTTCTCTTTGATAACTGCAATTTCGGCCCTTTAGTATTGCAGAAGAACGGCGTTTTGGGTAGAATAAGGTCTGCCGCAGGGCTTGCTCGAGACAACATAAGGACGCAAATTTGACGGAACAAAACGGTTGTCCGGCGCATCCTATCGGTGATAGTGGAAATTCACCCATATTGGTGATGGTGGTAATGCTATTTGTAAGCTGAAGGAGTATCTGTATGAACGGGCGAAAGGCGTTTACATTGGTGGAGCTGTTGGTGGTCATTGCCATAATTGCCCTATTGATGGCGATATTGATGCCGGCCTTGAGCCGCGTAAAAGAGCAGGGCAGGATGGTCAAGTGCCTGGCCAATATGAAACAGTGGAATTTGATCGCTGCGATGTACACCGAGGAAAATGGAGGCAAGTTCTGGCCTTCTGATCGCGACACCCCATGCTACTGGTGGATAAAGTACATTGAAGACAAATACAAAGACTGGAAGGCCAATAAACTGTGGTTCTGCCCGAGCGCCCAGAAGCCGGAGACAGACGAGAGGGGAGTCACGACAGCGGTGCTCAATATCTACAATGCCTGGGGCATATATAAGGACACGGGACGCAACGGGATAGCCGGCAGTTACGGGATAAACGGATACGTCCTGATACCTTATCCTCCGGGTGGCGGCGCGACAACATACGAGGGCGGTGTGTCCGTTCAGAACGGGTGGAAGACGGCCGGCGCCGCAGGATCGAACAACATACCGGTATTCACAGAGGCCCTGCGTTTTGACCTCTGGCCGCTTGATGGTACGGCGGACAGGAACAATTGTGCCCCTGCCGCGAGCGAATTTGCGGCTTGGTCGGGCAATAATATGGGCCGCTGCTGCATCAACCGCCACCAGGGATTCGTCAGCACCGCTTTTATGGATTTCAGCGCCAGAAAAGTCGCCCTGAAGGAATTGTACACCTTGAAGTGGCACAGGGCGTTCAACACGGGCGGGCCCTGGACGAAGGCAGGGCGCGTGACTCCTACGATGTGGCCGAAGTGGATAAGAAACTTCCCCGATTACTGATATCTCATTGGAGGGCCGCTGTTATGCGCGGCAATAAGAAGGCATTCACATTAGTCGAGCTTTTAGTTGTAATCGCCATTATTGCGCTATTGATGGCGATACTTATGCCCGCATTAAACAGGGTCCGAGAGCAGGGCAAAAGGGTCGTCTGCCTTAGCAACCTCAAGCAGTTGACTCTCGCCTGGATTATGTACGCGGACGAGAACGACGACAAGCTCGTCAACGGCGACACGGAGGAGTACACGGAGATATACGCCGCCGGCCGCCCATTCGACGACTCCCATTACAGGGAGAAGCCCTGGGTGAAAAAGGACTGGGGCGGGCCTCTTACCGAAGCCCAGAAAAAGCAGGCCATAATAGATGGGGCACTGTACGGGTACGCCAAGAACCTGAAGCTCTATAAATGCCCCACCGGCAGAACGACCCAGAACGAGTATCGCCTATATGCAATCGTGGATGCAATGAATTGCAAGGGCTGGACGGGCTTGAGCTATATGCCCGGCTCGGTGATGCTCAAGAAAAAAGGTCAAATACAAGAGTCCGCATACAGATTCGTCTTCATCGACGACGGCGGAACCGGCGGCTCTGCGCTGGGCGGGTGGACTTGCCACGTAAAACAGGAGAGATGGTGGGACCCGCCGCCCATCAGGCACGGCGACGGAACGACCTTTTCCTTTGCAGACGGGCGCAGCGAATACCGCAAGTGGAAGGACCCCCTGACCATTGAGTTCGGCAAGCGTGTTCCGCCCACAGCCGGCTCCGACGTGCAGGCGGGCAATGACGATATCCGCTGGACATCCATCGGCTCCTGGGGCTCCGCCGCAAGAAGATAGGATTCGAAAAAGCGCTTCGCTCTGCCCTGTCCAACATAGTGGTGTGTCAAATAATGGATGTCATTCTGAGTCCGCCGCAGGCGGACGAAGAATCTGGCCACCGAAGCGAGAAATCTCCATTATGAAAGCCAGATGCTTCGCCTCCTGCTCAGCCCTGTCCTGAGCTTGGCGAAGGGATGACAACCCCGCAAATCGTACGTGACAGAGCACTATTCCGTCAAATAACGCCGGTTTTGTGCCGGTGGCTGTGACATTCTATGTTGACGGCGACGGGGAGCGAGGCGATATGGCAGGGGGCGGTTTCTATCATAACAGCCAGCGCGGTTGTATCGCCGCCGAGTCCCTGCGGGCCTAAGCCGAGGGCATTTATCCGCGATAGCAGCTCCGCCTCAAGGGCGGCGTAGAATTTGTCGCTATTGCGGTCGGCCAGGTTTCTGCAAAGAGCCTTTTTGCTCAGCAGGCAGCTTAGCTCGAAATCGCCGCCAATCCCGACGCCGATGACAAACGGCGGGCAGGCGTCGGCCCCGGCAGTCCGCGCCACCTCAACAATCCAGGCGATTATCTCCTCCTTCTCGGCGGTGGGCTTGAACATTTTGAACTGGCTCTTATTCTCGCAGCCGCCGCCCTTGGCCATAACGGTCAGCTTCAATCTATCCCCCGGCACAATCGTATGATGGATTATGGCGGGCGCATTCGAGCCGGTGTTCGTCCGTCCGTTTAAGGGGTCTGCAACGACGCTCTTGCGCAGGTATCCCTTTTCGTAGCCCCGAGCAACGCCCGCATTGATTGCATCGGCGAGTGTCGCGTGCTTTTGGCCGGGGCGAGGTCTGACGGCAACGTCGGCGCCCTGCTCGACAAAGACAACCGCCAGGCCCGTATCCTGGCACAGAGGTATCCGCTCGTCCTTCGCCAGACGGGCGTTCTCGATTAGCTTGCCGAGGATTTTAGCGGCAGCGGGATTGGATTCGGCCCGCGCCGCTGTCTCAATAGCAGCCAGGACATCGCCGGGCAGCTCGTAACAGGCTGCTATGCAAAGCGACTCGACGGCCGCAGCGATCTTTTCAAATTCGATATATCGCACGCTAACCCGACATTCGGCCCCCAGCGGACAGATTCGTTCGCTACTCGATGACGACATCAAGGGTCTTGTGCTTTGTGTTGCCGACCGCGTCCTCGGCCTTAATCGTCAGCACGTGGGCGCCCTTAGGCAGGGCCTCTTTCGTATCTATCCTGATAGTGAAGCTCTCGTCGGTGGTGTCGTAAACCAGGTCGTCCGGGACGGTGCCAATCCAGTCGGCGTTGCTGTCGATTGTATATTCGACCTTCCCGATCGCGCTTAGCTGGTCGGAGACCTTGAACTTAAATACCCTGCAAGGCCCGGCCTCATCGACCAGCGATTTGACCTCGATCTCGCCGATAACAGGCCCTGTGTTGTCGATTACGACCGGCTCGCTTATCCTGCTGCCGGAGAGCTTGGTTGCGGTGGTATTGCTATTCTCGTCGCCGGCGGTGACCCGCACCTCGTAGCGTCCGTCCTCAACGGTCTTGCCGTCCCATTCGAAATTGTCCGCGGCAAGGTCGTCTTTCAGCTCGATCCAGCTCGTCCTGCCGACTTTTCTGAAATCTATCGTATAGACGAGCTTGTCGCTGTTATCGTCGTCGGCCTTGTAGCTGATCTTGAAGAATCCCTCCTTGCTCGGCCCTGTAACCCGCGCGACGTTCACCGATTCGACCTTCGGCGCCTGGTTCGGAACGGTGCTGGCAACGGCGACCTCGCGTATCACGGGGCTGCTGTCGCCGGATTTGCTCTGGAGTACGAGCTTATACTGACAGAACCTGCCCAGCGGACAATCCAACTGCACCGGCGCGGTGATCTCCCGCGGCTCAGTCCACTTCGAAAAAGTCGGGTCGTTCACGTCCTCGACATTGCCGCTGCGGGAGGCGACAAGGACCTTGCATCCGTTCGGGATGTCGGCCTCGATTTGGAGCTTGCCCCAGTTGGCCGGCTGGCCGGCGTCGATAA
>Ga0315288_10003426_pt1 | contig 20290 bp, 6 predicted proteins | sample YL17G11_20_MG_FD_203454 | JGI IMG/M metagenome (GOLD analysis project Ga0315288, IMG submission 203454) | Sediment microbial communities from Yellowstone Lake, YNP, Wyoming, USA - YL17G11_20 | ecosystem: Environmental > Aquatic > Freshwater > Lake > Sediment | place: USA: Wyoming | collected... | reverse complement strand
GGCCGTGTAGGAGAAGGTAACACTGACGCGCTCCAGAGGTGCCATGTAGGCGATGACCGCGGAATCGGAGTATACGTCGTCGACGAACAGGTGGACCGTCAGGTTCACCATGGGGGCCAGCGAGTGGTCGTAGACCGTGGCCGTGACGTTGGTCGTCTGGCCGTCGGCCAGCTCCTGGTCCTGTATGGCCATCCCTTCGAGGGCCGCGTCGGGCACGGGCCTCGGGGCCGCGTCCCCGGCGCCGAACAGGTAGAGGAACCCGCTGCTCCCGACCAAAAGCTCGTTTTGCGAGTCGACGTCCATATCGCCGGCCCTGATGGAGTTGTACCATCCGGCCCTGCTGCCCAATGATGCGCTGTACCAGAAAGGTTTCCCGGTGGACGCGTCCAGGGCCATGAGCCTGCCGTCCTTGAGCCCGGCCATGACCGCGAGCCGGCCGTCGGCCTGCAGGTCCGTGACCGTAAGACCCCATGCGGGCTCTCCCAGGTCGTGCTCCCAGGAGACCTCCCGGTCCTTGAGGCTGATGGAATAGACAGCGGTGTTCGTCCCCGCGTAGATCTCCCCGAGGCCATCCCCGTCGGTGTCCGCGATGGCAAGCCCCGCGGGCCACGAATCCAATGTCACGCCCCAGGCCATGGTCATGTTGTTGGCGTTGATGACGGTCAAATAGCCCATCTCGGTGCCCGCCACGAGCTCGGGCCACGGGTCGCCGTCGAGCTCACCTGCGGCCAAGCTGATGATGTGCGGGCCCAGTTCGAAGGTGCTGTTCATGGTCTTGCCGGTCGTCCCGTTCAGGAGGTAGACCTTGCTCCCGGAGCCCACAGCCACCTCGGTCTTCCCGTCCTTGTTCGCGTCCAGGACCTGGAACGCGATGGTCCAGTCACCAAAATCGTCGCTGCACCAGAGCTTTGAGATGGCCCCGGCATCATAGCTATAGGTGCAGAGCCGCTTGTCCCCCGAGCCCGCCACGATCTCTGGTGTACCGTCGTCGTTGACGTCGGCCACCTTGAGGCCGTAGAGGCTCGCGCCCATGCCGGACGCGTGCGCCTTGAGCTCTTTCGAGATGCCGTCGTAGACCCTCAGGTCGCCGGCCTCGGTGCCCAGCAACAGCTCCGGGGCGCCGTCCTGGTCTATGTCGCCGTAGGCTACTCCGTAGAGCCCGGCCCCGAGGCCTGGCAGGTGCGCCTTGGTCGTGAAGTCGATCATCGTGATGTTCCCCTGGTAAGTGGCACCGATGCCGAGCACGGTAATATTCCCGGTGACCGTCCCCAGGGCCGCCTCGAAAGCACCGTCCTTGTCAAGGTCACCGAGCGCGAAGCCCGTCAGGCCCCCGCCCATGGTCAGGCCCCCTATGGGCTCGAGGCCGCCGTCCCTCGCCCTGAAGGCCGCGATCCCGTCGATGGACCCGACCACCAGCTCGAGGCCGGGGTCCCTTGAGATATCGACCAGGCCAACGCGCCTCACCGCCGAGCCCGTCGATACGCTGCACTCCAGGGCCAGGTCCCAGCTCGCCGGCGCGTTGGGGTTCGTAACCGTGCCGACCACGTAGACCTCGCCGGACCGGTCGCCGTAGACGATCTCGGTCCCGCCGTCGTGGTCCACATCGCCGGCCGTCAGGTCGTCGACGTAGACATCGCCGAGCCTGAAGCTTGTCTCCGTCTCCATGGTCTTCGCCGCCAGGACGTATACCGTGCCGTCCTGCGCCGCAGCAAGGAGGTCCGGCTTACCGTCGTCCCCGACATCGGCAAGGGCCAGCGCATAGACCTCGAACAGCAGCATGGTCTTGCCCTCGGACCGCCCGTCCTTCCCGTCTAGAACATGGACCCAGCCATCGGAGCAGCCCGCGACGACCTCCATGGCCCCGTCGGAGTCCGTATCAGCGGCAAGCAGCCCGTAGCACGGGCCGTCGGAGACCTTGGCCTTCCATTCCAGGTCCTTCCCGACGCCCTTGAATGCGAAGACCCAGCCGTCGCCGTTGGACACGACGACCTCGGCGGAACCGTCGCGGTCCAGGTCGCCCACGGCGATGCCGAACGGGTTCGACCCCAAATCGTCGGACATGGCCACCGCGGACATATCGTCCTTGCCAGAACCGTTGGCCATCTTTTCGACCGTATAGGATTGCACGAAGCCCTCGGAGCCCCCGACCACGAGCTCGGGCCGGCCGTCGTTGTCCGTGTCGGCCACGGCCATGCTGTGGTACCTGCCGAGGTTGGTCCCCTGGCCCGCGAACCACTCGAGATGCACGAACTTCGACATGACGACGACCTTGCGCTCGGCCCGGTCGTTTTGCTCGTCCCTGTCGGAATAATTGTTGTCCGGATCGGCCTGGGCCACTATGAGCCAGGTCCCGTTGGATGGCGTCCAGTTCAGGGACACGGTCGTGGGCGTCGAGGTCGCCCTTACCGTCACGCGGCCCAGGTCCTGGCCCCCGAGGGTGCCTGACCCCGTGGGCTCGATCCAAATGTCGACGGTGACGTTGAGGGCCGCGACGGGCCCGGTGAGCTTGACCGGCACGGAGACCACCACGTCCCTGCCATCAACCAGCGGTTCCGGGGTCGTGATGGCACCCAGCGATATGTCCGGCGTCTGGGAGGGCGTCAGTAACCGAAGGATGTAGACGTAGCCGTCGCTCCCGACGGCCACCTCGAGCTTGCCGTCCTTGTCCAGGTCCCTGACGATTATGCTGTCGTAGAGCCCGATCCATTCGCCAAGATGGACCGACCACTTGATGGAAAGGTCCGTGATGTTCAGGGCCATGAGATATCCGTCGCCCGTTCCGACCATGACCTCCTGCGTGCCGTCCCCGTCGACGTCCGCGCAGGTCAGGCCCCAGGTCTGGTAGCCCAGGTCCTCGCTAGAAAGGTTCGGTATCAGCAAAAACCCCTTCAATGCCCGGACGTACCCATTGTACGATCCCACGAGGAGCTCTGGCCATCCGTCCCCTTCGACATCTCCGGCCGCAAGGCCGTAGGGCCCGTAGTCGTAGAACTGGTCGGTGACGCCGTGCATCTTTGGCCCCGCGATGATGGCCAGGTGACCATTGGTGTCCCCGGTCACGATCTCCGGGTATCCGTCCATGTCGATGTCCGTCGCTAATATGGCCCGGTCCTTCCCCTGGCCTCCGTAATAGCCGTCCTCGGCGGACATGTTGGCCCCGTTGAACGAATGGAGCGTCCCGCTCTCCGTGCCCACGATGACCTCCAATGACCCGTCATGGTCAATGTCCCCCACGGTCATGGGGGCCCGCATATGAGAGTTCCAGTTACTACCAGAATAGTACATGAGATCGTTGTAGGCCTTGACCGTCAGGTTCTGGGCCAGCACAGTGATGTTCTTCAGGTTCCCGGTCAATATCTCCTGCTGGCCGTCCTTGTCCAGGTCTGCAACGGTGACCGAGGCCTGGCTGTTGGGGATCGCAGAGCGCTGGCCCTCGATGGCGCCCGTCAAGGGGTCGATTACCGACAACAGGCCCTCGTTGCTCCCGCTCACGAGCTCCGTGATGCCGTCGCCGTCCCAGTCCAGGCCGTCCAGGCCGTAGGCCTCGTAGCCAATGTTTTGGACGACCTTCTCGACAGTGTAGTTCCTGCCGCCCGAGGGCTCCATGCTCATGATGGTCATGTTCGCCATGAGGGTCACGGCGACCTCGGGAAGGCCGTTGTCCCCGTCGAGGTCCCCGATGGCGATGCCCACGGGGTACTCCTTCCAATCGAGCCGGGCGCTGAATATCCCCGATTGCGCGGTGACGTTGAAGAGGGTGAAGTGGATCTTACCGTCCGGGTCCTCCTCTATGAGGAACATTTCGACCAGGCCGTCGCCATTGAGGTCCCCCAGCGAGACGGCGTCGAACCACCAGCCCTGCCAATCGATGTGCCATTTCTCGTCGAAATTGGTGGCGTTAAAGATGGTGATGACATTGCCCCGACGCATGACGACCTCGGGATAGGTGTCGTTGTCAATGTCCCGGACCACCATGTCAAAAACGGTGAAACCGTAGCCGTAGTGTGTCCACAGCGCCGCGAAAGTCGTTCGGTTGAGGCGCATGATTGCGGAGCCCCCTTCGTGGTCGGTGAAGGCCACGAGCAGCTGCACATCGCCGCTGCCCGTCATGTCGCCCGCCCTTATGATGGACACATCGTAGCCCCAGCCGACGTACGGGCCCATGGACGATGACAGGTTCAGGGTGAGCACCAGGTGCTTCCCGTCCCCGGACAGCGAGTTCCGAAGATAGGTCAGGTTGTTGGTGCCCTCCGGGGAGCAAAGGACGTCTTGCTGGCCATCGTTGTCGAAATCCACCAGGGCCATGGCATGGACAGGGACGCGCTCGTTGAGACGACCGATGGCCATGGGCGGGGCCAGCGGGTCCTTGATGTTGGCGCGAGAATAGACGTAGACTTGCCCATAGCCGTCCCCGACCACGATCTCCTCGTGGCCGTCCCCGTCAAGGTCGCCGGCGACCAAGGTGTGTACCCCGTCGGTGAGCTGCGGGCTCCTCCAGATGACCTTGTAGCTCGGCGGGTCCAGGACCTCGACGAACCCCTGGGCCGTCATGGTTGCCAGCTCCGGCAGGCTGTCGCCGTCCATGTCCACAGGCAGGAGCTCGTCGGCCTTCCCCCGGGGCGTCCCGAAGCCGGCCATGGACACGAAGGACGCGTAGTAAGCGGGATTGCCGACGGTCTTGGTAGACGGGTCGTTCGTTATATCGCGCTGGGCCGCGGGGCCGGCCTCGGCCCTCGGGCCCTGCATGAGGGCCGTGCCCAGGGGGGCCATGTCCGCCACTAACAGGACAAGAAGTAGGACCACCGCCGCCGATCCGCCGGAACGCTTGCCTGGGCTGCCCATCCTATCGACCTAGCTTGTACCAATCTAGCAATCCAATGGTACTGGTCTATAGATATGATAGAAAAGGTTATCAAAATTGCTATAAGGAAATATAGATAGACGGGCCCCCGGAGGACGGTATTACCGCCCATGTCAGGGGCCCGTCAAGGGTCGCTTCACTTCTTGAGCTTCCGGGCCTTCCTCTGGGCCGCCTTCTCCAGCTCCTTCCGCTCCTCCTCGGCCCTGTAGCGGCCGTAGAGGATGGCCACGCCAGCGGAAATCACCATGGACAGGGCCAGTATCACCATCAGGCCCGGGCCGTTGGCCAGAGACTCTGGCGTGACCGTCACGACGGTGCCTGACGAGGGCGCCGCCTTGACAGTGACCGCCTTGGTGGCCTCGACCGAGCTGCCGCCGCCCTTGGCGTCCACGACCAGGCTGTGGTCCCCGACGGTCGGTATCCAATCGACCCTGACCGCCGTGCTCTTGCCCGGCTCCACCAGGGCGACCTGGTAGCCGATGAGGCGCTTTTGGCCGTTGGCGTTGGACACGTCGTAGACCTCGACCGTGGCCTGGACCGCCATGTCGCCGTCGTTGTGGACATAGGCGTCCACGGTGGTGGACTTCTTCTCGACCGGCGATGCTTCGCCGATTACGATGTCGGATTGGGCCAAAGACAGCCGTGGGCCCGCAAACTGCTTGCCCGGCGGGTGGTATGCGCCCGAGCCTCCGCCGCCCTCGGTCTCCGGGGGCGCGTAGTCCACGGCCAGGGCGTAGGAGCCGCTGGATGTGGAGTTGGCCGTGTCGTACATCGGGTAAGCCTTGGCCGGAGGCGCGATGGTGGTGCCTACCAGTGTTGGCATGTACTGGTAACTTAGAGTCAGGTTCTCGGCCTTGCGGATGAAGAAGGTGGCCTGGTTGCCCTGGACCTTGTAGGCCAGCACGTTTTCATTGAGGTTGGCCGCGACCGAGTCCTCGTCTATGACCGCGCCCGCTGGGGCGAAGTCCTCCAATGCCGCGTACCACAACGCCGTGCCCGTGGTCATGACCGTCAGGTGCACGGTGACCATGTCGCCCTCGTAGGCCGACGAGTCCGCATCCCGAACGACCACGAAGTTCTTGGCGGTGAACACCATGCGGGCCTCGTTGGACACGCCCGCAATGTTCTCGTCGCCTAGGGCCACGGCCTTGCCGAGGTCCCCGCTGTACTCCTCCTTGGCCTTGACCGTGTAGCCCAGCGTGGACTCCTTGCCGCCGTCCACCTGCCAGGTGATCTTACCGTCCTGGTATGTGCCGCCGCCGCCAACCGAGATGACCTCGAGCTCCACAGGCACGAAGTCCACCACTGTGACCTTGCCCTCCTCCTTGGAGGCGTCCACCTGGACCGTCACCGCGGATTCCTCCTTGACGTCCGTGCTGCGGCCGCCGGTGCGCTTCGTTATCGGGCAATCGTCCACCGGCCTGATGGTCCCGGTGCCGTTGAGCTTGTCCTTGACATTGTCGATGACCGTTCCCGTGTTGGTGACGTTCTTGATCTTGTTCTTGGTCTCGTTGATCTTGTTCTGGAGATCGTCCCTGACGCCCTTGACCTTGTCCTTGATGTTGTCGCGGGTCTGGTTTATCAGGTCCTTGATGTCTTGCTCCACGAGGCCGGGCTTCTTCTTGAGCTCCGACAGTGGCACCTTGACCAGCACGTCCACCGGCCCGAAGTAGTCCCGGATGACGCCCGAGGGCGTCTCGCCCGCGGACAGCTGGTAGGATATGACTATCGGGGCCAGCGTGTACCAGCCCTTGTCGCGCGCCGCGAAGGTGTGGATGTACCTGACCGTGCCATTGTTCGCGCCCTGGGTGACGACCTTCCTCGTGTTCACGAGCTCGAGGCCGGCCGCCTGGGGCACGCCGACCGTGAGGCCCAGCAGGTCCACGTTCTTGGACGCATCGGGCTTGACCTCCATCCAGAGGTCTATGAGGTCCCCGACGCGGCCTTGGGCCGCGGCCTGGAAGGTGACCTTGACGTTTATCCTGAGATACTGGACGTCGTTCACCTCGTAGAACAGGTCGCCCTCGCCCTCCTTGACGATGCGGACCTCGTTGGCCTTGCCGGCCTGCATGTACTTGCTTAGGTCCATTGCCTCGAACTCACGGTTGAAGGCTGCGAAGTTGAACTCGTTGAGCCCGTCGAACTCCTTGACGATGGCGCCGTTCACCAAGACCTTGACGTCGGCCTTGGGGTTCTTGGCCGTCCTCATGACCTCGGTGATGGCGAACAGGCTGGCTACCGTCGTCGATGTGGTGGACCAGGCGCCGCCTATTCTCTGCTGCGAGAGCCAGGTCAGCGTGGGCCTGATGTCCTTGGGGGCCGTGCCCGTCTTTATCAGGAAGTAGGTCGCCCAGCCGGTGGTCTCGACCGCCCCGCCCAGGCTGTTGCCGCCGGCCCAGTGGGTCCCGTCGACCGTGTGGGCCTTCAGCCAGTCCTTGGCGGGGGTCACGTTCATGCCGAGCTCTTCCAGGGCCAGGCCATAGAGCGTGACAGAGTAGGCGTCGCTGATGGCCCCGGAGGCGAACGCTGCGCGCACATGGACCATTGCCTGGGACATGTTGCCCGGGTATCCCGAGGCCACCATGGAGTAGAGCACCGTGGCCGTCATGGTCTCGTCCTTGCCCTTGAGCCAGCTCGTGCCCTTCCACATCACGCCGCCGTTGCTGTCGTCCGTGCCCGCCTTGACCAGGAACTGCCAGCCGCCGCTCATGCTGTTGTCGTCGACGTGGAAGCCCAGGTCCTTGGCGATGGCGTAGCCGTAGAGGACATACGACGTCATCCAGGCGTCGCTCTTGTCCTTCTGCCACCAGCCCCAGCCGCCGTCGGCGTGCTGGAGGGCCAGGAGCCGGTTGAGGTTCTCGTAGATGGTCTTTCGGAGGGTCTCGCGGTCCTGGCCTTCGAGCGTGCCTTGGGCCGTGCTGTAGCGCCAGACCAGGGCGTTGATGAGGAGCTTGGTCATGGTCTGCTCGGTGCAGTCGTAGGGATACTGGGCCATGACATGGGCCCCGTGCAGGAACAACCCGTCGTAGCCGGCGGACATCCGGAGGGTCATGTTGTTGGAGCCCGTGATGGCCTCGGGGAAGGTCTCGGTCAGCAAGGTGACGTTGTCGTCGACGCTGCCCGCGAAGTGCTGCGTCCTCTTGGCCCCGTTGGGCTCGATGTAGGTCTTCGCCGTGACCGCGTCCGTCGTCGTCCCGTCGGACACGCCGAACTTGACCTGCTGGTCCCGCATGCCGTCGATCTTGACGAAGAACGGTATCTCCTTGACCTCGCTGGCGCCCATGTGCACCGTGCGCTCGTTGTCGCCGAAGGCCCGGAGCCAGGGCCCTGCGGTGAGTATGACCTTGACGTCCTTGGCCTTGTCGTCCAGGTTGTAGACGCGGGCCTTGAAGGTCACCTCGTCGTCCTGGAATATGCCGGTGGGCACGACGGGCTCCACGAAGAGGCCCTTGTAGGAGTTGACCTCGATAATGGTCTCGCCGCTCCGAAGGTCCGGCGTGATGGCCGCCGCCTTGACCCTCCAGCGCCCGATGTTGTCGGGCAGGAGGATACCGACCCGGAGGATGCCCTTCTCCATAAGCAGGTCAGGGGCCCAGTAGGCCGTGTCGGTGAACCACTTCCTCGTGTGGAAGTTCTCTATGTCCTTGCTGGAGGCTTCGTGGGGTATGAACGGGTTGATCTCCGGGGGCTGCGTCGAGCCGCCGCCGCCGGGCGTGACCGCCTTGTTCGCGATGAGCGGCTCCTTGTCGATGCCGTCCGGGATGCCGTCGCCGTCAGTGTCCGAGTTGAACGGGTTGGTGCCCTTGATGAGCTCCTCGGCATCGGTGACGCCGTCGCCGTCCGAGTCCAGGTTGGCGCCCGTGCCCTTGTCCTGGTCCACATCCGGTATGCCGCCGCCGTGGTTGCCGCCGCCGGAGTAGCCGCCGCCGTTGCCGCCGCTGCCCGAGCCGCTGCCGGAGCCGCTTCCCTGGCCCTGCCCACCGCTGCCGCCGTTGCCGCCCCCGCCGTTGCCGCCGCCCTGCTGGCCGCTGCTGCCTGCCTCCTCGAATGGGCAGTCGTTCCAGAGCGGGTTCGCGTCCGTGCTGTCGTACTCGTAGCAGTCGCCGTCGGTGTTGGCGTTCTTCGGGTCGGTGCCGTGCGTGTACTCCTCGAGGTTGGTCCAGCCGTCCCTGTCGCGGTCCATGGCGCCGTCGGCCGGGTCGAATGGGTTGAGGCCGTGCGCGGCCTCCCACATGTCGGGCATGGCGTCGCCATCGGTGTCCGTCTCGGCCGTCAATTGGTAGTCGATGGGCCTGCCCGGTATGGCCTGCATCCAGAACTCCTCGAGGTTCGTGATGCCGTTGCCGTTCAGGTCGCCCTGGGCGTCGGATGGGTCCAGCGGGTTGAGGCCGTACTTGACCTCCCAGCCGTCGGGCATCCCGTCGCCGTCGGTGTCCCAGTCCGTGGGATCCGTGTGGTGCCTGTACTCGTCTATGGCCGTCATGTTGTCCAGATCACTGTCGGACGATGCGTCGGAGGGGTTCATCGGGTCGAGGCCGTAGCGCATCTCCCAGCCGCTGGGCATGCCGTCGCCGTCCAGGTCGCTTAAGCCGTCGGTGGGGTTCAGCGGGTTGAGCTGGTGATTGACCTCCCAGCCGTCCGAGAGCCCGTCGCTGTCCGAGTCCGATGACACCATGGAGGTCCCCAGCTTCCACTCGTCGTAGTTGGTCAGGCCGTCGTTGTCGTAATCGTTGTTCATGGTGTAGGGCCCGAGGCCGTAGAAGGCCGCCACGTCCGCGTAGAGGCCGTGGTTGAAGATATTGCCCTCGGTGTCCGGTGAAAGGGCAAAGCCCCTATCCATGCCGTCGGGCACCCCGAAGCCGGACATCCAGGCCCCGTCGTCGAACTCCGTGGCTATGTCGAATATCGAGGCGTCTATGACCGACAGCGACAGCAGCGCCCCTTGGACGAGCTTGCCGTCCGCGCCGGTGACCTCGATCGTAAGGGTCATGATATCGCCGGGCTGGTACTCGACCTTGCTGGTGTCGACCTTGACCTTGAGGGCGACCGCCTCCCGGGCGACCTTGACGCTGTCCGAGACTATCTCGCCGGTGCCAGACACGAAGTAGGCGAAGGCCCAGATGGGGCTGCGCCAGTCCCCGGCCGTCAGGTCGACGACCGCGAACTCCGTGGGCGTGTCGAACCGCAAGGACATGCCCTGCAGGCGTCCCTCGGACACGTAGTCGATGTACAACCTGCCCGTGAAGGGCTTGGCGAAGTCGACCCGAAGCTCGATCCTGTCGCCGGGCTTGTAGGTCCCCTCGGAGGGGGTCAGCTTGATGGAGCTAGGGCTCTTGTCCTCGACGCGCAGCGCCTTGGTGAGCTCCGTTGTTCCGATGGTCGCCGTGACGACGTAGTTGCCCGTGGAGAGGGTCGCGGGAATCCGCCAGACAAGGCTCACCGAGGAGCCGTCCAGCTTGCCGATGGACGAGAACAGGATGTTGCGGTCATCGTTCTCCCTCCGGACCTTCACCGAGTATTCGTCGGAGAGGAAGGCCGAGTTGACGAGGTCCCTCTTGGCAATGTATATGACCGCGTCCTGGCCGGCCTCGTACCAGTCCTTGTCCGTGGACAGGATCCGGTCGACGGTCCTGAAGGTGAGATCGGACGAGCTCGAGACGAAGACCGGGTTCTGGTACTGGACGTGGACCTCGAACTTGGTGGCCTTGCCGACCTGGTGGAACCTGTCGGCGTCCACGCCCAGGTCGGAGAGGGTCCCGGTCCAGTTGCCGTCCTGGCTGACGGTGACCTGCCGCGTGATCAGGTCGGAGCTTGGCAATGTGACCGAGAGGTCGACCTTCTCGCCGCCCAGGGGCACGAACGAGGACTTGCCGAGGCTCCTGGTCTCCTTGTTGAGCGAGACCCGGACGATCACCTTGTCGCCGGGGATGTACTCGACCTTGTCCGTGGCCACCTTGAGGTTGTAGAGCGTGGCCGACTCGGTTATTTTGAGCACCAGCCGGCCGGTGGCGTTGTGGCCGAACTGGTCCTTGAAGTCAATCTTCACGTATACCATATCACCGATGAATGCCTTGGCGCTCACGTCGAACAGGACCTTCATGGGCCATGTCCCGTTGACCTTGGCATCGCCCGTTCCCGTCCTGTGCTCCGTGGTCATGCCCTGGCGTATGAAGCCCGCCGACCAGGAGATGTCGCCCTCGGTGACCTCCTTGCCGAACATGTACTTGACCCTGAAGGGCACGGCGAAGTCTGTGGTCCCCAGGTCCACGACGTCCTTGGTGTTCTCGAACACGACCTCCACGCTCGGGGTCTTGTAGGCCTCGACCTTGAAGGTCCGGTCGATGATGGGGGCGTCTTGGCCCTTGACCCAGGCCTGGACCTTGTAGTCCCCGTCGCTGGAGTCCGTCGAGACGGGCACCTGGAGCTGGGCCGCGCCGTACTCGTCCAGGGCGAGCTTCTCACGGGAGATCTCGCGCCCGACCGGGTCCGTGACCCGCACGTCCAGGTCGCCCGAGCCCGGGACGACCTTGTCGCTGTTCCAGACCAAAAACCGCATCATGACGGTCTCGCCGGCCTTGTAGATGGGCTTGTTCGTGACCGCGATGCCGGTCAGGCTCTGGGCCCTGGGCGCCAGGGGCTTTTCCACGATGTAGGTGGTGCCGCCATTGGTCACCTGGACCTTGACGGCATCGAAGTAGAGGTCAGGGAAGTCCATGCTGACTACGGCCGTCCCGGCCTCGTCCAATGTCCCGGAGGCGATCTGCATGGACAGCTGGCCGTAGGTGAGCCAGGCCATGTAGGCGCAGCCGTCGCAGGGCTCCGTGGGCGCGGAAAGAGCCAGTATCCTGAAGGAGAACGGCAGGCCCCGGATGGCCTTGGCCGGGAGGTCCAGGTATATGCCGATGCCCCGGACGTAGAAGACCGCGTTGCCGACCCAGGGCTCGTTGAAGGCCATGGGCCCGAATGCGTCCAGGACCCGCTGGGAGTCCTGGGAGGTGATCGGGAAGGTCACAACGGTGTGGCCGCCCTGGGGCATGTTGCCCAGGTCGTGCTGGATGACGAACTCGCCGGCCTTGACCTGGGACTTGCCGACGTAGTTGCCGTCGACATAGAGGGCCACGGGCATGTCGCGCACGACCTTGTCGCCGGACACGAACATGGTCGTGAGCATGACGTGCTCCGCCGGGAAGTAGGAGACCTTGTTCGGGAAGGTCGTGACCAGGTAGTCGGTGACGACCTCAATGTTCCGTTCGAACACCACCGACAGGCCCTGGTCGAAGAACCAGAAGGCCTTGGTCGGGTACGGTGCCTGGGACTCGGTCACAACGACCTTGTAGTCACCGGGCACGCCGAAGGTGAAGGAGTCCGAGGCCGAGCCGCTGTAGGGCAGCTGGCCCGCCTTGAGGACCAGGGCCATCTGGCCCATCATGTAGAGGAAATAGACATGGACCCGACCATCGATCGGGGCCATGAGCTCCGGGTGGGCCGAGGCGAACCTCGCCATGCTCCCGCCCACGGCCCTCATGAACTTGTCGAAGTCCGCTTGGGTGATGGCCGGGGAGACCATCTTGGCCTCGAGCTGGAGCTGGGCCGTGTCGAAGAGCGTGTACTTGTCGAAGATGTTGATGGACCTGTAGACCGAGGCGTGGACCGTGATGTAGGCCATGTCCGAGCCGTACCTGAAGTCCTGGTAGCCGGCGACCTGGAAGGTGTAGTCGCCGACCGTTACAAGGGCGCTCTCGAAGAAGCCGCCGGAGGCGTCGCACGCAACGGCTTTTTGGACCGAGAAGTGGCCCGGGCCCGAGCCGCTGACGTAGGCCGTTCCCGCGGCGGGCTCGTAGAGGTCCTTCAGGGCCTGGATGGGGGCGATGACGCCGACCCACTTGTTGACGACAGCGTCGGTCAGGCCCGAGGACTTGAGCTGGTAGAGATGGATGGTCAGCCTTGCGATCATGTTGGGAAGGAGGTGGAGGTAATCCGCGCTGGTGGTGGCGATGTAGGCCGGATACACGGCGATGCTAACGAAGCCGACGCGCTTGAGGTCCTTCTTGGTGACGACCTTCGCGACGGTGGTGTGCTCGCCGAGGTTCGCGCCGTTCTCCTCCATGGTGGCCACGAAGTAGAGGACCGCGGTGGTCTTGTGCTGGTACTGGAAGCTGGCCCTGCCGTTGTCGAGGACGTCCTTGTCCGTGGCAACGAGGTCCAGTGCTTGGCCGTTGGCCTGGTAGACCAGCAGGTGAACGAGCCTCGTATCCACGAGCGCCCCGTCCTTGCGCACATAGACCGCCACCGAGACCGGTTGGTCCTCGGAGACGATGCGGGCCGAGGGGAGAACATCGATCTGGAACTGCTCGACGGTGTCTGATCCGCCGCCGCCCCCGCCCGATGTCGGGGCCGGGTAAGAGGTTGGGTCCTCGGGGTCCGTGCCCATCAGTCGCTCGTACTTGTCCGAATAGCCGTCCCCGTCGGAGTCTATCTCCTGCGCGACGACATAGGTCGCCAGGGACGCGAAGCTAACGCTCACCATTATGAACACCAATAGGACCGCCAAAGTCCCTTTCCTTCCTTCCATCACAACCGCCTCCAATTCTCGAGATATCTGGCCCTAGGTTTGGGGAGTAATATATATAAGTAAATAGGGAACCCTTCCATATGAATATATAAAGATGACGGTATTTTGAACTGGAAAATGATTGTAGAAAGAGAAAAAGGCAGAAGCGTTGGAATACTACAAAAAAGGAATAAATAAATAGTTCGATGAAGATGATATTGTTAAAGAACCTCCGATTATGAAAGAACCAACAAGAAAAAGGATAGTCCTTGCCCTCCTTATTGTTGTGTTAATGCTAATGACCATGCTCTTGATTCTGAGCATGTCATCTCGCCAGTTTCGTAATGACCACTGCGGATCTCATTGTAAATATGGTTTCATTGTCGTTGTTTACACAGGGTATTTTTCACTCAATGAGACAGGTCTTGACGCAGATTCCATGAAGAACATCACGAACGAGACATTTATGGTTGTTTTGAGCTCAGCGAATACCAGTGCAGGCCGGTTGACTTTCCATTTAATCGTCGAGAATGGCTCGTTTCAATCGTTGACCCAATTGAGGTACAATCTCTACCAAGACGCGGGCCATTTGGACCATGTTGAGACGGTCTTTCTCAAACTGGAGATCAACTCTACCGATCCCGATATCAGATCGCTCGTCCTGTGGGGAAAGGACAATACGGAGACCATCAAGGTCTTCAGGGTCAGAAGTGGCTTTGATGTCGAAACGAGCAAAGAACTTGAGGACAAGATATCCGAAGACGAGAGGAACATCCACATCGCGATTCCGCCCCTTATTTATCTCAAATTCGGGGTGGGGGACCAGTGTGTCGTATGCTGATGACAAGGCTCACCAAAGAGAGATATTGCAGCAATTTAACGGGCGTTGCGCTTTGCATCAGCGTGCTCTTCATGCTCTCGATTATTCTAACACCGGTGGTTGATGGAGCCTTGGCAAAATCCCCCTGTCCAATGTTTCGATATGACCTCAGACATACAGGCGTGAGCCCGTACAATACCTCGAAGAATCCGGGAGAAAAGAAATGGGAGTTCAAGTTTGGAATGTGGACCTCGTCATCCCCGGTCCTCGACGGTAATGGGACCATATATTTTGGTTCGACCGACCATAATCTCTACGCGGTGAATCCTGATGGGAAGCTCAAATGGAGTTATAGGACCGAGCACAGTGTCCATTCGACTCCTGCTATCGGTGATGATGGTACAATTTATTTCGGGTCTATCGATAACAATGTCTATGCCCTTTATCCGAATGGAAAACTTAAATGGAAATTTAGTACGGAATATCTTGTGGACTCATCGCCTGCGATAGGCGAGGATGGTACGATCTATATCGGCTCATTCGATAGTCATCTTTATGCGATCAACCCAAATGGGACACTGAAATGGAAATTCAAGACCGGATTCTGGATCGAATGCTCATCCCCGGCCATAGGCCCAGATGGAACCATCTACATCGGGTCTTATGACAACTACACTTACGCCATAAATCCAAATGGGACTTTGAAGTGGAAGTTCCACTCGGGAGGATATGTTTTATCATCCCCGACGGTGGGAGGCGATGGGACGGTCTATGTCACATCCAGTGACAATTATCTTTATGCGATCAATAGCGACGGCATATTGAAATGGAGATTCAGGACAAGAAACAGTATTTTCTCCTCACCCGCGATAGGGATAGATGGCACAATCTATTTCGGCTCGAAAGATACAAAATTCTATGCAGTCAATCCAAACGGGACTCTAAAATGGAAATTCAAGACGACCGACATGATACTTTCCTCCCCCACCATCGGCCAGGAAGGCACCATCTATTTCTCGTCGATGGAGGGGACCCTATATGCTATGAACCCTGATGGTACTGTCAAATGGCAGTTCAATTTCCAGATGGGTTCTGAGAGCGCGCCTGCTATCGGTGCAGATGGCACGATTTACATAACTACAACAGGCTGCTATCTGTATGCGATAAATGAAGCGCCACCACCGACACCCTTGAATCCCACCAACAACATTAACCCCGGCCCAATATGCATCTCGTTTCTTATGATTTTTATTGTAATCTTCGCAGTCCTTTTCTTGAGAGATGAGAAGGACCGGCGGTGATGTTCTCAAAATGGTTGGGAAAATGTCCTATCTCTTCTTGCCTTTCCCGATCTTGAAGACGGGCTTGGTGGCCGCCACCTTGATGCTGACAACGGACCCGATGGTCTCCTGGAGCTCCTCGATGGGCACACCCATCTTCTGTATCACGGCCGTCGCCGTAGGGTCCGACGTGAAGACCTCTATCGGGAATGTGTCCTCGCCCAGGACCTCGACCTTGGAGAAGCCGGCGTCCTTGATGGCCTTGAGATAGTCCTTCTTCAGGATGGCCCCGGCCACGCAGCCGATGTAGGCCCCCATGGAGTTCTTGACGGCCTCGGGCAGCTCCTTCAGTAGCACGATGTCCGAGACCATGAAGCGGCCGCCGGGCCGTAGGACGCGGAAGGCCTCCTGGAAGACCCGCGGCTTGTCAGGGGACAGGTTGATGACGCAGTTGGAGATGATGACGTCCACGAGGCAATCCTCGACGGGGAGGTCCTCTATGTCGCCCTGGCGGAACTCGACGTTGGCATAGCCGCCCTTCTTGGCGTTCTCGCGGGCGCGCTCGAGCATCTCGGGGGTCATGTCCACACCTATGACCTTGCCCTTCTTGCCGACGCGCTTTGCGGCCAGGAAGCAATCGAAGCCCGCGCCGGAGCCCAGGTCCAGGACGGTCTCGCCCTTCTTCAGCTGCGCGAGGGCCGTGGGGTTCCCGCAGCCGAGTCCGAGGTTGGACCCGTCGGGAACGGAGGCCATCTCGTTGTCGCTGTAGCCGATCGTCTTGCCGACCGCGTTGGCCTTCGGGATGGCGGAACTGCCGCCGCAGCAACAGGAGGAGACGGAGCCGCATCCGACGCTGCCGCCCTTGGCGATCTTCGCGTAGCCGGACCGGACGACGCGCTTGACGGCCTTGCCGTCATCCTTCCAGCGGGTCCTCGTGTCGCCCTTTCGCTTCGCAGTTGTCTTTTTCGTGGCCGTCCGGCCTGCCTTCTTTGCCATGTGAGAAACCCCGGTAGACCGGATAATGATGGGCCTAATAAATGTTGTCATTGTCGACGAAGAATTCATTGCATATGTACCACACGAAAAAGGTTTGGATAAATACCAGCAAAACATACTTATATAACATATGTCCTATACATATGTTGAGATGTATGATATTCCCAAGCTACAAAGGACTGCCTATAATACCAACAAGGTCTGCGATGAACGAGATGTCCGACCTTTGCATGAGTTTATGGGATGTCCGTGATGTGCTTGAGAATGGAATGGACTGCTACGCCAGCCAACGGCGAAACGGGACATTGGAAAGATGCCAGGACAAGGGAAAAAGGACCACCAAGGTCGTGGTAATCCGCTCACACAACTGGAGCCTTGGTACGGATGTCTGGGCATTGGTCCATGTGGGCAATATCTCAAGACGAGGAGGGAAAGGACGATGAAGGGCATGAAATGTGTCGTGTGCGGAAGGACGGCCGTACCGACGAAGCTGCGCTTCCAGGGGACCGAGATAGATGGCTGGAAATGCAAGTGCGGTGAGGAATATTTCGAGCCAGAGATGGCCGAGAGGATCCTGCTGCTGAATAAAATCAGAAAGCAGAAGGTCCAGGTCAAAGTCGGCCAGGTCCGGAGCAACATGATATTGAGGATACCCAAGGCTATGGCGGATGCATTGGGCATCAAGAAGGGCGACGTGGTCACCTTGACATTGGGAGAGCATGAGATCAAGGTCGCGATCTGAGATCTCACATCAGATTTTTGATTCTCAACCCTCATAGGGCAGCGGCGCCTTGATCCCGACGAAGTAGTAGAACTTGACCTTGCCGTCCTTCTCGGACCGGATGACCCCCATGGCCATCAGTATCTTGATGTGGTAGTTCACCGTCGAGCGGTCGATGCCCACCCGCTCGGCCATCTCCTTCTGGGTTATCCTCGGGTTGGACATGATCATCTCCAGGAGCTGCTCCTGGATGCTCTTGTGCCCGCCCTCGGGGATCCTCATGCCCTTCGGGTAGAACCGCCGGTACATCCCGTCCCTACGGGACACGATGTACTCGTGGGCCTCGAGGACCCTAAGGTGGTGTGCCAGGGCCCCGTTCTTGAGGCCCAGGGCCTTTCGTATGGAGCTGTAGCTGTCGCCTGGCGTCTTCCTGATATGCTCGTAGATCCGCCCGCGCTCGAAATGGTCGAGTATCTTGGGCCGCCTCAGACGCGTGAAGAGCGGTATCAGGAGCGTGAAGAACTTGTAGCGGCCCAGGTCCGTGCTGCCGACCGCTCCGATTGCGATGAGACCGGCCGTGGCGGTCGCGACACCGGCCACGAGAGGCATGGAGACAGGTCCCGCGACGGTTTCCTCCTTCTGGACCTCATGCTGTGAGGTGGCCTCGGCACTGAACGGCGTCATGTTCGCTACGACCCGGACCTCGAACTTGCCGGTCTTGAACGGCGCGATGGCGGTGAGCGAGAAGGTCCCATCCAGGGCAGTGGTCGTTTCCCAGGTCTCGGTGAGGCCCACCACATGTACCGTGACTGCCGCCGAATGGCTGGAGAGCAGGTCTGGCCCGTCCCAGCCCTGGACCATGCCGACGGCCCCGGTCACGCGGATGATCTCGCCCGGCAAGATTCCCGGCGTCCCGTCGACGAGGTCGCTGACCGAATAATCTATTGTGAGTATCTTGTCGCCGACCCTCGCAAGGAGGTCGGCAGCGACCACAGATATCACCTTCCGGATCGTGCCCTTGAGGCCGTGCTGGTCCGTGACCGTCAGGGACACGGTGAAATCGCCCGTCCTTGCAAAGACGTGCTCGATGGCTTTCCCGTTCCCCTCGGTCCCGTCGCCGAAGGACCAGTTGTAGACCAGGGATGGCACGTCCGTTATACTGTCCTTGCTCGTGGACGCGTCGAAGGTCGTTCCCTTGCCTGTCGGGACCAGCCAGTCGGCTGTGAAGTCGGCCTTGGGCGTAACGTCCATGACCTGAACGGTGATCTCGTCGAAGGCCACGGCCCCATTCGAGCCGCGGACAGAGACGCGGACCTTGTGAACAGCGGTATCGCGGAAGTAATGGAATTGCTCGATCGTGGACAGGTTGGTCATACCCCAATCACTGTCACTAATGCCGTCGAACTCCCATTTGAAATAGATGAACTGTTCGCCGGCGTCCCTTACGATGCTCGCCTTGAAGTCGGTCACAGCATCCTCCAAGACCTGGCCGACCGGCTGTATGTTGATGCTAGGGGCCTTCCCGGTGACCGTGACCTGGATGTCCGTCTCGCCCGTCTGTCCTGACGGGTCCGTGACCGTAAGGTGCACCGTTTGGTCCCCGACGCTGCCGAACCGATGGGTCACGACCTTCCCCATCGCGAGGCCTAGGTCATCGAATTTCCAGTCATAGATGAGCCCGGGCATGTCCGCCGGGGAATCCGTGCTCCCCGAGGCGTCCAGGACCACGAAGTCCGAACCTGCCACTTGTATGACACTGGCCCTGGCCACCGGCGGGAGGTCCTGGACCGACACCACGACCAGGTCCTTTGTAGAGGCCCTGTCGTCGTCGGTCACCGTCAGCCAGACCGTGAACCTGCCGCTGCCGTTGAATATATGGGTGGGCTGTGGGCCGGTACCAACGGTCCCATCGCCGAAGTCCCATGAATAAGTAAGCTTCGACATATCCGATGGCGTGTCGACGCTGGTCCTGCCATCGAACTGGACCGCCCTGCCCTCGAAGGCCGTGATGGACTTGGAAGTGATGGCCAGCGGTGGCTGGTTGTCCACGGTGAAGCCCTCGGTCACTGCGACCTCTGCGCCGTGCTCGTCCCGGACCCTCAGGGTCACTGTGTGGGCCCCGGTCTGCGGGTAGGTCCGCTCCACGGACCTCGTGCTTGAGAACTGGGTTGCCTGTTCTTTGTCGAGCGCCCAGGAGAAGACGAGGTTTGAAAGGTCCGATGGGGTGTCCAGCGTGCCCGAGGCGACGAAAGTGATTGGCTCGTCCTCGAAGGTGGACCGCCTCTCAATCGATATGTCCGGTGTCGGGGCCACGTTCTGGACGGTGGCCTTGGCCGATGCCGAAGAGACGTTGCCATTGCCGTCGTTCGCCGATAGGCCGACGGTATAGATGCCGGCCCTCGTGTAGGTGTGCCCTGCCGTCGTGGCGCCTTTCAAAGTAATTTTATTGGGATTGGTAGAGTTTGAATATTGATCGCCGAAGTCCCATGAGAAGGTGAACCCTGGGACCGTGTCGTTGGTGGCCCCCGGGAGCGATGCCGTGAAGACATGGGCCTCGTCCTCCTTCAGCGTCGGGACCTGCTCGATGGTCACGGACCAGTCCTGGCGGGACCCGGTACTCGCCCCTGTCGCGAGCATCGGAAGGACCGAGACCAGAACGAAACATGACAGGATGGCGACGGCCCTCGCCGTGACCGGATGACCAACCTTGCGGGCATCGTGAATAATTGACATGCTCCTCCGCACCTCTCCTCACCGCCTTGGTGACCTTTTATCTTGTGCTTGTATTTAGGGCCCGGGATATATAACTACATTTAGAGGGTTTCCACATAACTATATATATTTTTTCAATCTCTTTCTATTGTATCACTATATTACATACAACATCAGTGCTGTTGAGAAAAATGTTGAAAAAAGCAAATGTACAAATATATACAATCAATTATCGGATAACATAGGTTGGGATCGGGCATGAAGAGCAGGTTCGTACAAGTAATGGTGGGAATTCTCATGGTGACAGCCATCGCCCTACCGGCGATACCCTTGAGCGTGGCAGGGCCCA
>Ga0315288_10003425_pt1 | contig 20291 bp, 25 predicted proteins | sample YL17G11_20_MG_FD_203454 | JGI IMG/M metagenome (GOLD analysis project Ga0315288, IMG submission 203454) | Sediment microbial communities from Yellowstone Lake, YNP, Wyoming, USA - YL17G11_20 | ecosystem: Environmental > Aquatic > Freshwater > Lake > Sediment | place: USA: Wyoming | collected... | reverse complement strand
TCAGCCAATTGGGGTTCTCTGGTTCCTCTGGCCTCAACCGCTCGTGAGAGTTGAGAAATGGCTAAAACAGGGATTTTAAGCTCTCTAGCAAGGTTTTTTAATCCTTGAGAGACATCAGACACTTCCTGTACCCGGCTGTCCCATTGGCGCATACTTCTTGCCAGTTGAAGATAATCGATAACTAATAATTTAAGTCCTTTTTCTACCTGCAGCCGGCGGGCTTTAGTCCTCATTTCCATAACCGAAATAGCCGGCGTATCATCAATAAAAAGTGGAGCTTCAGCTAAAAGTCCCATTGCTCCGGAAAGTTTATTAAAATCTTCATCATTTAGTCTGCCTGTTTTTAAACGCCAGGCATCAATATCTCCCTGGGCAACTAATAAACGGTCGACTAATTCTTCCTTGCTCATTTCTAGAGAAAATAAACCAACCGCTACTTTTTCTTTAATGGCAGCATAAGTGGCAATATTAAGGGCTAGGGCGGTTTTTCCTAAACCCGGCCGGCCAGCTAAAATTAATAGGTTGCTATTTTGCATTCCGGCCAAAGCATCATCGAGATCAGTTATTCCGGTTGCTACTCCTCTAAGATTGGTTCCCTTTTTACTCAACTCATCAAGACGGTCAAAACTTTCTGCCAAAACATCTTTAATCGGAATAAAATTCTGCTTAAGATTTCTTTGGGAAAGAGAGAAAATCGATTGTTCTCCCTGATCCAGCATCTCCTGAACGCTTTTTTGCTCATCAAAACATAACTCAACTAATTTTGACGCCGAAGAAATTAATTCTCTTTTGGTGGCCGCATCTTTAACAATCTTGGCATAGCTTTCTACATGAGCACTGGTGGGTACCTTTTCAATTAGTGCCGTAAGATAAGTAAGACCGCCAATTCTCTTTAAGATTTTGCTTTTTTTTAATTGATCGCTTACTGTTACCAAATCAACAGGTTCTCGCTGTTCATATAAATCCAAAATGGCGGCAAATATTTGCTGGTGATTATCTTGATAAAAATGATTAGCCTGGAGAATTGGCGCCACATTAAGAATGGCATCTTTATCAATTAATAATGAGCCTAACACACAAATTTCAGCATCAATACTATGAGGAGGAATTTTAATTTCAGCCATTTTGTTCCAAAATAATGGTTTCCATTTCTTCGGGCAGGAGGATTTTGGAAACAGTTAATCGAGTTTCTTTTTTTGCTTCTTCTTGTCCTAACTCCTTTAAAAAGCTATTGCTTTGTTCTTGGGGAGGAATAATTAATAGTTTCGGCTGGATTTGATTGACTGCTTTTACTGCCTGACCAATATTTAAATTTTCTTTACCTAAAGGAATGATTAAAAGCTCAACGCCGTTGATTTCTTCAATTTGCTCATTGGTTAAAGCCTCAGTTAATTCTCCTATATAGCCAACTTTAATGTCATCAATTTCTATGGTATAAATTTTACCTTTACCAAAAACAGAAACATCTGTGATTTCATATTCGCCGGGAGCATCAATAATAAAGGGTTTGGGTTCACTATTTACGATATAAGAACGGTCTACTTTATTGGTAGAAACAACTATTTCTGGCTTTATTTTTAAAGCATTAGGAGAAAAACCAACTAAAACATTAATTTTATTACCACGAAGTTTAAAACAAAGATCACCGACATAAGAAACTTGCATAGTCTTTATTTTATAACGAACTTAAATATTCTTCAATCCTTAATCCTAAGTTACTCATCGAGGGGTTGACTTTACTTACTTTATCTGTTAAAAAGAGAGTCTAGATGAAAAAGGAAGTATTTCTTGCTATTGGCTTAGGCGCAGTTTTAGGAATTTTAATTGCCTTTGGTATCTATAATGCCAACCAGGCAGTTAAAAACACCAAAAAACAAATAGAAGCCAAAAAAATTAATGCTTCTACCTCTCCTAATCAAGTGGAGTTTCCCCTATTAATTAACCAGCCGGAAAATAATTTGGTCTTTGATACTAATGAAGCCACTATTTCTGGAAAAACCGAACCAGAAACAACCGTAGCCGTAATGGCGGAAAATGATCAAGATTTACTAACCAGTAACAGTCAGGGATTATTTAGCACTGTTATTAATCTTGTCTCCGGGCTTAATGAAATAAAAATAACTGTTTTAAATAAAGATGGCAAACAGCAAGAAAAAACGCTTAATCTTTTTTACTCAACTGCCAAAATAGAATGAAAAATAAAATTAAAAAATTTATTGTCACTGGTTTACTGATTTACTGTGTCACTGGTTTACTGAAAACTTCTCCACTTTTGGCTCAAGAAGACAGCTCTTCCTCGGCAATTCCAAAGGAAAAAGTCATGGAAGAAATAAAGAAACAAATTGAGCAAGGAGCTAACCAAAATTTAGACAAAATAAAAGGGGTTTTAGAACAACAGGCAAAAAATAAACTTTATGGCTATGCCGGCAAGATTAAATCAATTGACCAGCAAACTTTAACTTTAGATACTAGTGATGGGTTAAAACAGGTAGAAGTTGCTTCCTCAGCTACCATTTATAAACTTAGCGCCAAACAGGTAAAAACCACGATTACTTTTGATCAAATAGAAATTGATGAGTTTATTATTGCTTTGGGTTCAAAAGAAGAAAAAGAAGTCTTATTAGGCAAACGCCTATTAGTAATTCCTCTTCCCTCTCCCGGCTTGAAAAGAAAAATTGTCACTGGCCAAGTAACCGAGATTGATGATACAAAAATTATTTTAAAAAGCAGTTTGGGGCAAGAAACAATTAGCTTGGAAACTGATGCTAAGACAAGATTAAAAATTAATGGCGTGAGAAGCCCTAAAATTGATAATATCCAAATTGGTGATCAGGTTAATGCCATCGTTAGTGTAGATAGTGAGGACAAAATTGATCGGACTTTAATTGTTTTAGTTATTCCAGGCAAAGCTAATCCGGCTGCCTTGGAAAACGAGGTGGTAGCTTCTCCCTCGGCTACTCCTTCTGCTTCTCCAATAAAAAAGAAGTCATAAATGACTGCTCTTAAGCAACTCCAGCAAAAATTAAATCAGTATAAAAATATCAGATCTTTCTTAACTACTAATCCTTCTAATCTTAATTACTTAACTAAAACAACACTGTTTAATGTTGATAATAAAGGGTTTGGGTTAATCACTCCTACTAAAGTGTTTCTTTTTGTTTCTCCTTTAATTTACGAGGAAGTAAAACTATCCCTTCCTAATTTTGTTCAAACAATAGCTTTAAAAAACAAACCATCATTTTATCGTTGTCTGAAAATGTTATTAATTAACACACATAATTTGTCCTTAGGATTTGAAGAAAATAATCTAACCTGGAAACAACATAATGAGTTAATTAACAAATTAAAGGTAAAGTTAATCCCGACTAAAAATATTATTGAGAAATTAAGAATGACCAAAGCTAAAACAGAACTTAAAAAGATTAAAAAAGCTATCAGTTTGACTAAAAAAAGTTTTCAATATATAAAAGAGCAATTAAAACCGGGAAAAACAGAAAAAGAGTTGGCTTGGCAAATGGAGAAATTCCTAAGAGAAAGTGGTGCTGATGACCTGGCGTTTCCGATTATTATTGCTTCAGGACCAAACTCCTCTATTCCCCATTATCAAACCGGTAATAGAAAACTACAAAAGAATGATCTTATTTTAATTGATGCCGGCGCAAGGATTAATGGCTATTGTGCTGATATAACCAGAACTTTTTTTATTGGCAAACCAAAACCAGAGTGGAAAAAAGTTTATGAGATTGTCAAAACTACCCAGCAAAAAGCAATCAGATTAATTAATAAGGAGCATTCTTGCAGTCGCGCAAGGATACTCCTTAAAGGATGTCAGATTGATAAAATTTGCCGTGACTATATTAAAACTAAAGGTTATGGAAGATATTTTATCCACAACACCGGCCATGGACTGGGCTTGGATATTCATGAATTGCCCATTATTGGCCCAAAAAGCAAAACCATTTTAAAACCCGGCATGGTTTTTACCATTGAACCAGGCATCTACATTCCCGAAAAGTTTGGGGTAAGAATTGAAGATGTAGTATTTATATAGTAATATAGTGTAATTAATATAATGTTTATAGATAAAATGAAACAAGTTAAGCAAAATATACTAACTAATCATCATTTCCCCGCCTGGCGGGGTAAGGTTTTTGTGTAATAAAACCTTATAATTCTGTTCTCTACCCCGCCATATGAGCGGGGTTTTTTGTGTTTTATAAATTATTTTTTTGAAAGGAAAATATGATCAAAGAACAACAATGTTTACCAACTGAATTGCCAACAAGCATCAATGAGATAACTATTCTTCGTCCAGGAGGCAATGATACCGCGCTTGTTCCTCTACTTTTAGAATTACCTGAACAAAGAAAAAAATTAAACGATGCTATTATGTCTGCTTATCCCAATGTAGAACAAGTTGGTTTTTATTCTTTACAACCTAATAAAGAATTTGATGCGCGATTAATAATGGCTGGAGGAGAATTTTGTGGTAACGCTACCCGTTCCACTACTTTATTAGCTCTTGGTGGAAACTCGGGAGAAATCAAAATTAAAGTTTCTGGAACAGAACAAATTTTAAAAGCGGGCATTAATTCTGATCTAACGGTTTGGGCACAAATGCCAATTATTAAAGATTTTTCTAGCATCCAAAGAATAGATGATTTAACTATCGTTAGCCTTGAGGGAATAACACACGTCATTAGTTTTTTACCCTTTACTGATAAAGAAACAGCCAAACTTAAAGCTAACCAAATTCTAGAAAATTTAGATTTAAAAATGACCAAGCCAGCAGCTGGCGTACTTTTTCTAACAGAGAATACCTCAGGAATAAAAATGAATCCTTTTGTTTGGGTGCGTGATATTGAAACTTTTTTCTATGAAACCGCCTGCGCTTCGGGTACAACAGCAGTTGGTTTAGCCAAAAGCTTTAGGGAAAATCAATCATTACAAAACTTGCCAATTATCCAACCAAGCGGAGAAGTAATTTATGTGTCTGTAGAAAAAGGGCCAGAAGAATTTGTTGAAGCTATTATCAGTGGACCAGTTCAAATATTAGAAGAAAATATTAGTCTTAATCTTTAAATATGTCTATAGAATATCGAGAGCAAGAACCATTTTTTAAACCTATATTAATTAATAATAATGAACAACTTATCAATGCTTTTGACAAAGGCCTTGTTAGCTTATATCAAAATGTTTTTGGTGGCTATCCCTATTTTGAAAAATTTGAAGAATCTGAAGTAAAAAAAACTTTTCAAGATTATTTAGCAGGAAATGGTTTAATTTTTGTTTTATCAGAAAATAATAAACCAATTGGTTTTTCTGCTGGCACTTATCTAGAAAATTGCAGCCCGGGATTATTTTATATTGCTGAATTAGGAATCGATGCTAATTATCGTCAGCAAGGTTTTGGGACTTTATTGACAGAAACTTTAATGACTCAAGCAAAAACTACTTATGAAAGCTTAGTCGCTTTTTTGATTAGAACAACTAGCATTAACCAACCCGCAATTAGCCTTTATACAAAAATGGGTTTTGTTATAGTCCCTTCCCTTTCTCAAGAAGTTATCCAAACAAGACAAGATGGGCAAATATTATCTGATACGAGAATTTTTCTTGTAAAATCGGCCTAATTATGATGAACAAATTATTAACTTATCAACTACTAGAAGATCAGATGGTGAAATATAAAGACCTTAAAAAAATAAAGGTTAAAGAATGTGGCGAACCATTAATAACTTTATCAACTATTAATAATTGTTATCAAAATGAACTTAATGATATGGAAAGTATTTTAAGAAAAAAGGTTTGGTTTCGACAAACTGTGGTAAAAAAATTAATTTTGGCTCAAAAATTATTAAAAAAAATCAGGCCATCTTGGCAATTTTTAGTAACTTATGGCTATCGATCTTATGAGGTACAAAAAAAATATTTTAATCAGATATTAAAAAAACTTCGTCTGGAATACCAAAATAAGAATTTGCTTTATGAAGCAATACATCGCCAAATTGCCATACCAGAGGTTGCTGGACACCCTACGGGTGGAGCAGTTGATTTAACAATAATTGACGATGATGATAATAATAAGCAAATAAATATGGGTACGAAAATTTACGATTTTAATAATAAAGATATTTATACCTTTACGCCGTTTATTCCGCTTAAAGCAAAAAAGAATCGATTATTACTAAGATTAGTAATGTTAAAAGTTGGCTTTGCTCCTTTTGATGGTGAATGGTGGCACTTTTCATTTGGTGATAAAGAATGGGTATTCTATTATAAAAAAAGTGTTGCTATTTATAATAAGGTAATTAAATTGCCTTAAAATTTTTTATTTGTTATGATAGATATCATGATAAAAATTATTGAATTTTCTACTAAAACTAGGGCTTTAACTAAGCAAGAAAAGCTGGCTGGCGAGAATGTAATGCAGCAATGTTTACAAGTTAAGAAGAATGAGAAAGTTTTGGTAATTGCTGACTTTTTAACCGAAAAAATACAAGCACCTATTTTCTTTGAGAGCGCTAAAAAATATACTAATCGAGTAAAAATGGTGATCATTAAACCCAGTGGCCGGTCGGGTATTGAACCACCCAAAGAAGTAGCAAAATTAATGGCTGAAAGTAATGTAGTTTTAGCACCAACCACCTATTCCATTACCCACACTAATGCCCGCTTTTTGGCAGGTAAAAATGGTGCACGGATTGCTACAATGCCGGACATTAGCCACAATACTATTTTAAGAACCTTAACAATGGATTACAGTGAAGTGGCTACTTTGAGCAAAAAAGTGGCGGGTTTGCTGACAATGGCCGAAAAAGCCCAGTTGACCAGCCCTTCGGGAACTAATATTAGTTTTTCATTAGCCGGCAGAGATGCTTTGGCCGATACGGGCTTAATTATTAATCCCGGCGATTGTGGTAATTTGCCTGCCGGTGAAGGATTAATTGCACCGGTTGAAGGAAAAAGTGAGGGAATTTTGGTTTTTGAAACTTGCTATGGTGAACAAAAATTAACCGGACCAATCGCTTTTGAGGTAAAAAAGGGCTTAGTCACTAAGGCCTTATGTCAAAATAACCAAATGAAACAGATTGAAGCAGTTTTAAATAAACTTGGTTCCAAAGCCAGAAATATTGCTGAATTAGGAGTGGGTACGAATAAAATGGCTAAGCCGATAGGCGGCATTTTGGAAATAGAAAAAATTTATGGTACTTGCCATGTTGCCCTGGGCAATAATGCTTATTTTGGCGGTGAAGTGGATATTCCCTATCATGACGACGGCTTAATTGTTAATCCCACTCTAAAACTTGATGGAAAAACCATTATTAAAAACGGGAAATTTATAATATAATTATCCTTAATGTCATTCTGAGGGCGAAACCCGAAGAATCTCTTTTAGACTTTAAAGGAGATCCTTCGCAAAGTTTACACTGAGTGTAAACGAATGTGCTCAGGATGACAAAAAGAAATGACCAATAAAAAAACTGTTATTCCTAGAAAATTACCTGGCTTTAGAGACTTCTTTAGCCAAGATGTGGCCATAAGAGAATATGTGATGAACACTTTTAAAAGCGTGTTTGAAAAATATGGCTATGAACCATTGGAAACGCCGGCTTTGGAATACACGGAAATCTTTAGCGGTGAAACAGGTGAAGAAGCAGAAAAATTATTCTTCCGCTTTAAAGACCAAGGTGGCAGAGATGTTATGCTTAAGTACGAAGTGATGATTTCTATGTGCCGGGCTGTAGCCGAAAACATTAATAACATCACTTTCCCCTATAAACGCTACCAAATTCAATCAGTTTGGCGGGCAGAAAAACCACAAAAAGGCAGATACAGAGAGTTTACCCAATGCGATGCCGATACTATTGGCAGTGATTCGGTAAACTTAGATGCTGAATTTATCCAAATGGGTATAGAAGCGCTAACTAAACTTGGTTTTAAAGATTTCCAGGCTAATATTAGTAACCGCAAATTTTTAAATGGTTTAATTAAATATGCCGGCGCTCAAGATAAAGATTTCATTCCTATTTGTTTAAGTATTGATAAATTGCCTAAAATTGGCCTTAAGCTAGTAGAAAAAGAGTTGCTGGGAAAAAGAAAAATTCCCTTAGCCATAATTAAAAAAATTCTGGCCATTATTTCTATTTCTGGCAAAACAGAAGAATTATTGAAACAACTGAAAGACCAATTAAAACAAGTTCCGATTGCTCTTGAGGGCTTGCAAGAATTAGAACAGATTTTTGATTATTTGAAAATATCGGGCATTGACCCAAAATACTATCGCTTTGCTCCTTTTATTGCCCGCGGTTTGGCCTATTACAGCGGACCAGTTTGGGAATTTGAGGTGTTGGAAGGCAACGTCGGCTCGGTCGCCGGCTGCGGCCGCTACGACAATACTATTGGCCGTTTTGTCGGAAAAAAGGTCCCGGCCACTGGCGGATCATTTGGTATTGAAAGATTGGTAGAAATTATCAAAGACAGAAAAATGGTTAATATTCCCGGTATCCCAACTAAAGTATTAGTGACAATATTTTCTCCTCTATTATGGAAAGATTCGCTTAGGATTGCTAACCAGTTAAGAAAAGCCAATATTAGCACTATGCTCTACTCTGATCTTAATGATAAATTAGATAAACAACTGAAGTATGCTAATAAAAAAGACATTCCTTATGTAGTTATTTTAGGCCCGGATGAGATAAAAACAAATAAAATAACTTTAAAAGATATGAATATTAGAAAAGAAGAAACGTTAACCATTGATTCGCTTATTAAAAAATTAAATCGAATTTTTATTATTGATGACAAAAAGAATTAGGGCTTATATTTATTTATTAACGACCGCAGTAATTTGGGGTATTGCTTCAGTAGTAATTAAACACACTTTATCTTTTATCAAACCTTTTAGCTTTTTATTTTGGCGCTTTTTGCTTACTTGTCTTATAATGATCCCTCTTTTATATGCTTTTAGAAAAAAACAGTTATTTTCTCTTTCTCCTTTTAAAATCTTTAAATTATTTATCCTAGGATTTATTGGTACTACTCTATCGCTAGGTTTGCTTTTTATTGGCTATCAATACACAACGGCCATTGACGGCGTGTTAATTGATTCGGTAGCCCCAATTCTAGTAATTATTGGCGGAGCCATATTTTTAAAAGAAAAGGTTACTAAAATAGAAAGATTGGGTGCCGGACTGGCTTTTTTTGGCAGTATTACTACCATCATTCAACCATTTTTAGAAGGCAGAACGCTGGCCTACAAAAATATTTATGGCAATTTTTTGGTATTTCTTTCTACCTTTACCTGGGCAGTTTATTGTCTGCTGGTTCGTAAAATAGAAGCTAAAGATAAAATAAAAACTGATCCTTTTGTCGTAACAACTATTACTTTTATAAGCGGACTAATTACAATTATTCCTTTTTTCTTATGGGAGTCATTATCTCTGCCTGTCGGTTTACCCGCCCTTGGTGGGCAGGCAGGCATCTATCCATCTATCCATCTATCCATTAATCCATCAGCCATTCCCGGTATCTTATTTATGGTTATTTTTTCGTCAGTGATTGCTTATTTTACCTATAATGCCGGCTATGCCTTAATTGAGGCATCGGAGGCTACTATTTTTGATTACTTAAGGCCTATTTTTACTGCTCCTTTGGCAGTTTGGTGGCTAAAGGAGCAAATTACTATTTCTTTTCTTACTGGCGCTTTATTAATTGCTCTAGGTGTCTTTTTAACGGAATATAAACCAAAAAAAATTCCTAATTCCTAATTCCTAAAATTACTGCTTGAGATTTGTGATTCAAACAGATAAAATATATCACATGAAACAAGTTGGTCACCCTAAATATTATGATAATTGCAAAGTCACCTGCGCCTGTGGCAATACTTTTACTACCGGTTCTACACTACCTGAGATTAAAATAGAAATTTGTGCAAACTGTCATCCTTTTTTTACCGGCGAAGAAAAATATGTTGATACCTTAGGTAGAGTGGAAAAATTTAAACAAAAACAGGTTAAAGCAGGTCAAAAACAATATATTAAAAAAGCTGATCGAAAAAAATTAAAAGAACAAAAACAAGAAAAAGAAGCTCCCAAATCTCTGAAGGAAATGCTGCAGAGGAAATAATTAGAAATTAGATATTAGAAATTAGAAATTTTTATGATATCTTCAGATTGTCTTATCGAAATACGTGCCGCGGCTGGCGGTGAAGAAGCCAAAATTTGGGTTAAAGATTTGCTGCGCATGTATTTAAAATTTGCCGCTAATCATGCTTGGAAAACAGAAACACTTGATGACTCCACTTTAAAAATAAAAAATAGTGGTGCTTTTAATATTTTGCAGTATGAATCTGGAGTGCATCGGGTACAACGGATTCCGGCCACAGAAAAACACGGCCGTATTCATACTTCCACTGCCACTGTTGTTGTTCTTCCTCAAATAAACGAAGCAGAAATTAACCTTAATTATAATGATTTAGAGTGGCAGTTTTACCGCGCTTCTTCTCACGGCGGCCAGAACGTCCAAAAAGTCTCTACAGCAGCCAGAGTAATTCATAAACCAACCGGCATTAGCGCTCATAGCGAACGAGAACGCTTTCAAGAACAAAACCGCCGTATTGCTTTGGAAATGTTAAGGATTAAACTTTGGAAGCAAGAAGAGTTAAAAAAAGAGCAAACCATTGCCGGCTACCGCTCGGCGATTGGCCGAGGCATGCGGGCAGAAAAAATCAGAACCTATAATTACCCACAAAACCGAGTAACTGATCACAGAATCAGCAAAAAATTCAGAGTCGAAGATATTTTGGAAGGAAAATTAGATAAACTAGTTGAACTGCTAAAAACTACTTAAATGTCACTGCGAGGATCCCGATAATATCGGGAGACGAAGCAATCTTTTAATAAAGAAAGCTGAGATTGCTTTGCTGACGCTCGCAATGACAATTTTTACTAAATTATTCTTCAGAAGATAAAGTGGCTTTCAGTTTTAATGTTTCTTTATTACGCCAAATTTCTAATTCAATTGTATCGCCGGCTTTTTTATTTTGAATAATTTGAGCTAAACCGCCTTTTTCCTCATCAATTTTTTGACCATCAATCTTGGTAATAATATCACCCTTTTTAAGCCTGGCTTTTTCGGCAGCCGAACCAGCAGTTATTTCTACCACATAAGCGCCTTCGGGCAGTTCATTTAATAAGGCTAAATCGCGACTGATCATTTTGTATTTGACACCTAAAAATGCCCGTTCAAACTTACCCGTTTTATTAAAATTATCTAAGGCTTCTTTAACTAAATTAATCGGAATGGCAAAACCAACGTTCTGGCCTCCTTCCGCCATAGCCGCATTAACGCCAATCACTTGTCCCGCGCTATTAAGTAAGGGGCCACCGGAATTACCGGGATTAATGGCGGCATCAGTTTGAATGACATTTTCTAATTTCTCGGCATAGCCGGCAAACGGATCACCGGCAGTAATTCCCCTCCCCAATCCAGAAATTACACCAGTTGTAACCGTGTTGCGGAATTCGCCTAAAGCAGTACCAATGGCAATAACAAATTGGCCTACCTTTAGTTTGGAAGAATCGCCTAATTCCACTGGTTTTAAAGTATCACCATCAGTTACTTTAATAATAGCCAAATCAATCCCAGAATCACGATAGATCTTTTCTACTTTTAATTCTTTATCATCTTTAGAAATTACTTTATAAATGGCTTCGGTATCACTAACAACATGTTTATTAGTAACAATTAAACCATCGGCAATAATAAAACCCGAGCCAATATCTTGTTCAATTTTTTGTTCTTGAGACTGACTTTGTTGAGGAAGATTAAAAAAATTAAACGGGTCAAAAAAATCCCCAAAAGGATCAATTAATTTTTGCGTTTTTTTGACACCTATGGTTACTACTGAAGGAGAAACTTTATCCACCACATCAATTACCACTGATTCTTCATTAAGGATTTTAACTTTATCAGTTTCTAATTGTTGTTTTTCTTTTCTAGGAAACCATTTATCTAAAACTTTATAACCAAAAATACGATCAGATAAAGCACCACCAAATAAAGAAACAAAAATAATAAAAATCGTTAGTAAGCTAATAATTAGTGTCTTAAGTTTCATTTTTTACTTCTAATTTAATTATTACTCGCTTGTTACCAACTTTCAACTCCACACTATATTTACCTAATTTTTTTATTGGCTTATCTAATAATATTTCTACGCTACCATCAGAAACTGATAATTTACTTAAGATGTCTTTTTTGGTAACGCTGCCAAATATTTTCTTGCCTTTTTCTGCCCGTTTTTGAATAACAATGGTTTTACCTTTAAGTTTTTCTATTAATTGTTGATCTTTTTTTATTTGTCCTTGGATTTCCTCTTCTTTCTTCTGCTTTTCTTTTTCTAAAACTTTTATATTTTGAACTGTCGCTAAAACTGCCAAATTACGCGGAAAAAGATAATTAACCGCATAACCAAAAGAAACATCTTTAATCGCATTAGTGTTTGTAAAAATAACTTTCATCTCAAATTTCTAATTTCTAATATCTAATTTCTAATTATTGGAAATTTTAATATTGAATATTTTATTAGGAATTAAAAATTAGTAATTAGGAATTATTTAAAATTTCTATCGCTTTTTGCAATTGTTTATCTTCGTCTGGTTTTTTAATATCATTCTCCACTTCAAAGTCTGGTTTTAACCCCACTTTATCCACCCAAGTGCCTTTAGGTGTTAACCATTTAGCCGTAGTAATATGCAATCCGGCTCCAACGCCTAAGTCCTCTGTTTCTTGAATTGTTCCCTTGCCAAAAGTTACTGCACCAACTAATTTGGCTCTTACATTATCTTGTAAGGCCCCGGCTAAAATTTCTGAGGCTGAAGCACTACCCTTATCAATTAAAACTATTAAAGGCAATGATAATAATCTTCCTTTACGATTAACACTGTAACTGTCAATCTCGCCTTTATAATTTTCCTGTTTTACAACAATACCTTTATCTAAAAATTCCGAAGCTAAATTAACTGCACCCTTAAGATAACCGCCGGGGTTGCCGCGCACATCTAAAATTACTCCCTTCATCTTAGATCCTTGATCGACAATCTTTTCTATGGCTTCATCCCACTGTTGAGAGGTAAGGTCACCAAAACGCGTTAGTTTTAAATGAGCTAATGTTGCTTCTTTCGCGTCTAAAAAATCTACTTCAACACTAGGAACAACAATCGTATCTCTTGAAATTTCAGCTGTAAATGGTTTATCTTCTCCTTCACGTTGTAAAGTAAGACTAATGGTTGTCCCTTTTGACCCCCTAATTTTTTCTACGGCATCGGGTAAACTAATTCCCAAAGTATCTTCATCAATATTTTTATTTTTATCTTTAAGATGCAAAATTAGGTCGCCTGCTTTTACACCCGCTGCTTCTGCCGGACTGCCTTTAAGCGGAGCGATGACAATAAGCTTATTGTCTTTATATCCCAGTTGAATACCAACACCTTCAAAAGCGCCATTTAAATCTTCTTTTGCCTGCTTATTGTCAGACGGAGGCAAAAAGACAGTATAGGGATCACCTAAAGAAGCGGTTAAACCTTGAATGGCGCCGTAAAACATTTTTTTCTCATCCAGCTTCTCTTTTAAAAGATATTTTTCTTCTAATTTCTCCCAAACTTGCCAAAAAAGAGCAAAGTCAATATTTTTATCCGCCGGAACCGCTTTATTAATAATCTGAATTCTATCTTTGATCTTTGATCCCTGATCTTTGATCTTAATCCCATGAGTTCCCCACCAAAAACCTGCTCCCCAACATAATAAACTAAAGGAGATAATTAAGATTATTGATCTTAACTTTTGCAGGCTCATTGAGTAAAAAAATTAGGGCTTAACTACAAAAGGCAACATTGCTAAATGACGAGCTTGTTTAATTGCCTTAGCCAATCGTTTTTGATGTTTTTGACAAAGTTCAGTTTTGCTCCGTCCAATAATCTTCCCTCTTTCCGAAAGGAAACCACTTAAAACTTTTGTTTCCTTATAGGAAGGGTCTTGTTTTTTTTGACAAAATAAACAATTTTTCTTCATAAATTTTTATAAAAGGCCTCTGGTCTAAAAAGGGATATCGTCAGCCTTTACTTCCTCGGCCGCCTTAGTATTTACGACGGTGGCCTCTTTGGTCTCCATCGCTTTAGCGGCGGGGGCTTCCTTTACTTCCTCTTTTTTCTTAACTGCTGATTCAGTTTTTTTCTTTTCTTCAACTGTCTTTTTTTTATTATCATCACTAGCGACGGCTGGTTTAACCGCTGGCGCTGCTGATACGCTAAATGGTTTTTGGCTGGCTACTGGCATTGGAGCAAATTCTTCTCCCTCTCTTCTTTTTGAATCCAAAATAATCATATTATCAATTACTATCTCGGTAGCTGATCTTTCTTGACCATCTTTACTGGTCCAACTTCTGCTTTGCAGTCTACCTTCCACGTAAGCTTTTCTGCCTTTGAAAAGTAGTTGACTGCATAGCTCGGCCAGTTTTTGCCAGCAAACAATACGATGAAATTCTGTTTCTTCCTTTCTTTCTCCTCCATCTGACGGAGTCCAGGAACGATTGGTGGCTAAACCAAAAGTACAAACAGCTGTGCCTGATGGTGTATAACGCAATTCAGGATCTCTGGTAAGATTCCCAATTAACATAACTTTATTTAAAGACCTAGATGCCATAGCTCTTTCTCCTTTCTAAATCCTGATAAACAAATGCCTTAAAATGTTATCTTCTGCTTTAATTTTTTTAGCTAGTTCAGGAATTTTATCTTCCGGAATGGCAATTTCAAATTGCACATAAATTCCTTCCCGCTGTTTTTTTATGTCATAAGTTAACTCTTTTTTGCCCCACTGATTAACTTTTTCCACTTTACCTTTATTGGCCTCAGTGAACTCCGTAATTATTGCCAGTAGTTTTTTTTGTTTATCTTCCTCTATCTTAGAAGAAAGAATCACAATCAATTCATAATTTCTCATTTTCCCAAGTATAGCAAAATTGTTTCTCTCTCACAATAATTAAATTATTAATTCTTTTTTATTTCCCTACCATAAATTCAACCACTTCGCCGTCTTTAATTTTATAATCTCTACCTTCCATTCTTACTTTACCTAATTCTTTGGCCTTTTGCCAACCGCTAAAAGCAATAAAATCACTAAAACTAATTACTTTTACCTTAATAAAATTTTTAGCAAAATCAGTATGGATAACACCAGCGGCCTCAGGCGCTAACATCCTTTTTTTAATTGTCCAAGCACGCACCTCTTTTGGCCCGGCAGTCAAAAAAGAAATAAGGCCTAAATAGTCATAGGCAGTTTTAATTAATCTTTCCAAACCAGACTTTTTTAAACCAAGGGTTTTTAAATATTCTTTTTGCTCTTCGGGACTTAAATTAGCTAATTCCTCTTCAATTTTGGCAGAGATAGGAATAATTGTCCAATCTTTATAATCAGCAATGATTTTTTCTATGTTGGCCAAATCTTGTTCATTAACATTAAGAATAATAAAATATGGTTTAAAGGTTAAAAAGTTTAATGGTTTAATAAATTCTATTTCTTCATCGGTTAGAGAAATATCTTTTACCATTAATCCTTTATTCATGTTAGTAATTAGTTTTTGTTTTAATTGTTCCAATTGTTGTTTGGCTGGTAAATCTTTTACCGGAGCGGCAAATTTTTCAATTGTTTCTAAGTCTTTTAAAATTAATTCTGCTTTTAAGTTGTCTAAGTCTTCTCTGGGATGACTGCTGCCGGCCTTATCAACATCTTTACTTTCAAAGGCGCGCAAGACAAAACAAATACAATCAACTTCGCGGATATGAGCCAAGAACTTATTACCTAAGCCCTCACCTTTGGCCGCTCCTTTTACCAAACCGGCGATGTCAATAAATTTAACTACTGCCGGCGTAATTTTTTCCGGATTAACAATTTTTGCCAAAGCAGTTAAACGGTCGTCGGGAACTGGCACCACACCTACATTAGGTTCAATGGTACAAAAAGCATAAACCGCTGTTTGGGCAATCTGCCTGCCTAAAAGAGCATTAAAAAGGGTTGATTTCCCTGCATTTGGAAAACCAACAATCCCAACACTAAGATTCATGAATGAATTCTATCACGAATAGACAAGCATCAGAAAGAGCACTATTACTTACCAAGTAATACCAAGAATTAGCCTTACTATTAACATACAGAAACAGTAGTATATAAATTAAAGTAACCTAACTAAATTTACGAAAATAAATAGTTTTCCTCTTCCCGCACCTTGTATTTCCTTGACATATCCAATTTTTTCTAATTCTCTTAAAAGTCTAATAATCGTTGACCGATTAGCATGTAAATGTGTAGAGGCTTGAATTACTTTAAACACGGGTGATTTAAACATAAATTCAATTAACCTCAACATGTATGGAGATTTTAAATTTTCTGTCTTCATACTCAACTCATCGTATAACTTTAAAATAGTATTAATTAATGAAGCTGTGCTCTTAGATTGTTTAATTACTGACTTTAGAAAATATGCGATCCAAGGTTCATATTTTTGAGTTTGATCAACTCCATGTAATGAATCTAAGTAAGTATCACTATTCTGTTCAAAATAACCACTCAAATATAAAATTGGTTGATGCAATAACTTTTTATCATACAAAAATAGTGGCATAAGTAATCTACCTATTCTTCCATTTCCATCTTTGAAGGGATGAATCGCCTCAAATTGGTAATGAACCAATGCAGCCTGTATTAATGGATCTTCGTCTTCAGAATGAATATATTCTTCTAGATTATTCATATAATCTATTATTAGATTCCACTCTGGCGGTACATAACTCGCTTTCTCAATTGGAGTATTAGATGCTCCTATCCAAACTTGATCTTTTCTAAAATCTCCTTTATACGAAACTCCACGAGTTTTATTTAGTAATATGCTGTGTATTTCTTTAATAAGGTTTAAACTCATTGGTCTTAATTTCAATTGTTCAACCGCTCTAAACATCGCAGACTTATAATTTGAAATTTCTATTACATCTCTATGTTTTGTTTCTTCGCCTGCTTCGTGAATAAATACGTCTTTTACTGTGCTTTGAGTTCCTTCAATTTTCGAGCTTACCGTTGCTTCTATTGTAATAAGAGGTCGCATCAATAAATAGGGGTTCTTTAAACTCTTTTGTAATCCTCTTAATTCTCCAACAGCACCACGAGCTTCTCCTAATAAACGAGCTAGAATATTATAATCGACTTTAATGGGTAACTTTTTAGGGTGGTAAGCCTTCATATTAGCCTTAATAATACAACTAATGTTGCAAAATGTCAAGATTCTGCAACGATAATATCCTTATGTTGCACAAGTGCAACAATCACACTATCTAACCTATTCAGATACCATACTCTTAAAAAATCAACAAATTTTACATTAAACCTAAAAGCTTTAGTTTTAGAACTTAAACTGCTGTTTATGATAAAATAAATACTATGTCTATGGAAAAATCAGGCAGCGGTGTTGAATTATTAAATCCAGCACAAATCTTTGAGGCGCAATGTGCTATTGGTATGTTTAAGAACATGTATCGCCAAACACTCATTGCTCCTTTAGCACAAGCCCGCAGACTTACTGATTTTTCAGTTGCCATGGCAATGCAAAAACTTCCACTGGAGTTACAGCAACAAAGTTGTAAGTATGTTGGGTATGTATTTGATTTTGATTCACCAGAGGGCCTAAAACAATTTCTTGATACCTACCGCGTCAATAAACAGGGTTGGGATGATCTCGAAGAAGGATTTTTTAAACCTGTTGAATATTTTTCTCGTTCAAAAGGAAGACTTTCCTATCCTATCTTCACAATTGTTAATCCTCTTCTTTCCTCAACTAATTTTCCTGGCTTCTGGCATTCTTATAACCTAGAAGGTTTAGGAAATGAATTCAATAGGTATCTCCATAGGATCACAAAATTTGGAAGAGTTTTTTTGGTAATTACCCCCGATATGGTAAATAGAGCACCAGGCACTCTATGGCAAAAGTTACCAGAAAGCTATAACCAAGCGCTGGCACAACCAGCCCAATTAGAATTAAAAAGACCCATTGCAGAGTATTTACTAAGTCGGGGTTTCATCCCAGAGTCCGGCCTTGCAGGACAGTGCGAGAGTACTGGAGATATAATCACCCCGCAAATTCCGCTCTTAGACGCTGAGATTCAATCTGCACTATCTAAACTAGGTCCTAATTCTTTGGTTCCATGACAGGATTACTTAGTAGTTTAGACACTGATGAAGTGTCAAGAATAGTTACTAATTTGAGTCAACTTCTGGGGGTGTTTCCTGTGGGAGTATCAAACCAGCCATTTGTACCTAAAAAGCATATCTTTATCATTAACTGATTGGAAATGATCCGCTTTTTTTGGATTCGGTACCTGAAGTTAAACTTAAATTCTAAGGTTGGAACTGAAAAGCATCTGTGCCGACTGACAGGTTCATGAGGTAAATTATAGCAGAAAAAATAAAAATAGAGATTGATTATATTAGGTTGAAGGTTATTCAGCCATTAAATCTAATAATAAATTCGTAGCTTCTTGATTATTACTTGGCGAACCATTATGAACGATAGATAATATGTCAGTAATATGTTGTTTATCTTTGTCTCTTATGCTTCGACTGCCAAGATATATACTGGGAATATCTTTTGGTTGTGTAAGATATGCTGGTGTGGCAGCTTCCCTAAGTGGATCAAAGTTTCTCCCAGTTGCTTCAAGTGCTTGTTTAAAATGTCTCTCTTCTGGAGAATGAATTCCTACAAAGGTTAAATAAGCAGCTGTTGGTTCTTTTCGGGACATAGAAAAATCAATATCATGAGCACAACCACGCGCACCAACACCACTATCAGTTTTATGTATACATTGAAGCTCTACAATCCTTTCTCCATCGGCTTTATCAGTTATTACAATAAGGCGGATTCCTTTTTCAGTCTGATCTAGTTTGGCAATTGCTTGCCTTCCACCTTTATGATTGGGATATTGAACATCATATCCATGCTGTGATATAAATGCATCAAGGACTTCATTTAAAGGTATAAATGTTTCTGGTGGTAACGGTTGACCAAAATCTTCTTCTAATACTCTATTTGCAATTTGATTTCTTAATCTAATGAGCTTTTCAAGTTGAGAAGGTTGAACAGGTGGTCTTTGATTGTCGTAAATTCGTAAATCACCTGACATAATATATTTATATTAATTCTTTAGCTTTTCTAAATCAATACTTATCTGATTTTTTATAATTTAGATATAACGACTTTAACAAATTAGCTCCTTTGATAAACTCCCATTAATTCACCATTATCCAAAACATGACCAGTCATCGCGTTTTCCAAAACTTTACGATCAGAATTGGAAGATAAATTTAATATTATATCTAAAGCGTAAATTTTAAAAAAGTAGCGGTGCTGGCCAGATGGCGGACAGGGGCTGATATACTTTGTCCTTCCGCTGGTGTTTGTTCCCTCGACTGCATTTTGAGGCAGACTATTTTCCTTAATCTCTAAAGTCTGTGGACTAATGTTCCAAACCAACCAATGAGTAAAAGTACCTATTGGCGCATCCGGATCATCAACAATTAAAACTAGGCTTTTGGCCTCTTGAGGAATATTACTAAAATTAAGCGGTGGATTAATCCCCGCGCCGTCACAAGTATATTGTTTGGGAATAACTTCCCCTTGGTAAAAAGCTGAACTGGTAATTTGGATCATATGATTTTATTATAACTCTTTTATTTCATTTTTCTTTTGTTAAAATAAATAACAGTGAAAACTACTCCTTTTGCTAAAAAAGTTTATCAATTACTAAGAAAGATTCCTAAAGGTAAAGTAAGTACTTATAAAGAAGTTGCCAAAGCCTTAAAAACTAAAGCTTGTCAAGCAGTTGGCCAGGCCTTAAAAAATAATCCTAATCCCCCTTATATTCCCTGCCATCGGGTGGTCAAAAATGATGGAACGATCGGCGGTTTTATGGGAAAAACTAAAGGAAAAGCAATCCAAAGAAAAATTAATTTATTAAAACAAGAAGGAATTAAGTTTACGGGAAAGAAAATTAAAAATTTTAAAAAATTATTGCTCAAATTTTAAAAAATATTTTTTGGCTTGAGATTTTTCAGTTACCTCTCTGCTCCAATTTGGCAAGCGGTCAGAAAGTTTTAATTTCTTATCCCCTTCTTTAAACCAAGGATTAATGGCTCTAGATTTAACATAAACACAAACTTCCCAGTCTTTTGGGCTATTAATGGCTTTAATT
>Ga0315288_10003424_pt1 | contig 20292 bp, 20 predicted proteins | sample YL17G11_20_MG_FD_203454 | JGI IMG/M metagenome (GOLD analysis project Ga0315288, IMG submission 203454) | Sediment microbial communities from Yellowstone Lake, YNP, Wyoming, USA - YL17G11_20 | ecosystem: Environmental > Aquatic > Freshwater > Lake > Sediment | place: USA: Wyoming | collected... | reverse complement strand
GCCAGGCTTTGCGTGAAACCTATCCCGGCGCCATTTACCTACATCAGGGGGAAACCTACCGGATCGAGAGCCTGGATTGGGAAAGGGGTTATGCACAGGCAATCCCCCTCCAGGTGGATCTGCATACCCAATCGAAAAAGGATACGGATGTCCGGATTCTACAAGAAACCGCTCGTCGCTTGACGCCGGAAGGGATCGAAGCGTTCCTGGGCGAAGTGGTAGTCCGAGAACAAATCTACGGATATTACGTCAAGAAATTCGACCGCATTCTGGAATATCACGAGCTGGAATTGCCCGAGTTGACGTTTCCGACGATGGCTTGTTGGTGGAAGATCCCCGTTCCATTGAGGCTGGAGGCCGCACATCTAGATTTCGATGGCGGCATACATGCTCTGGAACATGCTACCATCGCCCTGACGCCCCTCTTTGCCCTCTGCGACCGCTGGGACCTTGGTGGTGTCTCCTATCCCGACCATCCTACCCTGGGAACACCGGCCGTGTTTCTATACGATGGCGCCCCGGGGGGTGTGGGCATCGGGGAGAAGGTCTTTGATGTTCTCCCGCAACTGTTGCGGATGACTCTGGAGATGGTGCGGGATTGCAGCTGCGAGGATGGTTGTCCCTCCTGTATTCTCTCCCCCAAGTGCGGAAACAACAATCAACCCATGAGCAAGGCCGGCGCCATATTCCTGCTCGAACGGCTCCTGTCCGGCTCATCCTGACTCGGACGATTGTCAGCCCGTGACGTTGGATAGAGGTGGTGCCAGATTGGGCCGATTCCGGTAATATGGAGCCAGGGAACGAAAGGAGTACCCGATGAAGGCACTGATTGTTTGCCAATCCGCCAGTCATGGCAACACATCGAAAGTCGCCCAGGCAATGGCAGGAGTTTGGGCAGCTGGAGTGGTCAGTCCGAGCCAAGTCGATGCTGCGACGTTGGGGGAATTCGACCTGATCGCTTTCGGTTCGGGCATATTCTTCGGCAAGCACCACTTGAATCTGCTGAAGCTGGTGGACGCATTGGCACCTGCAAAGGGCCAGAAAGCGGTGATTTTTTCCACGGGTGGAAATCCCGGTGTAGCCAACCACAACTTGCTGCGGGGAAAGCTTGGGGCCAAGGGATTCCTCGTGGTGGCTGAGTTTGCCACCCCCGGATTTGATACTTATGGACCTCTTAAATTGTTGGGTGGCATTCGTAAGGGTCGGCCGAACGAACGTGATCTGAAGAATGCCCGTCAGTTCGCTGCAAGATTCGTCTAACGGATGATGAACAAAGTACCGCCGCCACAGGAGCCAAGCCGTACCCGCAAGAGTGCGACCGCCGATTGGCTGATGCTGGTGGTGATTCCGTTGGTGGTGGTGCTCACCTTTTTCTTCTATCGGCGTTGGCAGGATCTGGCGAGCGCTGGGGCCGGTGCGTTCCTAGGAATGGTCCTTGGGTATTTCCTGCGAAACCATGCCGGCAAGCGCATCCTGGCCTGGGAAGCCGCCCTGGAAACGATGGCGATTGGCTCGTTTCTATTTCTTTTCTTCTCGTACTGGAGTGGCTTGCAAGCTTCCTGGCAAACGATTTTTTCTGGAATCGCGCTCCTGTTGCTGGGAATCTTCTGGGGATATCTGCTCACTACGATCCTGCGAAAAACGCGCCGGTGGGGGAGCGGACTTGATCTCGAAAAACGACGGTCCAGACTGTGAGGATTCCATGGATCAAGCAGAGCTGAAGAAGCAAAAAGAACGTTGGTCCCAGACAACCCTGAAGGCATTTGTTTCCAAATCGCCCGAACGACAAGCCAAGTTCCTGACTGCTTCCTCCGAGGCAGTTGAACCTCTTTATACTCCACTGGACGCAGGATCCGACGAGTACTGCCTGAACCAAGGGTTTCCGGGCCAATACCCGTTTACTCGCGGAATTTACCCCAACATGTACCGCGGACGGCTATGGACCATGCGGCAGTATGCAGGGTTTGGCACGGCCCAGCAGTCCAACGAGCGGTACAAATACCTTCTGGCCAACGGCCAAACCGGGCTGTCCGTAGCGTTCGACCTGCCAACACAAATCGGGTACGACTCTTCCCATTCCCTCGCCGAAGGCGAGGTAGGGAAGGTGGGAGTCGCCATCGACAGCCTATTCGATATGGAAATCCTCTTTGGAGGAATCCCCCTGGATCAGGTTTCCACCTCCATGACAATCAATGCGCCCGCCGGAGTGTTGCTGGCCATGTATCTTGCTGTCGCCTTAAAACAGAGCGTACCCTGCACCGAGCTGCGCGGAACCATCCAAAACGACATTTTGAAGGAGTACGTGGCCCGTGGCACCTATATTTTCCCGCCAAAACCATCGATGCGACTGATCGTGGATACGTTGGCGTTCTGCACCCGGGAGATGCCAAAGTGGAACCCAATTTCCATCAGCGGCTACCACATCCGTGAAGCCGGCTCCACCGCGGTGCAGGAAGTAGCATTCACCTTGGCAGACGGAATCGCTTATTGCCATGCAGCGGAAAAAGCAGGCATGGACATCGATGCTTTCGCCCCTCAGCTTTCCTTTTTCTTCAATGCGCACAACGATCTTCTGGAGGAAGTCGCCAAGTTTCGCGCCGCCCGCCGATTGTGGGCTCGGATCATGAAGGAAAAGTTCCGGGCGAAAGATCCGCGGTCGATGATGCTTCGTTTCCATACGCAAACCGCAGGTTCCACTCTGACGGCCCAACAGGCGGACAACAACATCGTCCGAGTGGCCATCCAAGCTCTGGCCGCGGTCCTGGGAGGGACCCAGAGCTTGCATACCAACTCTCGCGATGAAGCTTTGGCTCTGCCGACCGAGAAATCGGTACAGATCGCTTTACGCACCCAGCAGCTGATCGCCCACGAATCGGGCGTGACTAACACCTGTGATCCGCTGGCCGGTTCTTACTATGTCGAGACGATGACCGACCGGATCGAGCAGGAAGCGCAAGCGTACCTCGATCGAATCGAGGACATGGGCGGCATGGTGGAAGCGATCGAGGCAGGATTCGTGCAAAAGGAAATCCAGGGCTCAGCCTACCGCTACCAAAAATCCATTGAGGACGGTTCCCGCATCATTGTGGGTGTCAACAAGTTCCAGCTGAAAGAGGAGGCACCCAGGGATCTGCTGAAGGTAGATCCCGCCTTACGCCAAATCCAGATCAACAAGATCCAGCAGATAAAAACCACAAGGGACAATGCCAGGGTCGGAGCTGCCCTGGATCGACTCGAACAAACCGCCAAGGGAGTAGAGAATGTAATGCCTTCAATCGTCGATGCGGTGAAGGAATATGCCACCCTGGGTGAGATCTGTGACGTGTTGCGCCGGGTATTCGGCGAGTATCGGCAACAAGTGATTTTCTAAAAGAGAGGCCATGGAAAAACAGGAAATCCGCATTTTGATTGCCAAGGTAGGTCTGGACGGACACGACCGCGGCGCCAAATTCATCGCGCAAGCCTTGCGTGACCGAGGCTACGAGGTGATCTATACCGGCATCCGCCAAACCCCGGAAGATGTTGCCAAAATTGCGATTCAAGAGGACGTGGCTTTCGTTGGCCTCAGCCTGCTCTCCGGAGCTCACAATCAGTTGTTTCCCCGCGTGGTGGCGGAGTTAAAAAAGGCCGAGGCAGAGGACATCGTCGTGTTTGGTGGTGGCGTGATTCCGGCGGATGATATTCCATTCCTCCAATCGCAAGGCATTCGGGAGATCTTCACGCCCGGCACCACCACCGATCAAATGGAGGAATTCATTCAGCGGATTCTGGCAGAACGTGCCTAACCTAATCGAAGAGCTTCAGGCGAAACAACCACGGGCTCTGGCTCGGGCTATCTCATTGGCGGAGAACGACCCGATCGGCTCGGCGGAACTCTTCAGCCAGCTTCACCCGCTGCAAAAAAGCTTTAAGATCGGCTTTACCGGACCGCCCGGCTCCGGTAAGAGCACCTTGATCCGGGACTTGCTGGTTTATGCTTGCCAGCAAGATCTGCGGGTGGGAGTGATCGCGGTGGACCCCAGCAGTCCTTTCTCTGGCGGCGCATTATTGGGAGATCGCTTGCGGATGAACCTGGCGGGCTTCGACCCGGAGCGGGTCTTTATCCGCTCCCTTTCCGCCCGAGGGCACCTGGGTGGTCTCTCGCCCGGCACGATCCTTTCTCTCCATTTGCTGGAGTATTATGGATTCGATTGGATCCTGCTGGAGACTGTCGGAGTAGGCCAGGCAGAAGTCGAAATCATGTACCTGGCCGATTTGGTGAGCGTGATATTGGTGCCGGGGATGGGTGACGAGATTCAGGCAATGAAATCCGGCCTGATGGAAATCGCCGATTTGTTCATCGTGAACAAATGCCATCGGCCAGGTACCGACAACCTGGTCAGTGAGCTGGAAGCTTTATTGGCCATGGCTCCAAGATACAAAGGGGAGGGCGTTTGGCATCCCCAAATTCTGAAAACCGATGCCCTGGAAGGGGATGGCGTCGAAGATCTGTGGCAATTGTTGCTTGGATATCCATCCAATGCGGACTTCCAGCGCAACCGAAAGGTGAAACGGCGGCGTCAGATCTATTACCAAACCTTTCAATCCGTGATCAATCATTTCCGGGTCCGTACGGCGGACTTGCTCAAGTTATATGCTCTGGAAGAGGGAGCGGACACCGCCGACGTGCATGCATTGGCCCGAAGAGTGATTTGGGAAATATGCAGGACTGAGCGCCGCAGCTCGAGTGACAAGCCGCCGGATTCCAGTTCCTGATTGAAACCGATGAACCCTTCACACTGCAGGCTTAGCGCCAAAGGGTGTCCGAATCGGAATAGGCTGCGACCGCCAAAGGTAAAGCTGCGCGAATCAAGAGAGGAGAGACGATGCTGAAAAAAATCGATCACATCGGGATTGCCGTTGATTCCATTGCTCTGGCCGGAGCCGTCCTGGAAGAGCTAGGGTTGACCAAGCAAGGGGAGGAAGAGGTCCCTAGCCAGAAGCTGCGGGTGGCGCACTATCATATCGGTGAAGTTCAAATTGAACTGCTGGAACCCTTGTCCCCCGAGGCCACGGTCGCCAAGTTTTTGGAGTCCCGCGGGCAAGGCATTCACCACATAGCGTACGAAACCGATGATGTCGACGCAGAGCAACAACGCCTGGTCGACCGGGGGTTTGAGTTTATTGACAAAGTCCCTCGCGCGGGTGCACACCAGACTCGCATCGCTTTCCTCCACCCGAAAAACACAGGAAGGGTGCTGACCGAATTGGTCGAGCATCTTCAGAAATAAGGGGGGATCGCTGTGGTCTTTGCCATAATTATCTGGGTGGGCGTGGGAGTCTTTGTCGCGTTTTTGCGAGGAAAGTTCACTCCGCTGGGGATTTGTTGGCACATCCTGCTGGGACCGTTTGGCATCCTGTTGTTCGTTTTGACTCCTTTGCCCTCAAAGCAAAGCAGCACAGCGAAGGCAGAATCGCCGCCCGATGATGCCGACAGACCCTCTGACTAGCCGTTTGATGCATCGATCGTGACCAAGAACCGCGTGTTGTCCAGCACGCTGCTACCCGCGCTTCTCCTCAGTTTTCTTTGTGGTTGCTCCATCGCACTGCCTCCTGCAAACAACTCTCCCATTCTTTCGCCCGGCACTTCCTCCACCGCTTGGCTTCTGCCTTCCACCTCCATGTCACCGGAGTTGCCGGCACCTTCACTGACCCCTACAACACCTACAGCCTCTCTTTCACCATCGATCTCATCTTCGGTCCTGTTGGAAGGAGCCAGCCGGTGGGAATGGGGTGGGTGGACTGTGGTTCAGATCCGCGGCACTCCTTACGCGCGCGGTTTCCAACATGGATATCTTTTAGCGCAAGAAATCGAAGAAACCATTTCCGTCCATGATTTCCTGATCCAGAGCGACACCGGCCGTGATTTTGATTTTTTTGCCCAAAAGGCGGAAGAGATGTTCCTGGAACAGATCGACCCGGAATTCGTGACGGAAATGGAGGGCATCGCTGCCGGTGCCGAAGCCGCAGGGGTGCAGCTATCCTTCAGGGACATCCTTGGCTGGAATGCCTACGTCGAGATGGTCGGGTATTGGTGGCCATCCGTCTCCGACGCATCGCCCACGATCGGCACCGATCACTGTAGTGCGCTCATTGCCACGGGGTCTTTCACCGCAGATGGTGGCATTGTGATGGCGCACAACACTTGGGCAGACCTGATGGACTTTTCTTCTTTTGATGTCATCTTGGATATTTGGCCGGACCGAGGTCATCGGATCGTGATGCAAAGCGCTCCCGGCTATATCTGGAGTGGTACCGATTTCTTCATCAATGACGCCGGTCTGGTCGGTTGCGAGACCACCTTCTACGGCTTCCAGGGCTTTGACGAAACCAAGCGGCCGACCTTTGTGCGCGCACGAGAGGCGATGCAATATGGAGAGACGATCGACCAATGGGTGACGCTGATGGATCGGCAAAATAATGGCGGTTATGCCAACGCCTGGCTCTTGGGAGATATTAAGAGCGGGGAAATCGCGCGATTCGAACAGGGGCTGTTGCACACCAAGTTGGATCGCACCCGCGATGGATATTTCGCCGGGTTCAATGCCGCAACCGATCCTGGCATCCAGGCAGAATGCAACGGTTGGAGCGCGGAAGACCCCTCCAATTTCAGTGGAGCTCGTCGCGTACGTTGGGACCAGTTGTTGCAGGAAACCAAGGGGCAGCTCGGTGCACAGCAAGCGATGGAAATGCTGGCGGACCATTACGACACCTGGCGGGAGGCCGATGAACCATCGATCCGGACGCTTTGCGCACATGCCGAAGGTGAATCCGCTCCGCACGGTGCGTTGGACGGCAAAGTCACCACCAGCGAGCTGGCGCGGGAAATGTCTTTCTGGGGGCGTTGGGGCAGACCTTGCGGCTGGCCTTTCGTGGCAGAGGAATCGATCGCCGCCAATCCTGCCTATGAATGGCTGCGAGGGTATTTGACGGATTTTCCAACCCAGCCCTGGACCCGATTGGGTGGCTTCGGGGGTGAGTAGCCGTACCGGTTATTTTGCCAAGGCACAGATCGTGCTGGCGAACAGTTTGGCGTTTCGCATGAGATTCTCAATCGTGATGTACTCATCGACTTAATGCTCTGTTTCCGGCTCTCCCAGAAACACCGGACCAAAGGCAACCGTATTCGGCATCTCCTTGGCATAGGTCCCGCCACCGACGGCCAGGGGTGGTTCGTTACGGCCGGTCTGCTCCCGGTATATGGAAAGCAGGGTCGTCACCAACGGATAGTCCGTGGGGTAATAGAGGGGCTCCTGGTGTTGAAGTTCTTCCAGAGCAAAACCGGATCCGGAGAGTCCGTTTTCCAACAGTGAAAGCACCTGGGAATAGGTATAGGTTACCGGCCAACGCAAATTGATGGTAAGTTGAAGGCGATGATCCACCAGCTGGGCCGTACCAAGGTTAAACGACAATTTACCGGAGATGGGGTCCTCCAGGGCAATACCCAGTGAGCGCCCGTCCGTCTCCAGACCGATCTTTTTCTCAAGGAAAGTAACGGTCCGCCGCCAATCGTCCGGCAGGGCGGGACATGCCGCCAGAAATGCGATCATGGCTCTGATCGCATTGCGGCCTTGTTCCGGTTTGCTGCCATGAGCCGCCGCCCCAACGGCATGCACACGAACATGGTCGCCTTCTTGCTTGGCGGATAACTCAAATCCTCGCTGGTGGGCAAATTGATGGCAGCATTCGATCAAGCGGCTCGGGTCGGGACTCCTGACCTGAACTTGGGCCCAATCTGGCACGATATTGGAAACCTGCCCTCCGGAAAGGGAGAGCACCGCGGTTTCCCCCTCCACGCTTGCGTTCAGATCTCTGACAAGCTTACCGATCAGTATTCCTTTTTCCGCGAACACGAGCGGATACCACCCGTCAGGCGTGAAACCGGCTACGGGCGGCGGTTCGTGTTGCAGGTAATAGGGGATTTCTTCACTCCCCGTTTCCTCACCCGTGCCGAACAGGATGCGCACCCTTCGGGTGAGGGGTACGCCTGCATCTCGGATTGCTTTCAGAGCGAACAGTGATGCCATGGCAGGACCCTTGTTGTCCATCGCCCCGCGACCGTAGATCTTGCCATCGCTGCATTCGCCGCCATAAGGGGGATGGGTCCATCTATCGCCTTCCGGCACGACATCCAAATGGCTGAGCACAGCTACATACTCCGGACCTTGCCCCCATTCCGCATAGCCGATATAGCCGTCCAAATTGCGCGTGGCAAATCCCAGCTGGTTGGCGATGCGGAGGGCACAGAGCAACGCTCCGGTTGGCCCTTCACCGTGCGGCGCACCAGGCAGGGGCATTCCCCGAACACTGTGGGGATAGCCAACAGCTGTTGCAAGGCATGAATCAAAGCGTCCTGATCCTTTTCCAGCTGCTGATTGAGTGAAGAATCCGTGTTTTCCATCGTCATCGTTGTAGCGGATTGGTAGGATTTAGAGAGGTGGCCATTCAGACGATCTGGATAGACGATATTGATTCCACCATGCTCCATGCCCGCCGCTTGGCGAGTGAGGTGTCTCCTCCGTTTGCCGTAGTCGCCAAGAGGCAGACCGCAGGGACTGGGCGCAAGGGTCGGGCATGGTCCAGTCCACCGGGCGGCCTTTGGCTGACCTTAACAGTGGAGCTGCCAAGGGTTGAGGGGCTCTCCATCTTCGCTGCGATTCCTGTCTTGCGCGCCCTGGAGCCTTATCTTCCTTCGATCAAAACGAAATGGCCCAATGACATCGTCACACCAGACGGGAGAAAAATCGGGGGCATTCTCACGGAAGTGGCGAGCCTGGCCTATATCGGCATCGGCCTAAATGTCAATAATGCGATCCCCCTGGATTTGGTCGGACAGGCAGTCTCGCTTGCGGATCTGACGGGTTCGCCACTTTCTCTTGACAGCCTTCTGGAAGAGATTCTGGTTTGGTGGGAACGCTCTGCGCCGCTTTTTTCGCAGGAGGGTCTGACCCCCTTTCAGGTGGAATACGAGCGACATCTGGTGTTCCAGAATCGTACGATCGAGATCGAGGAGGAAGGAATCCCTCGTTTGGTTTTTGTCAGTGGAATCGCCCCCAATGGGGCCTTGCTCGTTGGCTGTGGCGGGGAGCTGCAGGCCATAGTCGATGCGACAGTGATCCGCTACTGATCTTTGATTCCGCCTGATCAGATTTCCCGATATAATAAGCCGGTTTCACTCGATTCCTTGATGCAGATTCGGGGTCGAAACACAGAGAGGGATATTGGCATATGGCTGAACAAAATATTGAGGGGCAACTCAAAAACCTGAATCAAAAAAAGGAACGTATCATCGATATCGATGGCAGCCGGGCAAAACGGCAGCATGAAAAAGGCAAGCTATCGGCCCGGGAACGGATTGCTTTCCTTCTGGATCCAGATACATTCATCGAATACGACGCCTTTGTGGAACACCGCACGACCCATTTCGGCATGGATAAGGTTGAAATTCCAGCAGATGCCGTCGTAACGGGTTATGGCAATATCTTCGGGCGCCCGGTCTGTGTCTTTTCGCAGGACTTCACTATTTCCGGCGGGTCTCTCGGCGAGATGCACGCTGCCAAAATCACCAAGATGCAGGATATGGCGGTTAAAATGGGGGTACCGATCGTTGGGATCAATGATTCCGGCGGCGCCCGGATCCAGGAAGGGGTCGATTCCCTCCATGGCTACGGTCAGATTTTCTTCCGCAATACAAGGTCGTCCGGTGTGATCCCGCAAATATCGATCATCCTCGGTCCTTGCGCAGGGGGTGCAGTATATTCGCCTGCCATCACTGATTTTGTTTTTATGGTGGACAAAATCTCTAACATGTACATCACCGGGCCGCAAGTCATCAAAGCAGTAACCGGCGAAGACATCGGGGTGGAAGAGCTTGGCGGAGCCATGGTGCATAACAGTATCTCCGGCAACGGCCACTTCATCTATCCCTCGGAGAATGAATGTCTGGAGGGCGTTCGTCGCCTGATTTCGTTCATCCCTGCCAACAACCTGGACGACCCGCCTGTGATCGATACCGGCGATGAGCCTGGGCGTATCGACCTGGAATTACGGCAGGTTGTGCCCACCAATCCCAAGATCTCCTACAACGTGAAGGATGTGATCGAGCGGATTGTGGACGTAGGGGATTTCATGGAGGTGCAGGAGTATTTTGCGCCGAACATTGTCGTCGGCTTCGCCCGCATTGGTGGCCAGACAGTGGGATTGGTGGCAAACCAGCCGCTGGCCTTGGCTGGTTGCCTCGATATCAATGCTTCAGACAAAGCCGCCCGTTTCATCCGTTTTTGCGACGCCTTTAATATCCCTTTGGTCACACTGGTGGACACTCCCGGCTACCTGCCCGGTAAACAACAGGAACACGGGGGGATCATCCGTCATGGGGCCAAGCTGCTTTTTGCTTATGCCTGGGCGTCCGTGCCCAAGATTACGGTTACATTGCGAAAATCTTATGGTGGCGCACATGTAGCCATGTGCAGCAAGGACCTAGGGGCGGATTTGAATTTGGCTTGGCCGCAAGCGGAAATCTCCGTTATGGGGGCTTCCGGCGCAATAAATATCATCTTCCGGCGCGAGATCGACAGCGCCCCGGATCCTGAGCAACGCCGCCAGGAATTAACCTCGGACTACGAGCGCCTGTTCTCCAATCCTTATGAGGCAGCCAAGCGGGGTTATGTGGATGCAGTGATTGACCCAGCGGAGACGCGTGCCCGCATCGCATCGGCTTTGTCCGTCTTAAAGACCAAGCGGGAAGTAACCCCTCTAAAGAAACTGGGGAACATCCCTCTATAAGGAGCCATGATGGAAGAGAATTACGTGGTAGAAAGCGTACCGGAAGACATCCAAGCGGTGATCGCCGCTGCCTTGTCCCGCTATTTACAGGATGAAAAACTCTCGTTCAAGGTGATCGCTATCAAGCCGGTACAGAGCTCTCAGATAAACTTCTGGGGGATTGTTGGCCGGCGCGATAACATGATGAACCTGCCCCGTTAGGAGGGAAACGATGGCTCGCAAATACTTGATCAAAGTGAACAACAAAACCTATGAAGTGGAAGTGGAAGAGGTGGTTCGTCGCAGTACAAACCCCTTGGTGATGCCGCAGGCAGCGGAAGCTCCCCCTACGGTTCTTCCCCCCCGGGCTCCGGTTTCCCCGCCGAAAACAGTCGTCGTGCAGATGCCTTCCGTTCCCCCGACACCCTCTGGTAAACCAAGGGTCGCGGAGATGGTTGGACTGAAGAAAGTGCAAGCACCAATGACCGGCAAGATCATTGCGATCCTCTGCCAATCCGGACAAGAAGTGCAGGAAGGGGATGCGATCCTTACGCTGGAAGCGATGAAGATGGAAACGGAAATGGCCGCCCCCTTCCCCGGTCGAATCCAATCGATCCTGGTAGTGGAAGGTCAGAACGTGACGGCGGGTGAAACTCTAGTGGTGATGGAATGAGGGTGCAACGATGAAAGAATACAAAAATTCAATCGGCAGAGGACATTTGGTTCATATCACCGAAACCGCTTTCCGCGATGCCCATCAATCCTTGATTGCCACGCGTTTGCGCACCAAGGACATGGTGCCCATGATCGAACAGATGGATCGTGTGGGCTATTGGTCTTTCGAGATGTGGGGTGGGGCGACTTTCGATACCATGATCCGCTTCCTAAATGAGAATCCCTGGGACCGGATCCGAGTGTTTAAGGAGCACACCAAAAACACCCACCTGCAGATGCTGCTGCGGGGGCAGAATCTGGTAGGTTACCGCCATTATGCCGACGATATTCTGGAACATTTCATCAACAAATCGGCCGAATTGGGTATCGATGTCTTCCGCATCTTCGATGCGTTAAATGATATCCGCAACATGGAAAAGGCGATCCGAGTAGCGAAGAAGACCGGCGCCATTGTGCAGGGTTGTATTTCCTACACCCTCAGCCCCGTGCATAGCATTGATGGCTTCGTGAGATTCGCACAGGAATTGAAGCAACTCGATTGCGACATCATCACGATCAAAGACATGGCCGGCTTGATTTCCCCCGCCTCCGCTCGCGAGCTGGTTTCCCGTCTAAAAGCAGAGGTTGGCCTGCCCGTTTGCCTGCATTCTCACTGCACGACGGGCATGGCGCCCACCTCCTACTTCCAGGCAGCCGAATCGGGCGCAGACATCCTAGATTGCGCGATTTCTCCCTTCGGATCCGGCACCTCCCAGCCTCCCACGGAAACGCTGGTAGAGATGCTGGACACAGCGGGTTTCACGCTCAAGGTGGACAAATCCCGTTTCCTGGAAATTGCAGAGTACTTTCAGGAATTGAAGGACACTGCCTATCGCAACTTAATCACACCGGTAGCCGAACGGGTGGATGTGCGGGCACTCGTCTATCAGGTTCCCGGCGGGATGTTGACCAATATGGTCAGCCAGCTGGAAAAGCAGAATGCGATGGATAAGTTTGAAGACGTACTCAAAGAAATCCCCCGCGTGAGAGCCGAGCTTGGCTATGCACCCTTAGTCACTCCCACCTCTCAAATTGTCGGGACACAAGCCACCATGAATGTGCTGGCAGGGGAGCGGTATAAGATCATCATCCAGGAAGTGAAGGACCTTTGCCGGGGCCTCTATGGGAGGACGCCCGCTCCGATTGATCCGCAAGTGATGAAAAAAGCCATCGGCGACGAGCAGCCAATCACTGACCGTCCAGCCAATCATCTTCCGCCGGAATGGGAGAAGATGAAAAAGGAGATGGTGCCTTACTCGGACCAAGAGGAGGATATCCTGATCTACGCTCTCTATCCAGCGGTCGCCAAAGACTATTTCGAGACATTGCGGGACCCGTTGAAGCTGAAGGCCAGGGAGGAAGCGCTTAAAGGGAAGGCCTTGCCGGAAGGACATCCCTTGAAGCGATTTGTTTTGCGAATCAATAGTCTAGATTATGATGTGGGGGTAACAGAGCTAGACTAGGGAAGTTTTCTTACGCTCCGTAAAGGGCTCTGGGGATCCGGGTAGGTATCGTGGTGGGTACCGGCGCTTGCTTTGCTCCGTTGACGATGCGAGTATAATGGATTTTATCCGGGTGGTATGCTGCAAGCAATTTGCACATACCAGGATTTTTTTTTGATTCCGGCAAAAGACGAGGAGGCAACAAAATGGCTGAAGTCAGTGGATATTTGCTTCCGGATGAACTGTATTATCACAAGGAACACATGTGGGCTCGCGTAGAAGGGGAGGAAGTGACGGTAGGGGTCACCGATTTTTACCAACAACTGGCCGGGGAAATCTCTTATCTGGAATTACCCTCCACAAGTGACGAGATCGGCCAGGACGACGTGATCGGAACCGTGGAGACCGGCAAGTGGGTGGGTAAAGTATACGCCCCGCTGGGCGGTACGGTGATGGAAGTGAATCAGGCCTTGGAAGACGAATCCACCTTGCCTAACACCGATCCTTATGGCAAGGGTTGGCTGGTGAAAGTGAAAGCCACAGACTTGAGCGAACTGGCGGATCTGTACCACGGACAAGCTGCCGTCCTCTGGCAGGAAGAAGAAATCCGCAAACATCCTAAATAGGTCGCGATCTGACAAGGAGTATTGGTGTATGTACCTTTTCCACCTTGATCGAATGCCTGGCTACCTTTCCATGCTCCTCTTCCACGAGCTGGCACGCGAAGATGTGGAAGCCCTGGTGATTGTTTCTCCCGCCAAACCGATGATTTCCATCGGCTACTTTCAAGATGCCCAACAGGAAGTGAACCTGGAATACTTGAGGGAGCATCAGCTTCCCCTGTTCCGGCGGGAAGTTGGCGGTGGGACGGTCTACCTGGACCAGAATCAGATTTTCTACCAGGTGATCTATGGCAAGGATCACGCTCGGCTGCCACAATCCGTGCAGGAAGCCTATCAAGTCCTTTCTGAGCCTCCGGTTCGCGCACACGGGCGTTTTGGAATCCAAGCCCAGTTTCGTGAGGTGAATGACCTGATTACCAAGGAAGGCCGCAAGATCGGCGGGGAAGGCGGAGCCAACATTGCCAACTCACTGGTCTTCGTCGGTTCGATGATGATGGATTTCGATTACCGGACCATGGCGAACGTGGCCAAAATCCCCGATGAGAAATGGCGGGACAAGGTGTTCCAGAGCATCGAAGAGAACGTGACCACCATGAAACGCGAACTGGGAGCGCTGCCCGACCGCTACGATGTCCAACGAGTGCTGATCGAGGAATTCGAAAAGGTATTAGGTCCATTGGAGCGAGCACCGATGCCTGCCTGGGTTGTGAAACGGGCGCAAGCCCTTGGAAAGCAAATGCTTGATCCTTCCTTCCTGTTGGGCAAGCGAAAATCCCGGGTGGATTCCTTCAAGGTGAAGTCGAACACGCATCTTCTGTTCGGCTCGCATAAGGCCAGAGGAGGTCTGATCCGCTCCGTGGCTGAGGTAGAGGGACCGGACCTTGGTGGCTTGATCCAGGATGTATCTCTCAGTGGCGATTTCACGTTGATCCCCAAGGAGAGCATCAGCGACCGGCTGGAACCGGCCATTCGCGGTGCAATCCGGCGGGAGAAAGAGATCCTACCCAAGGTGGAAGAGTTCTTTGCTGCGCGTGACTTGGAAATGCCGGGGGTAGAGGCCAAGGATGTCGTCAAAGCCCTCGGGTTGGAATCGGAATCATGACAGGGCGCAGAATCTTAGCCTCATCGGATTCGTTCCACCTGCCCTACCAACAGCGGAGCGAGGGCTTTTCTGTGTGGTATTTCCCCGCTGCCTGTTCGAAAAACAGGCAGTTTGTTTGCCATCCTCAAATATAGGAGGTTCCTGCCTTGCGAGAAATTGACGCGTCTGGAGTCACCGCGGCGGTCCGCCGGCTCTGTATCGATGCCAACAATCTGCTGGAGGAAGACGTGATGGCCAAGCTGGAAGAGGCAATCCCCAAAGAAGAATCCCCTGTCGGGCGGGAGATCCTAGAGCAAATCCTGAACAATGATCGAATGGCTGCCCGCTTGGGAATGCCGATGTGCCAAGACACGGGTGTGGCGGTGGTGTTCGTGGAGCTTGGCCAGGATGTCCACGTCATCGGCGGTGATTTCATCGAAGCGATCAACGAAGGGGTGCGTCAAGGATATCGCGATGGGTTTCTGCGCAAATCCCTGGTTACAGACCCGGTGATCGAGCGCAAGAACACGAAGGACAACACTCCTGCCATCATTCATACACAGATCGTGCCCGGAGAAAGCATCCAAATCACGCTGGCGCCAAAGGGCGGAGGTTCGGAGAACATGAGTGAAGTGCGGATGATGCAACCATCGGACGGCATCGAGGGCATCACGGACTTTGTAGTCGATCGGGTGCGCCGGTCAGGAGGCAACCCTTGCCCGCCGGTGATTGTTGGCGTGGGAATCGGCGGCAATTTCGAACAAAGCGCTCTATTGTCCAAGAAAGCTTTATTACGTCCCTTGGGTTCCCTCAATCCGGATCCGATTTGGAATCCCGTGGAGGTTGAATTGTTGGATCGAATCAACCGGCTGGGAATCGGGCCGATGGGTTTGGGCGGGCGCACCACTGCACTGGCTGTACATATCTTGGCTCAACCATGCCACATTGCGTCGATGCCGATCGCCGTGAACCTGCAATGTCACGCAGCTCGGCACAAGACCGCAGTGATTTGAGGAGGAATGGAAATGTCGGAAGCGATCCGTTTGCAGACGCCTTTGCAAGAGAGAGATTTGACAGCGCTTCAGATCGGTGATGCAGTTCTGATCTCCGGCATCATTTATACCGCTCGCGATGCAGCTCATAAGCGGCTGGTGGAATTGTTGAAAACCGGCCAGGACCTCCCCTTCGATCTCCGCGGTCAGATCGTGTATTACGTGGGCCCCACGCCGGAACGGCCAGGCCAGGTCATCGGCTCCGCCGGTCCAACAACCAGCGGCCGGATGGACTCCTATACCCCGCTCCTGCTGGAAGCGGGAATGAAAGGGATCATCGGCAAGGGGCAGCGCAGACCGGTGGTCATTGAATCGTTGGTGAAGAACAAAGCGGTGTATTTCGCGGCCACAGGCGGTGCAGGAGTGCTTCTGGCCCAGACCGTCAAGGCCTCTCGAATTGTGGCCTATGAAGAACTGGGAGCGGAAGCGATCCGCGAGTTGGTGGTGGAGGATTTCCCAGCCATTGTGGCCATTGATACCCAAGGGCACGACCTCTATCAGGAGGGGGTCAAACGGTATCGTCAGGAGGAACCGACGCGATGAGGATTGGCGTTTACGTCTGCCATTGCGGCGGGAACATCTCTGATGTGGTGGACGTCAAGAAAGTCAACGCCGTGGCCGAACAAGAGCCGGAAGTAGCCTTCGTGCGGGATGCGGAGCATATGTGCTCGGAAGACGGGCAGAAGCTGATCTGCGATGATGTGCTAGAACAAAACTTGGACCGGGTCGTTGTCGCTTCCTGCTCTCCATTATTCCATGAGAATACCTTCATGAAAACGGTGGCCAAAGCCGGAATCAATCCCTATCTGTTCGAGATGGCCAACTTGCGCGAACAATGCTCCTGGGCTCACCCCAGTAAAGCCGCTGCCACCCGGAAAGCGGAGGATCTGGTGAAAATGGCCATCGCCAAGTGCAGGCTGGATGTTCCTTTGGCGCGACAAGCTTTGCCCATCGGCCGGGATGTGTTGATCGTGGGCGGAGGCATCGCCGGAATCCAGGCTGCTCTCGATTTGGCGGATGCCGGGTTCCAGGTGACACTGGTAGAAAGGGAACCGGCCATCGGTGGCAAAATGGTCATGCTCTCCAAGACCTTCCCGACCGAGGATTGCGCGACTTGCATTATCGGGCCCAAACTCGCTGACGTGTCTCAACACCCCAATATCCGTCTGCTGACTTATGCGGAAGTGGAGGAAGTTTCGGGTTACCTGGGCAACTTCACCGTGAAGGTTCGACGGAAGGCCCGCTATGTCGATTGGGAGAAGTGTGTGGCCTGCGGAACCTGCGCCGGGAAGTGCCCGACGAAAGTGCCGGATGAGTTCAATCAAGGGCTTTCCCAGCGGAAGGCGATTTACCTGCACAATCCGATCGCGGTCCCTCACAAATACCTGATCGATGGTCTGGTTTGTCGCCGCCTAAAACAGGACGGGAACGCCTGCGGTGTTTGCGAGAAGCTCTGCGCTCAGAAAGCGATCAACTTTGCGGACCAGGACGAAACGATCGAGATCAGGGCGGATACCATCATCGGGGCCATGGGATTCGATCTGTTCGATGCCACACTAAAACCGGTCTACAACTTCGGCCATGCCAACGTGATCACCGCACTCCAACTGGAGCGGATCATTGCCACCGGATCTTCCGGCCCTCCCCTGCGAGCGGTGGGAAATCGCGTGGCCTTTATCCAGTGCGTCGGATCGCGGGATGAGCAGATCAACCGGGAGAATTGTTCCCGCATCTGTTGCATGTACGCCACCAAGTTGGCTCAACTGCTTCTGCGGATTGATCCCACCCGGGACATCACCATCTTCTATACGGACCTGCGAGCCTACGGCAAGGGATTTGAAGAGTACTACAAGCGTGCGCAGAAAGCGGGGATCCAATACATCCGTGGTCGCGTGGCAGAGGTTCAACCTGACCCAGAGGGGCGAACGCTATGGATCACCGTTGAGGACACTTTGAGCCGTGAAATCATCGAATCCGAATACGATTTGGTCGTACTGTCCGCTGGGTTGGTACCGGCGAGGGCCACGGACCGGATTTCCGAGTTGCTGAAGCTCGCCAAAAGCCCCGATGGTTTCTTGCAGGAAGCGCACCCCAAATTCCGTCCAGTGGACACTCTGGTGGACGGCGTATTCATCGCCGGTTGTGTGCAAGGCCCCAAGGACATCCCGGACACCGTTTCCCAGGCCAGTGCAGCTGCGGCGCGGGCCATTCGACTGATGAACAAGGGCGTGTACGAAACAGAACCGGTGAAAGCGTTCGTGCACGAGGAACGCTGCGACGGTTGCGGTCAATGCGTAACCGTCTGCCCGGTAAGAGCCATTTCCACAGGCAAGCAGAAAGCGCAGATCAATCAGGCGCTGTGCAAAGGTTGCGGCATCTGCATCGGCAGCTGCCCCACGGAAGCGCTCGACTTGCACTTCTACACCACCCAGCAGCTTGAGGCTCAGATCGAAAAAGCACTGGAAGGAAAATCAGCAGCCGAACCTCGGCTGCTGATTTTTGCCGACAACGTCTGCACCTACCGCCTAGCCGACAACCTTGGGACTGGCCGATTATCTTACCCGGCGGAGACTCGCATCATCCGCATTCCCTCCAGCGCTAGAATCTCGCCCCAATTGATGCTGTACGCCTTCCATAAAGGAGCGGATGCCATCTTCCTCGGGGAATGTGATCACAAGGCTTCACCCTATACCGGTTCGGTGGATGCGATCGAGCGCAACTTGACTGTCGCCCGCTGGGTGCTGGAAGAGGAGGGGGTTTCTCCCGAACGGATCCGTTTCTCGGAGTTGTTAGCCTCTTTGCTGACCGACTTCTATAAGAATGTGACGTCATTGGTGAAATTGGCCAAGAAGGAAGCCGAGCCGATCACACCCGAGCAGCGGGAGCGGTTGGGTGAAAGAGCCAAGGGTCCTCTGCCGGAAGTACGGGAAGGAGCCGTCATTCATGGTTAGAAAAATCAAGCTCCAAGCGAAAAATCGCGAATTTTGCCGCAAGATTTCCGAACTATCCGGTGAGGTGGTGATGCTCTGCGAACAATGTGGCACCTGCGCCGGGAGTTGTCCGATGTCGGCGGAGATGGACATCACGCCCTCCCAGATGATACGGCTGGTTCAGCTCGGACAAGAAGCGGTACTGGAAAATAAAACCTTTTGGGTGTGCGCTTCCTGCTATACATGCACCGTGCGTTGCCCGCGAGGAATCGATCCTGCCAAGGTTGCCGAGGCCTTGCGCCAGGTGAAACTACGCCAGGCAATCGACTACATCCAGATCGACGAAATCTCGTCAGAAGAAGCCAAGAAGCTCCCTTCCGTCGCTCTGGTGGCCGCCTTCCGCAAGATGACGGGTTAGGAGAAATCGGATGATTCAAATCCCTTACTATCCTGGCTGCACGCTGAAGAATAAGGCTTCCAACTTTGAAACATCCGCCCTAGCAGCAGCTCGGGCTCTCGGCCTGGAGCTGGTGGAACTTCCCCGCTGGAACTGTTGCGGTGCCGTTTTCTCCCTCTCTTCCGACGACCTGATGCGCCACATCGCACCGACCAACATCTTCCTGCGCGTTCAAGAGATGAATCGGGACCATTTGGTAGAGGATGAATATCGATTGGTCACATTTTGTTCGATGTGTTTCAACGTCCTGAGACGAACGAATCAGCGTTTGCGCGAAAGCCTGGAGGACCGTAATAAAATCAACGATTTCTCGTACCTGGAAACGGAGACTTACCAGGGCCGAGTGGAGATCGTACATCTGCTGGAACTATTGCGTAGCATGGGTTGGGACAAAATCCAGGAAAGGGTGCACAAACCTCTGACCGGACTAAAGGTAGCTCCCTACTACGGCTGCATGCTGCTGCGGCCCAAAGACGTTGGCATCGACGATCCGGAGCGCCCCACGATTCAGGAGGAATTGTTGCGCTCTTTGGGCGCCGAGCCGGTGGATTTTCCGCTCAAGCTTCGTTGTTGCGGCAGTTACCAAACGGTACCGGACAAGGACTTGGTAGCGAATCTAGCTTACGATATTCTAAGCCGTGCGCAAAAGGCAGGTGCGGAAGCGATCACGACCAGCTGTCCCCTCTGCGCCTTCAACCTGGACTTCCGCCAGAAAGAAATCCAGGAGAAATACCCCATGTTTCTTCCGATTCCGGTCTTCTATTTCAGCCAATTGATGGCAATCGCTTTCGGTCTGCCGCAAGAGGTTTTCGGTTTGGCTGGACATTACGCAAACCCAAAGACGCTTCTAGCCACCAAGGGATATCTGCAAGCGACTTCCCCGCTTGAAGGAGGAGAAGGATGAACGAACTCGAAAAGGACATGCTGCCGCAGGCTGTTATGATCACAATTTACATCCTCAGCCGCCAATACCATGTGCCGGCCGGCTCCACGATTCTCACCGCCTTGGAATATGCCGGCTTCAAGCTGAAAAAGGGGGTGGGTTGCCGCGAAGGCTTTTGCGGAGCCTGCGCCAGTCTCTATCGCTTGCAAGGCGATTACAAGCTGCACGGCGGGTTGGGTTGCGCCACAGTGGTCCAACCGGAAATGCAAATCGTGCAGCTCCCCTACACGCCGGCGCCAAAAGCGAT
>Ga0315288_10003423_pt1 | contig 20294 bp, 21 predicted proteins | sample YL17G11_20_MG_FD_203454 | JGI IMG/M metagenome (GOLD analysis project Ga0315288, IMG submission 203454) | Sediment microbial communities from Yellowstone Lake, YNP, Wyoming, USA - YL17G11_20 | ecosystem: Environmental > Aquatic > Freshwater > Lake > Sediment | place: USA: Wyoming | collected... | reverse complement strand
ACGCGCTGAAGGACCACCCGGTGGAGAAATTTGCCCGGCCCGCCAGCATCAGCTTCGTCCCCGTGGACCGGAGGACGGGGCTGAAGGCCGGCGTGGAGAGCCGCTGCCACCCCATCATCCTGGAGGCCTTCCTGCGGGGGACGGAGCCCACGGCCCAGTGCTCCGAGGCGGAGCACTTCCGAACCTCCCTCCCCTACTACCTCCAGCGGTTCCAGTTCAACCGGCGCCAGGAAATCCGCATCGACGGCGAGGGACTGCGCCGGCTGCTGCAGCAGGGGGCCGGCGATCTCTCGCTGTCGGAGAACGGGAAGTCGCTGATCCTCCGCCAGGAGGGAGGCGACAGGATCATCCCGCTGGACATCGGGCGCCGGGATCTACGAGAAGTGATGGAGGGCCTGAAGGGGGGCGCGGAGGAGACAGGCGAAAGCGCCGGGACGATCCCCGGGGTCGCGCCGCCGCGCCGGGCGGGGAGGGACGGCCGGGACGCCACCCTGATCCTGATCAAGTACGACTGAGGGTGGAGATCCCCCGGGCGGTCCAGTGAGCGTTGAGGTACTTACGGGCGCGCAGCTGGCCCGCGAGGCGCTCCTCCAGCGGCGTCGCCTCGGCCACGGCCCATCGCGCCTGGAAGACCTCTCCCAGGCCGCGCGCCAGCGCCAGGGCCACTTCCTCGAAGGCCGGCTTCCGGCCCATCAGCAGCCGCAACGTGGTCCATCCCCTCCGCTCGCCCCGCCGCCCTCCCGTGGCCTCGTCGAAGAGCTCCGGGTTGGCGTCGAGGAGGATCGATCCGTGCTGCAGGGACGCTCCCCTCCTCCGCACCTGGGCCGATCCCACCACCTTGCGCCCCTCGAAGGTGATCTCGTAGCTGGAGGCCCGAGCGAAGCACTGCTCGGGATGGAACGCCCGGGGCACTCGCGGCGCCACGATCCGGGAATCCGGCTCCACGCCCAGGAGGGAGAGCCCGGCGGCGATGCCCGACGCGATGCGACGGTAGGACTCAAGGAGGGAGCCGGCGAAGGGAGGCTCCTGGGTGGGCCCCACCAGGCAGTAGGTCACCTCCCGGTCGTGGAGGACGGCGGCCCCGCCGGTGGGGCGCCGTACCATCGGGATCCCGCGCTCGCGGCAGAAGCCCTGGTCCACTGCGCGGAGGGCGTCCTGGAAGCGCCCCAGGGAAAGGGTCGGAACGCTCCAGCCGTAGATGCGCAGCACGGGGAAGGTCCCCTCGGCGAAGCCTCCCTGGCGGCAGTTCTCCAGCAGGGCCTCGTCCAGCGCCATGTTGCGGAAGCCGTCCTGGGGCGGATCCAGGATCAGACGCCAAGCGGGGGACGGTCCGGTCATTCCGGGTCCCGGATCTCTTTTCGAGCAACGACCATCGAGGCTCCACGCCCCGCCCGGCACGCCGCCGCGGGCGTCAGCTGTCGATCTGGGCCTTCTGAAGCTTGCCGCTGAAGTCCACGTAGATCGCCTTCCATTCCGAGAAAATCTCCAGGGCCGCCTCCGCCGCCTCCCGGTGGCCGTTTCCGCTCTGCTTCGTGCCCCCGAAGGGAAGCTGGACCTCCGCGCCGATGGTGGGGGAGTTGACGTAGAAGATCCCCGTGAAGAGGTCCCGCATGGCGATGAAGGCCCGGTTCACGTCCTGGGTATAGATGGAGGAGGAGAGGCCGTACTTCACGCCGTTGACGATCTCGATGGCCTGGTCGAGGCTGTCGCAGGGGATGACCGAAAGGACCGGGCCGAAGATCTCCTCCTGGGCCAAGCGCGTCCCGGGGTCCACGTCGGTGAAGACGGTCGGGGCGAAAAAGAACCCCCGTCCCAGCTCGCCCTTAGTGAGGCGCACTCCGCCGCAGACCAGGTTCGCCCCCTCGTCCCTTCCGATCTGCACGTACTCGGCGATCTTCTTCACCGCCGGCTCGTTGATGACCGGCCCCACGTCCACGGTCTCGTCCAGCCCGTCGCCCACCTTGAGGTTCCTGGCCCTCTCCGTCAGCTTCTCCACGAACTCGGCGTAGACCTTCTTGTGGACCACCGCCCGGCTCGTGGCGGTGCAGCGCTGGCCCGCGGTGCCGAAGGCGCCCCACAGGACCCCGTCCAGGGCAAGGTCCAGCCGGGCGTCGTCCATGACGATGACGGCGTTCTTTCCGCCCATCTCCAGGGAGCAGCGCTTGAAGAGCCGTGCCGCCGACTCCCCCACCCGCCCGCCGATCTCGGTGGAGCCGGTGAAGGAGACCAGGTCGATTTCCGGGTGCTCCAGGAGAGGCGCGCCCAAGTTCTTTCCGGATCCGGTGACGAGGTTCACGACTCCGCGGGGGATCCCCGCCTCCTGGCAGATCTTCACGAGATGGTAGGAGCTCAGGGGAGCGTCCGAGGCCGGCTTCAGCACCACCGTGTTTCCGCAGACCAGCGCGGGCATGAGCTTCCAGGACGGAATGGCCATGGGAAAGTTCCAGGGCGTGATGAGGGAGCAGACACCCACCGGCATCCGCACGGACATGGCGTACTTGTTGGGGAGCTCCGAGGGGACCGTCCTGCCGGCCATCCGGCGTCCTTCCCCGGCGGTGTAGTAGGAGATGTCGATCCCCTCCTGCACGTCGCCGCGGGCCTCCTTGAGGATCTTCCCCATCTCCCGGGTCATCTCCCGGGCGTACTCCTCCTTCCGGCGGATCAGGATCTCGCCGACCTTGTAGACATACTCGGCCCTCTTGGGAGCGGGAGTCAGGCGCCACCTGCGGTACGCCTCGCGCGCCGCCGCCGCCGCCCGGTCCACGTCCTCCGCCGTGCTGTCCTGAAAGAAGCCGATAATCTCCGAGTGGTCGGCCGGGTTCCGGTTCTCGAACACCCTGCCCGAGGTGGAGGCGACCCACTCCCCGTTGATGAAATTCCTGTACGTCTTGGCTTCGGCCATGCTCACCTCTGCTCCCGCGCCGCCCCGGGCACGCCGCGAGTATCTCTTTCATTTTAGGACAATTGAGCCCGTACACTATCAAATGGGATTCCGTACTGTCAAGAAGAGCCGGAACCGGGCGCCTCCGCCGGCAACCACGCAACCCGCTGGACGGGTCCGAGAATCTGAGGTGCCGCGGAAGGCGGGGCACTCTGCCCCCCGCAGGATCGGCTCGAAGAGGGAAAACGCCCGGCAGCCGGTGCGGGCGATTTTGCTCTCTCGTTGTGAGGTGGGGGGGTGGTTGGAGGGCTTCTGTCTTACGGGGTTCGATGAGCCTGCATCGGCTGCCGGATCCAACTTGTCTTCAACATCGGGGAGCCGCCAACCCTTAGAATCCCTTTTCACTTCCGGCGCGGCTTCCGCGAGTGCTCGTTCCCATAGCAAAAAGATTGCCAGGAGTCCGGTGCATGGGGTGCCCTCCTCGGATCTCCCTCCAACCCACTCATCCGGTTGAAAATACCGGGGAGGGACCACGACGGTGCGGGTGCAGCGGCAACGGCCAACCTGGCCGGCCCTGTTCCCATTTTGGCGCACTGTGTCCCAGTATGGAGCCGTCAACCCCTGCGCAGGGGACCGGTGGGCGGGAGGGGGCGAACGAGCCGCAGGCGGGAGACCCGGCGCGGCGCTTCGGGAGGGGCCGCTACGGGGGATTTCCGAACGCCGTCCTCAGCCGATCCGCTTCCTCAGCTCGCGGATTCTGGAGGCCACGTCCCGGTAGTTGGAGTTGATGCCGTAGACTTCGGAGAAGAAGGCTAGGGCCTGGCCGTAGTCGCCCTTCTCGATGTAGAGGTCCCCCAGGTCGTAACGGAGGCCCTGATACTTGTCCTCGGAGTGGCCCGTGCTCTCCAGGGCCTTCCGGTACCACTTGATGGCCAGGTCGGTCATTCCCTTTTCCTTGAAGCAGATTCCCAGGATGCTGCAGCACTCCAGGAAGAGCTTGGGATCGCGGGAGGCATACTGGAACTCCCCGATGGCCTCGTCCAGGAGTCCCATCTCCTTGTAGGCGATCCCCAGGTTGTAACGGGTATCGTAGTCCTCCTCCTCGACCTGCTGGTCCACCTTTCTCCGGAAGGCCTTGAAGATCTCGTCGATGCTGGCCTCCTCGCCTCCGGAGATTCCTGCGGCCGGATCCGCGCCCGCCGATTCGCCGGGGCCGTCCAGCACCTGGGCTTTCAGCTCCGCGCCCAGATCGAAGAATCCTTCGTCCGGGGCCGGCGGCGCTTCCTCTTGGGAGGATGCCGGCTCCTCCTCGACGACGCGCGCCTTCCCGAAGGCCCGCTCCACGTCCATGTCCAGGTCCCCGCCGCGGTCCTCGGGAGGCTCGACGGCGTCGGTGGTCCCGAAGTCCGCGAGACGCGCCCGGCGCTTGACAACCTCGGGATGTCCCGGGGCCGAGCGCTCCATCGCCGAGAGGACTTCCTCGGCCTCCTCCACGAGCCTCTGCTCCAGATAGAAATCGAACTGGCTGGCCTTGTCCGGGTCGAAGGCCTCCGCGGCCTCCTCCTCTTCCTTCCCCTCCATCTCCTCGTCCACCAGCTCGATGATCAGATCTTCTTCCACCTCTTCCGTCGCCATCGCGGGGACCGGCGCGGCAGACAGGGGCGCCCTCAGCCCCCGCCCCGCGGGAACGGGGAGTTCCTTCTCGGGCTCCCCGGAGAGGTCCGGCAGGTCCAGATCGAGATCCGAATCGAGGGAGGCGGCCGCCCCGGCGAACCCGGCATCGGACGATGCAGGTTCGTCGGAGATTTCGGGGATCTCCGCCGTCTCCTCGGAGACGGCCGCAGAATCGAGCTCCCGCAGCTGCCCTTCCATTTCCCGGGCCTGCTCCTCCTCTCCCCGGGACCGGTGGATCTCCGCGATCTTCCTGCAGACCGCCGCGACCTCCGATTTGTTCCCGTCCTCCGAGTGGATTTCCTTCACTTTCTGGAGGGAAGGGATGTGCTCGGGGTATCGGCCCAGGATGGTCTGGAGCTGCTCCCGGGCCTTCTCCTCCAGGCCGTATTTCAGGAAGACCTCCGCCTCGGTGAAATGCTCGCTGATGAAGTCCTCGTCGACCTCTTCCTTGACCGGCTGCCCGCGCATCTCCTGAATCACGCTCTTGCCGGCATAGGCCGCGTCCTGGTCCTCCTCGTCGCCGGTCTCCGGGGTCTCTGCAGCCTCCGCCGTCGCCGGTCCGGCCTCCGCCTCGCCGAGGGCTTCCATCCCCTCGACCTCGTCCTCGCCCGCGTCCTCGTCCAGGTCCGATTCCAGGACCACCACTTTGTCCAGCTCGTCCAGGGTGGGAACGGCGGCGGGAGCGGCCTCGGCCGGGCCGGGGGCGCCGATCCCCCGGTGGGCATCCAGCCGGGGGCGAAGCTCCGCGATGGCGGGATTCTCGGGCGCCAGGTCCTGGAGACGGTCCAGGAAACGGGCGGCCCGCTCCCAATCCTCTTTCTGGCAAAGCAGACGGGCCAGCCTCTCCGTGGCCGAGGTCATGCCGTCCCGGTCGGAGGCGGTCGTCCAGAGATCCAGGAGCTTCTCGAGGGCTTCGGCGAACTCGGGACGGATTTTGAGGGCCTGCTCCAGAAGCGCCGCGCCCGGCGCCGGGCCCAGGTCCCGGAGGGCCTCGTCGGAGGCCGCCATCAGCCGGGACAGGGCGGAGTCGGAATCTCCCCGGGAGTGATGGAAGAGCGCTTCGGCCTGTGCCAGGGCGGCACGGTCCTCGCCGCGCTTCGCGGACTGCTTCAGCTTCTCGAAGTCGGAGGTCCGGTCCATCTTGAGGTAGCTCTCGGCCAGCATCTGCAGGTACTCGGACACGGCCGGGTGCGCCTCATGGAGCAGCTCCAGGATGGTGACCGCCTCCTGGGGGCTCTTCTCACCGGATTTCAGGATTTCCGCGATTCGGGTGTGGATCTCATGGCGGCCGGGCTGGAGGCGGACCGCCTTCAGGAGGATCTTCAGCGCCTCGTCGTTCATCCCCCGCTTTCGCAGGTCCTCGGCCGCCGAGACGAAGCCGTCCACCGCCTTCCCCGAGTCCCCTTCCTTTCCCAGAAGGTCCGCCAGCATCACGCGCACCTTCAGGTTGTCCGGCTCCATGGCCTGGATTTTCTGGAAGAGCTCGATGGCCCTGGGCTTCTGGCCGGCTTTGAGGCACTGCTCCGCCAGGTTCAGGAACTGGGTCCGGGCCTCGATGACCAGCCCCTGCTTGGCGTAGAGATCCGCCAGCCGCTCGTTGGCGTCCACGTGGGCGGGGTCCAGCTTGGTGATTTTCTTATACATGGCGATGGCCTTGAGGTGAAAGCCGTCGCCTGCGTAGAAGTCCGCGATGCGCATGAACTGGCGGATGGCCTCCTTGTTCTTGCGCAGTCGCACGTAGAGATCGCCAATCCGGTTGATGGTGTTGACGTCCCGGGGATTGTCCTCGGAGAGCGCCGCATACTGCTTGATGGCCTCCTCGAGCTTGCCCTGGCGGACCAGCTTGTCCGCCGACTCCAGGAGCTTGGCCCGGTTGAGAGCCATCTCAGTTCCCCTCCCGGAACAGGGGAGGCTGGACGCCTGCGAACGTCCGGCGGTGGAGCGGCGTGGGACCGAGGACGGACAGCACCCGCCGGTGCTCCAGTGTGCCGTAGCCCTTGTTGGACCGGAACCGGTACGCGGGGAAGAAGGTGTCGAGGTCCCTCATCATCTCATCCCGGAAGACCTTGGCGAGGATGGAAGCGGCGGCGATGGAGAGACAGAGCCGATCTCCGTGGATCAGGCTTCGCTGGGGCAGATCCAGCCCCGGGAGGACCAGGGCGTCGATGAGGAGGGCATCCGGCGGCTCGGCGAGGGCGGACACCGCCGCCGTCATGGCCTGCCGGGTTGCTTCGAGCACGTTGATCCGGTCCACCGTCTCGGCCTCCACGACTCCGAAGCCATAGGCCACAGCCGAGAGCGCGATCTCCCCGAACTGCTCATTCCGGCGCGCCTCGGAGAGGAGCTTGGAGTCCCGGACGCCGGGGAGCCTCGAGGAGCGATCCAGGATGACCGCGGCCGCCACCACCGGGCCGGCCAGAGAGCCCCGGCCGACCTCGTCCAGGCCGGCGACGCGGCGGAACCCCATCCGTCGCAGCGCGTCCTCGTGACTCCAGTTCACTCCGGCAGCGCCCGGCTCAGACGTACTTCTTTTCCTGGATCCGCGCCGATTTCCCGCGCCGCTCCCTGAGGTAGTAGAGCTTGGCGCGCCGGACGCGGCCCTGACGCGTGACCTCCACCTTCTCCAGGATGGGCGAGTGGAGCGGAAAGATTCTTTCCACCCCGACGCCGTCCGAGATCTTCCGGACGGTGAAGGAGGCGCTCACGCCGCCGCCCCGCCGGGCGATGACAATCCCTTCGAAGATCTGGATCCGCTCCTTCTCCCCCTCCCTCACCTTCACGTGAACCTTGACCGTGTCGCCCACCGCGAAAACCGGGACCTTCTCCCTGAGCTCCCGCGCCTCCACCATCTTCACCCAGTCCATGACGCCTCTCCGTGCTTGGGGGTTGACCGACTCCATGGGGCGGCGTCTATCGCTCGCCGCCGTTCTCCGGCACCGCAATCAAATCGGGCCGCTTGGCTTCCGTGTTCTTCAACGCCATCTCGCGCCGCCAGCGCCGAATCTTGGCGTGGTTTCCCGAGAGCAGTATCTCCGGAACCGGGTGGTCCCGGAAGAGGGCGGGCCGGGTGTACTGGGGGTACTCCAGGACCCCGTCGCTGAAGGAATCCTCCTCCGCGCTCCTTTCACCGCCCAGGACGCCGGGAACCAGGCGAGAGACCGAGTCGATCACCACCATGGCCGCCAGCTCGCCACCCGTCAGGACGTAGTCCCCGATTGAGATCTCCTCGTCCACCAGGAATTCCCTCACCCTCTCGTCGACCCCCTCGTACCGGCCGCAGATCAGAAGGAGTCTCTCGAAGTCCCGGGCCAGCTGCCGGGCCTTCTCCTGGCTGAAAGGCGCCCCCTGCGGGCTGAGGAGGACCGATCGGCTCCGGTGGGCCGGGTGCTTCGCAAGGATCGCCTCCACCGCCTCGAAGATGGGGCCGGGCATCATGACCATGCCGCCCCCGCCGCCATAAGGGGTGTCATCCACTTGACGGTGCCGGTCGTGGGCGTAGTCCCTAAGGTCGTGGAGCCTCACCTCGATCAGGCCCTTCTGCCGGCCCCGCTTCAGGATGCTCTCGGTGAGCGGCCCCTCGAGCATCCCCGGGAAGATGGTCAGGACATCAAACTGCATCGAGTTCCAGCAGCCCTTCCGGCGGGTCAATCTCGATGATCCCGGCCTCCGGGTCGACCCTCTTGCAGATGGAGCGGGCGAAGGGAATCAGATAATCCCGGCCCCCCTGTCCGCCTACCAGGAGCAGGTCGGTCCCGCCCGTCGAGATGACCTCCCGGACTCTCCCGAGAGAGCGCCTTTCCGGTCCCAGAACCTCGAGACCCACCAGGCGGAAAATATAATAAGTGCCCTCGGGAAGGTCAACCAAATCCTTGCTTTGTAGCAAGATATCCGACCCGACCAGCTCGGCCGCCTCCCGGGCGCCCGCCACCCCCTCCAGGCGGAGAACCACCTTGTCCCGATAGATTTCGGCGCTCTGGAGCGAGAACTCCCTCTGGACGGCGCCCTTGCGGAGGGCCACCTGCTGCCCTATCCGGAAGGGGTTGGCGCCCCTCCCCACCAGCCGAGCCGTGAGCAGACCCCTGGCGCCGCGCAAGGTGGCGTTCCGGGCGACCTGGATCCACCCCTCTGCGGCCGGCCTCTCCCCTTCCGAGCTCAAGGGCTAGTCCAGGATCTGAAGGTGAAGGCGCCTGTCGAGCTTCTCGCCGGCGAGCAGGACGAGGGCGCGCAAGGCCCGGGCGGTCCTGCCCTGCCTTCCGATGACCCTGCCCAGGTCCCCCGCGGCCACTCTCAGCTCCAGAACGGTGGAATCCTGCTTGCGAACCTGCGAGACCGCCACCTGCTCCGGGTGGTCCACGAAAGCCCTCACCACGGTCTCCACCATCTCCTTCACGTCGCGTTCCTCTCCGGACATCCTCCGTCCTCCTGTGGCGAGGGGCTCAGGACTGGGTGACCCGCGCCTGCTCCAGCAGCTTGCGGACGGTGTCCGACGCCGAGGCCCCCTTCTGGATCCAGGCCTCGGCCCTGGCCACGTCCAGCCTGAGCGTGACGGGATCGGTCTTGGGATCATAGTGGCCCAGGTTCTCCACGAAATCGCCGCCGGGCCGGTTCTGGGAATCGGAGAGGACGATTCGATAGAAGGGCTTGTTCCGAGTGCCGGCCCTGCGAAGACGGATCTTCAACATGACTTCTCCTCCAACTGGGGTGACACGCCTGTCTGCGGCGTCATTTCTTGAAACCTCGGGCGAGGGACTTCAGGGACGGACGCGGCCCGCCCCCGGAGAAGGCGCGCATCATCCTCCGCGCCTGCTTGAACTGCCGGAGGAGCTCGTTCACCTCCTGGACGGAGGTGCCCGAGCCCCGGGCGATGCGGCGGCGGCGGCTCCCGTCCAGCACCTCGGGACGGCGCCTCTCCCGATCGGTCATGGACCGGATGATCGCCTCGGTGCGCACCATCTTCCCCTCGTCCACCTCGGCACCCGCCAGGTTTTGAAGACCCGGGATCATGCCCATGATCTCCTTGACCGATCCCATCCGCCGGATCTTCCCCATCTGGTCCAGGAAGTCCTGAAGGGTGAATTCCTGGCGGCGGAGCTTCTTCTGGATCTTCTTCGAATCTTCCTCATCGAAGGCGCTCTGGGCCCTCTCCACGAGGCTCAGAACGTCCCCCATCCCGAGAATCCGCGACGCCATGCGGTCGGGATGGAACAGCTCCAGGTCGGCGGACTTCTCGCCGGTCCCCACGAACTTGATGGGCACGCCGGTCACGCTGCGCACCGAGAGGGCCGCTCCGCCCCGGGCGTCTCCGTCCAGCTTGGTCAGGATGATCCCCGAGAGCTTCACCCGACGATGGAACTCGACGGCGCTGCGCACCGCGTCCTGGCCGGACATGGAGTCGGCCACGTAGAGGACCTCGGCCGGCTCCAGCCGCTCCGCCAGGGCGACCAGCTCGTCCATCAGCCTCTGGTCGATCTGCAGGCGCCCGGCGGTGTCCACGAGGAGGTAGTCGCTGCCCGACTGCCTCGCCTCGAAGACCGCCCTTCCCGCCAGATCCACCGGATCCTCCCCGGCGACGGCACAGCAACGGACCTGGACGCCGCGGGCCACCGTGGCCAGCTGCTCCCGGGCCGCGGGGCGGTGCGTATCCACCGAGACCAGCATGGGGAGGTGGCCGCGGTCCTTCAGGTACTTCCCCAGCTTCCCCGCCGTGGTGGTCTTTCCGGACCCCTGCAGCCCGCAAAGCACGATGACGGTGGGAGGCATGGAAGAGGTCCGGAGCTTCTGGCCGGGCCCCGAGAGCAGCGCTTCCAGCTCCTCCCGCACGATTCCCGCCAGCTGCTGCCCGGGGGACAGGCTCTTGAGGACCTCCGTCCCGACGGCCCTGCTCCGGACCTTCCCCAGGAACTCCTGGACGACCTGAAGATTGACGTCCGCCTCCAGGAGGGCCATCCGGATTTCCCGGAGGCCCTCGGCCACGGCGGCCTCGGTCAGGTGTCCCTGGCTGCGCAGGCGCCGGAGCGCCCCCTGGAGCCTCTCGCTGAGCTGCTGAAACATTCCGGTCCCGTCCCCGGCCTGCGCTTGAAAACTGCGAATTTTATAGCGTTTACAGACGGAGTGTCAATGAAATCCGGAAATCCGCGGGCAGCCTCACACCAGCGACAAAATATGTCCCAGCTTCTCTTTCTTGGTCTTGAGGTAGCGGAGGGTCTCGCCGGACGGTGGGATCTCCAGAGGGACGCGCTCCACGATTTCCAGTCCGTACCCCTTCAACCCGATGAACTTCACGGGATTGTTGGTGAGCACCCGCAGTCGGCGCGCCCCCACGTCGCGGAGGATCTGGGCGCCGATGCCATAGTCCCGATAATCGGCCTTGAAGCCCAGGCTGTGGTTGGCCTGGACCGTGTCCTCTCCCTGGTCCTGGAGCTCGTAGGCCCGGAGCTTGTTGACCAGGCCGATCCCCCTCCCCTCCTGGCGCAGGTAGACGATGACTCCCTTTCCCTCCCGGGCGATGCTCTCGATGGCCTTCTCCAGCTGGGGACCGCAGTCGCAGCGGGTGGAGCCGAAAACGTCGCCGGTGAGGCACTCGGAATGGACCCGGACCAGGACCGGCTCGTCGGGAGTGATTTTTCCCATCACCAGGGCGAGGTGGTTCTTGTGCTCGATGTCGCTCTCGTACACGATGATCCGGAACTCCCCGAACCGGGTGGGGAGCTTCGGCTGGGCGACGCGCCGCACCAGGTGCTCATTGCGCACCCGGTAGCGGATCAGCTCGGCGATGGTGAGGACGCGGATCTGGTGCTTCTGCGAGAACTTCAGCAGGTCCGGGATCCTGGCCATGGTGCCGTCTTCCTTCAGGATCTCGCAGATGACGCCGGCGGGCTGCAGGTCCGCCAGCCGGGCCAGGTCCACCGCAGCCTCCGTCTGCCCCGCCCGTTTCAGGACCCCGCCGTCCTGGGCCATGAGGGGGAACATGTGGCCCGGACGCGCCAGGTCCTCGGGCCGGGTTGCCGGATCGACGGCGGCGCGGACCGTCTCGGCGCGGTCCGCGGCGGAGATCCCCGTGGAGACTTTCTTCCTGGCCTCGATGCTCACGCAGAAGGCGGTCTGGTAGGTGGAGGTGTTCTCCTCGACCATGAGGGGGACCTGCAGCTCCTGGAGGCGCCGCCGGGTCATGGGAAGACAGATGAGGCCCCGCCCGTACCGGGCCATGAAGTTGATGATCTCCGGCGACACCTTTTCCGCGGCGATGGTCAGGTCGCCTTCATTCTCCCGGTCCTCGTCATCCACCACGATGACCATCCGGCCTTCGGCGATGTCCCGGATCGCTTCCTCCACCGTGGCGAAGCCGGAGCGGGACGCCCGGACCTTGCCCGGCCCCGCGGCCGGGGTCTCCGACCGTCCTCCCCCCCTGCCTTTCGTCCTGCTCTCCTTCATGGGTTCCGGCCTCCCTGCCCCGGCACCGACACCGCCGGCCTCCACCCTTCCAGAAGGCGCTCCACGTATTTGGCCACCAGGTCGACTTCCACGTTGATCCTTCGCGGGACCTTCCACTCCCCGAGGGTCGTCTCCGACAGCGTGTGGGGGATCAGGGCCACCTCGAAGTCCCTCCCGTGGAGGGAAGCGACGGTGAGGCTGACCCCGTCCAGGGCGACCGATCCCTTCTCCACCAGGTAGCGCTCCAGTCCTTTCGGCGGGGCCACCCGGATCCGGAGCCCGTCCCCTTCCGGGCGAACATCCAGCAGCGTCCCCACGCCGTCCACGTGCCCCTGAACCAGGTGCCCCCCCAGCCGGTCGTTGGCCCGGACGGCCCGTTCCAGATTGACCCGGCTCCCCACCGGCCGCTCCCCCAGGACGGTGCGACGCAGCGTCTCGAGATGGATTTCCGTCTCGAACCAGCCTTTCCCGAGCCGGACCACCGTGAGGCAGGTCCCGTCCACGGCGATGCTCTGTCCCCGCCGCAGCTGTCCGGCCATCGCCCCGCAACCGATCCGCAGGACGGCCCCGCCCTCTCCCGATGCCAGGCGCTTCACGGCTCCCGTGCGCTCCACCAATCCCGTGAACATCAGCGGAAAATCTCCTCCAGGGGTTTCAGGTATCCTTCCACCAGCAGATCGGGGCCCACCGGTCTCCACTTCCATTCCCGGACCGGGACGGCTTCCGCCAGGCCCTTCACCGACCATCCGGCAAAGGCGGGCATTCCGGTCTCTCCCAGGATGCGGGGGGCGACGAAGAGGGCGATCCGGTCGCCGGCTCCCGCGGCCAGCGCGCTCCCCAGCACCCGGCCTCCCCCTTCCACCAGGACGCTCTCGACCTGGCGCTTCCCCAGGTCCTCCAGGACCGACCGCCAGAGGAGGGCCCCCGGCCCTCCCTCCACCTCCGCCACCTCCACTCCCGGGCGCCGCCGGAGCTGCTCCCGGGCGGATGGCGAGCCGCCGGGCAGGGTATAGACGACCGTCCTCCCCCCGTCCGCGTTGGAAAGCAGCCTGGCCGACGGCGGGATTCGAAGCCTCGAGTCCAGGACCGCCCTGAGGAGCGGCTTGCCGGGTCCGTGGCGGGCGGTGAGGAGCGGGTCATCCGACAGCACCGTGTTGATCCCCACCAGGATGGCGTCGTTCTGGTATCGGATGCGCTGCGCCTCGCAACGCGCCTCCTCGGAGGTGATCCAGCGCGACTCCCCGGAGGCGGCGGCGATCCTTCCGTCCAGGGTCATGGCCGCCTTCAGCACCACGAACGGGACGCCCCGGGTCACGAACTTCACGAACTTCTCGTTGAAGCGGAGGGCCTCCCCTTCCAGGATTCCGCTCCGGACCTTCACCCCAGCCTCCCGGAGCCTCCGGAACCCTCCGCCGTTCACCCGGGGGTCGGGGTCGGTCATGCAGGCCACCACCTCGGCCACACCGGCGCGGATGATGGCCTCGGTGCAGGGGGGCGTCCGTCCCTGGTGGACGCAGGGCTCGAGGTTGACGTAGAGGGTGCAGCCCCGCGCCTCCCCCCCCGCCGACTCCAGCGCCTCCACTTCGGCGTGGGGGTCGCCGGCCCGGCGGTGATACCCCTGGGCGAGGGTCCGCCCCTCCTTCACCAGCAGGGCGCCCACCATGGGATTCGGGCTCGTCTCCCCCTCCCCCAGGCGGGCCAGGTCGAGGCAGGCGGCAAGGTAGCGCCGATCCCGGTCCTCCGACGCCCCTGCATCCATCGCCGTCTCATCCTCCCGTGACGGGGACCTTCTCTGCGAAGATCCCGTCGATGTAAGCGTCCGCGTCGAACTCCACCAGGTCCTCCACGGTCTCCCCCACTCCGATCCAGCGCAGGGGAATTCCCAGGTCCCGGGCGATGCCCAGCGCCACGCCCCCCTTCGCGGTCCCGTCCAGCTTGGTCAGGACCAACCCCGTGACTCCGGAGGCCTCCAGGAACTTCCGCGCCTGGGCGACCCCGTTCTGGCCCGTGGTGGCGTCCAGCACCAGGAGGACCTGGTGCGGCGCCTCCGGAATGCGCTTCCGGACCACCCGCACCACCTTCTCAAGCTCCTGCATGAGCGGCTCCCGGGTGTGCAGCCGCCCGGCGGTGTCGATGATGAGGAAGTCACAGCCGCGGGCCAGGGCCGCCTCCACGGAGTCGAAGACCACCGCGGAGGGATCCGCGCCGGACTGGTGGCGGATGAGATCCACTCCGGCCCTCCCGGCCCAGATGGCGATCTGCTCCACCGCCGCGGCCCGGAAGGTGTCGGCGGCGCAGAGGAGGCCCCGCCGTCCCTGCCGGGCCCATCGCCCCGCCAGCTTCCCGGCGGTGGTGGTCTTTCCTCCTCCGTTCACGCCCACCAGCAGGACCACCTCGGGCCCCCGGGCGGCGGGGACCGCGGCCGCCGGCTTCCCCTCGAGAAGGATCCGGCGCATCTCCTGCCTGACGAGGCCGCTGAGATCGCCCCAGTCCTTGACCTCGCGCCCCGGGGCCGCACGGCCCAGGGAGCGGATCACTTCCGCGGTGAGGGAAGGTCCCACGTCCGCCTGGATCAGCAGCGCTTCCAGCTCATCCAGGAGATTGCCGTCCAGGCGGGCGGGTGCGCGGACGAGGTCCTTGAGGCGGCCCAGAATCCCGTCCCGCGTCTTTCCCAGCCCCCGCAGCAGTCTCGTCAGGGTCCCGCCGCCGGAGATCTCCTCCGCTGGTCCCGGACGCCCGTCCTGGGGAGAAGGCATGGAGGAATCAGTCCTTTCTCGGCGCCGCCTTCTGCGCCAGGTATTCCCGGGCCCGGGCGGCCTCGGGGCTCTTCGGTTCAAGGGCAATGACTTTCTGGAAGCTCGTCCGGGCGTCCTCGGTCCTCCCCGTCTCGGCATACGCCAGGCCGAGCCCGAAGTGCCCCTTCGCGTAAGCGGCGTTGGCCCCGACCGCGCGCCGGAAAGCGTCCAGGGCCTCCGGGTACCGCTTCGCCTCCAGGTGCAGCGTTCCCAGGTTGTACAGGATCTTTTCCGGGCTGGAGTAGGTCCTGTCCTTGAGGGCCTCCTCGAAGGCGGCGCGGGCCTCGTCTCCCCGTCCCGTCTTCATGTAGACCACCCCCAGTGAATTGCGCGCGTCGGTCAGGTAGGGGTTGAGCTTCAGGGCCTCTTCCAGCTCCTTCTCGGCGCCCGGAAAATCGCTGAGCAGCAGCAGGCAGACGACACCGAGGAAGGCGTGGACGTCGGCGTCCTTCGGATTCAGCTGCAGGGACTTCCTGAGATTCTGGATCGCCTCCTGGTTCTTCCCCTCGGCTAAATTCGCCTGGCCCAGGCGGAAGTACTGCTCCGCCTGCCGGTCCGACGGCTTCCTCCCCGGCGGCGTCGAAGCGCACGCGGTCAGGAAGAGCCACGAGAGGAGCCCTGCGGAAAGGAGCCGGCCTTTGCGTCTGATCATGGGAGTTCTCCGGGAGGATGCCGGGGAGGAGGACGACGCGAAACCCTTGTCCAGGCAACATTCTAGAAAGGGCCGCGCGGTTTGTCAAAACGGCCGGAACATCAGCCGCGCCCCCGGAAGAGGCTCCGGAGGCGTTCCATCAGCCCCGCCGGAGCGGGGGCCGGCTCCGGCGGAAGCTCCCAAGGCTCCCAATCCGCCCCCCGGCAGATGGACAGCGGCACGTCGGCCACCATCTGCCGGGCCCGCTCCATCCCCACCACCTCCGCGGCGGCGTCCCGGGCGCGGCTGAGGACCGGGGGCCGGTAGATCGTGTCGTGGGCGTCCGACGAGATGACGTGGACCAGGTTCCTCTCCAGCAACCGGAGGGAGAAATCCTTCGTCTTCTCCCCGAACCCCCCCAGGAGAGCGGCGGCGGTGATCTGGCTCAGGCACCCGAGCCGCACCAGATTCTCCACGCGATCCATGTCCGCGGTGAAATAGGCGATCCTCTCCGGGTGGGCCAGCACCGGCGTGACCCCGGCCAGCTTCAGATGGAAGACCGTCTCCTCCACCCTCAGCGGCATCTGCTGGTAGGGAAGCTCCAGGAGAAGGTACCGTCCCGTGTTGCCGAGGGTGCACACCTTCCCTTCCCGGAGGGATGCCACGAGATCCGCGCTGAGGTAGACCTCGGCCCCCTCCACGATCTCCACCGGGATCGCGGCCTCCCGCAGGGCCAGGCGCAGCTCCGCCACCTTCCGGCGGATCGCCTCCGGGGTGTTGTCATACTGCCCCGGCTTCTGGTGGGGCGTTGCCGCGAGGGTCGCGACGCCGTCCTCCAGCGCCACGCGGCAGAACTCCAGGGACTGCTCCAGGCTCTCGGCGCCGTCGTCGATGGCCGGTAGAACGTGACAGTGCAGGTCCACCATCATCGTCTCACTCCCACGAATCCTCCCCCTTGAGGGGCCGCCTGAGCAGCGCCGCCACCGCCTCCCGGGCCGAGGTCTCGCCCCGGAGGATCGTATCGACGCCGGCGGTGATCGGCATCTCCACTCCGAGGCGTCCTGCCAGGAGGAGGGCGGCCGAGGCGGTCGGGATTCCCTCCACCACCATCTTCATTCCCGAGAGGATCTCTGCGAGGGCTTCCCCCTTTCCCAGCCGGACCCCCACCGAACGGTTCCGGCTCAGGTGCCCGGTGCAGGTGAGCACGAGGTCCCCCATCCCGGCCAGCCCGGCGAAAGTGGAGGGGGATCCGCCGCAGGCCACCCCCAGCCTGGTGATCTCGCTCAGGCCGCGCGTCATCAGGGCGGCGGCGGTGTTGAATCCGAAGCCCAGCCCTTCCACCACGCCGGCCGCCAGGGCGATCACATTCTTCAGCGCGCCCGCCATCTCCACTCCCACGATGTCCCGATTGCTGTAGAAGCGGAAGGAACCGTGGCTGAGATCTCCCTGCAGGATCTTCACCTCCTCCAGGTCGTCGCACGCCAGGACCCCGGCGGTGGGATCTCCCCGGGCAACCTCCCGGGCGAAGTTCGGTCCCGAGAGGACCGCCAGGCACCGCAGGTTCCTGCCCAGGCACTCCCGGGCCACCTGCGACATCCTGAAGCCGGTCTCCGGCTCGATCCCCTTGGTGGCGATCACGAGACGCGCCTCCGGCGCCAGGTGTGGCGTCGCGGAGCGCAGAACCTCGCGGAAGTTGCGGGTCGGGACGACCCAGAGCACGAGATCCCTCCCGGAAACCACGGTCCGGATGTCCCCGGTGGGGTGGATGGAATCGGGCAGGGCGAAATCAGGCAGATAGGTGGGGTTCTCCCTCCTCGCCCTCATCACCTCGGCCAGGCCCGGGTCGTAGACCCAGAGCGGGACCTGGAATCCGGCCTTCGACAGGTGCAGGGCCAGGGCCGTGCCCCAGCTCCCCCCGCCCACGACGGCCGCCGTCCGGGAGAGCGTACTCATCGCTTCCCCGCCCCCAGCTTCGGCTCGGTCCCGGAGAAAAGGCGCCGGATGTTCTCGGCGTGTCGGAAGATGATCAGGAGGGAAGAGACGAGGCCGGTCAGGATCAAGGCCGGCGTCGCCTGGCGGAACAAGAGGATCACCGATAGCGAGGCCGCGGCCAGGATGGAGCCTGCGGAGACCCGGCGCGTCGCCGCCACGACCGCCAGGAAAAGAACTCCCGCCCCCAGGGTGGCGCCCGGATCCAGGACCAGAAAGGCCCCCAGGCCTGTGGACACCCCCTTGCCCCCCCGGAATCTCAGATAGACGGGAAAGACGTGGCCCGCCACGGCGGCCAGTCCCGCCGCCATGGCGACGCCCGGCTGCCCGGTGAGTCTCCCCGCACCCCAGACCGCCGCGGCCCCCTTCCCCACATCCAGCGCCAGGGTCAGGATCCCGGCCCATGGACCGAGGGACCTCGCCACGTTGGTGGCGCCGATGTTCCCGCTTCCCACGCGGCGGACATCCATGCCCCCCGCCAGCCGTCCCAGGAGCCACCCGAAGGGAACGGCCCCGACGAGGTAGGCGGCCACCACCACGAGTGCCGCGAATGTCAGGGAAGCAGTCGCCATCAGTCGGCCGGACCCACCAGGGGAAAGGACTGCAGCGCCTCGTAACGCGCTCCGCCGGGTTCAAGATGGCTCTGGAACATCACGATCCGATCCACGGGGAGAGGCCCGAGATCCCGCGCGCAGGAGGTCTCCAGGAGCTCCCTGTCCAGGGGCCGGGCGCCCGGGCGGAAGCGCCCCAGGGTGAGATGGGGATGAAACGGCCTCGGCTCCCGGGGAAGCCCGGCCGACACCACCCGGTCTTCCACCCAGGCGGCGACCTTCGCCACGGGAGCGGCCTCCTTCGCCGCCACGAAAAGCACCCGCGGTGCGCCCCTCAAAGGAAACGTCCCCAGCCCTCCAATCCCGACGGAGAACGGAGGACAGGGAACGCCGGGAGCGAGGGCCCGGGTGAGTCGATCCACCGTCTCGGGGGAGACTTCCCCGCAGAAGCGAAGGGTCAGGTGGACTCCGCCGGGATTCACCCACCGGATTCCCCGGATCCCATCCCGAGCCAGGGAATCCTGGATGGTGGCGATTCCCGAGCGAATGGATTCGTTCAAGTCCACCGCGAGGAAGATCCGCATTCAGGTCCGCGCCCGGGCGGAGATCCTGTCCCGGGGAAGCAGCGTTCTTCTCACCAGGTCCAGGGCGATGGCCGCCGAGTGGCTCCTCACCTTCTCGCGGTCGCCGGGAAGAAGGCGGTGCAGCGTCCGGTATCCTCCCGGCCCCACCACGGCCCAGTGGACGGTGCCCACCGGCTTCCGGGGGCTGCCGCCTCCCGGGCCGGCGATGCCGGTCACCGCGACGGCGATCCGGGAGCCGGTCAGCGCTGCCACTCCACGGGCCATGGCCAGTGCCGTAGATCGGCTGACGGCCCCGTGCCTGTGCAGGATCTCCTCGGAAACAGAGAGGATCCGCGTCTTGGCGCGGTCATTGTAGCACACGGCTCCGGCCAGAAAGACCCGGGAGGATCCGGGTACGGAGGTGAGGCGCGCCGAGACCAGGCCCGCCGTGCAGGACTCGGCCACGGAGAGGGTCCAGCGGCGCCTCGACAGGAGACGGAAGACCACTTCCTCGAGCCTCTCGCCGGACGCCGAGACCAGGTCCCCTCCCAGCCTTCGCGCCACGGCATCCCGGCACCGCCTCACCAGGCCAGGGGCCCGAGGCCCCCGTGCCCGGAGCTGGATCGTGATCTCCCCCGGCGAGGCCAGCGTGGTGACCTCCACCTCGGGAAAACGCCGGACCACCCGAGCGATTCTGCGATCGACCCGGGATTCCCCCTTTCCGGCCGTCCGCAGCGTGGCCGTGGCGATCGGGCCCGCCCCCAGGCGCCGGAGGCGGGGAAGAAGGTCCTGGAGCATCCGCCACATCTCCCCGAAGATCCCCGGGAGGACCAGGATGGCGCCTCTCTCGTCGGCAACCCAGATCCCGGGGGCGCTTCCAATCGGATTTTTCACGATCTCCGTCCCTTCCGGGGCCAGGGCCTGCCGGGCCTGGTCCCGGGTGCAGGGAATGCGGTGTCTCCGGCACCAGGCACGGAGGGTCCGCTGTGCCGCCGGATCCCGACGGAGGGGACGCTCCAGCGCCTCGCTCAGCGCCTCCCGGGTGCGATCGTCCCGGGTCGGACCGATTCCTCCCGTCACGAGGATCAACCGCGGCCGCCGCCGGGCCTCCACGAGCGCCTCCGCGATCTCCCTGGGATCATCGGAGACGACGCGGCGGGACTCCACCTCCAGCCCGGCGGACTCCAGGACCGGCGTGATCCTTTCGCTATGCGTTTCGCGGCAGCCCGGGCGCAGCAGCTCGCTCCCCACCGCCAGGATCAGCGCTTTCACTCTCCTCCTCCAGACTCAGGTCCGCGATGGCCTCCATGAGCCTCCGGGAGAAATCCTCCATCGCCTCACGGTCCCTGCGCTTCTTCTTCCCCGATTCAAAACGGACGGCCTCTCCGAAGCGCACCCGGACCCGCCCCGGCACGGGGAACCAGGTCCCCGGCTTCCAGGCGGCCCAGGATCCGTCGATGTGCACCGGGATGACCGGAACACCCGATGCGGCCGCCAGCAGGGCCGCCCCGGGCTTGGGCGGATGGAGGAAGCCGTCCCGGCTCCGCCCCCCTTCCGGAAAGATTCCCACCAGGCCGCCCCTCCTCAGCCGGGACAGCGCCTGCTTCACGGCCCTGGGATCCCCCCCCTCGTCGCCGCGCACCGGGATGGTCTGCATCCCCCAGTAGAACCAGCGCAGCCGCCACCAGTCATACATGGACTGGAGAACGATGAAGTGGATTCTCCGGGGGCAGGCGGATCCCAGGACGATGGGGTCCAGAAAGGAGGCGTGGTTCGCGG
>Ga0315288_10003422_pt1 | contig 20296 bp, 22 predicted proteins | sample YL17G11_20_MG_FD_203454 | JGI IMG/M metagenome (GOLD analysis project Ga0315288, IMG submission 203454) | Sediment microbial communities from Yellowstone Lake, YNP, Wyoming, USA - YL17G11_20 | ecosystem: Environmental > Aquatic > Freshwater > Lake > Sediment | place: USA: Wyoming | collected... | reverse complement strand
AGAGGGAGAAACGGAGTCGCAAGGCTCCGAGTCGGAACAATCTGCGTCAGAATCACCCATATCGTCGCGCACCCCATCACCCTCCGCCTCAGAATCAGAGAGATCAGCCTCCGAATCGGAGCGATCTGGATCAGAGTCAGAATATTCGGGCAGTGAATAACCATATAAGGAATTTATAAGTAAATAATACTGGGGAAGGCATAGCCCCATAATAAAATTTCTTTTGTGTAAATAAATTTTTACGGTTCCAATTTTCAACGGAACCATAAAAATTATTTTCTCCTCTGTATTTATATACCCAACCATGAGTAAAGATATTAAAGATCAGAAAGACAAAAAGACACCACAACAAGAACGTTTGGAAACTATTATACGCATGCGGAAAGATCCGACATGGCAGACTAATTATATACAGAAACCGACACAAGCGATGTTAGACACCGCGCGAGTATTTACAAACCCTATTCAACAAACAGTATTGCACGACCCAAATCATAAGACTCGACAAAATTTTTGTCAACCATTATCAGTTATGACTTTAACGCCCGCTAAACATGTTCAACAAACTTTCGGGCGCGAGCAATTATTAGAATTAATGAATAAAAAGCGTCAGGAAAAGAAAGATTATATTGCTTCAGGTAAAACGTCTTTAAAGCGCCTACACTCTCCTAATGTTCCGCCGGTTTCTCGAAATCTTAAACAGGTTCGACATGATCACCTAAAAAAAAAGATTCAACTAAAAGAAAGTAATATTCTGCCAATCAAAAAGAAGGAGCCGAAGACTCTGGCGCCTTCGTCAGCTGTAAAAGAGGAACCTAAAAAAGAGGATCCAAAAAACGAGAAAGATCTGAAAGATCATAAGGGTAAAGAAAAGGAAAAAGAAAAGGAAAAAGAAAAGGAAAAAGAGTTAAATACTGATGACGACAAAGATTATGAAAAAGTAAAAACTCCTAAGAAAAAAGTACCTGAAGCTAAATCATATTTATCATCTGCTTTAAGTGCATTATCATCCGCTCTTTCCAGTGCTAAACCGGTAGTTATCTGCCCACATTGTAAAGATGAAGTATCAATCACGGACGAGCAAATAGCTTGCGGAATTTTCCGACACGGCGCATTTAAGTCGACAAATGAACCGATTGACCCACACACAAATAAGGCAGATTGTAAAAAGCTTCGTGAAAGTGGTTTAGTTTATGGCTGTTGTCTACCATTCCGATACGACGGTAAGTCGCCTGCTGTACCGTGTGACTTTATTTAATTAATTTCTCATTTTAATTACTAATATATCTTCTAACCTAAATATATCAGTAATGTCAGACGACGAAAATAAAAAAGAAGTTAAACGAGGGAGAAAACAGGAATGTTTTACGCCCGAAGACAAGAAAGCACGTAAAAAAATTTATAATAAAACTTATTGGAACAAACAAAAGGATATTAAAAAAATATGTAAATATTGCGGGAATGAATATGGTGTTGTTCAGTATTATTACCATAAAAAAACAGCCATACATAAAAAGAACAAAGAGTTAGCGAAAGCAAAAAAAATGAACATAAAATCGTGGGCTAAAAAATCTAAGAAGAATAAGAAATAATTAATTTCTGTTGATATTTATATATCAACAAATGCCCGCACATCAATCCAGTGAATCGCAACGTTACCTAGAAAAGTTGGAGAAAAAGAAGAAATTAGCGAAGAAACAGGGTAAAGAGAAACATAAAGAATCGCACCGTAGTAATAAACCGAAATCATCACCAACCCCAACGGTTGATTTGAAAGAATTGGATTTGGTCCAACCGATACGAAGCGCCAGCGCCCAACCTCGGGATAGTACGGAAGGTTATGCAGTAAAACACCAAGTTAATAACAAGCGTGGACATAATTTTTTATTCGGAACCGATAAAGGTACAATGTCAACAATGACAAACCCACCTTTATCAGCCCAACATATGAACATGTTATACATGGAACGTTGTAGACTTAATGCCGATTCAAACTCAAAAAAACGTCCAAAAAACACACCATTACAATATATTGAGTTTGCTCCCCGCGAGCAACCTCAACAACAACCGCAACAATCCCAAACAAAAGTATCACAACCGATGACAATTCAGCTTATGCATAACCCAAAGAAAAAACCGGTATCAATCAAGCATATGAAACCTCAACCAAAAACCAATGTTGACTCTGAGAAAAGTGATAGCGACGACGAACAAAAAGGAGACAAGGGGTCGGAGCCAGATGAGCATAAAGTTACTAAACCTTTATCAAAATCAGCCCTAGCGAAGGCAGAAGCTAAATCTAAAAGAGCCGATGATTCAGCCTACGTACAAAAGATTATGAACATGTCCCCAAAAGAGAAATTAGAATGGCAGAAGCAACAAAAGGAACGATTAAAACAAAAATCGGTACCAATTAAAAATAGTTCTGATGAAGATTCTTCACCGGAGAAAAATAGCAGTAGTGATGAAGAAATATCTTTAAAGATGAAAAATAAGCGCTCCTCGTCGAAGAAAGTAATTCAGGTAGGTAGCGATTCTGACTCTGATTTGACAGATAATGAGGTTGCTGAAAAATTAGTTACGTTAAGCGACGACTCGTCTGATGTTTCAAGTATTTCCGGAGCGGAATCCTTAGAAGATACGAGTGATGAAGACAAGAAGAAGAAGAAAAAGAAAAAAGAGAAAAATTCCTCCGTTAACACTAAAAAAGCTAAGAAGAAGGAAAATAAGAAGGACGAGAAAAAAGGAAAGAAAAAAAGTAAGAAATAATCTCATGAGAGTATAAGAAATAATGGGCTTTAATTACGACTCTGACAAATGTTACATCTGTGATGATAACTTTTACGGTAATCCGGCCGATAGATGTCACAAGTGCAACTACGCGGGCGATAATGATAAAGTTTTGTGTCCGGATTGTTACGAAAAAATGTGTAAATTATATGGAAAAATAACAACTGAACACGCCGGAGAAAAAGACGAGTATTGTACCAATTGCACAGATTGCGCGGAGGAGCCAAATACTGCCGAATTGGCACATCGTTTAAAATTAGACAAAAATTTGGTAGAAAAAATTTCAAAAAAAATGCAAGCAAAAATGAAGAAATTAATAAAGTCTGAAAAATATAAAAAAAGGGATAAAAAAATTGATAAATTAAACAAAAAAATTGATGAATTAGAGAAGTTGAGAAAAAACGAAAAAGAGGCATTGAAACAAAGTATGGCAAAAAAATACGCCAAAAAATATAAAATTGACAAAGCAAAAATGACAATCATAAGACAGCATGAATTTTATGAATACGACAGTGATAGTTCGGACTCTTCTGAAAATTCTGACGACTCAGAATAAATAGAATTAAAATATAAGAAATTAATATAATTTTCTCATGGAAGATTATATTAAAACCAAATGGCATCATCGACGCAAGCAGTTCAAGAATTACAGACAGCTATCGCTGTACAAAGCGAAATTATTGAAAAATTATTGGATAAAGTTAATAGACAAGAAGAGTTTCTTAAGTTAACGTGTAAAGACCAATGGAAGATATTCAAACGAATGAAAAAGAAGGAGGCAAAAGATGATATTAGTTCTTCTGACCGAACTTACATAGCTGAAGCTTATGATGATTTAAAAAATTGTTTTCAACTCGAATCAGACGATACTTTGTTTCGTTTAAAAGAAGATTTGAAAGATTTATACATCAGTTATTTAGAAAAAGGAATAATTCCAAAGAATTTGATGGATGATACAATGAAAGAATTTACGCGAGAATGTGCAATGCTTTTAAATGATTATCCTGATTTGCTTAAACAAGAGTTAGAGAAGGAGAAGAAAGCAAAAGAGGACTTAAAAGAGTTCGTTAATTCGGTTCCGTCATTTGCCAACCCGTTAGAAACAATGTCAGAAGAGGCAAAAAAAGAAGCCAAAGTAAAGGAGGCTGTTCAAAAGATTGAAAAAATAAAAAAAGTAAATAATGTTAATGAGAAAAAAGTTAAAGAAGCCATAAATAAGATTGAAGTTGACAACGAGCTACGCGATTCGAAGAACAACGACATTAAAGGTATGCCTACAAAGAAGTCTCAACCGTTGGAATCTTTGCCGGAAGAACCTAAGCCTAAAGAGGATAAACCCAAAAAGAATAAAGAGAAAAAACCAAATAAATAATTTCTAATGGATAATTATACAATCATTATGACATCAACGGATTCTACGTACAATCGTGATCTGGCATTATCCCGCGACGCGCGGATAGTTGCCGAACGTTTTAAACATTATCGATTAGGAGGCTCTATGTCGCGAAGAAAATCACGGGCACGATCTCAATCTCGCTCACGCCGTGGCGGAACTCAATATAGCGGTCTGTCATACGGTTTACCAGAAAAACCACTTTACCGAAGTTATTATAATTATGCCGGCGTAGGAATGCGTCGTAAATCTCGTTCTCGATCTAAGCCATACGAAGCGTCAGCGCCCAACCTCGGGCGCGCTAAATCTCGAACACGCGGAGGAATGACGTGGAAAATGTGTAGACCTAATAGTATGTGTATGACCCACAACCCAAATAAAGGCGGTCGGCGTCGAATGTCTCGCTCTCATTCACGAGTTCGCGGGGGTATTCCTTCAGGTGGCCGGCGACGAAGTATGAGTCGCAGACGTTCTATATCTCGCTCTCATTCACGAGTTCGCGGGGGTGTTCCTTCAGGTGGCCGGCGACGAAGTATGAGTCGCAGACGTTCAATGAGTCGTAAACGATCACACTCGCGAGGCGGACGCCGTCAAGTAACATTCCCGAGGTTGGGCGCTGATGCTTCGTACATTAAACATCGCACCCGACGAGCGCCAGCGAAAGGAGGGGCGAAACGATCTAATCCGTGGCAACGCCATGTAACTTCATATTCTCGAAAACATCGCATGACTTTAGGCGAAGCTATGTCAGATCCGCGATGTCGAGCGGAATATTATCGATGAGGGGGCGTTTACGACCCCGAAGAGAGTAGCCGAGAAGACAAAGTCTTCGACGGAAACCGATAAACATCCGAAAATTTATAAAATATTATTTTTAGACAAAAATAAAAATAATATCTTAGGCTAATTTATACATTATACAGATGGCAAAAAGAAAAACAGTTCGAAGATCTTCCAAACCTAAACGTAAGAAGGGTGGTTTAGTAATTGAATTGCATAACTATGTTACCGATTATTCAAAACTACCAACAATGTCAAAGGTTCGAAAACCAGAGTTGATAAAGACCGTTAATGTGCTAAAATTAATGGAAGAAAAAGAAGCCCGATTATCTAAAGTAGCCGATTTGCGTAATATGATAAAAGAAGTGGCTAAAGCTTCACCGCAAGATAAAGCAGTTGTCTCAAAGGTTATTCATGATATATCAGCTCCGCCAACAAAGCATCGACGAGGTGAATATGCTATTCCTCCACCACCGCAATATTATGACGCAAAGAAGAAGAAACATTATATTGGAGAATTTCGAAACACTTATGACAAACATTTGAGAAGTCCGCTTTATTCTGAAGCAGAAAAGAGAAAACTCCGACAGGCTATTTTTAAGGAACAACAACGAGAGTTACGAGAGGAAAGAACTCAACTAAAACCATTAAGAACGTTGGAGCACATTAAAAAACACGGTAAATATCCGAAACAAAGCGTTTACGACTTTGATGAACCCGAATATATGCGTAAGATGTTTGAAGAAAAGTCGAAGAAAGTTCATGAAAGTGCCCGCGAAAAAATCGCTGAGAATAAGCGTCTTGAAAAAGAAGCTGAACATGATCGACGTAGTAGCAATATTAAAAAATATAATGAGCGTCTCAAGAAAGAGGCGCTTAAAGCTAATGAAGATAAACGATTTGCCCGAATGATTGCGAACCGAGAAGCTGAGATAATTGACCCGGAAGAAGAGTATAAAATAAATAAGCTTCGTGAAATACGGTTTAATATGCGCGAACGAAAAAAACGAGAAGGACAAGAGAGAAAAGAACGTCTTCGAGAACAAGACCTATTAAATGAGTCTCGTCAGGAGCAGTTACGTGAAGCTATCGCACAAGAAGCAGAACGAGAAAGGAAACGTGAAGAACATATAGACCGTAAATATCCTCCTTTACCTCCTTCGTCTCCAACCGGCGACGGGGATAAAAGACGATTAACTAAACGAGAGGATGAAAAACTTACCCAACGGTTAAAAGACTACAATGAGCTTTTACATATTCGAAAATCACGACCTCGCGGTTTCGGTTTATTAGGCTCAAAACGTGGCGGTTTAACGCGATACGGAACGAAAAAAATGCACGACGATCTTGTTCGAAAGGGTTTATTGGGTATGCCTCGAATGATGCCTAAAGGTGGAAAACGATCTAAACGAGGCTCCGCTTTAGAGAATATTCATGGTTGGCAACACGAACAATTTAATGATCGCGCATTAGCCGAGATGATGCTAAAAAAGAAAAACCTGAATAAATACAGGCGTAGCCGTTGGTATGACTAAAGTACCCGAGTTCTTAGCGGGATTAACATAAAAGGAGCTAATGGGTATGAAAGGATATAAGTATTTAAATTTTTTGTCTAAGCGTATATTAGTACATAAAATTCAAATTCTAAAGGATGTTTTCATTAAAAAAGGGTAGAAGAATCGCATTTGTCAAAGGTGGTATATATCACGGCAAGACTGTCCGATTAAATGAAGAAAATACTAAAAAATGTTGCGATAAATGTGGAGAATATTCCACAAGTTCAAAATATTGTTGCAAAGATTCAAAAAAAGGTAAGTGCGGATTATGTTCGAAACAATCCAAGAAGATGAAAAATATTCATAAAAAAGGTCAAAAGCTGTATAACAAAGGCGCTGAACCAAGTATGATTGAATTTATTGTTCAACAAGAAATTTCAAAAGCTCTCAAGGATGACAAAAAAGATATGAAATTCAAAGATGGTAAATTAATACCTCTTGTTAATCCCAAAATGCGAGAATCTTTATATATTTCCGCTCCAGCTGGTGCAGGTAAATCAGTTTATGCGAGTAAATACGCTAAAATATACAAACACATGTTTCCAGAAAATTCGATAATATTATTTTCAGCCAAAAATAAAGATCCGGCATTTGATAAGCTAAAATATAAGGGAGAACATTTTATTACACGTGTTAAGCTGGATGAAACATACTTAGAAGATCCGCTTCAAGCCAAAGATTTAGTTAGCACATTATGCATATTTGATGATGTTGATTTTATTACAGATAAAGACCTAAAAAAAGAGATTATTCAGCTTCGAGAAAAGCTTTTAGGAGAAGGTCGAGCAGATGAAACTTATGTTATTATCACAACCCACATTATGAACAACGGTAATCAAACAAAATTACCTTTAGCCGAAGCATCATCAATAACATTTTTCCCGCAAGGAGGCGATAAATATCACTGTGAAGAAACTTTAAAGCGATATTGCGGATTTAAAAAAAAGATGATCGATCACATAATGAAACTGCCTTCTCGCTGGGTTACTGTGTATAAACGATACCCCAACTACATTTTACACGAGGGAGGTTGTTTTATGGCAAACATAGAACAAGAATTATAAGCAATTAATTTCTAATATAACTGTAAGAAATGAATATCGACCAGATACTTCAGATAAAATGCTACTTAAGGAAAAGTTTCAAAAATAAGCGCGTTATTAACATAATTATGAAATATTTTATGACGGAAGAAGAGGAAGAAATATTAAGAATGGCTAAAGAGGTGAAGACAATAAACAGAATGATAAATAGTTGTAATTATTGGGAAAATTTAAAATCTTGTCATAAACTATAAGAAATCAATTATGGGAAATTTATGTAGTTCGAACAAAGGCGCTAAGGTACATCCGGTACTTAAGCGTTATTATAATGTGCCAACGCAACTTGAGGTTTATAACGAGGCTCGTAGACGGGTACGATTACAGCGAGATGCTTTAATTCATGCCGGTCTTGTTTAGTTTTATTTAATTTCTTATCTTTAATTATAAGAAATTAATATAATGTCAGCAAATCATGTACACGATTTAAAAGATGTCGGATCTGAAGCCATAATTATCGAAAGATTTCCAAATGAGAAATTATATATTGCCGAAATGAGAAAATTAAAGATGCGGGCGTCACAAGGCGATAGTAAAAATAATGAGTTAGATAATTTTAATGGGATACTTCTGGAGGAAATTAATCAACTAAGTGGAGATTTATCAAACTTAGCATTAGAACACGGAGTATTAAAACAAATTGTTAAACCGCTTGAAAATCGTATCAAAGAGTTAAATAAACGGTTGGAAGAATCAGAAAATGTTTTAATTGTAACAAGGGCGATTGTTGAAGAACTTGATCGACAAAGAATAAAGAACGCTAATGTTGTTATTTGTAACGTTATTACTACGATTTTTTATAAAGACGTTTCCAGTATTATTTTAAAATATCTCGGCATACAGTATAAACAGCATGTCAATAAAGGAGCAGTTAAAAAAGCTGGAACATAAGGCGCTATCTGGCGATGATATTTTAAAAGCTATTGGCAGTAAAGCTAAATTAATGACATATCCAGAAATAGCTGATTGTCGGTCTATTAAAGACGTGTTAGGTAAATATGACGCATGTGTAATACTTTTTGAAACAAAAGAAAATTTTGGACATTGGACATGTGTTTATCAGAATGATTCGAATGTAATTGACTTCTTTGATAGTTACGGCTTAAAACCAGACAACGAATTAAAATTTATTCCTGCACAGTTTCGAACAAAATCAAACCAAGCTTTCACGCATTTAACTGATTTGTTGTATAAATCTGGTTGTGATGTTGAATATAATCATACCCGACTACAGGCCAGCTTAACTGGTGTTAATACTTGTGGGCGCTGGGTTGTAGCAAGATTATTATTAAGAGATATGCCCTTAGCTAATTTTGTCAAGTTCTTTAAGTCGAAATTATTAGGCTTAAGTCCCGATCAGCTTGTAACATATCTAACCGCAAAGATATAAGAAAAATAAATAATCTTAAAATATTAATATCTTCCCCAATGATATTAACATATTGAGATGAGCGCAAAGAGTACACGAACTTATGATCGCTACAGCGAAAAAAACTCAAATACTAAACGTCTAACCCAATTAATGAAGGCTAATGCTGATTCAAAAGAAGCTTCCCGACAAGCAGGCTTACAGTACACAATGTCAAGTATCCCTTACGGATATGAACCCAATTCACCCAAAGGAAACGACGATGAAAAAGATATGAAACGCGGAGAAATTCCAGTTATTCCTTTAGTTGGGCAGGGTAAATTATTAGGCTCCAAAAAAGGTTTAACGGATCCGCGTTTTAACGAAATGAAAAAAATGTTTGTCCGGGGAGGAGCAACCGGAAAAGGCTGGGTGGATAAAGATTCAGGTTCTGGCCACGTTTATTATAACATCGTTATCACAAACACAACCACTTTAACCGGTGCACGGGCTTCTTATACTGATAATCGTTCGGCGGCGGTAGTTACGAAACCTTCTAAATACAAGCTGAGTATTGTGCGATTTTCTTTACCAACCGGTTATTTACCCATATTTATTTATCCTAACAACTTAGGTATTATCGCTAACTGGCCTCCGAATGTTGGCCCACCCCCTAATCCTGCCCCGAATAATTTAGTTTATAGCGTGACTTTATCATTTGGAGGTAGTGATTATCAAACATTCTTACAATTTGTTCCAAGTAACTTGACCAACGGAGCAACGGCTATGCAGTACGAAAGTTGGTATGAAGTTCATTCTTATCAGCAATTTATGCAGATGATTAATACAGCTCTTCTAACCTCTTACAACGCAATGAAAACAGCTAATCCAACCGCTCCTAATCAAGCCCCGTATTTGGTTTATAATACCGATACTTTGAAATTTAGTTTTATTGTTCCACCTTCATACATTGGCACAACTTCAATTTATTTTAATGTTCAGCTAAACAACTACTTTAACAGCTTTGAACAGATTCTTGAACCGGTTCCAGCGACAAACGGTAAAGATATTTTAATTCAAGTCGTAAACAACAAAAATAACATGTACACATCTCAGCCGATAAATATTGTTATTGGTGCGACAGCAACTTCAACGGCTATTACTTCTTCGGCATTATTTACGCGGGCTATGGATGGGGCAACTATTACAGGCGCAGGCATTCCGGTAAATACACTCGCTACATTTGTAACAACCAGTTCAATGACTTTATCGCAGGCTTTTACTGGAACAACCGGTAATTTAAATGCCATATTTGTCGGAAACTATTTATCGATGGAACAAGAATGGAGCACTTTAGTTAATTGGAACGATTTAAAATCAATTGTATTAACATCAAGCACTTTACCCATTCGTACGGAATATTTACCGTCTGGAGCTGTTACAAATGGTTTGCCTGCTGGTGGTAATAGTACACAAACAGCTTCGAATAACTTCATTGGTTCGGTGTCGGATTTTGTTCCCGACGTTGTAACTGGCGCGGATTTATTTACCAACGTTACTTATACTCCAACGGCGCAATATCGTTATGTGGATTTGATTGGAGACGATCCCATTTTAAATACACAGATGTCATTTTTCTGGTCTGATTCACTGGGTAATTTACGCCCGATATTTTTACCTCTAAACACCTCGGCGACGATTAAAATACTGTTTGAAAAAAAGTCGGATGAAGCAGAAAAAATATCTAATTAATAACAATGATTAATAGGACTGTAATAATTTAAATTTTTAAATTTAAATTTTCTCAGGTACTTAATATAAACAAATTATCATGTCGTTAAACGCTCCTGCTTTAGGATTAGTAAAATTCGTCGACCCGCGCATAAAAGTTGATAATAAGCGTGTTTATGCTGTGGAACAATGCCCTAAGTTTGTTAACTATCAGCAATATCAGCCCAACACAACTACTTTTAGTACTGGGCAACAGGTTACCGTGTCAGTAACTACGCCGTCGCCTGACGTTATATTAAATGGAAAAGTTTGGATGCAGGCACAATTTTCGTGGGAAATAAATACCGATTCTACCGGTGATTTAGGCTTGGCTGTTGTTCCGGGTCAGTACTTTGCGCCACGAAATAAACCATTAATGAAAGTTTTATCAAATGTTCAGGTTCAAATGAATGCTACCACGGTTTCAACCAACCCGAATCAATATTTTGACGCTGTCCAGCGTTATCACAATGATTTAGAAATTCGGGATAAAGTTGATTCTACGTCACCAGCCCAGTTAGATCAGTTCCAGATCTACGCTGATTGGGAAATTTATGGATCAAATCGTAATCCTTTGGCGTTCTATGGTGAAAACGCGAATGAGGACACGCGTGGCGGTTTTTCACAATTAACCGTTTTAACTAATACGGCAGCCCAAGCAACCGGTACTTTAACCGTTTGCGAGCTGGTTCCAGTGTCCCCGTTAAAATTTCAAGAATATAAGAATCACTCGGGTTTTATCGGCCTGCAAAATTTATTATTTACTTTTTCGTTCGGTAACTTGAATCGCATATTTAGTATATCTGACTCATACAAAATTCCGTCACCGGTTTCGAATATTACAACGATGAGTGTTAGTGGTACAAATTTCCAGTTATTCACTCAGTTCTTAACCCCTCCGCAGACGATGACCTTACCGCGATCAATTAGTTATGATTATGCGCAAGTTATCGCATACCCGACTTCTTCGAGTTCATTAACTTCATTAGCTGCGGGGGCTAATGCCACTGTATCAGTACAAAATATTCAATTTGATTCAATCCCTCGAAGGGTTTATTTAATGTGTCGCGATACTGATTCAGCCGTTGACTTAACGCCAATTTCTGCAACATCGTGGACAAATACTTTCGCACGAATCCAGAGCGTCAATATTACTTTTAATAACGTAAATGGTATACTTGCCGGAGCAATGCCTCAGGATTTATATCAAATCGCAGTTAAAAACGGTTGTAATCTTTCTTGGGATCAGTGGAATCTTTATGTTGGTTCTCCGTTGATGTTAAACTTTGGTGAAGACATATCGCTTAGTGATGAGACTTTAGCCCCGGGTGTCACTGGTACTTTCCAATTTACTGCAAATGTAGTGGTACAGAACGTTTCATCTGTCGCGCGTAACTTAACATTCTACGTTGTTGCCGTTTTTGAAGGAGCGTTCAATATTGTAAATGGTCAGTGTACTCAGCAATTGGGTGTTGTCACTTCTCAGGATGTGATGAATGCTATGGCTGGAGCTCCTGAAATTCCATACGCTCAGACTAAGCACGTGTTTGGTGGTTCGTTCTGGGATACCCTAAAAGATATTGGCTCGACTGTTGTACAAAATATTCCGGCAGCGATTAATTTAGCCAAACAGGTAGCGCCTCTTTTCGCGGCCGGTATGCGCAAAAAGTCGCGTCGTGTATCTCGCCGTCGGGGTGGTATTCATTCGGGTGGTATTATTTCAGGTGGTCGCCGTCGATCGCGTAAAGCTACTCGTCGTCACTCTTCTCGTCGCATGTCTAATCGTCGTCGGGGTGGTATTGCTTCTGGTGGCCGTCGAAAGTCTTCGCGCCGTTCAACTCGCCACCGTCGTGCGGGTGTTTTAGTTGGTGCGGGTATGATGACCAGCGCTGAATTACGTGACGCTCGTCGCCAGTATTAAGGTAATTAGCCAATAATAATTTAATAATTTTTTAATAAAAATTATTTTGTTATCATATGTTATACTGCTGAAAAATGCCTATTATTCGTGGAAGAGATTCGAAAGGTTATTTTTATCGCTATGGGCGACAAAAGAAATATTATTATACCTCTGAAAGTGGCAGAAAGCTAGCTAAAAAAAGGGCTATTATGCAAAGTCAAGCAATTCTTCACAGGTATGAAAATCCAAAGAGGGGGGTCTTTAAAAAAAATAGGGGTGGTCTATTTGGCATAGACATTCGCAACGATTACCCACCAGATGTTCGAAAATTCTTAGCCGACCATAAAAATAATAAGATTGTTGAAATATCTGTTTGTCGAACTCCTATCGCTAGTATGGTCGATAAATTTTTAAATTTGGTTACGTTAGGCGGATTTAATAGAGCTAAGAAAGAGCTAAATTATGATAGTATGTTTCATTTGTATCTTTATATGGTGCTTGATAACGGTGAAATTTGGAGAACTGAAAAAACGGCGGTTATTAATGCTAAACGTGTCGGAGGAGAAGAGAAAAATAAAGATACGAACTGTATGCACATTAATAACATCAAAAATGTTACTGTTGAAAGTTTCTTCGGAAATGCTGTTCAATGGTTTAAGATGAATAATTTGAACCCCTTTTACTACGATGCGAAGACAAATAATTGTCAAATTTACATAACGGCATTGTTACGAGGTTCAAGATTATCAAACCCACAGATTGAAGGTTTTGTTCTTCAAGACGCTGAAGCTATCTTTAGTAAATTGCCCGGGTTCGTACATAAAATTTCAAGAGTTGCGACTGATATCGCTTCTTGGGGTCATCGTCTCATATTTGGTAAAGGCGAGCGAAAAAAATCTAAGCGTAGGGTAAGGAAGTATCATTATTAAAGATGCCTCGTAAAATAGAGATACTGAGCAGACACGATAAATATAATATGATGAATAAAAAAAAAAGAAGTGAATGGGCTAAAAAAAGAAAGGTGTGTGAGAATTGCGGAATATTATACACCAGATCAAATTGGTTTGGTCATCGTAACACCCAGAAGCATAAAACCGTTAAAGAGTTTAGAAAGGCGATTCGGGAATTAGTGGAGGAAAATAACATATTGAAAAAAAAATCAAATAAAGCCAAAAAATCAAGCAAATAACAAAAGATTTTTTAAAAAAATTTTATTTAAATAATCTTTTGCTATTAATATATTCAACCTACAATGTCATTGAACAAAGTTCTAGGTCTTCCAGTTCCAAACGCTCCTGGTAATGGTAACGATAACTTAATTACACCTCGCTTTTTAGGTGTTCAGCTCGCTGAACTAAAAAGCGCTTCGTCTTTAGCAACTGATGCGAATGGTTTTATTATCGCTGGTGGCGGTGGTGGATCTGTCAACAATACTTTTTATGTCAGCAGTAACGGAGATGACGCTAAAGGCGAGGGTTCATTTTCAAACCCGTTCAAAACTGTCAGTTTTGCTATGGCAACATTAGAAGGAACAACAAGCGCGACAAATGTTTGGTCGATAACTTTTTTATCAGATATTATCGAAACGGATCCGATTGAATTACTCCCATATGTGAATATTAACGGTAATAATTATCGCTGGATAAATCCGCAAGTTTCTTTAGCTATTTCAAGCTGGGGATCGGAATATGAAATTTGCAATTTCGATAATATCATATTTGATGGTAAAGATGAAGCGTCGGCTATTAATCTTAATATGCAAACTTTAACAAACCAAACAGACATAAATTTTAATAATTGTTCCGAATATAGCAATTCAGCATTTTCTACAATTATGACTTTTCGAGGTAATACAGACGTCGATACGAACTTATTTACTTTTAATAACTGTAACATGGCGTCAAATCCAGCTTTAGTCACAGAATTTAACGTTAATGCGTACGGTTCTTTATTATTTTTTGGATCGATTCTTGTCGGTAATAATTCGATTGGTTGTAATATTACCGGTGTTAATATTAATAACGGTACGAGCAGTATTTTAATTTATCTAAACGGTTGTCAGACGAGTAATACGACCACTAATATTGTTGTCACATCTTTAAATATCGAGGCTCAACAACCAAATAAAAACCGAATGCAAATATTTAATTGTACCGGCGCGAATGTAGAAATCCAACGCGGACAATTTACAACCGATGACGCCAGTCTTATTAACGCTATCCAAACGGATAATAATACAACATTTACAACGACGGAGGCGATTGCTTGCACGCGAGGATTAAATATTAGTGTAACAAGTGGAACCGAGTTAGCTATTTCCGCAGGTTCAACGTCAATAAGCAACCCAGATTTTGGCGCACAGTGGCCAATAACTGTATCGCAAGCTTTAGTAGTTGACTTTACCGAATCCGGAGCGGGCGGATTAGATACTGGTGTACTTACCGCAAATAACTGGTATTATATTTACCTAATTTACAATTATTCGATAAATGGATATGCTTGTATGGCTTCACTCAATCCAACGACCCCATTAATGCCAGACGGTTATTATGCGTATAAACGAATTGGTTCGGCTAAATCCGATTCAGTTCTTGCTTCCATTCTCGAATTTGTTCAATATGGCGACGGCACTAAAAAATATCAATGGACTGAACAAGATAGTAATGGCTCTGACGCTATTTTAGATACGGGTATCGCAACCGTTTCGACAGCTGTACCGATAGCAGGTGGAGCCCCTCCTTTGGCGACCGAACTTAATGTTTCGGCTGTTGTGACATCAAGCGTTTTAGGAACTGCTACTATCGGAGCATTACCAATATCGGGATCATCATCACAAATAATATATAATTCACAGGTTACGACCGTACCTTTTCGATCAAATTTTAATATGTCAACAACAGCATCATCAATTTATTATTTAGTTTCCGCCGCGACGACAAATCTTAGTTTGATCGTTAATGGTTGGACTGAGCAAATTGATGCGTAAACAAAAGGCCTGGGGCAATTTTCATTTAATTAATTTCTTATACAAAGGTATAATAAATTAATGACCGATCTCGTCGAAGCGCCCGCGCTTCTAGTCTATCCGTCAAAGACGGAAAGTTTAGAAGACAAAGCTAAAATTAAAGCCCTTTTATTAAATCTGTTTCCACGATATGACCCAAAGACAAAAAAATATAATAATATTGCGGAATTTATCTACAAATATCATAACCAGCCTTTTGTTAAAATCGGCGATAACTATTTAACTTACCTAACTAAACAGGAAAAAAAAACAGGAAAATGGAAACAAGACCCAATAAGGACTTGTATGAACAAATGGGATAGGCATTACGTAAAATTACATGGCACGCCATTAAGAAAAGTTTTTAATATTCACGATGATCAAGGAAACTGTACGATTCAATATTTTTTTTAAATTTTTTTTCTTTCCTAGGAGTATACTCACAAATCATGTCAGCAAATCATACCACTGGTGTAATTTCCCAACTTATGGGCGGTGAATCCTCCATCACAACTAATGTTCGAAAACAATTATATCTACCCGCAGAAGGCAAATCAAATTTATTAGGTACCTATGCGGGCAGTATAATTTTATTAAGTACTGTTGGAACAGGCCAACAAATAACATTACCGCCGATGAACGGATCAAATGGTCTCGATCTTACATTTCTCCTCGATAACGCCACCGCTGGCGCTAACTGTACGATCACATCGCCAACCGCCAATAGATTCGTCGGTACAATGATTGTTAATGGTGCCAAAGTTGCGGTTACCCCCTCTACAACATTAACAATTGTGTCAGGAACCGCAACAGCTGGCGACCGTATTCGCATTTACGGAACCGTAAATTTTTATCATATCGATGTTGTTGCTCAGGCGGCGGGTGCGATTACTATCGCATAAATATTTATTAAAATTATTTTATCTTAAAAATAAAATAATTTTTATAAAGTTTGTTTACATCAAAGCGTAAAATACGGTTACATTAGCGTCTAAAGCTTGAGCAGATACGTTTCTAATAACGATTGTAAAACTTCCGTTCGCCACTCCGTTCAAACATGGAGTTGGGCCACCGTCTCCGGCGTATGTACCTAATGTTAACATTACGTTTGATGTCGCTGTACATTGCGTATTATTTATTGTTATTACTGCGCTGTTATTTCCTTCGGTTGTTACGAGACCTGTAATAGTAAATTGTCCGCTGTTACCGTTACTTGTGAATGGCCCAGCCCCTGAAGCGGGAGTCGTCGCCTGTAATAATTTAAAATTTGTTGTCGACGATGTTACTTGTGTCGTAACTGAATTAGTTGTCGCGCTGTTACCGCCAACAGTACTACGAACTAATGTTAAATTGCTACCTGTAAACGAACCACCTCCGTCTATCCAAATATTAGTTGGCAATTCGCTATTTATAGGGGCTTGAACCGTGTCATAATTACTTTCCATTGATCCGGTAAGAGAAATAGCGTCAAAATATACGGTGTATTTGTTGTAGTTCGATGTAATATTTCCCGAAAATGTTAACGTTTGACCAGTAAAGTTGATTATTGATTTTGCAATTATCGTATCTCCGCTAACAATTACATCACCTTGTGACGCTGCAAAAGTGCAATTATTAAATTTGCACCCCGAATATGTGACAGGGGCGCTAGCTTGCCCAACAACAAAACAATTATTAAAATTCGCTTCGACCTTGCCGTCTAACGTGTAAATTTGACAATTATTAAATGTTAGTTTTTCTCCAAAAAGCCCACCTGTAATCGTGCCAACAATAAGCGGAACATTTGTATTTCCTGTGGAAACAAACTCGGCTAATGTAGTGATGGTAATACGTTTAAAAAAGGGCGTTGTAATATTTTCAGAATAACTGCTCGCGTCTGTTATTAGTACAGTTCCACTTTGCGGAATGGCATTAATAGCCGATTGAATTGTTGTATAATTACCAAGTCCGGCTGTTTTATTGACAATAAATTGTGTCACTGGTACCGAAGGGGTTGAAGTACCGGCTATAATTTTACCCGTGCTATCTGTTCCTATTACGGCTTGAGATTTAACATCGCTGACAGTCAGATTTTTAACCGTTGCATTAATAAGATTGGGCGTTTTAATATCCGAAACTCCTGTAAGTTTGTTCAGAGACATTTTTTATAATAATATCAGGAAAGAAATAAAATTTAAAAATTATAAAATTTTATTTTTTACGCTAATAATCTGCAAGTTAGAGCCACATCTGTGGTTGTTGCCGTTTGAGTTGTCGGATCAAATGTTGACGCCGGTGTCGCTGTGCTTACAATAGCGGTCGTAAAAGAAACGGGGGCGTATCCAGATGCTAAATCAGCACCGTTAAATAATGCAAAATTTTGATTTGAGTAACATCGTACCGTTTGATTACCCGAATTGCGAGCGTATAAGATATAACAACCTCCCGGAGATAATATTCCCGAACCTGTTATTGTCGCTATATTACCGCCTGTAGCTCCTACGAAACGAGCATACGCAATTAAAGAAGCTGGGTTGGCTGTGCTAGCCCCACCCCCTCCAGATCTTTGGTAAATAGCTAAATCCATATTTCCCGGAGTTGTACCGGCCACAATCGAAAAATTTATTTTTGTAAAAATCATCGGCTTGTTTATTTGATATAAACAGCCTGTATAAGTTGTGGAAGGCGCGTTAACTGCTATTCCATTTGCTCTTAAAGGATATACTGGAATCAAATCATATGGTTCCGCAACCACTGCGGGAATTGTAGATGTAAATACTGACGTAAAAACTGGATCGGCCGAACTTGTTCCTTCAATAATTTGACCGCCAGAAGAAACCATTATTTTTGTGTTCACTAAAGCAGTTGATGAATTTGTACCACCGGAACTAATTGATAGTGGGATCGATAATATCGGGGCTGAACTGAATGTTTTAACACCGTTAATTGTCATCGCTCCTTCGGATAAAACAAAATTTGAACTTGTTCCCGCGTCGACTATTGTTATAACTTTGCTTGAGACAGGTGCGACCGAATTAATTGTCGTTGTTGTCGACGTTCCCAAAATTAATTGTCCTGTCGTCGCCGATAAAGTTAAACGGTTAAATATTGGGTTTGCTATTGTGGTGATTGGTTGAATTGTGTCCAATAAACTTGTTCCACTTCCTAAGGTATTTGTTAAATTCGCAGAAACCATTATTGCCCCTGCAACTGGCGCCCCTCCAGTCGAACCTATAAATAATTGTCCATTTGTTAAAGCCGGAGCTTCAATAATTTTTCCCCCTGAAGAATACATCAAGCGATTATTATTTAGGGCTGTGTTGCTCCCTGTTCCTCCATTTACAACCAAAAGCGTTCCACTAACTTGAGTAGCCAAATTAACTGGGGGGGTAATAAAAGAAGATGGTGTATATGCCGATTCAAGAATATTTCCTCCTATTGATTGCATAAAATAACCATTAAATAACGGTGCCGAACTTCCCGTTCCGCCATTTATAACAGGTAAAGCATTTTTTACTTCTGTCAATAAATTAATTGGTAAAAATGCGACAGTACTCGGATCGATGGCAGTTTCAATAATTTTTGATCCATCCGACTGCATCAAAAAATTTCCTGTTAAAGCAGTTGAACTATTTGTTCCACCGTTAACAATTTTTAATATCGAACTTCCTACTTCTGTAACTAAATCGATTGGTAAAGTCACAACATCAGAAATTAATATTGAACTCTCTTTCATTTTTGTACCATCCGATTGCATCACATAATTACCCGTCAACGCTGTACTATTATTTGTTCCACCATTGGCAATTTTTAATATCGAACTTCCTACTTCCGTAGCTAAATTAATCGGTAGTACTGCCAAACTAGAAATTAAAACAGAGCTTTCAATAACTTTTGTTCCATCCGATTGCATCACATAATTACCTGTTAAAGGTATATTAGAATTAGTTCCACCTTGAACAATTTTATTTATTCCGGTTACCTGATTATTTAAATCTATTGGCAATACAGCGACAGACGAAGGAGTAATGGAAGTTTCTATTATTTTTTGATCAGCTGTCGACTGCATTAAAACACCCCCAAAAAGTGGCGTATTTGTTCCAACTCCACCATTTACGTAGGGTAAAATATTTTCGACCTGACTTTCAAGGTCAATAAGTCCAGTGTCTAGGTTTCCATTTGAATCTGTTATAACCGCAGAATTAGGATCAAGCCCACCGACAACAATTGTTTGAGATGATAATGTTCCAAGAACTGTCAAATTTTGAACGACAGGACTAATTAAATTTGGTGCTTTGTTATCGCTAATACCTAACAATTTATTTAAAGACATACCGCACGTTTTATACCATAACAAAAGAATATATTATTCAGTCTCTCCCAATTCTTCTATTTCAAGAAGAATAGCATCTTTCTCTTTTTGTGTTTTTGCTGCTGCTAATATTTGTTTTAAATCTTTAATTATTAGGTCACGACTATCATCATAACACTTATCGCACAATACTTGTGCTTTCTCCTCAAGTTCAACTTTGTTGCATACCTCACATAAAGCTTTTTTGTAGTTCGGCATGATTGAATATGTTTCTTATAATATTACACCAGATTTTATATATTATTAAATTAAATTCTTATGGGAAGTAAGGCTGAAGTATTAGACATTGTTACAGAAGGCAGAA